>Ga0335082_10003976_pt1 | contig 16089 bp, 16 predicted proteins | sample Lox_Sample_41_FD_206718 | JGI IMG/M metagenome (GOLD analysis project Ga0335082, IMG submission 206718) | Soil microbial communities from Loxahatchee National Wildlife Refuge, Florida, United States - Lox_Sample_4.1 | ecosystem: Environmental > Terrestrial > Soil > Wetlands | place: USA...
AAATTGAGGAACTGTTTGCTGATTCGAAAGGACTTGACGCGAACAGCCATACCGATTCCTCTATCCATACATGGAAATGAAAGTCGTTCTATGACGATGAACACCACTGAACAGCTCGGAAGAGACGCTTGCAACCCCCGCGATGTCGAGGGCCATGGAGGCGCGGTCATGCGCCTCCTGCCTGATGGCTGCGCGGTTCACGATGCCTCCGCCTCCAGTGCCGCGTCGCGACCCGGCTGTTGGTTCTCGTGATTGCGGGGCGCCTCTTCACGTCGCTCAAGCTCGATCATGCGCTGCTCCAGAGCGTTGTGGTCTTTCACAAGCTCTTGGACATACGCGACCAGCTTGTCGAACCGCGCCTTGCTGGCGTACTGCATTGGCTGCTGCTGTGCTTCTGACATGTTGCTCTCCTTGGCACCGACCTTAGCCGGTGCTGAAACCTCTTCACGGCTTGAGGCTCTTAGCCGCAAGCTGTGCCTCTTCCTGCGTCGGGAAAGGACCGTAGAACTGCCCGCCCGCGACGAACTTGTAGGCGTTGCCGTATGGGAACACCGTGCATAGCCCGTGACCGCGCACGTACTTGCATAGATTGGTCGGCTTGTTCCGACTCGGATGCCAACCTTGCATCCACCCGTCGTCTTCGTCGATTTCTTCTTCGCTCTCCGGGAATTCCTCGTCCCGAAATTCCTCGTCCTCTGGAATTTCCTCTTCCTCGATTTCTGGACCGTCGTAGCCGACGCCACCTTCACCGTCGTAGAACAACTCTGGGTCACGCATGTGCTGCCTCCTGATTGTGTATTACTCCATCCCACTTGAAAAATTCGCTCACGATCTTCCACAGCGCAGCGCCATCCGGGTCAACGTAGTGACCGGGGTAAGCCTCCATGTCGGAATCCACGCGCAGCCTGAAGTCCGGGTCATCCATCACCGCGTCCCCGGCGTTAATGAGACACTCTTCCAAGTCGCGCTTGGCGTCCTCAGCAAGCTCGATGGGGACGTGCATGTAGATGGCGTCGTGGTGCGGTGCTGCGAGATACGGTCCCCAGCCACGGTCGCAAAGCTCGACGCAGGCGGCGCGCAGGACTTCGGCGCATGCGGCTTGCTGCGGAAAATTCAGGATCGTGTTGAACGGTGCGTGCTCCACGTCCAAGCGCCAGCCGAAAAATGTTTCGATGTAACCCCGCTCCTTTGCAGCCGCGACGTTCTCCTCTGCCCAGTTCCAGTAAGTGAAGTAAGCTGCCTTGTGCGCGTTGATGATCGCCGCTGCTTTCCACTCCGGCACACCCAAATACAAAGCGAGGGTCTTTGACTGGACGCCGTAATTTATGGCGAGCAGCGCGGTCTTGTGCATCGCGCGAATTCGTTCCATCTCCCGATTGGACTTGTCGCGCGTGCTGCCAGGAGGGAGCGCGCCTGTGACTATCGCGAACTCGATGTACTGGTCAGCGCCGGACGAATAGATGCGCATCAGTTCCGGGTCGCGGGAGATTCCCGCTGCCAACCAGCTTTCCGCGCCAACAATATCGCCGTGGACAATCGCGTAACCTTCTCGTGGCGTCACCAAATTCCGCACCCAGTGCGGGCGGCTCAGTAGGAACGCACGCGCCTTCGGGTTGTTGCGTCCGGTGGCTGTGCCGAACGACCACATCGCAGCGCGGTTGTTGCCGTCCTTGCCGACGTAGGAGCCGAAGCGTCCAAGGTCGTTGATTGACTTGCGTGCTTGCCTAAGGTCTTCAAGGTAGGGATGCGCCTTCGCCATAGGACCAAACACTTCTTCATCGTCCGTGCTAGGCTGCCCCTTCTCGGTCTTGGGCCAAGATTCAAGCAGACCGAGACGCGCGAGCAAATCCGTGAAGCGCGCCATCTTGAACACGGCTTTCTCACGCGGATTCTTTTTCGTCCCTTCGATGACGAAAACTCCGTAGCCGTTTTTCTTCTCGACCTTTTCGGCGATTTCGATCTTTAGCTCGGAGCGGTACTGTGCGATCTGGTTGTAACGCTCGACGTTTACGGGCAGCCCGTTGTGTTCAAAGTGGGCGGTGGGTTCCTGAAAACGTCCGCGCCAAAGGGCCTGACTTCCGCTGCCGCCATCGGTGATGAAGTCCAAGTCGGCGAACATGCGCAGCGCCAGCTTGTAAGTGCCGCGCACGTCCGCCCAGCAATACTTGATGATGCGCGCTGCATGCTCTTCCTGACTGCATGGCTCAGCGGGTACGCCGATAAATTCGCTGCCGTCCGCGTGCAGGTGCGTGGTGCTGCCGTCGCGATTGATGCGTGTGGTGGTCTGTTCTTCTGCCGGGGCTGTGATTCCGTAGTCGCGGATGTAAGCGCGCTCGGTCTCCTTACCGTCCAAGCCCGCACTGATCGGGTCCAGACCGTGTTCGCGCATGGCGTCTACCAAACCTGTGCCAAGTTCCTTGAGGCTGGTAGCGCCGCGCCACACACCGTTGACCATGCGGTTGTATTCAATGAACAGGTCAACGCAATGGTTCGGAATGGGCCAGCCGAGCGCGAGGAAAGTTTTCCATTCGGCGACCGCGTTGTAGCAAACGAAGAGCGCGTCGGGATTCGTGAAGGGGTTCTCGTGGGGACGGTCAAAGAAGAGTTCGATCTTCCGTTTGCTGCGAAGTTCAAACGCGCAGAGCGCCACGGGCAGATTCGGCTCGCCGTCAAGCGAGATGAACTCGGTGTCAATGAACCAGACTTCTGTGAAGCGGGCCGGGATGAGGGCTGACAACGTCAGCCCCTCCCCGATTGCTGTCTGAGACGGCATGGTTAGTTCTCCTCGCCGTCGAAGTCTTCCCAGTGCCCACCGGACATGTAGCGCGCAACGACTTCATCGTTGGCGCCGATGATGGTGGAGTCGAACGCGCCTTCGAGCAGCGCCTCGAACGTGGGCAACGTCTCCCACTTCGGTTCGGGAACGGTCCCATCGCTCGGTTCGATCATGTAGGTTGAGCGAGCCTTCACCGCTTCCACGAGAACGAACTCCTGAGTCGCGGCTTCCATCGCGCGCATGGCAGCCTTGAACCACTTCGTAGCCGACTGGTTGATCGTCCACAGAATGAACGAACCGTCTGCCAGCGCGGCGGTGAAGACATTCGTGATCGTGCAAGCGCGCTTGAAGCGCTCGGGCAACACGTCGCCTTCGTACATTTCCGCCGGGACGTAGTGCGCCGTGTCGCGGTCTTTGTCGAAGAAGACCGGGACGCCGTACTGACGGTAAGCGGGTGATGGGTGGACTTTGACGTACAAGTGCTTGGGTGGCTTGCCGAACTCAACGGTCACTTGGCGCGCTTTTCCGGTACGGCTCTTGTTGACGCCGCCCTTCTTCGCCTTGCGCATGGTGTCGGCTCCGACTGAAGCGAACTTCGACTGCGGCTTCGGTTGGGGTTTTGTTGCTGGCGTCGCGACGCCCGCGTTGCCGTTTGGTTGCGCGGCGCGCGGCGGCTCGATGAACACTTCTTCGTTCTCAAACGCTGTTTCCTTCATGGATGTTTCCTTGCAGCCGTGGGATTTGCAGTGGGGACGAACGGAGGTTCAGCCTTTGTTCGGGTCAGGGAGGCTGAACCCCCTGACCCTCGATCTCGACGGATGACCCGCCGCTACCGCTGCATCTTTAGCAATACGGCGGTTTGGCGGATAAATGAATTATTCGGCGCGCGACTGGCGCTGGTGGGATGCCCTCAATGCAGGGAGAGCCTCAATACCCTCAATCTTGGGAGAGCCTGCTTCATTCGCATATAAATAAGAAAAAGCGAAGAGAGTTTGTAAGAGAGTTTAGGGAGATTGCTAGCACAACCCGGCGGTCCCCGGCTTCTATGGCAGGGTGCGGGCTGACTGGGAGAGAGAAGTGGGGATCGACCAAAGAACTTCCCCGGCGCGGGTCTCTAGGACCGCCACCTATGCCGCTAGAGGTCACGGCTGGTGGCGGAACCGGGGCGTTGCCGCTTGCCGTCCCGCACCGGGAAACTTGCTTTGCAATGCCGCGTTGTTAGCCAAACTTCTCCCAGGAGGTTGGGCGAATCCCGTGCGCCAGTTCATACGACAGTGCTGTAGACATATGAGCGGCAAAGACCTGCAGCACCACCCCGCGCTCTTTGATCTTCTCTAGCTTAGCAAGCGCCGCCTCGTATTCTTCCAGCGTGGGGATCGCTTCTTCTTGCGTTGGCGTTGTTTCTTCTCTTTTCATCCTTAGTTTCCTTCCTTGCAGGGGACCCTTTGAATCCGGCGCGGTACAGTAAGACGAATGTGCCGAATACTTACCTAATACCCGTAGTTGAGGCACTCTAGCTAGCTAAGTCCCCCTTGGGCTGCTTTCTTGGACCGCTACGCGCTAGCCTCAACAGCCAAGCTGGTAGAGCGCACGCCAAAATCGGATTCCCCGCCGAACGCTCGTTGGTCGTTCGCCCTGTCTTTATGCTCAGCGTTTCGCTCCCAACGACGATGATGCCAACCGCCTGCCCCGAGCAACCCAAGATTGGCGACCCCGATTGCCCTCCCTGGGTAGGGCCGATTTCCAGAGAGGCATTCCAAGAGCCGCACACCGCAATAAGGGTGGGAACCCACCGGTTGTCAAGCGATAGCATCCAGCCCTCTCCATCCTGGGCGTTGCCTATTCGCAAAGAGCGGCGGCTGTTCACGAGGTCTTCGAACGCTTCCGCCTCCTCGAAAAGCTCTTGATTGTCCGGCGCACCAAGTACCGCTATGTCGGCGACTGGATCGGCGAACAGGCACTCGGCCCACACAGTTCTCTTGCCGCTAAGCGACGCCAAAAGATTCCCGTAGGTGCGCTCCTCAAGGTATGAAAGCGCATGGGGAGGTGGCAGCTTTGGAAGGCAGTGTGCGGCCGTCAGCACTAATCGCCGACTATCACTGCCGACCACAAAACCCCGCCCATAACCTACTTGCACCACGCAATCGGGATTCGGAAGTTTTCTCACAGCTCGCTCCATTTCGATTCTCTGCCGTCGGTGACGGACCGGGAACCGCTCAAAACGACCTCAGTTAACGGTCCGTCTGTACACCAGCCCGGCCAGGGTGCCGCCAGACCAAGACACCCAGCCCACAACGGCCATGCCATGGCGCTCGTAGAAGGAGCAAGCCACGGCATTCTGTTTCCTGACCGACAGGTAGAGGTCGCCGCCCGAGGGCTTCACGACCTCCTGTACGAACTGCTCGAAGACCTCGCCGCCCCTGCCGCTGAACTGGCGGCTGTTGAGAATCTGATGGAGCATGATGGAGGCAGCTGGGATGTCGATGTCGCCCACGCGGGTGCGCTTTCGGTATTGCTGATACGTGATGATCACGCCGTCCTGCCAAACAACTTGGCCCGCTTCGATCATGCGCCGAAGCTTGTCCTGCCGGACGTGCGGAAAGATGTCCTTATGCTTCTGGAAGTGTCCGTAGATTTCCTTGAGGTCCGAGAGTCGCGCATGCTTCATGACTTTTTCTTAAACGCGAAGATCGGCTCGCGCTTGTGCTTGCCGTGTTTCTGTTTTGCACCCGGCGCGGCGCTCAATTCCAGTTGCAGCGTTTCGTCAAGCCGCCAGCCCTTGCTTTCCGCGAGCGCCACGAAATCGTCGGTGAGCTTGCGGCGCGTGAGCTTCCGGTATTCCTTCACGTCGGCGATGTTGATGGCGAGCACGCCGCCCGGCTTGAGGCAATAGTCGCAGTTGTCTAGCGTCGCACCCATAAAACCGTTGAGCCACGAGTCCGGGTCTCGGAATTTCTTCCAGCTTTGCGTCTTTTCGTCGGAATATCGCTCCGTCGAAAAATACGGCGGGCTAGTGAAGCACAGGTCCACGCCGCCCTCCGGCAGAGCCGCACGCATCTCCGGTGTCTCGCTGCCGAGCTTGTGTAGTTCGACTTCTGTCTCGTGCCCCATCGCCCGAGCCATAGGCAGGAGTTCGGCACGCATTTTCCTTAGCCCCTTGAAGGTTTTTGTGCTCGGATCGCACGCGATGTACTTGAGCACTCGGTCGCAGGCGAGAGCGCCCAGCATCCGGCCGCCCCAGCCCGCGCTCGGGTCGAACACCATGCCGCCTTCTTCGGGCAGGAACCAGTGGTATATCGCCGCCGCTTGCGCCGGTGAGAACGCGCTCACCGCCTGCGTCCCGGTGAACATGCGGACGGCCTTGCGGATGCTCGCCGGAGTCATCCCGGCTTCCGTCAGGTACCACCTGATCCACGCCGGAGCGTCTTTTTCCTCATTCTGTTCCTGCTTCGTCCGCTCGCGGAGCGTGCTGTTCCATTTTTCGAGAGCCCGCGCCAGCAGCGGATGGTTGCCGTAAAGCTCCCGCGGCGTGCGCATCCCTCCTGCCGGGACGCTCCAAAAGTGCGGGAAGTACGTGATGGACAGCGGATTGAACTCCGTCTCCTGCTTGACGATGCCGCGCCGGATCATGCTCGCGTGAGGATAGTCGCACAGCTTGTCGAGCATCTTCCTTTTCTCCGGCAGCGTGAGCTTGTAGTGCAAGCGGTCTTCTGCCATCGCGTCGATGGCGGCAGCATGCGGCGAGAACCTGACGTAGAACCCCGCTTTCGGCTTTCCCATGTGGAAAGTATGCGGCCCGTGCGCTCCGGCTCCAACGGCGAATGGCGCGGAGGTTGCCCAAGAGCAAACGCGGGTTGCAGGTTCCGGCGCTTTGTGGCGAGGGGATGCGCCCGGTTGTGGATCGGCTGGCTAGACACAACAGGTCGAGTCAACTCTCAGTCGCCTTGGGTGCCCGTTTTACGGTAACGAGTATCCTCACGGTTTGCAGCATCCCTAGCAGCCTTGCTTTGACCGTCGAGCCATGCCGCGTAACTCATCGTTACGTTGATGTCATCATGGCCCGCCCAACGCTGGACCGTGCGAATGTCAACGCCATCCCGAAGCTTGTTGGTGATGAACGTATCCCTGAAACGATGCAGCTTGACGTGCGCCACGCCGGAGTTTTTCACCTTGCGCTTGAGCTTATCGAGGAAATGAACGTCCGGGTTGCCGTCCTCGTTCGGGAACAGCAGCCCCTTGGGCAATCCCAGCAGTTCCGCCAAGAGTCCGTCGCTCACTGGGATGCTGCGCGTGCTTGCCGGGGTCTTGGGCTTCCAGATGTTCCCGCGACTGATGCACTCTTTGCAGTGAAAGCACGGCTTCTGCCGAATGAGGATTTCCTTCGTGCGGGGACTGATGTCGGTGTCGGTTAAGTGTGCGACCTCCATGTCCCTGCATCCCGTTGACCTGAACAGCCGCACCAACAAATTCGCCTTACCCTTCGTGTGAGTCTCAAGGGCGACGATCTCCGCGTCGATGTACGGCTCCGGAGGATTCTGCTCGTGCTCCGGCCAGTCGCACTTTTGGATATTGAGCTTGAACCGGAGCCACTGGTTGAAGAACGTCACGACCGCCATCATCTGCTTGCCGACGTATTCCGGGTCATAGTCAGCCATGAGTTCGTTGCGAAAAGTGAGCACGTCGTTCCGGCTAAACTCGTCCACGAATTTCTTTGGAACTATCCTCAGGAACGAGGTGAGAAAACGACGCTTCTCTCCAACCGTCTTGTATGGACGCTTCGCAAGTTCCAAGTTTGCTAGGTAAGCGTCTACTTCGTCTTTGATGACTTTCCTCCCCAGTTGGACGAGGTTTGGTCCGGGAGCGGAGGTCTTACCGCTCAGCCTCTCATGCTCGACTTGATTAAGCTTGACCTTGCGTTGGTGCTGAGCCTTCAACGCATCCGCGCCGACAGGTATCCACGTGTTATTAAAATTGAGGAAGTAAGCACCTTCAGGGTGGTTCTCCTCAGTAGCCTTGCCGTTCGCACCTTTCACGATCACGATATTCGGCTTGATTTTTCCGTTGGAGTGAAACGCAGCACGTGCGTACCGCCAGCCTTTTCCTTGCAGTTTTACGTACTTGTAGATCGAAAATTTTCCAGCCATTGAAATTCCTCTGTTTGGCTAATACGAGACTTGAGGAATTCTTAGGGAATGTTTTAGGAAGGAATCCAACCCATTGAAAACAAAGATATGGCGGAGGAGGAGGGATTCGAACCCCCGAGACCCTTTCGAGTCTAACGGTTTTCAAGACCGCCGGTTTCAACCGCTCACCCACTCCTCCGTTTCTAATTCTAGCGTACTCTGTGGGTTAGCTGGCAATTTGCTACAGTCGGGATTCGAACTGCTGCATTGTGGTGCACACTGTAGCAGAATTGTAGCAGCGCCCTCTAGTTTTCGCACTGCAAGTGCTTTAGAACCGAGACTTGAATGGGTATAGCGCATCGTGACAGTCACCGTCGAATGGCCCAGTAACTCTTTGACTGTCATGATGTCGACCCCCCGGTCGAGAAGGCGTGAGGCAAAGGTGTGCCGCAGCGTGTGCCACGTCACTCCCGTGATCTCCGCCTTTTCACAAGCCTGTTGCAGTCCGGCATCGAGATCAACGAAACGCTCGCCGGTTTTCTGGTTGTAGAAGACGTATTCGTTCTTCCTCCCCAGGGCCCAGAAATCAAGAATGCGGCGTACCGGTTTGTTGATCGGCACGACGCGCACTTTCTGGGTTTTCCCGGCAAACACGTTGATCAACCCTTTCTCGAAGTCCACGTTCTGCCAGCGGAGAGAGAAAATCTCCCCGATGCGGCATCCCGTATTCAGGGCGTAAATCACGATGTCCTGAATAGCAGGCGTCGCATGTTTCAGCAGCCTGGTTTCCTCCTCCGGGTGCAGCACCCGAAAACCCAGTGTGACCTCCTGAAAGAACTTGACCTTCCGGAGCGGGTTCAGGCCTGCGTACAGATCCCAGTTGATAGCGAGATTGAACATATGCTTGAGCAGGGCCAGTTCGCGGTTGACCGTCGAACCGGATACCTGTTTGCGCCGGTGAAGTTTATATCCCTCGATGTCGGGCGCCGTGATGTCGGCAAACTGGCGCTCGGGTCGAAAGAACTCCTTCAGGGGCTTCAGCAACTGTTGATCCCGTAACCAGGAACGTTTGTTGGTCTTCGCATATTCCATGTAGCGCTCGGCAAAGCTCTCCAGGCTGATTTTCACGGGTTCGCGGTAGACACCCCGCAGGACCTCGGATTTTCGCAGCGCATGGAGTCGTTCTGCATCGCGCCGGATGGTGCTCTGCGAAGACTCTTGGACTCTCCTTCTGTTCTGATCGTGATAAGTGATCCACCAAACACGATTCCTTCGGTAGATTCCCACTGCGGCTTCCTTTCTACCCTCTGCCAGCCGCGCGACCGATTATACGCGTGGCACATGCTGCTGTCCTGTTCGGCCGATTATTTCCTGGACGCATGCCGATTGGATTGGATGAATCTTTCCAATGCAACGATCTCAAATCGTAAGGAACGGCCAATTTTTACGAAATCAATTCTCCGCTGCCAGACCCATCCATAAAGCGTGGAGACCGATACGGAAAGAACTTGTGCAGCCTCTTTTATGTTTAGCAGTCGCCGTGTTTCCATATTTGTCATTCCTTCGCAACGCCAGAATTGGAGGATGAAGTTGGTGACTGTGACTGCTCAACAATCCGGTCTTCGACCTCATTTGCTTTGTAATTCGCCAGATATCTCTGAAATTCGAGATCCTTCTTGAATAATCTCTCTAGGACCTGACTTGCAACGTACGATGGGGTGGAGTGAATGAATTCCGCGTAGCGGATGAGGCAAGACTTTATTTTCTGCGATACGCGAATTTGAAGGGTAACGTTTTTCGGCAAGGGTTCTGGGGATTTAAGTATGGCCATGGTGGTCTCCTTTGGATTGAGGAACATCGAAATTTAATTGGGGGCTCCGTAGATGACAGCGGGGGACAACGTTGAGGATCGTATCGATCAGATAGCCGAGTGGTATCGGTATGTGCTCCGAGGTATTTGAATGGGCCTCTATCTAACCTATAGCCAAAAGAAATCAGAGACTCCCCAAAGAAAAAATCCCCGCCATGGTCGAAAGAGTCTTTGCAGACAGGTGCAGAGCCTTGACTCAAAGCCTTAGTGTGCTCCACGAAGACATCGATCGTTAGAGTTAATGTCTATTGTGCAGTTGTGCTGCGTTGTGTTTTGCGGCTCGCCGGGTAACTCATGCACTCATACGCTTGCTAATAATAGGGCGGGAGCGACCCGATAGCCCAAAGGGCCGCCGTGCGGGGTCGCTCCCGCCCTACCCGTGACCCTGATGTTTGGCTGATTCCTGTCTTCAGGTAGGGATATCTCTCTCATCAGACAAGACTTCTCTTGAGCGTGACTGGAAAACCGTAAGGAAAACCGTGAGGAAAACCGTTTTCGCCAAGTCTCCTCATTGTCGGTAGGGTTCGCTGCTTCCATCGAGCGGCCGAGGTCATTGCTAAGAATGTAAAATTGCTTTCCTGGCGAAGAGCTGAACAACAATTGTCATTTCACGCTCAAAATGATCCGGAACTGGCCTAAGCTTTGATGGCCCTTTTGTTAAAGAGTGGTAAGGTATCTTGCAATTGCCCCGGGAGTTGGGTAAAGTGTCCGCCACGTAAGTTGTAGTTTCATCCTTCTCGAGGCTCGGTTGCTTTGAACCTCTGGAAAATTTCGAGGTCCTCAACGTGCGATCCCCAGGTCTCCGTTCAGCACGAGCGTCTTTTTCTTTGGTACGGCGTCAGATTCTTCCCTTATTTCGTCCCCTTCTTTCGCTGCTACTAGTTTGGGGACTGGTTATTGGCGACCTTCCCTCCCAATGGACGGAAGTCCACCATACGCCTGACGCCAGTAGGCACTTGACTCAGGGGTTGTGGAACCGTTTGCGCGATGATCTCGGGTCGCGGTTGAGCCTGCCAACGGCTCAGGCAAATGGTCCTACGATCTACAGCATTTCACCGGACAACGTTCCCGCCGGACAAACCGTGTCGATTTCTGGTGCGAACTTGGGAAGTTCGGGAACGGTTACCGTGGCTGGTGCCATACAAGAGGAGAGGCGTTCTGAATGACCACGAGAGAATACTCGGTTGGTGGTGCTTATAAAACAGCGGCTACACTTTTTTTGGTTTTGAGTCCATATTTCTACTACAGGTTTTTCGCCGATCTCGTATATGGGGATGACGGAAGGCATTGGGAATCTGCACTCTCCACGTTGAGGGAGCATCCGTTTGTATTGCTTATTCTCTTGGGTTTGCCCGCGCTGGCGGTTTTCGTAGGGTTAGTTGCTTTAACCTATCGATTTGCCGTTGACTTAATTTTTCCCTCAACCGCGTCTGGAGTTTTGGAGGGTGCTGAAACCTCTAAGAGGGGATTAATGGGTGAGCGTCTGCTCGTTCAAATTTCCGGAAAGCAGCTTGCACTCCTTGCGGATGTGGATGTAGGTAGTTTGCTTCTGGCCAGTGATGCGGTAGGGCGGACAGTATTCGTGAAAACAGGCGGGTTTGGAAAAGTTTTGCATTTGCGCATTGAATGATGATCTGGCGGGTGGCCGACACGTGTGGTGGGGAAGCGACTTTGGGTGCCGCATGCTTACGGTTTTTGCAAGCGTGCGGATTTTGACTTTAGTGCGTTGATTTCATTTTGATGATCTACTTCTGGCGCCCGTTTCTTGCTGCGCTGTTGTCTTCGCGCTGGTGCTCCCGCTAGCCAGCGAAGGCGGGTGGCCGACACGTCAGATTGAAAGACGAATGTCGGTGCCGCATGCTTCGGTGTTTGAAGCGGATTTTGGCTTCATAAGTTTGACCAATTTTAATGATTTCTTTCTTCCGCCCGATACTCGCCGCTCTAGTCATAATTGGGCTGATCTTCCCACTGGCCTGCGATGCACAGGCCGTCTTTGTCCATCCCTTCACAGTTACCTACGACTACGATGCCTTCGGCAACCTGATTCATTCCGCAGGCTCAACGCCAAACAACTACTTGTTCGCGGGGGAGCAATTCGATCCAGACTTGGGGCTGTACTACAGCAGAGCCCGCTATCTGAATACCAGCACCGGAAGGTTCTGGTCCATGGACACGGAGGAGGGAAGAGACCTCGAGCCGTTCTCTCTACATAAATATCTCTACGCATCAGCTGACCCCGTGGACCGACTTGACCCGAGTGGTAAGGATGACCTGGCGTCACTATCTATCGGCAGTTCGATTGGGAATACGCTAAATAGCCTCACCGCTATCCAGGGCCAAGCCGTGATGGACCAACTGCAGTTCGGGGGAAATGCCGGTTTTAGGTCACTACTGGTGGCAACGGGCTTCATAGTGGGCGGTGTTGTTGTCCTCAAGGTAGTAGGTGGCGCAGTTCGCTATATCAAAGCCGCGCTTTACAGCCTCGATTCCGAGGTTGCATGCGAAGGATTTAGCCAGGCAGCGCAGTATGGAATTCTTCCCTGGAAGGACCTTGATGCAGTGGTGCCTGTCGGAAGCGGACTTGAGAAACATCACTTAATCGAGCAACGATTTGCGGCGACATTGGGCGTATCAGCCGGGGACATTCCTGCAATAGCCCTTACAGAAGGAGAGCACCAGGTATTCACAAATGCGTGGCGCGATGCAATCGGCTACATTAACGGCAAGAATCCCGTTAATACTGCTACTGCAACAGTGGATCAGATTTGGAAGGCGGCACAGATAGTATATGAACAGTATCCTGAACTCTTAGAGTACATTCGAACGTTCATGAACAAGTAAAAGGAGCGAGTCTCAAAGTGGAAATCTGGCACCGGATGTGGATTGATGGGAAGGATGCGGAAACCTGGCGCCGACGCGGCTTGAAGATAAAGCCCGTTCGTTCTGCGTTCTATCCAGATGGGGTCGCGAAGACATGGGTAGCAGATATTAGCGAAAACAGCAGCTTGTGGGCCGAGGCCAAGGCTTACATGGGAGATAAGCCGCACTTCCTCAACACGTTCTTCACGGATGAGGAGCGATTGGCCGCGGAATGGTGCATCTTGCGCGGTCGCGGCGTACTTAAACCAACAGAACCCGTAGGTGGTTATTGGAGTCACGATTATTACGAGGACAGATGCTCGCCATGCGGTACCGGCTGGAGACAAATTGCTCCCTTCCATGTTGCAAAGCAACCACAGCTGGGACGCAATGCCTTTGCGAGCTTCGGATCGGCGTACGAATTGTTCGCTATCAATGAGGTTTTTACTGCCCTCGAGATCGAGGGGATTAAGGGATTAGACTCTTGGCCCCTACTGGTCGGTAAAAACAAGCATCCTGCTGACGGCGTTAGACAGCTTCTTGTCAAAAGTGTAGCCGAGCCAGCGATTATGAATGATCTCGTCGAGCATGATCATTATCGGTGGTCTGACTGTCCCAGTTGTGGGCGCAGGTGGCATTTGTTTTACAGCCGAGGCATGCTGCCACTGCGCAGATCGGCGCTAAGGTCCGATGTGGATTTCCAGATGACTGAAGAGTGGTTTGGAAGCGGGAAGGCCGCACGCCATGAGATTCTAGTCTCGCGACGCGTGGTGGCGTTGATTCTGAAAAACAAGTGGAAAGGTGCGGACCTTGCACCGGTCCAAACCATATGATTTCAAGCGCCTTCGTTTTTGAGTGGCAACCGCCTGACCAGCACGGACCGGGTGTGGCACGTCACGACCTACGCTTGTGGGCAATTTGGAAAGCGTGACGTATCCGAACGGCGTGGCGCACAGCTACAGTTACGACGCGCGGAACCGGCTGACGAATCTTGCCGTGAGCGGCACAGTGGCGGGAGCGCCGGGAGCCATCGCCAGCTACGCCTACACGCTGGACGCCAGCGGGCACCGCTTGTCGGTGGCCGAGTTGAGCGGTCGAGCCGTCAGCTATGGCTATGACAATCTCTACCGGTTGACGAGCGAGACCATCACCAGCGACCCGAATAGCGTGAACGGGACAGTGAGCTACGGGTACGATCCAGTCGGCAACCGGTTGCAGAAGACCTCGACGCTGCCGGGAATGCCAGGGACCACGAGCAGTTACAACGCCAACGACCAATTGGCCAGCGACACTTACGACAACGACGGGAACACGACGGCGTCGAATGGGAAGGGCTACGCGTACGACTTCGAGAACCACCTGGTGCAGCAGGCGGGGATCACGGTGGTCTACGACGGCGACGGCAACCGCGTGGCGAAAACGACGGCCAACGGAACCACGCAGTTCCTGGTGGACGACCTGAATCCCACCGGCTACGCGCAGGTGATGGACGAAGTACAGTCCAGCGCCGCAGTGCGCACTTACACCTGGGGGCTCGAACTCATCAGCGAGCATCAGAGCGTCAACTCAACACCAACCACCAGCTACTACGTGTTCGATGGACACGGCTCAGTCCGTGCCCTCACAAACGCCGCTGGCGCGGTTTCTGACACCTACGACTACGACGCCTTCGGCAATCTCATCCACTCCACTGGCACCACGCCTAACAATTACCTCTACTCCGGTGAACAGTTCGATCCCGACCTCGGCCTCTACTACAACCGCGCTCGATACCTCAACAGCAGCACCGGCCGGTTTTGGACCTCGGACGTCTTTGAAGGAACGGTGAGCGACCCCGGGAGCCAGCACAAATATCTATATTCGTATGCCAGTCCAGTCGACTATGCGGATCCTAGCGGAAAATCAGGGAACAGCATCTTTAACATTTTTGGGAACACTATCCAGAAGAAGATTTTTAAGGACTACGAAGATTGGGCGAGGTTGAACGGCCATGTTGGGTTCACCAACAAATCGATCAAAACCATCCTACGGCTACCTCCCGCCCCACGAGGTGATGATATCTACCGTCGTCCGGATATCGCTGACGTGACTGACACAATGATCTATGAAATTAAGCCGAAGATTGATGCAGCTGGTGCTTATGCGCAGATCGCAGACTACATCGCCCTAATTCTGGAGGAGAGCGGCCAGATTTGGGTGCCAGGGACGAGCTTTAGCGATCCCCAAACTATTCCCTTGTTCGGAGGGCTCTACGAGGCGATAGTTGAACCAACTTCGAATGGCGCAATTCTATACACGGTTGAGAGTAAGTCGCCGCTTGGGGTACCGATTGTTCCGATTCCTATTACACCTGATACCATCAGCGAAGAGGCGATAAAAGAGGAAGAACGAGTGGCGGTTGCCGCGGGTGAAGCAGAGATCGAGGAGGTATCCGCAACCGCCCCGCTTGTTTCCGGGATTTAGGACTGGGGATGGCATCAAAGGACCTGATGAATAGGCTTAGCAAGCGTCTCGAACCAATCCGAGAAGAGTTCGAGCTAAGCCTTTATCGAAAATCCCTGGAGCTGATTGAACCGCAATCAATCGATGACGGTTCGCTATTCTGGCGCCTTCCCAATCGTGGACTTCGGAATCTCCATAAGTTTTTTCTCGGAGACGTTGATGAGAGGCTACGTTTCTTCATCATAGCTCATGCCTGCCGAAACCATCGGGTTGCGACGCGCCTCGGTCAACCGGTGCTCGAAGGCGAGGAAATTCTGGAAGTTTTGAGGCGTTGCCGTAACCCAACAGTCTCGGACGTTACGGAGAGGGGATTTATCCCGCCTTCCACGCCGATACTTCCTCTCAATCGACGCCGTCTCAACACCGCGATTCGAACAAGACTAGGGACTCAATTTGAAGAAAAAGTGGATGTCTCAGAGCCAAATGAACGGTCGTACGAAAGTCACAGCGGACCTTGGCAGTTTGCGGCACTTATTGATACGAGAGGAGAGCACTCTCAGGTGCAACTAGAGTTTGAAATTTCCATGGGAATGGGCGACCTAACCCTTTCACGTCAACTTTCATTGCATAGCTTGTTTGGAGTCTGCGGTACGTCATGGGACCTCGCTCGGCCTGGTGAAGAGGGAAATGTTGCGGAGCTCGTCGGCGAATACTCCTTCTTTATGTTGGATTTGCTTGCCCCTATTCTGCGCAATCTCGATCCTGGGATCTTACCGGAAGAAGTGGCTCTCGCAGAAAAGGAATGGAAGGAATGGTTAACTGAAGTGCGAGCAAATCGCGGGGATCATCCTCGTCAAATTGACTAGAACAGCTGAATGATTTCCATTTTCCGCCAGCTTCTCGTTGCCTTACTGATAGCTGCGCTCTTGTTGCCAGCCGCCAGCGAATCTAAGGCTATCTCTGCCGGTCGAGCCACAGTTACCTACGACTACGATGCGTTTGGCATCCTGTTGCACTCA
>Ga0335082_10003977_pt1 | contig 16087 bp, 13 predicted proteins | sample Lox_Sample_41_FD_206718 | JGI IMG/M metagenome (GOLD analysis project Ga0335082, IMG submission 206718) | Soil microbial communities from Loxahatchee National Wildlife Refuge, Florida, United States - Lox_Sample_4.1 | ecosystem: Environmental > Terrestrial > Soil > Wetlands | place: USA...
CCAAAAACACCAGGTCAGGTCGATCCTGGTGAATCATATCAAGAGCATCGCGACCACTGACGGCTTCCATGACGAGGTGACCGGATGTTTCCAGGATCTCTCTCATCAGTTCACGGCTGGGAAGATTGTCGTCTACCAAGAGAATTCTCATCGAACCCCGCTTATGTGGCGCTGACTGATGCGTCCTTCTGTCTGGTGGGCATTGTGAAATAAAAACGGCTTCCCTTCCCCGGTTCACTCTCCACCCTAATCCTGCCGCCATGCTGCTCAACGAGGAGTTTCGTTATCGACAACCCAAGGCCTGTGCCCTCACGAATGCCCGGCCCCGTCGCTGAAAGTTGGTGAAACGCCTCAAAAACTGATTCTTGTTCTTCCTGAGGTATGCCGATTCCCGTATCAAGCACGGAGATAGCAAGCATTGGCCCTTCTTGTCGCGCAACCAAGCGTACTTGGCCTTCTTCCGGCGTAAACTTGATCGCGTTGCTGAGAAGATTGTAGAGCACCTGCTTTACGCGTACGCGGTCCGCATCGAGAAATAATTCCTCGCTGACTTCAGTCCTCAACTCAATTTGCTTTGCGGCGGCCAAGGGCCGCAAGGTTGACAACACCTCGTCAACGGCGACGCTCATATGAAAGGTTTCATACTTCAGCTCTAAACGTCCCGCCTCAATCTTGGAAAGATCAAGAATGTCACTGATGAGAGCCAGTAGATACCGCGAACTCTCCTGGATATGCCTAACAAAGCGCTCCTGCTTCTGGGTGAGAGCACCCGCAGTCTGCTCGGCAAGCAGGTCCGAGAACCCGATAATCGAGTTCAGGGGCGTACGCAGTTCGTGGCTCATGGTGGCGAGAAAGTTGCTTTTCAAGCGATTGGCCTTCTCCACCTCACGATTGCGAATCTGCAATTCCGAATTTGTTACGGCCAAATCCCGGGTGCGCTGTTCAAGACTCTGGTTCAGCGTTTTGATCTGTTCTTCCACAGCCTTGCGATCGCTCACGTCGCGAATGACACAAATGACCCCGGGTCCAGTCTCGCCTTTAAATGGGCTCAGGTTGATATCCACAGCAAATTCCGTGCCATCCGCGCGCAACGCTCTAAGATCCAGCCCGGATCCCATGGGCCGAATAACGGAATGAGCCTGATAACGCCCCCGGTGGGTTGGATGGCGCTCGCGGAACCGCTTTGGCATAAGTATCTCCACTGATTTTCCCAGGAGATCCTCGCGCGCGTATCCAAACAACCTTTCCGCTTGGGAATTCACCAACACAATTCGGCCGGAGCCGTCAACCTCGACGATGCCATCGGGGGCCGACTCCAGCAACCGTCGGTAACGGTCGTCTGCAATGGGGTCACCCGCTTTCAAATCCAATTCAAGGCCGATTGTCGTTTGATGTCCTTTCCGCGATGGCCTCAGTTTGCCAATGGTCATCCCACGACCCCCATCTGCCTGACGCTAGAGCCGGCCGGCGTGATGTATAGCGGTTTTCGTGGGTCCAGATTGTACTTACGCATGCGATAGATGAGCGTTTTACGGCTCAGAGCAAGGTACCGCGCTGCCAGCGATTGGTTCCAATTGCATTTTTGCAAAGCTCGCAGAAGCACTTCTTTTTCAATGGCGCCTAGGCTAATCCCTTTCGGCGGGAGATCGAGCTGAATGACTTCGAGGGGGGCAGGATCAGACTGGAGAAATGGGGGTAAATCGGACCAGCGAATTTCACTTCCATGCGCGAGAACCACGATACGCTCAACAGTATTTTGGAGTTCGCGGACGTTACCCGGCCAGCAATGCGCCGAAAAACGATCGAGAATCCGTTCGGGCAGCGTCAGATTCTTGCGGCCGTGCTTGTTGCAACTTCGCTCAAAGAAAAACTGCACCAACTCGGGGATGTCTTCCTCGCGTTGCCGTAGGCTTGGGAGTCTAAGAGGAATAACGTTCAACCGGTAGTAAAGATCCTCGCGGAATGTACCGTTTTCGACCATGGCGGGCAGATTGCGATGCGTCGCCGCAAGAATACGGATATCCACGCGCGCACTAGTGACGGCACCTACCTTTTCGATTTCGCCGCGCTCTACGAGCTGCAAAACCTTCGATTGCAAATCAACAGGTATCTCTCCAATCTCGTCGAGAAAGAGAGTACCCCCGTCGGCCGCCTCGGCTTTCCCTCTCCGGTCCATTAGGGCACCGGTGAAGGATCCTCTCACGTGCCCGAACAACTCGGATTCGAGAAGATCCCTAGGAATTGCTCCGCAGTTAACGGTGATGAAGGGCTTGTCCCTGCGGCTGCTGTTGGCATGAATCGCCCGGGCCAGAAGCTCTTTGCCGGTGCCTGTTTCTCCCTGGATCAAGACGCTGGAACTAGTGGGGGCGATTCTCGCTGCTTGGTCGATGACTTGGAGCATCGTATGAGAGTGGCCGAGCATCTTTTCGAATTCGCTCTTCCGGTCCAATGCGCTGCGAAGGAGACGCACTTCTGTCCGCACATCAATGTGTTCAAGAGCATGCTCCACGACCAAGCGCAATTCGCGAATATCGACCGGTCTTGTGAAGTAATGTCGAGCTCCCGCTTTCATCGCCTCGACAGCTCCTTCTACAGTGCCAAACGCTGTGACGAGGATCACAGCGGTCTCGCGGTATTTGCGGCGAAGTTCCCTGAGCAGGTCGACGCCAGAACTCCCCGGCATCTTCACATCCGAAATGACGAGGTCGGCCGGCTGGTTCCGCATGATCTGCAGCACTTGACAAGCGCTCTCTGCCTCGCTGAATGCATATTTCGGGGAGGCCAGCACTTCCCGAATGAGTTCCCGGTTCCCCTCGAGATCATCAGCAATGAGAATCTTTTTCATCATCGTAGTTCCTCGGCTAAATCATCCCGAATACTTCTATTCCTGCTCCCGGGTTCGCCAAAAACTCAAAATAGTCCGCCTGTCCCCAACCATGTACCACGCAGATCGACCTTCCCGCAACGCAACCGGAAATTGTCAGTGCTCGTCGCCACAATCTTCCCTCCAGGCACAGCCAAACGTGTCGCCCTCGAGATGCCCGGTTGTCGACCATTCCCATTCTGATTTGCCCGGCATGGCCGGCTGCTACTTTCTACCTGTCGGCCATAAAATTCAAGACTCTTGGTGATCTTCCGAATACGCGTCTGACCTGGCATACGCTGAATTACTGTCCCACTATCACTTAGGCCCAATGAGCTGGTGGCGGCCCGGGAGTCCGCGTCGTAGTGTCACGATTCGGACAGGCCTACTGGCTGCGACATGACATGTGGAGTCCTCCAGCATTGTCGTGGCCAACGGAAATCGCGCCAACGCCCACATGCGGGCAGCGTCAGTCTCGCCTGTGTGATGACCGTGCTGTTTCTTCCGTGATGTCAACAACTTGCTCGGGGCGCAGTTTGGCATTTAAGTTGCCTTTGCATTGTTGGTCGTATGGAAGAGCAGACATGACCACAAGAACCAGCTCAATTTCTCAGGACCACCCGGATGAAGCCCTAAAGACGCTGCTGGCCATCATTGTGGAGCATGCCGGTGCAGACTTTGTAGGTGTGCAGAACGCCCAACCCGAGCACTGTCTGCCCGCTTACGTGCTATTCAATCACCCGAGACACCACTCGACGCTGGCGGTACGGCTCGACAAGAACTTCGGCACGGATGCAATTCTCCGGCGCCTCGCCGAGTGTGATCAGCGATTCGCAGGAAATGGGTGATCGCGATGAATCGTTTGCGGCTGGTTACGGTTGTAGCGCTGATCTCGGGTGCGGCATATCTCGTTTGCCGCGTCGCGGTCTGCTGGTTGCGGAAAAGTTGCGACAAACTGGAAAGAAGTCACATGAAATGGAACGAAGGGAGCATCTTGTGAACAGCAAATCTCAGCAGCAAACTAGAATGCCCAGACCATCCGATAGCCCGTCAAAAACACGCTTTGCGCGGACTTTTCCTGGCCGAAATCCTATGCTGACGAGCACGAACAGGAGCGGCAACATCGGGGATCCAGACGAAAGGTTCCGTCCGCAGGCGGTTCGCCGTCTTTACCAGGCAATCGTCAATCGCGCCATACTCGATCTTCTGGAAAACGGAAAAAACTCGCCCGCGGCAAAACGCTGGCTCCTCAGCAGAGATTTTGACCGGCTGCAAGAGCTCTTCCGTCCCAAGATTACCAATACCCTGGCGTTGACCAAAGGAGCGTCTACAGCCTCGTAAATTCAACTCAGAAAGTGCCTCAAAAGGGGGGCGGGTCATAACAAGCCTTTACAACTGTGTTGTTGTGGCACGATCCGGTAGTGTCATCGAACTGTCTGTGCGTCGAAAGGTGGATGAATGTTGCGATATTCCTATTTTCCAGCGCTCTTCCTCCTGTTGAGCCCAGTCGTCGATTTTGCGCGGGAAACGAACGGCGCCGAGTCTCCTGCCTTCACAACCGTACCAGAGCTTAACGCTGGGTTCGATCTGCTCTACAGGCAGAAATTCGCCGAAGCGCGAGAAGCTTTCGCAAATTGGGAAGCCCGCAATCCGGAGCAGCCTTTTGGTCAGGTGGCCATCGCCGCCGGCTATCTCTTTGAGGAGCTATCGCACCAAGGCGTACTGACTAGCGATTTTTTCCTGAACGAAAAGAAATTCCTACACGGGATTGAGGGTAGCCCGGACCGGGAACGGATGAGCCACTTTCACGATGCTATAGCTCACGCTTGCGAACTCGCCAGCGAGCGTCAGAAAACAAATCCTAAGGATAGAGAAGCGCTTCTTGCGCTGACGCTGGCCGCCGGTATGGAGTCAGACGCAGAATCGATTCTACAGAAAAGGCATCTGGCTGGTCTGAAGAGCATGAAAAAGGCAAATGAATATGCGAAGGAATTGCTAGCGCAGAATCCGGACGCTACGGATGCCTATATCGCCACCGGTATCGCAAATTACGTTATCGGATCGCAAAGTGGCGGTACCCGCTTCACGCTCTGGTTTGGCGGAATTCACGGTGACAAAAAGCTCGGTATGGAGCAGGTCGCTAGGACCGTGGAAAACGGACGTTATCTCCGGCCGTTCGCGAAAATCATCCTTGCCCTCGCCGCACGCCGTGAAAAGCAAAATGCCCTAGCGCAAAGATTGTTCCGCGAATTGAACGAGCAATATCCGGATAATGAGCAATTCGCTTCGGAATATGCCAAAGCTATGTCCGCAGCTTCTGGTGACTGATTGCGGGAAGCCCCGCCCCGGACAAGTCCTCCGCCTGCACGCTCTTTGTTTGGTGCACATTTTGGTGAGCGATCCCGTGCCTTCGACAAGTCTCAGACACGTTTCCCCTCTTCATTCCTTCCTGAATGATCTGCCACTTTTCTTCTGGGGTTCGATCCACTTTTGGCTTCCTACCCGGCGTTTCTTACAGAAAACGCCTAATTGTTCCGCAAAACGTTCACATCTAATCTGGCTGCCTGCGTACCTCACAAAAACCCTGAGAACAGGCAGCTAGTTTGGTTGCCTGTTCTCTCCCCTTTAAGAAACTTTCCCGTGTAGTGAAAAAACATTCTCCATTTGTCATTGTCCGGCATATCTTTAAGGAGAGACTTCGTACTGGCGCTGGAATTGAAGTTTCGGCTGTAACTTGAGGTGGTCTCTTCGTCGATCGACCCCAAAACAACCTAGTCTTTGGTGTCCGTCATGTTGATTGCCAGCGACGTGCCGGCATCATTCCCCTGAGAAAACGCGTTTCCACAACCTTTAGAAAAAAAAGACTTCACATGCGAGGCACTTTGCGAAGCTTGGCATTATCGCGAGGCTTCCATGAAAAGACCAAGACGCCACCTTCCAGATGATCGTAATTGCTTTCAAACGACACACGCGCCAACCACCGAGGAGCGAATGGCTCTGACAGGTTTTTGCCGAAAGTGCCCAGCCGGTTTTACGCAAGACGATATGTATCTATTTCTTCCCTTCTTCTGCAAAATCCGACTGCTTACTCGGCGTGGGACACGTAACGATGGCGGTCACAGTCGTTCCCTTCGCAGTGGACGATATCTTTAAAGTTCCACCCAACTTCTGAATGCGCTCCTGCATGCTTCGCAAGCCAACCCCAAAGCTTTCCATCCAATTCTGAGCCTGATTTTCCTGGTCTTTCGCGGACGAGCCTTTTCCCTGGTCAATGATTTGTAGGTTTGCCGCACCATCCGTGGCAAAGAGACGAACCAATGCTGTTGGACTTCCGGAGTGCCGGTGTACGTTGCTCAAACTCTCCTGCAGCACACGGAATAATGTCAATTCCAAGTCTCCTCGAATGCGACCGAACTCCGGCGAGACATCAAAAGTCGTTTTAATTCCACTACGTTTCGTGAACCCCTCTAAATACCAAGATATGGCCGATTTCAAGCCGAGTTCATCCAGCATCGGCGGATACAGCAAGTAAGAGAGCGTCCGCACATCTTTAATCGCGTCTTCGGCCAATTGAACGCATTCAGCCAGGTGGCCAATATCCTCGGCTCCGTTCCTTTCCGCCAAGGACTTTAGCAAATCTATCTTCATCTTCAGCGCCACAAGGTATTGGCCTACGCTGTCGTGCAGATCTCTGCCGATTCTTCGACGTTCCTCATCCTGCGTTTCCAATAGTCGAACTGAAAGTTGACGCAGCGAGCGTTCCGACTCCCGCAATCTTTCCTCCGCCTCTCTCCTTGCTTCCACTTCCTTCTTCAGGGCCTCATGTATGACTATCCTCTCAGTAAAGTCGCGCGTAACTTTACCGAACCCAATGAGCCTACCGGTATCGTCCCGCAACGCAGTAATAATTACATTGGCCCAGAAGCGCGACCCATCCTTGCGAAGACGCCATCCTTCATCTTCCAGACGCCCATTTCTGGCAGCGATCTCCAACTCTCGCTGTGGTTTCCCAGCTCGAATATCGTCTTCTGGATAAAATAGGGAGAAATGCTTCCCGATGATCTCCGAATCCTCATATCCTTTGATGCGTTTTGCGCCTCTATTCCAAGTGCTTATATAACCATCAGAGTCCAGGATGAATATCGCATATTCTTCTATAGCATCCACGAGCATGAGGAACCGTTCCTCGCTCCGGCGTAGGGCAATCTCTTTCCCCGCGACAACAAAGGATTTGTCTCTCTCTTCCAGCACCAACGACGCGCGCTCGGCGCATATCCCCAGAAGAAGCTCGGCATTCGCCTCACTATGAAACATATTCACCGGATAGGCGCACCGGAGCGAGACGCTGTGCTTTCCTGCCAATTCATTCCAAAGCTGTTCGAGCCGAATCGAGGCCTCGTTTTTGCCTTCCTTCCACAGCAATGGAACCATCTCGCCAAATGCAACAACCCCATCCGAATTCTTTGCTTTTGTCTTCGCTCGCTCAATTGGCCCGCCAACTGTCTCAAAAAAGCGAGTGTTTTCCGGCATTCTGCCTACCATGATCTTCGCCACGGTCTCCGCCGCGTCCAATTCAACATATGTTCCGGTGGCGCATGCTTTTTCAATGTCCTGCCCTTGCTTGGTGAGCCGCCGCCGAAGCCCTTCGCGATGCTCTCTGGCGGCAACAATGATCGCGGCCTTACCGGCACTTAGGGCGCGCCCGATAAAATCACTGAGCGATTCAAGAAGAGAATCGCTTTCTTGATACAAATAGATGATACGGTTGTTCACAAGCCAACCTTCATCTCAAGTTAAACATCACAGTCTCTCCGTGAAAAGATCCATCGTTGAAAGAGAATCTGTTTTTCTCGTTCTCTGGTCCTTGCTCGCAGCCTGGGCCTCCCGTTGCAATAACTTCAGCTTCCGCATTGCGCAGCAACAGAAAGCGATAGATGTCTGCCAAGTCTTGTGATCGGGCCGGTTATGTCATAAAAGAAACAACGGACTTGTAAATAGAGTATTTCCCGCTCTTCAAAGACCTACCCTACAACCGAAGGTTATATTTTCAGTGAGTTACCATTTCCTTTTCCATCCTGTAAACCCTGTATCTTGTCACGCCACCTTGCAGAGACTGCGACGGTTCCTGGGAATCGTCTCGAACTCCGCCAAATCACTCATTTATGTCCAATTGGACCAGCACGACAGCACCATAATGCTCGTAAACCATTTTTACTGAATCGATGTGCTTCAAAGAGTAGGGGCGACTTTCCCTGTTCCGTCGTCTGCCGTCATGTCCGAACCGAGCTCTTTTCGTCCTAACCGCTGGCTATGTGCTGAGTCTAATCCGAATCAGGACACACATGCCGAATCGCCGCAACTTCACAATTCTTGCCAAGAGCCTGTTTGCTTTGGCACTGTTTGGCAACGCTAGCGGCTCGTTAACTCAAGCGCAGTCGGGCGGGAGCACAAACGACATTTCAACACAGGATAAGAAACGACTGGAGCGTTTCGAGAAACAAGTCGATGATCTCCGCGCGCGTCTCAAGATTCCCGGCCTGTCGGCCGTCGTTCTGAAGGATCAAAAGGTCATCTGGATCAAAGGATTCGGTTTCGCGGACCTCGAGAACAAGATTCCTACAAGGCCGGATACGCTATTTCACCTTGCCTCGATAACCAAGACGTTTGCATCGACCCTCATAATGCAGCTTGTCGAACAGGGTAAGCTGGACCTCGACGAGCCGATGTCGCATTACTCGACTGACTTCAAGGATGATTCAGTCAAGATCAAGCACCTACTTAGCCACACGTCGAGTGGAACCCCCGGAGAACGCTTCCAGTACGACGGGAACCGCTATGACTACCTGACTGCGGTAATCGAAAAGAAGACGGGCAAACGATTTGGCGAGCTCGTCGTCGAAACCTTCTTCGATCCTTTGGGGATGTCGAGCAGCGTTCCGTATCACCACATTGTGGTCGACGAAGACAAGTGGGCCGCTTCGCTGGGGAAAGAACACCTCAATCGCTACAAGAAGAGCCTGGAGGCGCTGGCCCAGCCTTACGCCTACTACGGCAACGGGGAGATCATTCACGACACCTATCCCTATCCCGATTTCATTGGTGCGGCCGCCGGACTGCTTTCGACCGTACGGGACATGGCTCAGTACGACGTCGCGATAGACCGGCAAGCGTTTATCAAGAAAGAAACGCAGGAACAAGCGTGGACGCCTTTTGTTTCGAATAGCGGCAAGCGACTTCCTTACGGGCTCGGCTGGTTCGTAATGGACCACCACGGAACCAATCTCATCTGGCATACCGGAGACTGGGGCAGCGGATTCTCAGCGTTTTACCTCAAAGTGCCCGGGAAAAATCTTTCCCTCATTATGCTTGCCAATAGCGAGGTACTCGTCGAGCACCAATATTCGATCGGCGAGGTGATGGTGGACGATGCCGTTAGAAATGTATTCGTTTGCAGCTTCCTGGGCGCCTGGGACCTGGCGTACGGATGTGAAAAGGACTCCCGAGTTGCTATGTCCAAGTTTATCGAGCAGCGCCGCGCAAGTGGGAAGGTCGCTATCCACGTTTCGCCGAAGGTCCTCGAGTCCTATGTCGGCAAGTACCAATTCGAGACCCTGAATAACCGGATCTTCATCGTCACGTGCGAGGGCGACCAGCTATTCGCCGAAGAGACGGGTGGGATAAGGTTCCAGGCATTCGCCGAGTCAGAGACTAAATACTTTGTGAAGGGCAGGACGTGGATGCTTGTGTTCACGAAACGCGAAGGCCAAGCCGCTGAGCTGAGCATCGTCCAAGGTAAGGACACCTACCGCTCAAAGAGAATCGAATAGGAATCTCCCTGGACGCCATTGACGCGGGCCGTACAGAAAGGAAAGGTACGGGACGCGGTCGGCGTACTCCGGTTGTCTTGGCTCAGCGTGAAATGGAGAAGCGACGTTCTCCGTTAGGGTAGATTCCGCCCCTCTGGGGCGGCGATTTTCAAGGCATGGGGTCTATCGATCCGATGATGGACAGGCAGCGCAAGAAGCTCTTTACCTACGCTGCCGATTCATCGTCTCGATGAGCCCTCCCGGCTATCCCTCAGCATGGTTGCGTCCCCGCAGTGCCCGCTTCCGTTTCACCCGGCGGAGGCATTGTAACTTCCTATCGGGGACAACGCGCTTGGTCGGAGATAACTTGCGACGGAGTATACTCCCGGCGTGGAAGCCCGGATGGATTGCTGAAGAAGTCTTCCTTGTGCTGGTTAGTGCTACTGAGCGCGCTGTTTCTCTTGCTTCCGGCACTGGCCCAGGAGCCTCCTAAGGACCTGCGCGACTGGCAACTGATCTGCTACTGCAGCGGCGGAGACCCAGATGAGATCGTACGGAAAGACAACAATGGGCAAATCCTGTTCATTGCCCGCCGTGGCACGACGCGAGAACGTCTGAAAAGCGATGGCATTGCTTTTACCGAAAGCCAGATTGAGCTACTGAGAGATTGGACAAATCAGGATTTGGCCGGAAAACCGTCCTGCAGTTTCAACTTCAGATATACTGTGCCGATTCGAACAGCTTTGGTTCCGTCCGTGCTATCCAGTGATTTGGAGTGCCATGAAAAAGCTGTACGCCTTCGTCCTGGCGCCGCTCGTTCTAACACTCACAGTCGTGACGGCCTGGGGCCAGACGTCTGGCGGGCCAGAGACCGTAGTCGTTCACAGTGGCTCGGTTTCTCTGCACGCCATGCTGTGGCGTCCGCAAGGCCGCGGACCGTTCCCCGGCATCCTGCTGAATCACGGAAGCGGCCGTACCCTCGAAGACCTAAAACGCCTCGGACCGTACGAACAGAATGCCGAAATACTCGGGCCGGTCTTCGCTCGCCACGGCTATGTATTTCTATACTTGTTCCGACGTGGCGTGGGGCTCTCCACGGACCAAGGCGCTAACGCAGTTGACCTGATGAACAAGGAATCCGCCGCACACGGGCAAGAGGCGCGCAACGCGCTGCAGCTGCAATTGCTGGAAAACAGGGAAATGGACGACACCCTGTCCGCACTTAAGTTCCTGCGGGCGCTCCCTTACGTGGATTCGAAGGATGTCGCGGCAATTGGCCACTCCTTTGGAGGTTCGCTCACGGTGCTATTGGCCGAACGTGAACCGAGCTTGCGAGCGGTTGTAGTGTTCTCCGGAGCGGGCTATAGCTTTGATCGCTCTCCGGAGTTGCGAGCGCGGCTCCTGGCCGCCATGGACCACATCGCGGCGCCGGTCTTCTTCATTCACGCCGAGAACGATTACTCGCTCTCGTCAGGCAAAGTGCTGGACGCCCGCCGCGAGCAGCTCGGTAAGTCGCATCGCCTAAAAATCTATCCGCCCATCGGCCACACGGTAGACGATGGGCATGACTTCCTCCATCTCGGCGTGAACATTTGGGAGCACGACGTGTTTGCTTTTCTAGACGAAAACATGCGGAAGTGAGCCTGTCTGGGATGGATAGCACCCCAGAAGTAATCAACATGCTTGATTGATGTCTTAACGACGCCGGCCTCGCGACGGCCCGAGTAAACTGTTCGGTGTTCACCCTAACAGAGCTCGGACCGAAGGAGGCCGAGATGCAAATTATAGGATGTGATTTACACGCTCGCCAGCAGACGTTGGCGATGCTGGACACCACAACCGGAGAAGTAGTGAAGAAAACTCTAGAGCACCAAAGCGGAAACGTGCGAGAGTTTTATTCCAACCTTCAACGGCCGGTGCGTGTGGGGATCGAAGCTACAGGATCCATGCAGTGGTTTGTGAACCTCATGGAAGAACTCGGAATCGAATGTCTGGTGGGTCATCCGGCAGAGATTCGAGCGGCCGAACCGCGAAAACAAAAACATGATCGGCGAGATGCGGACTTGATTCTGAAGCTGCTGATGGAAGAGCGCTTTCCGGCGATCTGGTTACCTACGAAAGAACTGTTAGACCTGCGGGCCTTATTGCGGCACCGTCATCAGTGGGTGCGCCTGCGAGTCAAAATACAAAATGCGCTGCAGGCCATTGCCTTGGCGAACGGTCTGCGACGAGGGCCTTCGCTGTGGACGCGAGCGGGCCAACGCGCAATCGCGTCTCTGCCGTTGTCGCCGCACGCCGCGTATCGGCGGAATGAGTTACAGGCGATGTACGCGAAATTCGAAATGGAGATAGAAAGACTAAACCAGCGAGTCGAGCAGCAAGCTCGTGAACGAGCCGGAGCTCGATTGTTGATGACTCATCCCGGGGTGGGACCGATCACGGCGCTAGCAACCGAGGTGTTCCTGGGCGATCCGGCCCGATTCGCAGACAGCAAGGAACTGGCCAGTTATGTAGGGATGATCCCGGGAGAATATTCCAGTGGAAAGCGACAGCGACTTGGCGGCCTGACCAAACAAGGCAATCCGCTGTTGCGATTTCTCTGGAGTGAAGCAGCAATCCATGCGGTACGCCGGGATCCGGAGTTGAAACATTTTTACCGCCGCAAATTAATCCAGAAAGGTCTCGGAAAAGCGAGAGCAGCCGTGGCTCGAAAGCTGGGAATCCGGATGTGGATTATGTTGCGGGATCGGATTGAGTACAACGAGTTCTGTCGTCGTGGACAGATGCAGCAGAAAAGTGGTGATGCCTGTGCGGGAATGCCAGCAGTGCGTTATGGTGCGAAAGTCACCGGCTGATTGATTAGGCTACCCGCCTCCCTGAATAGGGAGATCGAAAAACTCATCATGGTCGTTAGTGATCGAAGAGATGACTGGTGGGCAACACCCAATTGATGAACACGAAGGGCTGAGCAACTTAGGGTGAAGCAGATGAACACAGGCTCCACAAACAGACGCAATTTGTGCGCCAACGAAGAAGTGTGTTCATCTGTGTAGTGAGCGTAGGAAAAAACTCTTGCAACGGCTGGCGTCGTTAGAGATAACGCACTTCTCGTACAAGTAAATTGACTTGTCCGGTTTCGCGACTACTCAGGAGTTAACAACTTTTTGTTAGAAGAAGTAACGCGACGCAAGGCCCAGCCAACCATGAAGAGAATTGCGCCTGCGAGAAATACACGGAACAGCGGAGGGTCGCTCCATGATTTATCAATGTCCTTGCCAATATTGAGAAGAGGCCACAGAAGAAACGAGCCAGCACCGAAATCCTGAACGACTTGGCTGGCTTGCACAACGACTGATGGAAGGCTCTTGCGATTGGATGGGTCGGAGAGCTTAGCGAGTTCCTGGTCCGATAGTCCAAGGCCCTCAGACGATTTGCGCAGAAGGAAGATACCCTTGATTAGCAGAGCAAGGCTGCCTAGCACGAAGACGAGCGGAACAGTTGTAAATTGAGCCTCAGAAGGTGAGAGAAACCAAAAGCAAAAAGCCGCGACGGCGAGAATCAAATATACAACCGCCCGCCGTGGGTGATACTCCAAATCACTGGCAAAATTCTCGACAAAGATTTCGCGAAGGTTCATAGCGAAGAGTTTATATCAAACTCCTACTTAACGCCGTTACCCTCTATATGAATTGACACATTATAAAAGGGCGCCCCTTTTGGAGTAGGTTTTTGAGTGTTCGCTCGAACCCCTCCAGAAAGGAGCACCCTGTATATGGATAGCGTGAAGTATATCGGCATGGATGTTCACAAAGAAGCGATCTCCATCGCGGTCTTAAATTCCTCCGGCAAGCTGGTGATGGAATGCATCATTGAAACCAAGGTCAGCAGCATTCTGCAGTTTTTCCAAGGACTAAGCGGAAGTCTGCAGGTCACTTTTGAAGAAGGCACTTGGGCCGCCTGGTTGTACGATCTGCTGAAGACGCATGTCACCGGGCTGGTGGTGTGCAATCCCCGAAAGAATGCCTTGCTGAAAGAAGGCAGCAAGAGCGACCGCATCGATGCCAGGAAACTAGCCGAGCTGCTGCGCAATGGATCGCTTTCCGCGGTCTACCACGGGGAGAATGGCCTTCGCATGTTAAAGGAATTGTCCCGCAGTTATTTGACGATTAGCAAAGATCTCGGGCGCGTCATGAATCGGCTCAAGGCGCTGTATCGGAGTTGGGCCATTCCCTGCGCAGGGACGCAAGTCTACGCACCGCGCTACCGTTCGGAATGGTTGAGCAAGATCCGGGAAGCCGGTGTGCGCCGGCGGGCAGAACTTTACTACCAACAACTCGACGCGTTGCGGTTTTTGCGCCAACAAGCCCGGAAAGAGCTGTTGGCCGAGGGTCGGAAGCACAGCGCAACGAAGTTGCTACGCCAGATTCCTGGGATTGGTCCGCTCCGGGCGGCTCACTTGGTTGCGTTGATGCAGACACCCCACAGATTTCGCACCAAGCGGCAACTGTGGAACTACAGCGGGCTTGCGTTGGAGACCCGCGACAGTGCGCAATATTGCATTGTCGAAGGGCAGCTACAACGTTCCAAGAAACCACAGCAACTTCGTGGGCTGAATGCGAACCATAACCACGATCTCAAGGATATCTTCAAGGGTGCGGCCATGAGAGCCAGCACTTGCGATGGACCGCTCCGCGATTTTTACCAGAACTTGCTCGTCAAAGGGATGCGACCAACGATGGCTCGGCTCACCCTGGCGCGAAAAATTGCCGCGATCACCCTGATCGTCTGGAAGAAAGGAGCGCGGTTCGACGCCAATCAATTAAAACAAGCAGCTTGAGCGTCTCTGACAGAGAGTCCGTTCCATCCGGGGGATCATCCTTAGCGGTGGCCGTCGGGTTCTTGAGACGCTTGGTTCGAGGGAGAGTATCAACCGGAGAAGTCAGGCCACCGTGTTGTGCAAACACGAGAGTCTCCGAATTCACCCTATGCCCCCTTGGATAACCAAAGAAAGTCATAGGCCACGAGTCTCAAATAGGACCATGAGTTACCGCTTATCTGAGCGGATAACTGTTTAGGCTTGTTTGCTTCAAGAAACGAATGGCGCGCCGTCACGACAGTGAAATGGAACCACAGGCGGAAAGAAGAATCTCACCGTTTCGTGCGATGAAACGAAGCAACGACTCCCTGAGGAAGACCACTCGCCGATCACCAGTCTACGTTCAAACGATTGGGCTGAATGCCGAAACAAAAAAGTGTCGGCATCGAGCCGACGGCGAGTTATGTCTCTTGACATTTCCTTTTATAGGACATCTCCGGTAAGCGCGTTACTCAGGCACTTGATTTGAATCGGTAGCTTTCGTGTTTATAATCGGTCGGGGCTTACAGTTTGAACTGTGTAAAGTATCTCAGAGAATGCGCGGTCGGTACCGCGATGACGTTCGCTCTCGTTAACGCCGTGGTGGTGCGTGGGCAGTCGGTACGTGCTTGTGATGAAGACAAACCCTTTACCGCGAAGATGGTCGAGCACATTGATTCTGAATGGCCTGATGGAACCAAACAGAAGCAAGACTCCGGCGGTTTGCGAGCCCGTGACAGCAACGGACGCTTCTATGCCGAATTGGTCTTTAAGAAAAATGATGCGCCCGCTAGTAGTCGAGCTAATGCAGCTGATGATTCCCAATCTAGGACACCAAAAGGGCCCGCGATACACTCGACATTTTCCATTTGGGATTGCCAGACCGGACAATTAACAGAGGTTTTCCCGGGTCTAAAACTTATACGCACCATACCCAACGGTGACCTACCTTTCAGGAAACGCAAACAAGGCACATCCCTTTATGAGTTTTTGATACGCGGACAGCATCCGAACCGAACGATAGAAGACCTAGGGTTCAAAGAGGTCGAAGGTGTCTTGACCCACGGGTATCGAGAAACGGTTACCGGAACTGAGAACCAAGGAGAGTGGAGCGGAAAACCAACGTTTGTAATGGAATCGTGGGTCTCGGAAGATATTGCAGAGATTGTCTTTCAGAAAATCATCGAACCGAAGACAAAAACGACGACAACGATAGCGCTCACTGACATCAAACGCGAGGAACCACCGAAGTCTTTGTTTGAAATTCCGAGTGACTACACTGTCGAGCCCCCGACAGACCAGAAAATTACCTCCGAACAGAAGCCTATCAGCTAGCAGATTCGCTATTCGTGCCCGATTAAAGGAGATTTTGCTACACGTGAGGGCTGGGGGCGGGGGTCTACCGTGAAAATCCACTTGTACGAGTAGCGCGTTTACCAGATGGGATGAGAAGGCCGGTCTCCAGCGGGATGCGTTAAGCTCCCGATGAATGACGTGCTCAAGGCACAAGAAAAGGAGACCGGCTGTGAAGAAGATTAGCACTGTGGAGACATTCAAGAGCGA
>Ga0335082_10003979_pt1 | contig 16084 bp, 16 predicted proteins | sample Lox_Sample_41_FD_206718 | JGI IMG/M metagenome (GOLD analysis project Ga0335082, IMG submission 206718) | Soil microbial communities from Loxahatchee National Wildlife Refuge, Florida, United States - Lox_Sample_4.1 | ecosystem: Environmental > Terrestrial > Soil > Wetlands | place: USA...
CCGCACCGGACCAGCGGTGCTCCCGGCCGCCGCACGATCGAGGTCGGCGAGGGTGGCCCGCTCGTCGCCTTCAAGACGGTCTCCGGGACGCTCCGGGTCGTCCACGAGGGACTGGCCGTCGGACCGCCGGGCGCCGCGACCGGGACCGCTGGCCAGGCCGCCCAGGTCGCCACGCTCGACGCCGATGATGCCTCCCTCGACGCCGAGGCGCCCCTCGACGAGGAGGCACTCGAAGGCGATCCTCGGGAAGGCGCCCGACTCGACATCCTCCGCGACCTCGAGGCCGGTCGGATAGACGTAGGGGCCGCGACCGCCCGACTCGCCGACCTGGAAGGCAGCTCCGGACGGCCGGCGGCGCCGCCGACCGGAGGGTCCTCGAGCGGAGCGTCCTCGAGCGGAGCGTCCACCACCGCGACCGCCCCGGGCGGTGGCGGGTCCGTCACCGCGGCCGACCGCGACTCGTGGGCGGCCCGCTTCTGGGACCACCGTGCCTGATCCGCTGGCCGAGATCCTCCGCCTCGTCGCCGAGGGCCGGCTGTCTGCGGCCGAGGCCGCCCCGCTCGTCGCGGCGTTCGAGGATCGCGACCGGAGCGGCGACCGTGCCTCGGCGTCAGGCCCGGGCCGTGGACCTGCGCAGGCGGCCCCCGACGGTCCCCGGGATACCGCCACGCGGACCGTCCGCCTCGAGGTGAACGAAGGCGGCCGGACGGTCGTCAACCTCCGCCTCCCGGCGGGCCTCGGCGAGGCGGCGCTGCTCCGCGTCCCGGGCATGACCGACACGTATGTCGGGCGTATCAAGGCCGCCCTCGCGGCCGGCGAGCGCGGGCCGGTGCTCGAGGTCTCCGACGAGGATGGCGACGGGGTCCGCATCGTCATCGACTGACAGGTTCGACCCGGGCGCCCCGGACGTTCGCCTGGCGCCGCCGGGAGCGTCGTGGCCTCCGGGGCGGACGAGGGGCGAACCATCTATCCTGCCGCGATGGACCTCAAACGCTTCCTCGGCCTTCCCGCCGACCAGGCCCCGGCCGCCTCATCGACCCCCTCGTCCGGCGACGGCTCGTCGGCGCAGCCCGCGGGCGCTCCGGTGACGACACCCGCCGCGGCCACCTCGCCAGCCCTCGACCCGGCCGAGACCGCGGCCGTCCGGCGGATCGTCACCCAGCTCGAGTCGATGCCGCCCGACCAGGCTCGTCGGCTGGCCACCTTCGCCTACGTCCTCGCCCGGGCGGCTGAGGCGGACATGGCGATCAGCGACATCGAGACGGCGACGATCGAGCGACTCCTCATCGACCATGCCGGCATCGCCGAGGCCCAGGCGGTCCTCGTCGCCGAGATCGCCAAGAGCACCGCCCGCCTCATCGGCGGCACCGAGGACTATCTGGTGACCCGGGAGTTCGTCGAGCTCTCCAGCCCGGCCGAACGGCTCGAGCTCCTGCGGGCCTGCTTCGTCGTCGGGGCCTCCGACGACACGATCGACGCCGAGGAGTCGGCGATCCTCAACCAGATCGCGACGGAGCTCATGGTCGACGCGTCCGACGTGTCCGCGCTGCGGGCCGAATTCGCCGACAAGTTCAGCGCTCTCCAGCAGCTCCGGCGGGCGAGCATGCCGGTGGCCCCGCCGCAGGGATAGTTGACAACGCAACTATTATCGGGATATCCAGTCCACCGCACCCGATAGGTCCCGCATGCCCGCCGCCACGGTCTCCGACATCCTCGTCCTGCCGCGCATCCCGCGACCGGATCCCGCTGTCGCGACCCCTCGTCCCGTCGTAACCCGCATCACCGCCCCGTCGCTCCTCGAGGGCGAGGGATTCCCGGTCCGGCGGCCGTTCCCGGGCGTGGCCGTCAACCTCACCGACCCGTTCCTCCTCCTCGATCAGATGGGCGCGGTCGAGTACGCCCCGTACGAGGCCAAGGGTGCTCCGTGGCACCCGCACCGCGGCTTCGAGACGGTCACCTACATGATCGACGGCGCCTTCCGCCATCAGGACTCCAATGGCGGAGGCGGGCTCATCACGGACGGCGCCACGCAGTGGATGACCGCCGGCGCCGGCATCCTCCACGACGAGATGCCGACCGAGGAGCTCATCGTCAGCGGCGGCCTCTTCCACGGCATCCAGCTGTGGGTCAACCTCCCGGCGGCGCAGAAGTTCGCGCCGCCGCGCTACCAGGACATCCGGGCCGATCGGGTGACCATGCTGTCATCCGATGACGGTGGGACCCTCGTCCGGGTCATCGCCGGCGAGCTCGCCGGCCACGCCGGCCCGGGCGTGACGTACACCCCGATCTCGTACGCCCACGCCACGATCACCCCGGGCGCCCGGTTCGAGACCCTCTGGCCGGCCGACTTCAACGCCCTCGTCTACGTCCTGTCGGGCCACGGCACGGTCGGGGCCGAGGACGTGCCGATCCGCGAAGGGCAGATGGCCGTCTTCGGGAAGGGCGACTCGATCGCCGTCGCCGCCGCCTCGCTCCAGGACGAGCGGACGCCGGCCCTCGACGTCCTCATCCTCGGCGGCAGGCCGATCGGCGAGCCCGTCGTGAGCTACGGGCCGTTCGTCATGAACACCCGCGAGGAGATCGTCGAGGCGGTCCGCGACTATCACGCCGGGCGGATGGGGATCATCCCCGCCCGGCACCTCCACGGCCTCGCCCGGCCGGCCGCGACCGAGGGTCCGGTCCGCTAGACCGTCGTCACGAGGGTCGCGAAGAGGCGGTCGAGGTCCGCCGAGGGATCATCCGACAGCCCGGTGTGCACCTCCGACGGCTGGATGATCGTGCTCGACGGCGCGACGAGCCAGTGGAACCGCTCGGCCGGGGAGAGCCGGGCGATCGGCCCGCCCCGCTCGTCACCGGCGGCGATCCGCTCGATGGCATCGAGGTGGACCCGGACCTCGGCCGGCGACAGCTCCGGGGCGAACACCGCGAGCCGTCGCTCATCGAGGGCGGTCCGCGCCCCGAGGAACCGCCGCGGCCGGCTCCACAGGACGACGCCGGCGTTGAACGCCTCGCCTCGCTCGACGTGGGGGACGACGCGGACGATCGCGTACTGGAACGTGGCCGGGCCGCGCCGAACGGCCTCAGGCGGCTCGGGCACGGTCCGCCTCCGCGACGAAGCCGCGAGGCTCCGCGAGCCGCCGGGTGAGGTAGTCGACATAGGCCCGTCGCAGCTCGGCTGGACCGCCGATCGACGGCTCGGTCGCCAGCCAGGCGTCGGGCACGAGCTCGACGATCGCCGCGATCGCGTCCACGGTCAGGCGCGGCGCGAGGCGATCGTCGGCGGCGGCGACAGGACCGGCGAACGGGAGAAGGACGTGGTCGCGGATCCGCTCGAACGGTCGCCGGGCGTGGTCGGCCGGATCCTGCCATGCGTGGTGGACGTAGAGGGCGGCGCCGTGGTCGATGAGCCACAGCCGGCCGTGCCAGGTGAGGAGGTTGGGGTTCTGGACCGACCGGTCGGGGTTCGTCGTCAGGGCATCGAACCAGACGATGTCCGCGGCGAGCTCGGCCGACGGGGGCGGACCGGCGGCCGGGCTGAAGGCGAGCGCACCGGGGAGCAGGTCGAGACCGACGTTGACTCCGCCGCTCGCGTGGAGGAGGTCCTGGATCTCCTCGTCCGGCTCGGCGTCGCCGAGGCATGGATCGAGCTCGACGAGGACGATCTCCGGAACGGCCAGGCCAAGGGCCCGGCCGATCTCGCCGACGACGAGCTCCGCGACGAGTGCTTTCGGTCCCTGGCCAGCGCCGCGGAACTTGAGGACGTAGAGGCCGTCGTCGTCCGCCTCGACGATCGCCGGCAGCGAGCCGCCCTCGCGGAGCGGCGTCACGTAGCGCGTGGCGGTCACGGTCCTCACGACGGGAGTGTAGGGAACCGGCGGAACCGGGTGGGACCCGGGGCATCGCAGGTGGCGGCGACGGGGCCGACACCCCGTCGCGATTAGTTGACAGTAACTGGCATCTACGACCGGTAGTCTCGCCGTAGTCCCGGCGGTCGACGCGACCGCCACCGCGAGCGAGGTGCCCCCGGATGCTTGAGATCCACCTGATCGAGACGATCCATCGGGACCGCCAGCAGGAGATCGAGCGCAGGCTCGAGGTCCGCCGGCTGCTCCGGGAGACGGACACGCCCGCGTCCACGACCGTCCCCGAGGACCGGGTGCCGGACCGGTCCTCCTCCCGCCTCGGCGGTGCCCGGTCGCCGGTGGGGGGCCGCTGACCGGCCCGCCATCAGCCGCTCGAGGCCGTCCCGGTCCCCGCCGTGGCATACCGGCGGGCGACCGCGGCCGCGGCCGACACGATCTCGTCGCGGACGGCGGCCGGCGCGATGACCTCGAGGTCGGCGCCCATGCCGAGGAGCACCGACGGCGCTTCGTCCGGCCAGTCGAGGTGGAGCACGAGGCGCGTCCAGCCCTCCGGATCGGCCTCGTCGAGACGCTCCGCCCGCTCCATCGCCCGGTCGCCGATACGTCCGGCCAGACGGTCGAGACGATCCGGCGGGAGCCGCACGGTGACCGCCACCCGCGGCACGTCCCGTTCGTAGGCGGCGCTCGACTCCGCCCAGTATGCGGCGAGGTCGAACGGGGTCGGCCGCTCGAAGCGCTCGTCGAGGAGGCGGGCCGCGGTGACCCTCGACACGCGATATGTCCGGACCTGGTCGTCCGAGCGAGCGACGAGATACCACACGCCGCCCTTGATGACGAGCCCGAGCGGCTCGAGGACGCGGGTCACGATGCGATCGGGCCGGGTGTACTCGATCTCGACCCGGAGCGCCTCCCAGACGGCCTCTGACAGGACGGCGAGGTGGGGCGCCGGCTCGGCCGCCCGGAACCAGCCGGCGGCGTCGAGGTGGAAGCGCTCGACGAGGCGCGACGCGCGGGCCCGGAGCTCGGGCGGCAGCGCGGCGAGGACCTTGAGGCGGGCCGCGGCGACCACGGTCCCGAGACCGAGCTCGGCGGCCGGGCCGGGCAGGCCGGACAGGAACAGCGCCTGGGCCTCGTCCGGGGTCATCCCGGTCAGCCGGGTCCGGTAGCCGTCGACGAGCCGGATCCCGCCATGCGGCCCGCGGGCGGCGAAGATCGGTACGCCGGCCTCGCTCAGCGCCTCGACGTCGCGGTGGATGGTCCGTTCCGAGACCTCGAGCTCGGCGGCGAGCTCGGCCGCGGTCATCTGATGGCGAGTCTGCAGGAGGAGGAGCAGCGACACGAGCCGCGACGCGCGCATGGCCGGATGATACGTCGGTTCATGACGGCATGCGTCATGAATCCGCGCCGTGGTGTCCGACCCGTGACCGGCGGCTGGAGATGCTGAGACGCCCCTGAGACGGGCGCCGGCTAAGAAGCGTTCGCCGGCCGCGCCCAACGGCCGGGACACGGAGGGATGTCCGTGACCGACGACGCCCTGAACCCGACCGCCGACTCGAGCGACGACGACCCGATGGAGCCGACGACGGCTCCCGACCCGGCGGGCGCCACCGCCGGACCGGTATCGGCCGCGACCGCCACGACCGCCGCTGGAGCGGTCGCGCCGCCCACCCCGACCCCTGGCACGACACCGGGGAGGGTGACCGCCTCGGATGCCGACGACCCCGGCGACGGCGAGTCGTCGCCGTGGACCCTCGCGGCGGCGTTCGGCCTCCTGATCCTCGCCCTCATCGCCCTCGGGATCGCGGCCTGGGCGATCCGGTCGCACCTCGAGGTCCCGGAGGTCGTCCTCACCCTGCTCCTCATCTTCGGCATCGTCGTGCTCCTCACGACGATCGGGGCGCTCGTGGTCCTCCTCGCCGGGTTCCGCCTGACGACGCGCAAGGAGGCGCTCGGCCTGCCGTCGGGCAGCGTGCGGGCGATCATCGCCCTCGGGCTCCTGCTCGTGTTCAGCATCGTCTCGGTGTTCCTCTTCTGGAACACGGGTCACGACATCGTCGAGTCGTCCGGCATCAGCGCCGATCAGCTGGCGTTGCTCCCGAAGGACCGGATCGTCTCGATCCAGGCGACCGGGACCACCTACACGGTCGGCGTCATATCGGGAACCGGGTTGTCCGATCAGCTCGCCCAGCAGCTCATGACGATGCTCGGGACGCTCCTCACCGCGGTGGCCGCCTTCTACTTCGGATCGGCCTCGGTGAGCGCTGCGTACAGGGCCTCGCAGGGGGCCGCGGCGGACGCGCGAGCCGGCCGACCGACGGGGACTCCAGCGGGACCGGGGCCCGACGGCGGCGACCCCGGGAAGTCGCCCGACGGCACGGACGACGACTACCGGACAGGCGGCCCGGACGACGCCGACGGCGATGACGACGTCCTCGACGCCGACGACCCCGCCGACATCGACCCCGAGCTGACCGAGGCGACCAAGGACCAGGACTCGTCGCCCGATGCGGCGGACGAAGACTGATGGGCGGCGTGGCCGTGGTCGATTTCCCGATCCTGTCGAGTCCGACCATCTCGAAGTCGACCTTCGTCCGGATCCTCCACCAGAACCACTCGCCGGCCGCCGCCGACGCCGAGAAGGCCTGGGCGAAGATCGTCGCCTACGGCGTCGACCCGGCATTCGAGCTGGCGATGTTCCGCCACGAGTCGAGCTATGGCACGAAGGGCGCCGCCGTCTCCAGGCGCAACTGGGGCAATCTCCGCCGCTCGCCGTACTTCCCGTCGCACAAGGGCTTCGCGACGTACCCGACATGGGCCGACGGGGCCGGTGACACCGCCCGCCTGCTCCGGATCTACGGGAAGAACCACATCCGGCGGAACACGGTGACGTCCACCGCGCGCTCGCTGCCCAAGGTCTGGGCCCCGGCCGCCGATCACAACAAGCCCATCGCGTACGGCACGGCGCTCGTGGTCGCGATGATCCGCTACCACGCTCGCGAGAAGGCGTGGAACCCCGGCGGTCCGCACCCCGACGCGCCGGTCGAGCCCTCGCCCCACCCTGCCCCGATGCCGGCACTCCCGCAGGGGGTGACCCGCTACACGACCTCGTTCCGCGGTTGCCGCATCCGGACGGACCCCGACCTGGCCGCCTCGATCGTGAAGGTCGCCCCGGTCGGGCTCGTCATCGGCGCCGGCGGGATCGTCGACGGCGCGACCTACGTCGTGAACGGCGTGACGTCACGGCGATGGCTCAAGGTCGTGGAGATCGGTGGGGTCCGGCTCAAGCGACCGGTCTTCACCGCCCGGTTCTTCTGGCAGCCCGTTTGACAGGCGGCTCGGCGACGGCGGTGTAGCCGCTGTCGTAGAGGACCTGGAACGTCGGGCTCGCGACGGCGGGGTCGACCGCCGCCTCGACCGGCACATGGAACTGCGGGACTTCCGCCGCGGCGGGACCGCGCACCCGCCGGGCAGCCGCCGGACGAGCGGCCGCCGCGCGCCCTACCTCGACCGCCACGCTCGGTGGCGGGGCCGCAAGCGTCGTTCCGGACGGCGGTGCGGGTGGCAGATCGGCGATCGGCTGATCGGGCACATAGGACCCGGCCGGTGGCTCGGTGACGTCCAGCATCCGGAGGAGGACGGAGGTCATCGTCGCTCGGTCGTCGTCGAAGTCGCCGTGGCCCCGGGCGTCCGACCGTGGGTCCGGTGGCGTGCCGCCAGGGGCGAGGACGATCTTCGCCCCGTCCGCGGCGAGCGTGTCGCCGAGGGTCCGCGGCCAGCCCGGCGGCTTCGCCTCGAGACCGCGCTCGAGGCCGACGAGCGGGACCATCCCGCTGATCGGGTCCGGGTTCGGCTCGAGGGCCCGGGCCACGAGATAGAGCAGCGACTTGTGGTAGACGGTCACATCGCCGCCGGGGCACTTGTCGTCCTGCTCCATCCGCTCGGTGAGGTCGAACACGGTGAGGCGCGAGATCGCCGGTGAGGTCTCGAGCGGCGTCCCGTCGCGGTCCACCCGTGGCGTGAGGTAGGGAACCACCCAGCGGACGAAGTCGGCGTTCGTGACCGCCCCGGCGAGGAGGGCGAGCGACTCGATCCGAAGCCCGGTCTGGACGAACCGGTCGACGAGGGTCGCGAGGAAGATCGCGCCGGCGCTGTGACCCGCGAGGTGGATCCGGACGACGCCCGGTGGGTACTGATCGCGGTAGGCGAGGAGTCGGTTCGCCATCTCCGTGCCGCCCCTGGGGCGGGTCGTCGAGGTCGGCGCCGACGCGCCGAACGCGTTGCCCTTCATCTGACCCCACAGGCCGGAGAACAGCTGGCGGGCGGTCCGCTCGACGAGGCGATCCCACTGCTCCTCGAAGTCGAAGCCGAGGCCGCCGAACGGGAGTCGCCCGTGCATGACGTCGACGAGGGCGTCGACGATCGTCTCGATCGCCCCGCTCTCCCAGACGAAGTTGACCGGATAGACGTGGCTGTTGAGCCACCAGCCGAGATGCCGCTGGGCGATGCCGAGGCCGGCTGTCTCGTCGATAAGGCCGCCGTGGGCCCAGAGGACGATGTCACGGTGGGCGTCGGCCTGGCCGGCCGTCCAGGCATCGTGCTTGGCGGTCATGTTGGCCACGATCCCGTCGAGCTGGGCGGGGTTGCTCGTGAATCGGCCCGAGTCGGACAGGACCCCGTCGTTGCCGGTGTCGACGACGTAGTTCCGGAGGAGGGTGAGGTTCGGTCCGCCGCTGACGACCACGTCGCCGCTCGTCGTGACCCGGCTCGTCGAGGCCGGGGCCGCGCTCGGCGTGTTGGGCACGCCGGGTCGGGCGACCCAGGCGTCGTACGCGCTGCGCAGCCAGTCGTCGTAGGTGAGGATGGCGAAGCCCTCGTCGCCCCACTTCCGGCCCCACGAGTTCTGGACGAGGAAGCCGGTCTCGTCGTAGCCGACGAGGGCGAACGCGTGTCCGCCGGCCGGTGACGCGGTCCGATCGCGCTCGATGACTGCGAACGGCTCGCCCCTGGGCGGCTTGAGCCAGCGCGGTTTCGCCCAGCCGGTGTGGATGGCCGCCGACACGGCGATGGCATGGAGCTCGTTGATCGCCGACTGCATGTCGTCGAGACGGAACGGGTTCACCCGATAGTAGGCACCGAGCGGTCGACGACGGCACGCGGCGACGAAGTCCGGCTCGTCGAGGTCGACCTGGGCCTGGAGCGGGCTCGCCTTGAGCCTCCGGGCCCGGACGTCCCACTCCTCGTCCGTGGCGACACCGTGGCGGAGCCAGCCCTTGAATGCGCCCCGCAACGAGGAGCCGGTGTCCTCCTCGCCGGCGAACTCGTCGTAGCGGCGGGCCAGCCGGTAGAGCATGTACGGGCTGACCGGCTCCGGCTGGGGCTGGGACAACTCGTTCGCCTGGTGCGACAGGACGATATCGACCATCGCCGCGACGGCATGCCCGGTGCACGACTGTCCCCGCTGGGTGAGGACCCGGAAGGCGATGCCCGAGGGGGTCGCCCGCAAGGTCGGCGGGAGCGGCCGCAGCGTCGGTCGGTAGTCGAGATCGCGGAGGTCGTATGTATCGGGCTTGACGTTCGTGCGGAACGTCTGGCCGCCGACCTCGATCGTGCTCGTGGCGTGGGTCTTCGCCATCGGGTGGATCCTCCGTGCGGTCCCGCCATGGTCCACACGGCTGTCTCGGAGGCGTCTGTCGCCTGAGCGCCCGTCCGTCGCCCGGGCAGGCGTCCATCACCCGGACAGGCGTCCGTCGCCCGACCTCAGGAGCGCTGGGTGCCCTCGCCGCCGCGGTCGCGGAGGAAGCGCTCGATCTCGGCGATGAGCTCGTCGCCGGCCGGCGCTCGTTCCTCGTCGACCATCGCCTCGAGCCGCTCGACGTAGGAGCGGGTCGATTCGTCGGCGTTCGTCGCCGCGTCGAGGCGGTCGCGGAGCGCGCGGCCTTCCTCGATGAGCGATGCGGCCGGGATGTCGACATCGAGATGACGCCCGACGGTCTTCACGAGCTCGGCTGCGGCGATGGCATACGGCCCCGAGACGTAGTGGGGGACCTGGGCGAAGTAGCCGACCGACGGAACGCCGGACCGGGCGACCGCCATCTCGAGGACGGACAGGGCGGCTGCCGGGACGCGGAGGAGGCCGTCCGGACCCGGCCGGACGTCGCCCTTGAGGAGGCCAGGCGCCGAGGCCGTCCCGATGATCGGCACGGGACGGGTGTGGGGCACGGCGGCCGGGATCGCCCCCAGGCTGATCCACTCCCGCACCTCGAACCGCTCGACGAGATCGAGGATCGCGGTCGTGAACTCGTGCCACCGGAAGTCGGGCTCGGCGCCGCTCAGGACGAGGACGTCGCGGCCGCCGGGTCGGGCGTGACGGAGGGCGATCTCCGGCCAGGTCAGCTGGGACATCCGCCCGTCGACGATCTCGAGGGTCGGCCGGCGCGAGCGATAGTCGATGAGGACGTCGTCGTCGAAGCCGGCCACGATGTCGCCGTCGGCGCCGATGTGGCCGGCTGCCGTGGTCGAGGCGCTGCCCGCGTCGATCCAGCCGTCGAACGCGGCGATGAGCGTCGGGCGAGCCAGGTGAGGCGTCGTGTGGAGGCGGTACAACGTCACGGCGGAAGGATAGGTCGAGTCGGCCGGTCCGACGATTCGATCCGTCGACCTGTCGATTCGGGCGAAGTCGTTCGTCGTCCTGGTGACCGGGCCTGATGGATCCAGCGCGGATCCGCCGCTGACGTCCGGCGCGGAACGAGGAGACGACGATGGCCGATCGCGTGATCCACTTCGAGGTGCTCGGCACCGATGGCCCGGCACTCCAGCACTTCTACTCGGACGTCTTCGGCTGGACGTTCAATACCGACAATCCCGGTGGCTACGGTATGGCGTCGAGCGACGAGGCCGGCATCTGGGTCGGCGTCGGCGACGCCCGGGACGGTGGCTCCGGCCATGTGACCGGCTACGTCTCGGTCCCCGACATCGACGCGACCCTGGCGACGGTGACCCGCCTCGGCGGCTCGGTCGTGATGCCCAAGTTCAATCCCGGCGGCGGCGCGACGCTTGCCCTGTTCGCCGATCCGCAGGGCCACGTCATCGGCCTCAGCCAGGCCTGATCCCACCCGGAGGGTGGCGGGGCGGTCGCCAGCCCGGCTCGAACGAGGCGATCGCCCCGAGACCCCGTCCTGCGGCGGACCTTCTCCGATCTCGCGAGTGACCTCCGCGCGCCCGGGACCCAGCTAGCGCTCGAGTGAGCCCGGGGCGAGACCGAGCTCGCGCTCGGCGGCCAGGGCCGACCAGCGACCGACGTCGGTCCGGTGGATCGTCGTCGCATTGGCGACGACCTGGAGCGCGAGCCCGTCGACGAGGGACATGATCCGCCAGGCGGCTCCCTCCGGATCGGGACAGCGGAACTCGCCCGCCTCGACGCCGGCCTCGATCGTCCCCTGGAGCAGCCGCTGCCACTCGAGGTTGAGGCGGGTCGACGTCGCCCGGATGGCCGGCCGCCGGGCGGCGTCCGACCAGGCGTCGAGCCACAGCTGGAAGGCCCAGTCGGCCTCGACCGGGGCATAGGCCCGGAAGAAGGCGACGATCGCGGCCCGGGGGTCGGGCGCCGACGACATCGCCGCCGCGGTAACCCGGAGGTCGTGCTCGGCCACCCGCTCGAAGGCGGCCGCCAGCACGTCGTCCATCGAGTCGAAATAGTGGTGGATGAGGCCGCTCGAGCTGCCCATCTCCGCGGCGACGTCGCGGACCGTGGTGCCGGCCAGGCCCTTGCGGACGGCGACCGCAAGCGCCGCGTCGACGATCGCCTCGCGTCGCTGGTCGGGGGACATGCGGGTCATCGTCCCATCAGGCTAGACGTTATTGCGCACTTGTCCAGTAGCCGCTACCGTGGCCCGACGACCGGTCGGCCGACCGTCGCGCGATCACGACCGGACCGACACCAGCAGCGAGGCGTCCCGCATGATCCGGACGACACCGTTCCACGAGCGGCTCGGCCCGATGAACGAGACGGGCCTCTGGGAGCACTGGTCCGGCCAGCTCGCCGCGACCCGCTACCAGATGTCCGAGAAGTTCGAGTACTTCGCGATCCGCAACGCGGCCGGCCTGTTCGACTCGTCGCCGCTGTACAAGTACCGGATCCACGGCCCGGCCGCCGAGCGCTTCCTCGGCGGCGTCCTCGCCCGCGATATCCGGACCTGCCCGGTCGGCTCGGCTCAGTACACGATCTGGTGCGACGACCGCGGTTTCGTCGTCGAGGACGGAGTGATCCAGCACCGGGCGGCGGACGAGTACTTCCTCACCTCGGCCGAACCGAACCTCGCCTACTTCGAGGAGCTTGGCCGGGGCTTCGATGTCGCCATCGAGGACGTCTCCGACGACTACGCCGTCCTCGCGGTCCAGGGCCCCCGCTCGCGCGACCTCCTCGGCTCGCTGACCCCGGACGTCGTCGGCCTGCCGTACTTCGGCATCGTCGGGACGAAGATCGGCAAGGTCCCCGTGACCATCACCCGGACCGGCTTCACCGGCGACCTCGGTTTCGAGGTCTGGGTCGCCTCCGCTGACGCGATCGCCGTCTTCGACGCGATCTGGAAGGCGTCGGCCGGCAGGGGTGTCGTCCCGATCGGCATGACCGCCCTGTACATGGCCCGCATCGAGGCCGGGCTCGTCCTCCTCGACGTCGATTTCCACTCGAGCCGCTTCGCCTGGACGGACGCCGACAGGACCACCCCGATCGAGCTCGGCCTCGGCTGGATGTTCCGCGACCTCGCCACCGACGATCGGGCCTTCCTGGGCCGCGACGCGATCCGCCGGGAAGTGGCGGAGAAGACGTCGCGCTGGAAGCTCACCGGCCTGGTGGTCGACTGGCGCGAGTACGACCGCATCTACGACTCGGCCGGGCTCATCCCGCCGAAGGACCACACCCCGATCCAGGACGAGTACTACATCTACGACGACGACCTCGGCCAGCTCGGCTACGCGACGAGCCAGATGTACTCGCCGATGCTCCAGCGCCACATCGCCCTCGCTCGCGTGCCGCTCGACCGCCTCGCCCCCGGTTCGCGGGTGAAGCTCGAGCTCGCGGTGAGCCACCGATACGAGTACTTCGACGCCTACGTCACCCGGACGCCGCTGTTCAACCCCGAGCGAAGGACCGCCTGACATGCCGAAGACGAAGCCCGCGCCACCGAAGTCCCGGCCCGACGCTCGCCGCCCGGATAAGGGCGGAGGACCGGCCCGGGCTCCGCACCGCGAGGAGACCCGCTACGACGCGATCGTCATCGGCGGCGGCCACAACGGCCTGACGAACGGTGCCTACCTGGCGAAGGCGGGCCTGAAGACCCTCATCCTCGAACGTCGCCATCTCGTCGGCGGGGCGGCCATCACCGAGGAGCTCCGGCCCGGCTTCTGGTTCACGACCTTCTCGTACGCGCTGAGCCTGCTCCGGCCCGAGATCGTCCAGGACCTCGAGCTCGTCAAGCACGGCTTCATGCCGATCCTCATGCCGACGACCTTCTGCCCGAAGGAGGACGGCGACTATCTCCTCCTCGGCCAGGACCACGGCGAGAACCTCCGCGAGATCGCCCGCCACTCCCGGCACGACGCCGACGCGTACGACGCCTTCAACCACGACGTCAACAAGGTGATCCAGGCGATCAAGCCGCTCCTCGATCAGGCCCCGCCGGACCTCTTCAGCGACGACCCCGAGGAGCTCATCGCCCTGGCCGCCCTCGGGTCGCGCTTCCGGCGCCTCGACAGGAAGGTCCTCCATGACGCCGTCCGCCTCCTGACGGGCTCGGCCGCGGATTTCCTCGACGACTACTTCGAGTCGGACATCCTCAAGGGTTACCTCGCCTCGTCGGCCATCATCGGGACGAAGGTCGGGCCGTACTCGCAGGGATCGGGCCTCGTGCTCCTGTATCACATCCTCGGCGAGCACGACGGGGAGTTCGGAGCCTGGTCGTTCCACAAGCGGGGCAATGGCGGCTTCACCCAGGTCCTCGCCCGGGCGGCCCGGTCCTTCGGTGCCGAGATCCGGCTCGAATCGCCGGTCGAGCGCGTCATCACGACGAACGGCCGGGCGACCGGTGTCGCCCTCGTCGACGGGACGGAGCTCCACGCCCCGGTCGTCGTCTCGGCCCTCGACCCGCGGCGGACGTTCCTCGAGCTCGTCGAGCCGCGCGAGCTGCCGACCGACCTCGTCGACACGATCCAGCGGTTCCGCTTCCAGGGCACCTCGGCCAAGGTCAATTTCGCCCTCGACGCCCCGCCCCGCTATCCCGCGCTCGGCGATCGGACCGACCAGTACCGTGGGTTCACGAACATCGGCCCGTCGCTCGAGTACCTCGAGCGGGCCTACGACGACGGCAAGTACGGCTGGTATTCGAAACGGCCGTATCTCGACTGCGCCGTCCAGTCGATGGTCGACCCCGACATGGCCCCTCCGGGCAAGGCGGTCATGAGCTGCTTCGTCCAGTACGCCCCGTACCACCTCCGCGGCAGCGACTGGGACACCGAGCGGGACAACCTCGGGGACACGGTCCAGGCGACGCTCGAGTCGTTCTTCCCGGGATTCGGCGACCTCGTCCTCCAGCGTGAGGTCCGGACGCCGCTCGATATCGAGCGGACGGTCGGCCTGTCCGAGGGCAACATCTTCGCCGGCGAGTTCCTCGCCCCGCAGATGTACTTCTTCCGGCCGGCCCCGGGCTGGTCGCAGTACCGGACCCCGATCGACGGCTACTACCAGTGCGGTTCCGGCACCCATCCGGGCGGCTGCGTCATGGGCGCCCCGGGCAAGCTCGCCGCCGAGCGGATCCTCAAGGACCGGGAGCGCGCCGCCGCGCGCTGATCACCGGGTCGGCCGTCAGGCCGGATCTGCCGGCACGATCCGGCTTCCGCGAGCGGAGCTCGCCCGGTGCCCTCTACGCGGTAGGGGCCTTGTTCGCCGGCAGGATCCGAGCGCTGCCCGCCGCCGGATGGATCGAGCTTTCGTGACCGTCGTCCCACCGGACCAGGTAGCTTGTGCCGGCCGCGGTCTCGTGGATCTGGACGATCTCGCCCTCCCGCGGGGGCTTTCCGACTCGTTCCGACTCGACGCTGATCCGATCGCCTCGCCTTGCCACCATCCCTTGACCTCTCATGGTGCCGACGCGAATCGGCTCTGATGCCGAGAGTCATCCTCGGACAGTCCCTTGGCCGCCGACAGTGCCATGCGTCATCGCCTGAGGGCCAGAAAGCGCGGTCCTGCCGGCGGCCGGCGGGGTCATCGTCGTGCTCCTCGGTGTCGGCGAGCTAGCGGGCTTGAGGCTCGCCCGCCGACGCCCGCCACAGCTCGACCGGCTCGGCGATCCCTTTGAGCGTGGCCGGACCGGCGGATTCGAAGCGGATGCCCTCGCCGGACCACGTCTCGACGGTCGTAGCCTCGACAAGGAGCTCGCCGGGCATGGCACGTCCCGCGATTCGGGCGGCGAGGTTGACCGTGCGGCCGAACAGGTCGCCGTCGCGACCGAAGACTCGCCCCGCGGCCATGCCGGCGTGCGCGGGCGGGAGCCCGCTCCGACCGATGTCGGCGACGAGGCCGAGGATCGCTGGCACGCCCGCCGTCGCGTCGACGAAGCGGAGCATCGCCCCGTCGCCGAGGAGCTTGACGAGCCTGCCGCCGTGGCGGCGGGCGCTCGCGTCGGCGAGCTCCTGGAGGCGGGCCGCGGAACGGACGGCCGACTCATCCCCCGCCTGCTCGGTCATCGACGTGTAGCCGGTGAGGTCGACGAAGGCGACCGCCGGCGGGTCGACGACCCGGGGAGGCCGCAGGCCGACCTCCTCGAGAGCGGCCTCCATGCTCTCGATGTAGAAGTCGTTGATGACGTGGCTCAGGTGCCGCTGCTGGAGCCAGGTGAAGAGCAAGGGGAACGTCGTTGCCAGGCGTGTCGAAGCCTCGCCGATCCGATCGCTCACCTCCGGCGAGAAGCCCTCGCGGGCGACCATCGGCTGATAGACCACCTCGCCCCACAGTGCCGTCCACCCCTCGACGGCCGAGAGGACGGCGGCGCCGACGAGCCGAGCGGCTCGCACGTACGGCTCCGCATCGTCGCCGGCGAGCCCCCAGGACTCGATGAATCCGGTGACCGCCTCCTCCTCGTCGATCCGGAGCGGCCGGTCGTCGACCGGCTCGGGCAGCCCGAAGGCCGCGTAGACCGGGCCGAGCAGGTGGGCCCGGGGGCCGAACG
>Ga0335082_10003980_pt1 | contig 16081 bp, 18 predicted proteins | sample Lox_Sample_41_FD_206718 | JGI IMG/M metagenome (GOLD analysis project Ga0335082, IMG submission 206718) | Soil microbial communities from Loxahatchee National Wildlife Refuge, Florida, United States - Lox_Sample_4.1 | ecosystem: Environmental > Terrestrial > Soil > Wetlands | place: USA...
AAGCGGAGTACCGTGTGATGGAATTCAAGCGCTACGCGGCGCGCATCGAGACGCGCGAAGCCAAAGTCGGGCAGTTTTCGGCGCGCGCGCTGTCCACGCGCCAGCTGCTGGACGATCCGCACAAGGGAAATCTGGCCGAACTGCTGTGGCGCATCGGCCTGCCGATTGCAGCGCTCAACCTGACGCTGCTCGCGATCCCGCTCGCTTTCGTGAATCCGCGCGCCAGCCGCTCGGCCAACCTGGTATTCGCGCTGCTCACGTACATGGTGTACAGCAACCTGATCAGCGTAAGCCAGGCCTGGGTATCACAGGGCAAGCTGTCGTTCCAGGTCGGGTGGTGGGCCGTGCATGTCGTCATGCTGCTGCTGCTGCCGGCGCTGTTCTATCGGCGCATGAGCATCAATTCGACGTTCCGGAGAGGGCGTTGATCACCCTGCGCAAATATCTCGCGCGCGAAATCTACGCGGCGACGCTGCTGGTTCTGGTTGCCTTCCTGCTGCTGTTCGCGTTTTTCGATTTGATCAACGAGCTCAATTCCCTGGGCAAGGGCAATTACCATCTGCAGCACGCGCTGCTGTTTGTGCTGCTGTCTCTGCCCGGGCACGTGTACGAGCTTGCGCCGATCGCGGTGCTGATCGGCACGCTCTACGCGCTGTCGCAGCTCGCCGCGAATTCCGAGTACACGGTAATGCGCGTGTCGGGCCTGTCGCCCTATGCGGCGGGAGCGGCGCTGGCGCGAATCGGCGCGGTCTTCGTGGTGCTCACCTTCGCCTTCGGCGAGCTCGTTACACCCTTCGCCGAGCGCGCCGCGCAGCAATTGCGGCTTGCCGCCATGAGCGCATTGGTGGCGCAGGAATTCCGCTCCGGGTTGTGGGTCAAGGACGAACATCGCTTTATCAACGTGCGCGAGGTCAAGCCGGACAGCTCGCTCAGCGGCGTCAGGATCTACGAATTCGACAACGACTACCGCCTGCGCTCGATCAGTTCCGCCGAGCGCGGCGAGTTCGAGAAGGACCATACCTGGCGCTTGAGCCGGGTGGCGCGGACCAGCTTCGACGCCGGCGGCACCAGCGTGACCAGGCTGGCCCAGACCGAATGGCACTCGGTGCTCACGCCCGACCTGCTGTCGGTGCTGCTGGTGCAGCCGGAAAAGATGTCGGCAATCAACCTGTACCAGTTTACCCGCCACCTTTCGGAAAACCGGCAGCAGACCGAACGCTACGAGATCGCGATGTGGAAGAAGCTGCTCTATCCCTTCGCCGCTCTGGTGATGATGGCGCTGGCGCTGCCTTTCGCCTACGTGCACGTGCGCGTAGGCGGCGTGGGCGTGAAAATATTCTCCGGCATCATGCTGGGGGTGCTGTTCCACCTGCTGAACGGCCTGTTCTCGTCCGTCGGCATCATTCAGAACTGGACGCCGTTCTACTCTGCGGCGTTGCCGAGCGTGATGTTCCTGTTGGCGGCGATGCTGATGATGTGGTGGGTGGAGAGGCGCTAGACGCCCTTATCCCTGCTCGCTGCGCACGACTCTCGTGCCCGCCAGCCGGTCGTGCAGGAACTGCCGATCGCGGTCGAAGATGGCGTAGAGAATGCCGATCGCGCCGCAGGCAAGGCAGGGCCAGGCGCAGACATAGCGCACCAACGCCTGGCGCGTCGTGACGCGCGCGCCATCGGCGCCGGCCAGGCGTAGCCCCCAGGTCTTCATCGCCAGCGTCTGCCCGGCGCGCCGCCAGGAGCCGACGAAATACAGCCCGATCACCAGGAACAGATAGAACTGGAACGCATGGCGCAGCCAGCCGCTGGCCGCGCCACCGCTGACGCCGAGAAAGACCAGGGCGGCAAAGAATACGACGCCGCAGAGGAGCAGCGATTCATACACCATGCAGATGAGCCGGCGTCTGATGCTCGGGTAGGAGGGGGGTGTCTGCGCCTGTGCGCCGGCCGCAGCCGGCACGTCAGCGCGCTGGAACGGAAGGCGCCGGGGGCGCCGCGGGCGGCGCCGCAGCCGGTGCCGCCGGCGCGGTAGCGCCCGGCGCGGCTTTCTGCCGTTCGCGCCATTTTTGCTTCACCACCTCGCGCTTTTCCGGCGGCTGCTTCGCCAGTTTCTTGTAGTTTTCGCGCGCGATCTGGCGCTGTTCCGGAGTCAGCTTGGCCCATTGCTGCATCTGCGTTTGCAGGCGCTGCTGCTGTTCCGGTTTCATCTTGGGATAGCGCTTGGCAAGGAGCAGCCATTTCTTGCGACGCTTATTGTCAAAATTGTTCCAATCGCTGGCCAACGGCGCCAGGACCTGTTGCTGCTCCGGCGTGAGCTGCAACCAATCGGGCTGCTTCTTCTCAGCGGCTGCGGCAAGAGTGGAGAGGGCGATGCACAGCCCGAGCGTCAGTGCTGCGAGCGCTTTAGCCATGTATCAAAGCTTTTGTCCAGATAGGCGTTGATGGGCAAATCGCCGGTCAGGATCGCGGCGTCGATTTCCTCGATCTCCTCCACGGTCGGCGTGCGCTGCCAGTACTGCAAGCCGACCAATGCCAGGATCAAGGCGGCGCCTCCCAGGGCGATGCCGGCCGATGCCGGGTGGCCCGACAGGCGGCCGACGATGGCGCCGGCCCACGCCAGCGCGAAAGCCGGCTCCGCCACGCGCTGGCGCGCCAATGCCTGCTCGCGCGCCGCCTTCAGCCGACGCAACGTCACCGGCTCGAGATTCAGAGCCTGATCGAGCTGCCGCTTGATTTGGTAACCGAATTCGCGTTCATTCATAGTGAAATCCCCTTGCGCTTGAGTGCGTTGGCCAAGGTGTGCGCCGCGCGCGAGCAATGGGTCTTGACGCTGCCTTCCGAACACCCCATCGCCTGCGCGGTTTCGGCAACGTCCAATTCCTCCCAGTAACGCAACAGGAAGGCCTCGCGTTGACGCGGCGGCAGTTTTTTCAACTCCTCTTCAATTAAAACAATAAGTTGTGATTTTTCGACATGATCCAGCGGCCCCAACGCCTGGTTGGAATCCCCTGCGGGCGCGATAGTTTCCAGCGGATCGGCGTCGTCGCCCGCGTCCGTGCCCGAAAAAATCGACGATAGCTGTGTCGTCCAGGTCGAGCGCACCTTGTAGCGGCGGTAATAATCGCGGATCGTGTTCTGAAGAATGCGCTGGAACAGCATCGGCAACTCGGCGCACGGTTTGGCACCGTATTTTTCCGACAGCTTGAGCATCGAATCCTGCACGATATCCAGAGCCGCCTGCTCGTCGCGCACGGCGAATCTCGCCTGCTTGTAGGCGCGCCGCTCGACCGTGGTCAGAAACTCGGAAAGTTCGCTGCGGGAAGCCAGAACGATGCCCTCGTTGCATTCGCCAGGGGCTGTCTCGGGGTCGCCAAGAGTGCTCCTTGCCAAAGAGGGGGGCCCAGGGACCGTACCCCTCGTATTTCAGACAGCACTGAATTCTAGTGGTTAACCCGGGGTCGCGTGAATCAATAAAGCCGCGCGCGGGTTGCGCCGCAGCAAAAAAATCTTGACCAAACGAAGGGTAAGCATTACTGTTCAAGATTTTGGGAAAACTCAGCGAGAATCATGGAATTATCGGGCGCGGAAATCCTTGTCAAGTGCCTGCAGGCGGAAAAGGTCGAGTATGTTTTCGGCTACCCCGGCGGTGCGGTCCTGTTCATTTACGACGAGCTGTTCAAGCAGAACAAGGTCAAGCACGTACTGGTACGGCACGAGCAGGGCGCCACGCACGCCGCCGACGGCTACTCGCGTTCCAGCCGCAAGGTGGGGGTTGCACTCGTAACTTCGGGTCCCGGGGTCACCAACGCCGTGACCGGTATCGCCACGGCGTACATGGATTCGATTCCGATGGTGATCATCTCGGGCCAGGTGCCCACGCATGCGATCGGGCTCGATGCGTTCCAGGAGTGCGACGCCGTCGGCATCACCCGCCCCTGCGTGAAACATAATTTTCTGGTGAAAGACGTCAAGGATCTCGCGCTGACGATCAAGAAGGCCTTTTATCTGGCCACCACCGGGAGGCCGGGCCCGGTGCTGGTGGATGTTCCCAAGGACGTGACCGTCGCCAAGTGCAAGTTCGAGTATCCGGAAACGATCTCGATGCGCTCCTACAGTCCGGTGGTCAAAGGGCATTCCGGGCAAATCAAGAAAGCGGCGCAGCTGCTGCTGGAAGCCAAGCGGCCGATGATCTACAGCGGCGGCGGCGTGATTTTGTCCGACGCCGCGGCGCAGCTCACCAAGCTGGTCAGGCTCCTGGGTTTCCCCTGCACCAACACGCTCATGGGCCTGGGCGGTTTTCCGGCGACCGACAAGCATTTCGTCGGCATGCTCGGCATGCACGGCACCTACGAGGCCAACATGGCGATGCAGCACTGCGACGTGCTCGTCGCGGTCGGCGCGCGCTTCGACGACCGCGTCATCGGGGACCCGGCGCATTTCGGACAGGTTCCGCGCAAGATCATTCATATCGACATCGACCCGTCGTCGATTTCCAAGCGCGTCAAGGTCGATGTTCCAATCGTCGGGCATGTGCCGGATGTGCTAGACGACCTGATCAAGCTGATCGAGGCGGGCAAGCAGCGTCCCGATGCAAAGGCGCTCGCTGCCTGGTGGGAGCAGATCAGGCAGTGGAAGACGAAGGATTGCCTGCGCTACGACAGGAAGAGCAAGATCATCAAGCCCCAGTTCGTCCTGGAGAAGCTGTACGAAATCACCAGGGGCGATGCCATCATCACCTCGGACGTGGGACAGCACCAGATGTGGGCGGCGCAGTTCTACAAATTCGACAAGCCGCGCCGCTGGATCAATTCCGGCGGCCTCGGCACCATGGGATTCGGCCTGCCCGCCGCAATGGGCGCGCAGCTGGCCAATCCGGGCGCGTCGGTGGTATGCGTCACCGGCGAAGCAAGCTTCCAGATGTGCATCCAGGAACTCTCGACGTGCAAGCAGTATCGCCTGCCGATCAAGATCGTGAACCTGAACAACCGCTACATGGGCATGGTGCGCCAGTGGCAGCAGTTCTTCCACGGCAACCGCTATTCCGAATCGTACATGGACGCTTTGCCGGATTTCGTCAAGCTCGCGGAGAGCTATGGCCACGTCGGCATCAGCGTCGACGCGCCGGCCGACGTCGAGCCGGCGCTGAAGGAGGCGTTCAAGCGCACCGACGAGCTGGTGTTCATGGATTTCATCACGGATCAGACGGAGAACGTCTATCCGATGGTCGGAGGCGGAAAAGGCCTCACCGAGATGATTCTCGCCGAAGAACTGTAAGCGTCGCGTAACCTACCGCCCGAACCGATACCATGCGCCACATCATATCCATCCTTCTCGAGAACGAAGCCGGTGCGCTGTCGCGCGTTTCCGGACTGTTCTCGGCACGCGGCTATAACATCGAGTCGCTCACGGTCGCGCCCACCGAGGACCCGTCGCTGTCGCGGATGACCATCGTCACCTCGGGCTCCGGCGACGTGATCGAACAGATCACCAAGCAGTTGAACAAGCTGGTCGAAGTGGTCAAGGTGGTGGATTTGTTCGAAACGCCGCACCTTGAGCGCGAACTGATGTTGATCAAGGTGCGCGCTGCGGCCAAGGACCGCGACGACATGAAGCGCATGTCGGATATCTTCCGCGGGCGCATCATCGACGTGTCGGAGGATACCTACACCATAGAGCTCACCGGCACCGGGCAAAAGCTGGATGCATTTATCGAGGCGGTCGGGCGCAGCGCCATTCTCGAAACCGCCCGCACCGGCGCATGCGGCATATCCCGCGGCCAGCGGGTCCTTAGAATTTGATAAACAGAGGCCGCGAAGGCAGGCGGGGGCCGGTCTGGCGGTACTGCAGATAGGTTCCTGCACCGGCCCTCCGGCCTCCCAATCCGAGGGGAAACCATGAAAGTCTATTACGACAAGGACGCCGATCTTTCGCTCATCAAGGGCAAGAAAGTAACCATCGTCGGCTACGGCTCGCAGGGCCATGCGCACGCGCTCAACCTGCACGACTCCGGCATGAAGGTCACGGTCGGCCTGCGCAAGGGAGGTGCCTCCTGGGACAAGGCGAGGAAAGCCGGGCTCAAGGTCGCCGAAGTCGGCGAAGCAGTGCGCGGCGCCGATTTCGTCATGATGCTGATGCCGGACGAACACATCGCCGCGGTGTACCAGACCGAGGTGGAACCCAACATCAAGAAGGGTGCGACGCTGGCTTTCGCGCACGGCTTCAACATTCACTATGGCCAGGTGATGCCGCGTGCAGACCTCGACGTGGTGATGATTGCTCCGAAGGCGCCGGGCCACACGGTGCGTTCCACCTACACCCAGGGCGGCGGCACGCCGATGCTGATCGCGGTGCACCAGAACCCGAGCAAGAAGGCGCGCGACCTGGCGCTGTCGTACGCGGCGGCGATCGGCGGCGCGCGCGCGGGCGTTATCGAAACCACATTCAAGGAAGAGACCGAAACCGACCTGTTCGGCGAGCAGGCCGTGCTCTGCGGCGGATGCGTCGAGCTGGTCAAGGCGGGATTCGAAACCCTGGTCGACGCCGGTTACGCGCCGGAGATGGCCTACTTCGAGTGCCTGCACGAACTGAAGCTGATCGTCGATCTGATGTATGAGGGCGGCATCGGCACCATGAACTACTCCATTTCCAACAACGCCGAGTACGGCGAATACCTGACCGGCCCCAAGATCGTCAACGACGAGACCCGGAAGGCGATGCGCGAAGCCCTGCAGAACATCCAGACCGGGGAATATGCCAAGAGCTTCATCCTCGAGAACCGCGCGGGCGCGCCGACGCTGCTGTCGCGCCGCCGCCTCACCGCCGAGCACCAGATCGAGGTGGTAGGGGAGAAGCTGCGCGCGATGATGCCCTGGATCAGGAAGAACAAGCTGGTCGATCAGAGCAAGAACTGAGCGCGCGCGGGGCGGCGACCGGGCCCGGCATCGAGCAACGCATCGGATCCCGTTCCGCGACCTGCTGCATAGGGGCACGTTGCGACGTGATTTTTGGAACGCCTATATGGGAAAGCATGACGGGCGGCGTCCCCGATGAAATCCACGGCGGGGATGCCGCCCTCAATTTGAAGCGATCTCTTAGATGAACTATCCCCACCCTTTCATCGCCCGCGAAGGCTGGCCGTTTCTGGCGCTGGCGCTGGCGCTGGCGGCACTCGCGTCCTGGTACAGCATTCTCTGGTCGATCCCGTTATGGCTCATCGCGGTGTTCGTGCTGCAATTCTTCCGCGACCCGGCGCGCGCAGCGCCGGGTGACGCGAAGACGGTGGTGTCGCCCGCAGACGGGCGTGTGGTGGCGGTGGAGAAGGCGCACGACCCGTACCTCGACCGGGAAACCGTCAAGGTCAGCGTGTTCATGAACGTGTTCAACGTGCATTCCAACCGGGCGCCGGTGGACGGCGAAGTCAAGCAGGTCTGGTACTCCGCCGGGAGCTTCGTCAACGCGGCGCTGGACAAGGCCTCGACCGAGAACGAACGCAACGCGCTGTGGCTGCGCGCCGACGCAGGCGCCGACGTGGTGTGCGTGCAGGTGGCGGGCCTGATCGCGCGGCGCATCCTGTGCTATGTCAAGGCCGGCGACAAGCTCGAGCGCGGGCAGCGCTACGGCTTCATCCGCTTCGGCTCGCGCGTCGACGTGTACCTGCCGCCCAATGCGCGCATCACGGCGGCGCTGGGCGACAAGGTGTATGCTGCGAGCACGATTCTAGCCAGCCTGGAGTAGGTGCGACGAATGCCTTCCTTCAAGCGCAAGAAGCCGCTGATCAACGCCGAGATGCGCCGCCGCGGCATCTACCTGCTGCCCAACCTGTTCACCACCGCGGCCCTGTTCGCCGGCTTCTACGCAATCGTGCAGGCGATGAACGCGCGCTTCGAACAGGCGGCAGTGGCGATCTTCGTCGCCATGGTGCTCGACGGCCTGGACGGGCGCGTTGCGCGCCTGACCCACACGCAGAGCGAATTCGGCGCCGAGTACGACAGCCTCTCCGACATGGTGTCCTTCGGCGCGGCGCCGGCGCTGGTGATGTACGAATGGGCGCTCAAGAGCATGGATCGCATCGGCTGGATCGCCGCGTTCGTCTATTGCGCCGGCACCGCGCTGCGGCTGGCGCGTTTCAACACCAACATCGCCGTGGTGGACAAGCGCTATTTCCAGGGTCTGCCCAGCCCGGCTGCGGCGGCGCTGGTGGCAGGTTTCATCTGGGTGGTGGACGATTTCAAGATCGAAGCCGTCGGCACGATGCGCTGGATCGCCTGCATCATCACGCTGTTTGCCGGCATCACCATGGTGAGCAACGTCCCTTTCTACAGCTTCAAGGACATCAATTTCCGGCGTATTGTCCCGTTCTGGGCCATCCTGCTGGCGGCGCTCGTGATGATCCTGATCTCCGTCCATCCGCCGACCGTGTTGTTCCTGCTGTTCGTCGGCTATTCCATCTCGGGTTACGTACTCTGGGCGTGGAATCGGCGCCGCAGGCGAGGTCTGTAACGAAACGAGGGCATCGGGGCGGCCAATGAACGGCTGCACGCCTTCCGTGGCCCTGCGCAATCGCTTCATTCGCGCTGCGCCGCCTAACATGGCTCCGTCCGCGCCGTCCGCGGGGCCTATTGCCTAATCACGCGAAAGCCGATATATTGCCCGTCATGGTTTCCAACACCACAGTATTGACCTCTCTCCTTAGCAGCCTGCTTCTGCTGGCCGGCCTGCTGCTGCGCCGCGCGCGCACATAACCCACCCCACAATCCGTGTTTTGTTTGAATCCTGCGCCGACCCGGCGCAGGCAGACATTGTTCAATCCTTGGTTGCACTTGTCGACAGGAGGCTGAGATGAAAGACCACTTGATCATATTCGATACCACCATGCGCGATGGCGAGCAGAGCCCCGGCGCGTCCATGACCAAGGAGGAGAAGCTGCGCATCGCCCGCCTGCTGGAGAAAATGCGCGTGGATGTGATCGAGGCGGGCTTCCCGGCCGCGTCCAACGGCGACTTCGAGGCGGTGCGGGCGGTCGCGGAAATCATCAAGGACAGCACCGTGTGCGGCCTGTCGCGCTCCAACGACAAGGACATCGCGCGCGCCGCCGAGGCGATCAAGCCGGCGAAATCGGGCCGCATCCATACCTTTATCGCGACTTCGCCCATTCACATGGAGAAAAAGCTGCGCATGACGCCGGATCAGGTGCTGACGGACGCGGTCAACGCCGTGCGCTTCGCGCGCAGGTTCACCGACGATGTCGAATTCTCTCCTGAAGACGCCGGGCGCTCCGAAGTCGACTTTCTCTGCCGCGTGCTCGAGGCGGTAATCAAGGAGGGGGCGCGGACGGTCAATATCCCGGACACCGTGGGCTACACCATGCCGGAGCAGTTCGGTGCGCTGATCCGCGCTCTGCGCGAGCGCGTCCCGAATTCCGACAAGGCGATCTGGTCGGTGCACTGCCACAACGACCTCGGCCTGGCGGTGGCCAATTCGCTTGCCGCGGTGATGAACGGCGCGCGCCAGGTTGAGTGCACGGTCAACGGACTGGGGGAGCGCGCCGGCAACAGCTCGCTCGAGGAGATCGTCATGGCGGTGCGTACGCGCCGGGACGTATTCCCCTGCGACACGCGCATCGACGCGACCCAGATCGTGCCTGCGTCCAAGCTCGTGTCCGGCATCACCGGCTTCCCGGTGCAGCCCAACAAGGCGATTGTCGGCGCCAACGCGTTCGCCCACGAAGCGGGCATCCACCAGGACGGCGTGCTCAAGAGCCGCGAGACCTACGAAATCATGCGCGCCGAGGACGTGGGCTGGAACGCAAACAAGCTGGTCCTGGGCAAGCATTCCGGACGCACGGCGTTCAAGGCGCGCCTGAAGGAATTGGGCATCGAAGTCGAATCGGACCAGGCGATCAACGCGGCGTTCGCGCGCTTCAAGGACCTCGCCGACAAGAAGCACGAAATATTCGACGAGGACATCCACGCCTTGATGTCGGGTGAGGCGGTCGCGGCGCAGAGCGAGCACTGGAAGCTCATCGACATGAATCAGGCAAGCGGCACCGGCGAGCGCCCGCATGCGCGTGTGGTACTGGCCGAAGGCGGGACCGAGCGCAGCGCGGAGTCGCAGGGTGACGGCCCGGTCGACGCCACCTTCAAGGCGATCGAGAGTGTCGCCAGGAGCGAGGCGGAACTGATGCTGTACTCGGTCAACGCAGTCACACAAGGCACGGAATCGCAGGGCGAAGTGACCGTACGGCTGCAAAAAGCCGGCCGCATCGTCAACGGCGTCGGCGCCGATACCGACATCGTCGTGGCCTCGGCCAAGGCCTATCTCTCGGCGCTCAACAAGCTGCACAGCAAGGTCGAGCGCATCAACCCGCAGCTCTGAGTATTCAGTGCGGCATGCGGGGACCCCGGGCCCCAATCGCGCCGGCGGCGTTCGCGCTATGACGCCTCGGCGCGCGGTTCGGGGCCGCGTGTGAGACGCGCGTAGAAGACGGCGCTCGCGAAAAAACAAAGCGCTAGCAGTGCTTCGGCCATGGCTAGCGCCGCGCTCATGCCGACGTCGCCGAAAGCGCGTGTCGCACCTTCGGCGATGTAGGCGAGGATCAGCATCGACGCCCATTGAAAGGTATAGCGCCTTGCGCGCAACACGCCCGGCAGCGGCAGCAGCAGGGGCAGCGCCTTGAGCGCCATCCACGACCCGCCGGGCCGCAGTGGGGCGAGCCGCAACTCCCAGGCGAGGCACAGGAAGATCAGGGCCAGCAGGCTCGCACAGGCGGCGAAGTGGAGGGCCTTCTGCAAATCAGGCCGCCCACGAACAAGGGGGCGGCGCGCGCTTGCTGATCCCCCGAGTCGGAGGAGGCTCAACCCGTGCAGTGGGCATAACTAGCGATTCCCCGGGGAGTTCAGCTTGAGTGCAACTTCAGCCAGACGCTTGCCGAGCGCGATGCATAGTGCTTTTTCGTCGGCGCTGACCGGTCGGTCGCTGGCGCTGCCGGCCACGTGGCTGGCGCCGTAGGGCGTGCCGCCGCTCGCGGTGGCGGACATCTCCGGCAGGGTGTAGGGCAGGCCGACGATCAGCATGCCGTGGTGCATCAGGGGCAGCATCATCGACAGCAGTGTCGTCTCCTGGCCGCCGTGCATGCTGCTGCTGGAAGTGAACACCGCCGCCGGCTTGCCTGCGAGCGCCCCCCGCAGCCAGAGCGCGCCGGTTCCGTCCCAGAAATGCTTCATCGGCGCGGCCATGTTGCCGAAGCGCGTCGGCGTGCCCAGCGCCAGCCCGGCGCACTCCTCGAGATCGGTGAGTTCGCAATACGGTGCGCCGGCCTCGGGTATCGCCGGCTGCGCAACGGTGGTGACGCTCGCCACCCGGGGCACCGTGCGCAGGCGCGCGCCTGCGCCGGGCACCTGCTCAATGCCGCGCGCGATCAGCCGCGCCATTTCGCCCACTGCGCCGTGGCGGCTGTAGTACAGGACCAGTATCTCCGGCATGCTGGGCTCACTCGCGGATTGACGCCGGCATTATACGGGCGGGCGCTCAGGCTGCATCAGTAAAGCTTGCCGTCATAGCGCCAGCGGTGCTTCCACGCCGCTTCCACTGCGCGCGGGTACTGCGGCATTCCCAGGCTGCCGTTGTAACGCCCGAGCGCTCGGTACAGATCGCCTTTTTCCAGGTCCAGGTAGTGGCGCAGTATGACGCAGCCGTAGCGGATGTTCTTGCGCATATCGAACAAGTCGTCGCCCTTGGCGCCGATCTGCGTAACCCAGAAGGGCATGACCTGCATGAACCCGCGCGCACCCGCTCTGGACACGGCGTATTTCCTGAATCCGCTCTCGACCTGGATCAGGCCCAGCACCAGTTGCGGGTCGAGGCCGGCGCGGCTGGCCTCGTAATGCACCGATTTCAGGAACGCGATGCGGGTGTTATGGTCGCGGATGCGGGCGTCCAGCCGCCGCGACATCGCACTGAGCCAATTGACCTCGTCCAGCTTGGAGCGAAACGCGGTAGTCAGCGGCGCGCGATCGCTTACCGCTTTGGACAGGACCGCCTGCACGCTCGCGGCAAGCGGCTCGTAGATTTGCGCGCCGGCCCATGCGGCGGTATGCACGCACAGAAGCGCCAGGCACGCGGCCAATCGCGCTAGTGCGCGCATAGCCTCGCTTTGACGAACGCGATCAGTTCGTCCAGCGCGACCGCAGTCGGCGCCGAATCGCGCCGCCCCTGGTATTCGAGCTTGCCCTGATTCAGCCCGCGCTCGCCCACAACCACGCGGTGCGGGATGCCGACCAACTCCATGTCGGCAAACATCACGCCCGGGCGCTCGTCGCGGTCATCGAGCAGCACGTCGACGCCGGCCGCGGTAAGTTCAAGGTAGAGTTTGTCGCAGGCCTCCCTGACCGGCGCGCTCTTGCGGTAACCGATCGGCACCAGCGCCAGCTGGAACGGCGCGATCGGCTGCGGGAAGACAATGCCGCGCGCGTCGTGGTTCTGCTCGATGGCGGCGCCGACTATGCGCGTCACGCCAATGCCGTAGCACCCCATTTCGAACGGGCGCGACTTGCCCGATTCGTCCAGGAACAGGGCCTTCATCGCCTCGGAATACTTGGTCCGCAGTTGAAAGATATGCCCGACTTCGATACCGCGGCAGATGGCGAGCGTACCTTTGCCATCCGGGCTCGGATCGCCCGGCACGACGTTGCGGATATCGGCGACGAGCCGCGGTTCGGGCAGGTCGCGGCCAAAATTAACGCCAGCGAGGTGATGGCCTTCCTCGTTGGCGCCGCAGATGAAGTCGGCCATCGCCGCCACGGCGCGGTCGGCGATGACCCTGACGCCGGCGTCGATGCCGGCCGGGCCGATGTAGCCCGGCACGCATCCAAGATGGTGTTGCACTTCGGCATCGGTGGCGAAGCGGAATGGATCCATGCCGGGCAGCTTCTGCGTCTTGATTTCGTTCAGGTTGTGATCGCCCCGCAGCAACAGCAGGACAAATTCCTCCTCGTGCACCACGGCGATCGCCTTGACCGTTTGCGCGAGCGGCGCTCCGAGCAGCGCCGCCACGTCTTCGCAGCGGGTCATGCCGGGGGTCGGCACCTTGCGCACGGGCGCACCCGGCGCAGGCCGCCTCCCCTGCGGCGCCAGCGCTTCGGCCAGTTCGACATTGGCGGCGTAGTCCGAGTCGGGGCAGTAGGCGATCGCATCCTCGCCCGAGTCGGCGAGCACATGAAACTCGTGCGAGCCGGTGCCGCCGATGGCTCCCGTGTCGGCGGCGACGGCGCGGAATTTGAGCCCGAGCCGCGTGAAGATGCGGGTATAGGTGTCGTACATGTTGCGGTATTCGCGCTCGAGGTCGGCGTGGTCGGCGTGGAAGGAATAGCCGTCCTTCATCGTGAACTCGCGTCCACGCATGATGCCGAAGCGCGGCCGCCGCTCGTCGCGGAACTTGGTCTGGATCTGGTAGAAATGTACCGGCAGCTGGCGATAGCTCTTGAGCTCGCTGCGCGCGAGGTCGGTGACGACTTCTTCCGACGTCGGCTGGATCAGGAAGTCGCGCTGATGGCGGTCCTGAAAGCGCAACAGTTCCGCGCCGTATTTTTCCCAGCGGCCGGATTCCTGCCACAATTCTGCCGGCTGCACCACGGGCATCGCCAGTTCGACCGCGCCGGCGCGGTTCATTTCCTCGCGTACGATGGCCTCGACCTTGCGCACGATGCGCAGACCGAGCGGCATCCAGGTGTAGATGCCGCCGGCAAGGCGCCGGATGATGCCGGCGCGCAGCATCAGCTTGTGGCTGACGATTTCCGCATCGGCGGGCGCCTCCCTGAGGGTGGAGACGAAAAACTTCGAGACGCGCATAAGGATTCCGGTGAGCTGGGCGGCGCTATTTTACTAGAAGATCGCCGCGTCATCGACGCGGCGACAAGCCGCTTTCATTGCGCCGTGAAATGTGGAAGAATGGTGCAAATACCAGCTTAAGGTGAATGTATCATGCTCGACCGTGACGGCTATCGCCCGAACGTCGGCATTGTTCTCTGTAACGCAAGGAACGAGGTATTCTGGGGCAAACGCATCAAGGAGCATTCCTGGCAGTTTCCGCAGGGCGGAATCAAGCACGGTGAAACCCCGGAGCAGGCGATGTTCCGGGAGCTTGAAGAGGAGGTGGGGCTGAAGGCCCACCACGTCAAGATCCTTGGACGCACCAGAAACTGGCTGCGTTACGAAGTGCCGGCGCAGTGGGTCAGGCGTGAATGGCGCGGGAGCTACAGGGGCCAGAAGCAGATCTGGTTCCTGCTGCGCTTGATCGCTCGTGACAGCGACGTATCGCTGCGTGCGAGCGAACACCCCGAGTTCGACGCATGGCGTTGGCACGAGTACTGGGTCCCTCTGGATACCGTTATCGAGTTCAAGCGCGAAGTCTACGCGCAGGCCCTGAACGAACTCGCGCGTTATCTGAACCGGGATTCCATCCACAGCAGGCACGAGCGCGCACTGCGTTCGGCGCGGTGAACGAATCAATTTTGCGGCTGAACGCCCGTTTGCCGGGCGCGGCCCCGGTGTGCGATGTCCAATCCAGGGAGCATTAGATGACGCGCGAATATCTTCCCCTCACGGCGCACCGCCTGCAGGCCGGGACGCGGTTTCACCTCCCGGGGCAGGATCGGGAGCGAGTATGCATCGACTCGCCCGCGCTCGCCGTAATGACCGACCTCAGGCACATTCCCGCCGCGACCATCGACCTGGATGCGCCGCTGGATGCAGCCAACCGTTTCATGATCCGGCGCGGCGTACGTTTGTTGCTCGTCACCGACGATGAGCGCCAGGTGCTGGGCTTGATCACTGCGAACGACGTATTGGGGGAAAAGCCGGTGCAGTTCGCGCTGGAGCGCGGCATCAGGCGGCCAGAGATTCGCGTGGGCGACATCATGACGCCGCGCGAGCGGCTGGAAGCTCTGCTTTACGCTGACCTCGTCCAGGCGGAGGTCGGGCATATCGTGGCGACGCTCAAGCACGCGGGTCGCCAGCATGCGCTGGTCATTGATGTGAGCGGCCAGGAGCAGGTCCAAGCGGTACGCGGAATCTTCTCGGCGTCGCAGATCGCGCGGCAGCTTGGCGTCGTCATCCATACCACCGAAGTGGCCCAAACCTTTGCAGAAATCGGGGCGGCGCTCGGGCGCTGAGCGCGACCCGCGCTAACCGCATTGTCGGCGTACCCGGTATTTGACAAGGGAGCCGACATATTTTAAACTTATTCTAATATTTGGACGAAAGTTGAATATGTCCATATATTAATGATTTCGTGTATAAACTGGCTTTAGTTTGACAATTCGCAACGTAAAGTGTTGGACAAACCAGTATCTTAGTCCACTGTTATGTCAATCTTGTTGCTGATGCTTCGATGAACCGGAGGAAACATGAAACTCAAAGGCTCAAAAACCGAAGAAAACCTGAAAGCCGCGTTCGCGGGTGAATCCCAGGCCAACCGCCGCTACCTTTACTTCGCAAACAAGGCCGATATCGAAGGCCAGAACGATGTTGCCGCGCTGTTTCGCTCCACGGCGGAAGGCGAGACCGGCCACGCGCACGGCCACCTGGAATACCTGGAGCAGGTGGGCGATCCCGCGACTGGCCTGCCCATCGGTTCGAGCCGTCTGAATTTGACGGCTGCCGTTGCCGGCGAAACGCACGAATACACGGATATGTATCCGGGCATGGCCAAGAGCGCGCGCGACGAAGGCTTCGAGGAAATAGCGGATTGGTTCCAGACGCTGGCGAAAGCCGAGCGCTCGCACGCCAATCGGTTCCAGAAGGCGCTGGATGCGCTGAGCGACTAGACGGTTCAAGGGCGAGGCGAGCGGAGGGATTCCCTCCGCTTCGCCGTTCGCGTCACTCGCTTCTGCAGGCTACACCTCAGCCGCCACTCGCCGCACCATGCCAAAATGAGCACGCGCGAAGGGAGCCTTGAAGCTCCCACCCGCCATCCTATCGACTGGAGATCGGCGGATTTCTACGACGAAGGCAAGCTCAACGCCGAGCTCCATCGCGTCTACGACATTTGCCACGGTTGCCGCCGCTGCGTCAGCCTGTGCACGGCTTTTCC
>Ga0335082_10003981_pt1 | contig 16078 bp, 13 predicted proteins | sample Lox_Sample_41_FD_206718 | JGI IMG/M metagenome (GOLD analysis project Ga0335082, IMG submission 206718) | Soil microbial communities from Loxahatchee National Wildlife Refuge, Florida, United States - Lox_Sample_4.1 | ecosystem: Environmental > Terrestrial > Soil > Wetlands | place: USA...
GAGCTTGGGTTCTTTTGCGACGTCAGTTCCACCGTGAACTGACGGCAAGGGGCGCGCGCTGCGGGCTGGAATGCTTTGGGCAAAAGCTGCTGACACTGCCAGACTCAGCGCCAGAACAGCAGAAAACCGACGGGTGAACATAGATCCTCATTTATGGAAGTGGATTGAACAGAATAGGCCATTAGACAATACGCACAGGAAGAGTTATGAGTTCCGGTTTGAGAGCATCTAGACACACACCACCCATGCCTTTTAAGACGGATATCTCTCCTTGATGTTAGCTGAAAACGAGACTTTAGCCGGTGTTATGCAGGCCCGCTGCAATGCCGTTGATGGTTGCGCCTAGCGGGTAGTCCAGCTCAGACGCTTTCTCGCCTTGTTGCTTCCGGCGTAGAAGCTCGACCTGGATCAGGCTCATGGGATCCACGTATGGATTGCGCAACCGGATCGAACGCGCCAGCACACGGTTTCTCGCCAGCAATTCCCGTTGCCCTGTTACGCGCAGGATCATTTGCCTCGAACGGAGGAATTCAGTCTCCAGCATGGAGAAGACGCGCTTCCGAATAGCGGCATTTTTCACCAAGGTGGAATATTCCCGGGCAATGCCGAGATCAGCCTTAGCCATCCCCAACTCCACGTTGCGGAGCATGTCGGAGAACATCGGGAACCCCCGCGCGATCTGACGCAGTGTTTGCTCGTGCGCTGAGCTTTTCTTAGCGAAATGTTCCAGGGCGTGCCCTATACCGAACCACGCGGGAACCGCGTGCCGGCTCTGCATCCAGCCGAAAACCCAAGGGATGGCACGGAGATCTTCCAGCCGGCGGCCTTTGGTGCGGCGCGCCGGGCGTGAACCAATTCGCGCCGAGTCGAGCTCATTCACAGGTGTGGCCTGTTCGAAGTATTCGAGGACATCGGCATTTTCTGCAATCTCCCGGCGGTAAACGCGATAAGCCTCTTGCGACATTTCCTCGATGGCTTCTTCCCACGCATCAGGATAAGAATCACTCGTTTTTCCCGGACGCGTGAAAGCCTCGAGGCTGGCCGCGATCATGAGCTCCAGATTCCATTCGGCCAGCACTGGATCGGCATACTTCCAGTTAAGGACCTCACCCTGCTCGGTGACGCGAATATGTCCAGAAAAACACCCCGGTGGCTGTGACAGGATGGCGGAGTGAGTGGGGCCACCGCCACGTCCGACCGTGCCACCGCGCCCGTGAAACAGACGGAGCTTGACTCCAAATTCCTCGGCGACGCGATGAAGTTCCCGATGCGCCTTGTAGAGTTCCCACGTGCTGGTGAGCATGCCGCCGTCTTTGTTTGAGTCGGAGTAGCCGAGCATGACTTCCTGCCAGTGGCTCCAGGAGGCGAGCAGGGTTTTGTATTCTTCATTGCGCCAGAGCCGGCGCATGATATCGGCTGCAGAACGGAGTGAATCGATCGACTCAAAAAGAGGAATGGGCATTAAGCCAGGGTCGTCGGGAGATCCAGCAAGTTGGACGCCGGCGAACTTGGCGAGGTGAACTACGTCGAGCACATCACGATCTGATTCGGCTCCGCTGATGATGTAGTTGCGAATCGATTGGGCCGGGTAGGTCTTTTTGATCCGCGCAACCATGCGAAGTGTTTCGAGAAGTTCGCGGCCTTCCGGAGACTCTGGAGGCGTCTCTAACTCGGTTCCGAGTTCTTTGACAACTTGGGCGTGGACACGGGCATGCTGACGGATGTCGAGCGAGTGCAGATGAAATCCAAACTTCCGCACTTTTCGCAGCAGCGAAGCGACGTAGGTGTGGGCGAGGCGCTCACCGCGATTGGCCAATAGGCTGGTGCGTATCAGCAAGAGATCCTGTTCAAACTCGGCCGCAGCCGGATATGCGGCAGGAGCATCGACGGCATCCCGGCTTCGCTGCAGGCGATGAAATATGTAAGAGAGAAAGCGACGGTAGCTCTCCGTCTTATTGTTAGGTCCCCATGCCAGGTGTACGTTCTCAATCGTCCGTTCGTAGTGATTGAGACGAGCCAAAAGATCGGATGAGATAGGTGTTTGACGCCGCGAAGAACTCAGGCGATCGCTGAGTGCTTCCACGTCGTAGAGATATTCGCGAAGGATAAGAGCGCGGGCTACGTCGATCGCATCCTGGATACACTCCGGCTTGACGAGGGGGTTGCCATCGCGATCGCCGCCGATCCACGAGCCGAAGTGGATGACGTTCGGCACGGACGATTCATCGAGCGGCAGCGAATACACCTCGCGAAACGATCCGACGATTTCGTTGTAGATTCTTGGCAGTGAATCGAACAATGAGAGCCGAAAGTAGCGCAGCCCCATACGGATCTCGTCGCTGACCGTCGGCTTTGCGAGGCGGACCTCGTCCGTCTGCCACAATGACGTCACTTCCGCCTGGATATTGTTTTCGCAAGTCTCAGCTTCTTCGGGAGTCAAGGGAAGGCGGTCGAGGCGCGCCAGTTGCTTTGCGATGCGTCGCCGTTTCAGAAGTACGGTTTGGCGCGCAACTTCCGTGGGATGTGCCGTGAAAACAGGAGTGATCTTGATATTGCCAAGGGCCGCAATCGCTTCTTCGGCGGAAATGCCGGCTTCCTTCATCCGCAGAAGAGTTCCCCGGAATGAGCCGGGAAGCGGAGCGAGATCGCGCTCCAGTTTGCCAGCGCGTCGTCGCCGCTTCCGGTGGTTCGTCTCGGCGAGATTGGTTAACTCGAAATATGTGGCGAAAGCCTTTGTTACCTGATAAGCGCGGGACAATTCCATTCCTGAGATCAGGGCCTGCACCTTATCCATCAGTTCCTGGGAATAGGACTGGTCTGGATTCTTACGCACAGTCTCGCGATGCTCGATCAGCAATTTCCGTAGTTCTTCCACGGTCTCAAACAATTCCTGGCCGGCCTGCTCGGCGAGCACCCGTCCCAGGATCGCTCCCAGCGAGCGGACATCCCGGCGTAACGGATTGTCCTTCGACGCCTCGTCTGAAGGTGCAGTGAATTCAGCCAGCCGGGCTTGCTGGTCGTCCACGTTCCAAAGAGGTTTGGGTCGATTCGCCATTGCAGGGTGATGAAACAGAATAAATGAGGCGATGCCAGGCGAGGGATGAAAAGGGATCTAAACGGAGGAGAAGAAGGCTATTTGGGAACTTCGAAACGATATCCGATGCCGCGCAGCGTCTTGAGATACTGCGGATGGCGTGGATCGCGCTCAATCTTTTCGCGCAAACGCCGGATGTAGACGTCGATCGACCGCGGAGTTACGAACGGAGTTTCCTTCCAAACGGCGTCCAGAAGTTGATCGCGCGTGAGCACCCGCCCGCGGTGTGCAGCCAGATATTCGAGCAGTCGAAATTCCCGCACCGTGGTCAGGACGTTCCTTCCGTCAACCTGGACCGTCATGGAGGATACATCAATTTCGAGGTCTCCAAGACGCAACACTTCAGTGCCGCTGGATGAATGGCCTAGTCCGCGCAAGACCGTGCGGATCCGTGCTACCAGTTCGCGCGGGCTGAAGGGCTTCGTGATGTAGTCATCGCCGCCCAGTTCGAGCCCTTTGATCCGATCCGCCTCGGAAGTTTTGGCAGTCAAAAAAATGATTGGGGTTGCCGAGAGGGCGGGCGTCTGCCGGATGTGACGACAGAGTTCAAAACCGTCGGTGCCCGGCAGCATCACGTCCAGCAGAAACAGTGCCGGTATTTCCCTTGCTGCCTCCGTGAGAACGGAAGCTCCACTGACAAAGCTCTGCACTTCGAAGCCGGCCCCCTGCAAATTGTGTGAGATCAGCCGGGCGATATCCTCGTCATCCTCGACGACAAATATGACCGGACGGTACGGGAGTGAATTCCCACCATTGGAGATCCGTTCTGCGGGTCCGGCCGGTAAATGCATGGTTTCAGGGCGCTATGACTTCTGTGGTGTTCTGAACTAAATGAGCTGGATACCCTAGAAATGTATGGAGGGAATGTTGCGCGAATGTTTCCCGTTTGTTAATGAATGATGAATTTGTAGGGAGAAATTCTTCGTTGAAAACCCCGAAAGGCGGTCAATTCGCCGCCTTTTTTTTCGGTACATGCCGCAGGCTGCGCCCCTCGATCAGGCTATAAAGGTCTTCGGCAAGGTTTGTTGTGTGGTCTCCTGCCCGTTCCAGTGCCTGTGCCATCAGCAGAATCTCAAAACCGGTGGTATCGCCCTGAGAAACTGTTTCGGCGAGGTGTTTCTGGAATAGCGAATGGCACACACGATCGATTTCTTTGTCCATCTGGAGGACTTTTCGCGCGCAATCCAGGTCAAGGTTCGAGAAACCGGTGTGAATCAGATCGAGCATCTCGCGCAACACGCCCGCCATTTCCACTAACTGTCGCACGTCGGAAGCCGGGATCTTCGCCCTGCGGTCCTGAACCCGCAGAGCGACGCTCATGACCAGGTCTCCAATACGCTCCAGGTCGGTCGTGGTTTTCAGGCTCGAAAGCAGTTGGCGGGCGCGGCCCTCGCTCACACGCGTGATCGCCTCGGGAAGTCGGTCGTCGATTTGCCGCTCGATCTGGTCGAGTTCCTTCTCGCATTCTTTAATCGCGAGAAACGCCATGCGCGAGGAGTTCGTCAGCAGATCGCGCACATTGAAGGCGGCATCGCGCGCGATCAGGCAGGCCCTGAGCGAGAGATCGACCAAACCGTCAGCGCTGCTCACGGACTCAATTGACAAGGCGGTCTTACCTGAACGAATTCGGGTATTCTTATTCTCCGATGAATCAGTTTTTCGGATCGCTAGCGCTTTGCGTGGCATCTGGATAGCATGGGCCTGGATTCCAGGCTAGCCGAGTCTATTCTCGCAATGTGAAAGGACGGTTACAAGCAGTGGCTGCGTATCGAAACCACTGATTTGTGACCCATACCAAGGGGGGAACGTTTCGTGAACCTTGCGGACTATTTGCGTCGTGAATTTGCCTATGACGCCTGGGCCAACGGCGAAGTGCTGGCCGCGATCAATGCGGCGGGAGCCGACGCCCAATCGGTGCGGTTGATGGCACACATTCTGGCGGCTGAACGGGTGTGGCTGGAGCGATTAAGACAACAGCCGCAGAGCGTACCCGTTTGGCCTCAACCGGACTTGGCACGATGCGAGCAAGAGGCTGCTGAGCTCGCCAAATTGTGGCGGGAATATCTGGAGTTGCTCACGGCTGGGGATATCGCCCAGACCATCTCTTACAAGAACAGCAAAGGTGAGTCCTGGACTAGCGCCATCGTGGATGTGCTGACTCACGTGGTGATGCATTCTGCTTATCATCGCGGCCAAATCGCCAGTCACATGCGGGCGAGTGGGCACATACCGGCTTACACGGACTTTATTCATGGCGTTCGTCAGGGATTCGTGGAATAGCTGGTCTCAGGCTCGACTCGGGAAACGCCGCTTTGCCGCTGGGCGGCCGAAAGACGTAATATCTCACCAATGAACAAAAGGCTCTTGTTGCTGGCACCGGTAGTCCTCTCACTTTTCTTATTGGCGGCCGATCAGGCGAAGATTCCCCCCATGCCGGGCGCTGTTACCAACAATGCTGTCGCCTCCCTCAAGAATGGAATCGAGATCTACTCCCTGATGGGAGTTGGCACGAAGAAGACCTGGGATGATATCAGCAACAAGCTTTACATCTTGCCGCTGAAGAGGGGCAAATGGGTCGAAGGCCGTCCGGTACCTGGCGTGGCCGGCCGGTTGGACGCTTCCGCTGCGGGGGTCAAAGGTCAGGTCTTTGTGTTTGGCGGCTACGTCATTGACGGACAGGGGAATGACTTCGTCGTCGCCGATGTGAATTCCTATGTCCCAAATGAAACCCGCTGGTACCGTGCCAAGGATATCCCTATCCCAGTGGCGGGGGCGGTTGCCGGGGAAACGCATGATCGTTATGTGTACCTGATCGGTGGAAGGTCGAAGAACGGTCCGGTGAACAATGTGCAAGTCTACGACGCGCAGAACGATACATGGACTCAGGCTACACCCTTCCCGGGGACTCCGGTTTACGGGCATGCGGGAGCGATTGCCGACGAAACCATTGTCTACGTGGATGGAGCCAGGAAAGATCCTGCCAGCGGACGCTATGTGGTTTCTGATGAATGCTGGATGGGCAAGATCGACCACAAAGATCCGAGCAAGATCGAATGGAGCAAACTCCCGGTCCATCCTGGGACAGGACACTTCGGCATCGTGGCCGGGGCAGGAGAGCATGATCACCGCATTCTCTTTTCGGGTGGGACGACTGCTCCGCATAACTACAAAGGATTGGATTCGGAAGGAAAGCCCGCGGAATTGTCGTCGATGACCTTCGCATTCGAACTGCATGGCAATAAGTGGGAGACAATCACAGAAGATACCTATGATGTGCGGGCGGATTCGCGGGGGATTGTATTTACGCCGATCGGCCCACTCATCCTGGGCGGAACGCTGAAGAATTCCGCGGTCTCGGCACGCGTGCTGACGGTGCCCAAGAGGTAGCATGGCAGAAGTCTGTGTGCAGGTAAGGGGCTTTTTTCGAATCTCTAAGAGCTTTTTCAGGAACGACTGTTCTTAGCCAGCGCGTACCTTGGTGATCTTTACCGTGCCGACGACCAGGGTTACGATGTCCTTGTTCTAGAGAGCAAACATCACTCATACCTCCTGATGAAGCGGCGAATGGACCTCCGACCATTCGCCGCTTTACTGCTTGGAACGGAATACCGGCTTGCGGTAAAATTCGTTAACGCTGTTCGTTTCCCGTGGGGTCCTGCAGTTAAACGATCCGCGCCGAGGAACAACATGTCCATCCCTCGTTAGTTCGCCATCCTGCTTGCCCGTGGTTCGGGCTACCTGATTTTCTTCCTTCGTTCTAAAGGCATTGAGTCCGTGCATTCACACGAGCTCAGGCGGAAAGCTACAGGATGTTATGGAAGCAGTTGCTACAGCTCGTGAGCAAAAGACCTCTTTGTGGTCTTCGATGGTAGAGGCCGTTCGTGGCTCGCATCAGGATTACACCAGCGCCAGTCTGAATCGCGCCATCTTGCTACTGGCAGTCCCGATGGTGCTTGAGATGGTGCTGGAATCTTTGTTCGCCGTTGTGGACGTGGCCTTTGTCGGAAGACTAGGTGCAGACGCCGTCGCTACAGTCGGACTCACCGAGTCGATGCTGAGCCTCGTGTTTGCTGTCGGGATGGGCCTCAGCCTGTCGACCACGGCAATGGTTGCGCGGCGAATTGGAGAAAAGGATCCCGAAGGTGCGGCGGTGTCGGCGGTCCAGGCTATTTTTCTAGGGCTGATCATATCGCTCGCGATCGGCCTGCCATGCCTGATTTACGCCCCGAATCTTTTGCGCCTAATGGGAGCGACGCCTCAGATCGTCGCGGTTGGAAGCTGGTACACAAGGATCTGCCTGGGTGGCAGCTGTGCCGTTCTGTTGCTGTTTTTGAATAATGCGATCTTCCGTGGCGCAGGTGATGCTGCGATCGCAATGCGGCTGTTGTGGGTGTCGAACATCATCAATCTGATTCTCGATCCTTGCCTGATCTTCGGGCTCGGTCCGTTTCCACGGCTGGGAGTCACCGGGGCTGCGCTGGCAACCTTCATCGGCCGCTCTATCGGGGTAATGTACCAGTTCTATCGGTTGTTCAAAGGTACTGAACGCATTCGAGTGCTGGCGCGCCAGATTCGAGTGCAGTTTGATGTGCTGTGGCGGTTGGTGCGCGTTTCACTCATGGGCATTTTGCAGTTCGCTATTGCTCACACGAGCTGGATTGGACTGGTTCGCATTGTCAGCACGTTTGGGGCTGCGGCTATCGCGGGGTACACGATCGCCATTCGAATCGTGATCTTCGTGATCTTGCCGTCGTGGGGGCTGAGCAACGCGGCGGCGACTCTGGTGGGACAGAACTTGGGAGCGGGGAAACCGGACCGCGCGGAAGCCGCCGTGTGGCGTACCGGCTTGTACAACATGCTGTTCCTGGGAACCGTGGGCGTTTTCTTTATTGCGTTCGCGGAACCCGTCATTCGCCTTTTCATTCGAGATCCGGAGGTTGTGCCGCTGGGAGCAGCGTGTTTGCGGATCGTCAGCTACGGCAATCTCGGGTACGCCTATTTCATGGTGATGATGCAGGCGTTCAATGGAGCCGGGGACACGATTACTCCCACGATTGTGAATTTCTTCGGCTTCTGGTTGCTCGAGATTCCTCTGGCTTACGTTTTGGCGAAGCCGTTGGGTATGAAGTCGAACGGAGCGTTCGCATCCATCGCTGTTGCGGAGTCTTCAATGGCGGTGGCCAGTGCAATTTTGTTCAAACGAGGGAAGTGGAAGATGAAGAAGATATGAACGATCTCAGGCTCCGAGATCTTTAACCACTAAGGACACGAAGTTTCACGAAGGAAACTGGGGCGGGAGGAACGGTTTCGAACCGTCATATCCGGGATGGAGCCCCGGCGCATTGCCTAGGTTATGCTACTCCCGCGTCCACAGGGTGAATTGCCGAGGCACCAAGGTAGAGCATGAGAGATTGTAGTGTCAATACTGGAAGGGCCTAAGTGCGTCACCGGCCATTTTCAACGAGCTCGAGCCAAGACTAATGTGACGTCGTCCGGTTGTTCGTTGTCGCCGATCCAGTTGTCTACAGCGGTCGTGACCAGCTGACTGATTTGCGGCAAGGGCAGGTGGCGATTCTCGCGGACGAGGTCAATCAACCGTTGCTCGCCGAACTCGCCGAAATCATTCTCCGGCTCGGTGACGCCGTCGCTGTAAGCGAGAAAAATTTCTCCGGCGTTCATTTCAACCAAACCTTCTTCGTACGTCATGCCATCGAAAAGTCCAACGACCGTGCCGCCTGCTTCGAGGCGTCGTACAGTCCCATCTTCTCCGATCAAGATGGGAGGTAAGTGTCCGCCGTTGCTGTAGGTCAGGGCGTGGGATCGTCCGTCGTAGATTCCGAGAAACAGCGTTGCGTATTTCTCCGGTGGAGTGCTCTCGTAGAGCTGATGATTGAGAAGGCTAAGTAACGCGCCCGGAGAAACTTCAACGCCTTCAGGCCACGCTGCCATGATTCTTCCGGTTCCTGCGACCGCGCCCACGGCAACAGGCTCGCGCAATTGCGGCATGCTTTCCATACTGTAGGCGCGGACCGCCGAATGAATGGTCGCCATCAGGAGGGCTGCTGAGATTCCCTTCCCGCTGATATCACCAACAGCAAGGATGAGCTTGTGCGAACTCGCCGCCAGAAAATCGTAGTAATCACCGCTCACCGTGCGCGCGGGTCTGCAGAATCCGTGTACCTCGAGCGACTCCAATTCTGAAATCATTCGCGGAAACAACTGGGCTTGCACCTCTTGTGCAATGGCGAGTTCGTTCTCCAAGCGTTGCTTTTCCCGTTGTTCCTGCATCAACTTCTCGATGGAAGCCGTCATCGAGTTGAAAGAGATCGCTAAATCCGCAAGTTGGTCGCTGGACTTCACGGGAATCCGGTGACTGAAATCGCCGCGATCGATGTGACGAGTGGCGTCATGAAGTTGCGCTACGGCGGCAGTCACGGTGCGTGTCATTCGGGTGCCAATAATCAGTGCGATGAGTTCAATGATCGCAAAGAAGATCGCGATGCTGATCAGAATTGTAGAAACGCCTTTCACGAATGCGCCCAATGCCGCGAACAGATGGCTGTAAAGCACCGCTGGTCGGGTTGTGACTTGCAATAACGGTCCGTACGCGTCGACATTTCCACTGTTCCAGTCCGCCACGGCTAAAGGTGTCCCGAATGTGATTTCCCGGTCGAAGCTGCCTGATGGCTCCGGGATCCGGCCTACTGTGAAAGCCGCCTGCAAGTGCTCCTTTTCGCCACCTGCGGCGCCACCCTGCTTGTCAGCGGTAATGACAATTCCTCCCTTCCCGCTTTCGGTAAGGCCGGACTTGCTGCCTGAGTTCTGTGCTTTGCCGCGGTCTGACGGACCTGTTGTGTATAGGGTGATTTCGCCGACGTTGGCAGCGATCTTGCCGACAAGATCGTTGTCGAATGGCTCACTGGTAACGACCGTCAATTGCTTGGCGCCCACCTGCAGCGAGGAGCCCACACGCAAATGCAATTGGTCGCGATCGCGCACCAGCTCGTGAAATTTCCCCTTTAAGAAAGTAGGGAAAGCCAGGGATGCACCGTGGAAATCGTTGCAGAGTGGAAGCTGCTGCCCAGCGTACCAGGCGCAGACCTGCCGGCGGTTCCAGCTTGGATCGGACTTTGTGAGCCCGATGAGAGACTCTGGCACGGGTTTTTCGCCGCGCTCCAGATGCGCTGCGAGCTCGTTGCCGATTGTTTCATTGACAGCCGCCAGACTGCGCAGTTGAGCGTCCTTTTCGGAGGTGACAACAAATACCGCGAACTGGCCGCCTAATCCGTACAACGTGATGATTCCCATCGCAACCAGCAGAACGGCTGGAATCACCCCGATGAAAACATAGGTCACGATCAGGCGGTTGCGCAGGCGCCAGAGAATTCGGCGCTTGACCCATCGGAACGCCAGAATGAAGAACAATACACAGGCGAGAAACGTCAGGAAACTTACCCAGCCGCCCAGGTACTGCCCCCACGAGAGCGACAGAAGATGTAGAAGCCTCTCGAGGGCGAAAAGAACCGCTGCCAGTCCAGCCATATAGCAGGCCAGACGGGCCATTCGGCCCTCGGGCCACAAGCCCGCCTGAATCAACTTGTGCCGCAACTCTTGATAAGACGATGGCATGCGATTCGCTAAACCATGTGAAGATCAGGAATTATACGGCCCCAAAAAATGGATCGGGGCAAGGTCTTGCGGCCATTCTCTCCCGGTCAGATCTCAGGATAGAGATCGAAAAATGCTTCGAGGCTCGTGCGTAATTGTTTCTCGATATCTTCCTTGCTGCCCTCGAGCACGTGCATAGTGACGTGCGCCTCCCGGCCGTTGGTAAGTTTTACCGGGGCGTGTCCGACTTCAGCGATATCCTCGGAGGGCAGCAACCTCATACCATAGACCAGCGTCAAGTTTGCCATAGGCTGATTTTACGCGTTTCAACAGGCTGCCCGCGAATTCGCCGTTTTTTCAAATTCAGTATTACCGCCCGACTCATTTAGAATGCCCGCGTGCCTAGAATTCCGAGCCTGATCTTCTGCTTAATCCTCCTTCCGTCGTTCTGCTTGGCCCAGGACCAAAGCCAGCAGCCCGCGAAAGACTCGCAACAGCCCCAGGTCAAGGTCAACATGCTGAACGTGTGTACGCCATCTGCGGAAGAGCAGAAGGAGATCGCCTCGGCGCTGGCGCGTATTCCCAAGCAGCCATTGTTCGACGCGGACTTTGAAGTTTCCCGCGGCCGCTCGACCCTGAGCGAGTTGCCGGCCATGCTGCAAGCAGGCCAGCCCGGTCATGTTGCGGGCGAGCCTTCGGTTGCCAGCTACGTACGTATCCGTCGTGAGTTCTCGGTCCAGGCAATGTTTTCGAGCGTGCAGTACTCATTCAGCAATGATGGCGTCAACATGATCGAGACTCTGGTGCTGCGGGTGCGCGATCCGAAGGATCTGATGCAGGTATCTCTGGAAGACAGCGCCTCATCGGTCACGAGTTCTGAGACGATGTTATCCGCAAACACGCCGGTGATGCGCTTGCGGTTGGAGCGCTTCGGAAAATCTTCGGTGGCGCTTGCGCGTTGTCAGGATACCGCGATGGGCCCGGCGCCGAACCAGACCGCGTACGAGCCTTTGTTCCACAGCGCATCAGACGTGCTCACGAACTATCGCGGACTTCTCGGAGTGAAGAGGATCGTGCCAGAGGAGTTGGCTAAGATTAGTGGAGAATCGAAGCCGAAGGCTCCGCCGAAGTCGAAGCTGGCACGTCCGGCGGAACCGCAGAAATAAGCGTGGGTGACCACCTTGCATCGTAATTTGAAGACAGCCATCTAATCTGCAACTACACAATCATCCATGAGCGAAACTCGGAACGTAGTGATCATCGGGTCCGGATGTTCCGGACATACTGCGGCTCTCTATACTGCGCGCGCGAATTTGAAGCCGCTGGTCATTGAAGGGCATGAGCCAGGCGGCCAGCTTTCCATGACCACGCTGGTGGAGAACTTCCCGGGATTTCCCGAAGGAATTCTCGGGCCTCAGCTCGTCGAAAACATGCGGAAGCAGGCCGAGCGATTCGGCGCCGAATATCGCATGGCCCACCTCACCAGTGCCGACTTGAGCACGCGGCCATTTGTGCTGCATTTCGGCCACCAGCAGGTTCATGCCCAGACGCTGATCATTGCCAGCGGCGCATCGGCGCGGTGGTTGGGTCTGCCGCATGAGCAGCAGTTGATCGGACATGGCGTGTCATCGTGCGCCACGTGCGATGGTTTTTTCTTCTCTGGGAAAGAAATTGTGGTGGTTGGCGGGGGCGATTCCGCCATGGAGGAAGCGCTCTTCCTGACTCGCTTTGCCACCAAGGTCACTGTCATTCATCGCCGCGACTCCTTCCGCGCGTCAAAGATCATGCTAGAGCGCGCACAAAAGCACGAGAAGATCCAGTTTTTGCTCGATACCGTCGTAGAAGATGTCCATGACGTCGGTAAGCAGGAGGTCACCGGCTTGAAATTGCGCAATGTGAAGACCGGAAAGATTTGGGATTTCCCGACTAGCGCTCTCTTCCTCGGAATCGGTCACGAGCCCAACGCCAAGATGTTTGCCGGGCAACTCGACATGGATTCCGAGGGATATCTGAAGACGCATAACTATGTTTTTACGAAGGTCCATGGAGTGTTCGCGTGCGGCGATGTGCAGGATCGGCGTTATCGGCAGGCCATCACAGCATCAGGTACGGGCTGCATGGCAGCCATCGAGGTGGAGAAGTTTCTGGAAGATCAGGGCAAGTAAGGGGAGCCGCGGCGTCCCGTTACTTTCGTCATCTGTTGGATGGTATCCATATTTCTTAAACTCCCCTAATGACGACGACCCTGGTGCGGCAGGGTGCGGTGAACTTTGCGCTCCTGACCGTTGTGTTGGTTCTGCTTCCCATCCAATTTCGTGGCCAAGACGCCAGCGCACCTGCACGGAAAGTCCTGACCAAAACTGCGGCAGTCTATCCAACGCTTGCGCGTTCTATGAACATTCGCGGAACCGTAAAAGTCGAGGCGCTCGTAGCCCCGAATGGCACCGTGAAAACGATTGACGTGAAAGGTGGCCACCCGTTACTGACACAAAGCGCAGTGACGGCCGTAGGGCACTGGAAATTCGAGCCTGCTGCTCACGAAACGAAAGAGCTTGTTGAGATCAAGTTCGACCCTGAATAGGGATGTCCCTAACCGTCGAGTATTCAGGTATTTGCTGATTTCCCAAGGCCGCGCAAGAACTGCTAATTGCGCCGTTCTATCAGAGGTAGGCTGAGTCGGGCTTGTGTCGAGCCCAGCAGTTTAAGAACTCAATGAAGTACTCCCCGGCAATTTATCGGAGGGTCACTCATGCGCGCTGGCCTTGTCTGCGTTCTTGCACTCTGCGGTAGTGTTTTCGCTCAACAATCGTCCCAACCATCGCTCACGATCTACAACCAGGATTTCGCCGTCATCCGACAGGATCTTCCACTCGATCTCCATTCGGGCGTGAACCAGATCAAAGTGAATGACATCACCATGCACCTCGAGCCGGATTCGGTGATCCTGCGTGATCCGGCAGGGAAGCATGCCATCAACGTTCTCGAACAGAATTACCGCGCCGATCCCGTGTCGCAGCTGTCGCTGCTTTCTTTATATGAGGGAAGGACGATTGAATTTCAGCAGCCCGACCGCAGTATTGTAAAGGGCAAGATCGTTCGCAGCGGCTATATTCGGCCAGACTACTTCAACGCCAATCCGTACAACCAGGGTTACCCCACCCAGGAAGAGCCGATCGTTGAGATCGATGGTCAAGTACGCTTCGGCCTTCCCGGGACACCGATCTTCCCCGACCTCACCGCGGAAACGATCCTGAAGCCTCGTCTGGAATGGCTGATTGCTACGGACAAACCCGCGAAACTGTCCGCTGAGTTCTCTTATGTGACCGCCGGAATGAGCTGGAAAGCCGATTACAACATCGTTGCTCCGGAAAAAGGTGATCTGGTCGATATCGTGGGCTGGGTCACCATGGACAATCGCACCGGCAGGGCTTTCGAAAATGCACGCATCAAGCTCATGGCTGGTGACGTGAACAAGATCCAGACAGCGTCGAACTTCATGTACGCCGCGCAAAAAGTCGAATTGAGCGGGGCGATGGATGCGATTTCCCGTCCGGTTACGGAAAAAGTGTTCGACGAATATCACCTGTATACCCTCGAGCACAGCACGACACTGCGCGATCGTGAGACGAAGCAGGTGGAATTCATTCATGCAACCGGAGTCGCCACGAAGCAGCTCTACATCTATGACGGGGCGAAGATCGACTACAACCGCTACATGGGGTGGAACTGGGAGAACATCCGAAACGATCATTCTTACGGAACGGAATCAAATCCGAAAGTGTGGGTGATGCGAGAGTTCGTAAATTCAGAAGCCAATCACCTGGGCATGCCGCTGCCGAAGGGAAGAGTCCGCTTCTATCGCCATAATGACGATACCCAAATCGAATTCACCGGCGAGAACATGATCGACCACACGCCCAAGGACGAAACCATCCGCATCTACACGGGTAACGCCTTTGACATTACAGGCGAGCGGCGTCGGACCAACTACAGCGTGGATATGGCGAGGAGTATGGCAAGCGAAACTTTTGAGATCAAAGTTCGCAACCATAAAAAGGAAGCCATTGAAGTACGAGTCGTCGAGCACTTATATCGTGCCAAGAACTGGGAACTAGCCGCCAAGTCGGATGAATACAAAAAGAAGGACAGCCAGACCATCGAATTCCCTGTCACGATTGCTCCCGATGGAGAGCACGTGATTACGTATACTGCGCACTATAACTGGTAGCAGGCGAGACCTCGGGGAACTCGGCTCCGGGTTCCCCACAGTAACTAAGGTATTGGGATCACCTCCCGCAAAGCCCTGGTTGTGATACAAAATTCTGTGGTCTTCATTCCGCACGATACTTCTTACCTCACGTTTCACAATCCAATTTATTGGGAGGTCGCAGGTACTCCATGTTGAGGGCCTTCTTCGTCCACCTTTCGGAAAACCGTTCTTTACGTAACTTCGCAGAGCGTTCGGCGATTGGACAGCGCGTTTCCGGTCGCTTCGTTGCCGGAACTGAGATCGCCGATGCAGTACGTGTTACACAGGCCGTGAATCGCGGCGGCATGAGCGTGAGCATCGACAACCTCGGCGAGAACGTCACCAATCCCGATGAAGCTCGTCACAGTGCGCAGTTGTACGAGCAGATCCTTGATGCGATTGCAGCCAACAAGTTGAATGCCAATATCAGCCTGAAGCTGACGCACATGGGTCTGGATGTCGATGAGGCGCTGGCCCGGGAGATTGTCAGCGGCCTGGTCAGGAAAGCTGGTTCCATGAATCCTCCCGGCTTCGTGCGTGTCGATATGGAGGGATCTCCCTACACCCAGCGTACCCTGGACTTCGTTCACGAATTGCACCGCATGCCCGGACTTGCGAACAGCGTCGGCACCGTGATCCAGGCATATCTGAAGCGCTCTGAAGCTGATGTGAAAAGGCTCCTCGCTGAAGGCATTCGAATCCGGCTCTGTAAGGGCGCCTACAAAGAACCCGCCAGTATCGCATTCGAGAGCAAGCACGACGTGGATGCTAATTTCATCAAGCTCATGAAGATGCTGATGAAGAGCGGGATCTACCACGGCATTGCGAGTCACGACGAGCACATAATTCGTGAGGCGCAAGCATTCGCAATCCGCGAGAAGATCGCTCGCGATTCGTTCGAATTTCAGATGTTGTACGGAATTCGGCGCGACTTGCAGCAATCGCTGGTGGGCGATGGCTGGCGCATGCGTGTGTACGTTCCATTCGGCACCGAATGGTATCCGTACTTCATGCGGAGACTGGGCGAGCGTCCCGCGAACGTCTTCTTTATTGCGCGGAACATGCTGCGGAGTTAGCCGAGGTTCTGGCCTTAGGCAGTTAGCAAGTCTTATTCCGGATTTGTGCCG
>Ga0335082_10003982_pt1 | contig 16078 bp, 12 predicted proteins | sample Lox_Sample_41_FD_206718 | JGI IMG/M metagenome (GOLD analysis project Ga0335082, IMG submission 206718) | Soil microbial communities from Loxahatchee National Wildlife Refuge, Florida, United States - Lox_Sample_4.1 | ecosystem: Environmental > Terrestrial > Soil > Wetlands | place: USA...
AGTGGGTGGTGAGGATGATGGTGCGGCCGGCGCGCTTCAGCTCGTCGACCAGGTCCCACAGATGCCGGCGCGCCTGCGGATCGATGCCCGTGGTGGGCTCATCGAGAAACAGCAGTTCGGGATCGCCGACCAGCGCGCAGGCCATGGCAAGGCGCTGCTTCTGACCGCCCGAGAGCGTTCCCACGCGCGCCTTGCGCTTCTCTTCGAGTTGCGCAGTGCGGATGGCGTCATCGGCCGCAATGCCGCGCCGGTAGAAGCTGCGAAACAGGCGCAGGGTCTCCTCCACTGTAAGCTTGTCGGGGAATTGCGTCTCCTGCAACTGAATGCCGATGCGCTGGCGCAGTTCCGTTGCGTGATGCTGCCACTGCATGCCGAGCAGGGTTACGCTGCCGGCATCGGGCGAGGTCAACCCCTCGCAGATTTCGATGGTGGTGGTCTTTCCCGCGCCGTTGGGGCCGAGCAGGCCGAAGCACTCGCCCTTGGCGACATCGAGATCGACGCCGGCCACCGCCACCACGTCGCCAAATGACTTGCGCAACCCGCTCAGCGTGAGCGAGAGGCTGGCGGCGTTCGCGGCAGTCTCAGCATGAATCGTGTTCGCGGAGCTCAAGGCAGATCACCTCGCTCCAGAGTAGCGAAGCGCCTCGGCGCAGGCAATGATAACTTGCCCGTAACATCCCCGGCAGTCGCAGCTATCGTGGTCCGGCGCCAGCCACGCCGGCGGGAAACAGAAACCTGAGCATGGGGCGCACGCGGGCTGCCCAGCTTGCCTCGTCGTGGGTGCCGTCCGGGAACCGCTCCTCATGCAGCGTCTCGCCATTCTTCCAGCCGTTGGCCAAAAGGCGGCGCGCCAGGAGTTCCACGTCGCGCACGGTGCGGCGGCCTTCGCTCTCGCCCACGTCCAGCCACAGGCGCGGGCGCTCCCATACCTGCGGAGAGTGCTCGTTGAGGTAGCCGAGGATGCTCTTGTGGTTCCACCATACACTGGGCGAAAGCACGGCGAGTTTGCCGAAATGCTGCGCATGGCGCAGGCCGAGGTAAAGAGTCACGAGTCCGCCCAGCGACGATCCGCCCATTCCCGTCGAGGCGCGATCCGTCCGCACGCGATACTGCAGCGCCACCCACGGCATTAACTCTTCGGTGATGAGCCGGCCGTACTTTGCCGCCTCGCCGCCTCCGCGCTGCCAGTCGCGCTCGTGAGTGTACTCGGCCAGGCGGCGGTCGCCCGTGTTGTACACGCCCACAATCACCAGCGGCTCCACTTCGCCTGCTGCGATGGCGGCATCCGCGTGCTCGCGCACCTGCCAGGTCCGGCCCGCAAACGATGTTGCTGGATCGAAGAGGTTCTGCCCGTCGTGCAGATACAGCACGGGGTAGGTGCGCTCCGGCTCCTGCTCGTAGCACGGCGGCAGATAGACAATCACATCGCGATCGTCGGGGAGAAACCGGCTGTGAAACGCCCGGTGCAGGCGCAGGCGCGGATGCGGCGTGGTCCTTGAAAGAGCTTCCGGGCTGAGAACGCTTTGCGGCTGGCCGGCCGCCCGAACTTCCAGGTTCAATCCTTTGGTTTCCTTTGGCGAATGGTCTCAGTGAAATGCGTGCTGCGCCGAAAAGCAAAAAACGGGAGCCGTGGCTGTTACAGTATCAGGAAATCGGAAGGTCCCCCAAGCCGGCAGTCGCAACCACTCTCCCTTGATTGGACTCCATTCCGCGCGGTCCCGTTACATCTTTCCGGGGAAGGCGGGCCAGCCCGGCAGCGGAGCCGGAGAAAGAAAGCCATGAACCGTGAGTATCACAAGTGGTATTCCCCACGCCTGGGCCGCGACATGGAACTGCTGGTCTTTGGCCATGCGGGGCTGCCCGTGGTCGTGTTTCCCACCTCCGGCGGCCGGTTTTACGAGTCCGAAGACCGCGGCATGATCGGCGCCGTGTGGGGCAAAGTCGAAGCCGGCCAGCTGCAATTTTTCTGCGTCGACTCGGTCGACATGGAAAGCTGGTACAACCGCAACGTCCCGCCGCGCTGGCGCATCGCCCGCCACGTGCAGTTCGACGACTACCTGGTGCATGAAGTGGCGCCTCTGGTTCGCCAGAAGAATCAGGACCCGCACCTCGTCGCACTGGGCTGCAGCTTCGGCGGATACCACGCACTCAACGTCGCGCTGCGCCATCCCGACGTGTTCACCGGCATGCTGTCCATGTCCGGCGCGTTCGACACAGCAAACTTCCTGGGCGGCTACCACGATCAGGATGTCTACTTCAACCAGCCCACGCAGTTCCTGCCCAACATGGGAGACCCGTGGTTTCTCGATCGCTATCGCCGCAACACCTGGGTGCTGGGCACCGGCTGGGACGACCAGTGCCTCGGGCAGAACCAGAACATGGACCGCATCATGAACGACAAGGGCATTCCCCACAAGCTCTACGTCTGGAACACGTGGAATTCGCACGACTGGCCGACGTGGCAGGGCATGATCCAGGAATACCTGTAAGGCAGCGGAGTAAGCGGAGCTAGCGGAGTTGGCGCCTTTGCTCATCGTGGCGCGGGAGCAGGATTGGATGTCTTTGTTCCGATCGCCGCCCGGCTCGTCTATGCTCAAGAACGTGGCGGCGGACACTTACCCCGCTAACCCCGCCAGCACCGCTAACTCCGCTACGTTCCCAGGAGCCCCATGAGCGACCTCAATCCGTATGCAAACTTCCTCGATGGCCGGCCCGTCCTGGACATCCTCGCCGACACGCCGCGCGCGATCACATCCCTGCTTGAAACGATGGGCGCCGCCAAAGCCCATGAAGCTCCTGCTCCCGGCAAATGGAGCCCCGGCGAAATCATTGCTCACCTCGCCGACTGCGAACTCGTGTTCGCTTTCCGCCTGCGGCAGACGCTGGCAGAGGACAGTCCCACCATCCAGCCCTTCGACCAGGAGAAGTGGGCGGCGACTTACAAGAGCATCGAGCCGGCGGAGGCCTTTGCCGCCTTCTCCGCCTTTCGCAAGTGGAACCTGGTTCTGCTCGAAACCACGCTGCCCGCGGCGGCCGATCGCCCGGTAACCCATCCCGAGCGCGGAACCATGACCTTTCAGACCATCGTCGAAACCATGGCGGGACACGATCTGAATCATCTCGGCCAGTTGCAGCGCATCGCCGCCAAATCAGCCTGAGCGAAATCCTCTGCAAGTTTTCTGCTTCGTCGCGTTCTCCTGACGTTGCGTCCCCTCAGGAACCTTTTCGCAATTCGCGGGGTCCAACTACATAGCAATGCCGCATCATCCAGGAGGGCCCCGTGCACCGCTTGCTCGCCGTCGTGTGTCTTGCCGCCTTCACCGTCGCATCCGCCCAATCGTCCAAACCTTCCAAGTCCGCAGTTTCCCCGCCTGCGCCGCCAGTTCCACCGCAAGGGGTGCTCAAGGATCTTCCTGTCCGCAAGGTTGTCCTTTACAAAAACGGCGTCGGCTACTTCGAGCACGCAGGCTCCGTCAGCGGCAATCAGCGTGTCGCCATCGACTTCACCTCCTCGCAGCTCAACGACGTGCTGCAGTCGCTCACAGTGCTCGATGAAGGCGGCGGCCGCATCGCCGGCGTCAACTACAATTCCACCACGCCCTTCGCGGAGCAGTTGAAAGCGCTCGCGCTCGGCATGACCGACGATCCCACTTCGACCGAGCTTTTCCAGGTCCTGCGCGGCCAGCGTGTCGAAGTCACGGGTGCGCCGGGCGGCATCCTCACCGGCCGCCTTATGTCCATCGAGACACGCACGGAGAAGAAGGGAAACGACGATACCACCATTGACAAGTTCTACCTGACGCTTGTCGCCGCATCGGGAGCGGTGCGCGTCATCGAACTCACGCCCGCGCTCAGCGTGCGCCCGCTCGACGCCAGCCTGCAGGGCCAGCTCGATCGCTATCTCGAGTTACTAAGTTCGACGCGCACCACCGGGCTGCGCCACCTCACGCTCAACGCCCTCGGCCAGGGCGAGCGCCAGCTCCGCGTCAGCTACATCAGCGAAGTGCCGGTCTGGAAATCCACCTACCGCATCGTCTTCCCACACGCCAACGCAAGCGGCGAGTCGGCCAACGCCATCGTGCAGGGCTGGGCCGTGGTCGACAACACCGTGGGCGCTGACTGGGACAACGTGCAGCTTTCGCTCGTGGCCGGCGCGCCGCAAAGCTTCATCCAGCCGCTGAGTCAGCCGCTCTATACGCGCCGTCCCGAAATTCCGATTGCCACCGGCGTGGAGACGACGCCTCAGACGCATGAAGCGGCAGAGACAGTCACCGTGGACTCAAAGCAGGTGGGCGGCTCGTTCTCATCGCCAACCCGCGTTCCGCGTAGCGTCAAGGTGGTTGCTGAAAAGGAAGCCGCTCCAGCATCTTTCGGCGTAGCCGGCATGGAAGGCCTTGGCGGTTCGTCACATGGCGTAGTTGGCGGCCTTTATAGCGGAGGCGCGGGCGGTGGCATCTATCGCCCCAGCGACGCCCTCAGCGCCGGCGACGTCTCCACCAGCGCCTTCGATGAATTCTTCGAATACGCCCTCACCCAGCCGGTCACCATCCACAAGAACGAATCCGCGATGGTGCCCATCCTGCAGCAGGACCTGCCCGCCGAGCATGTCAGTCTCTGGAACCCCAATGACCGCTCGCCCCTCCGTGCCGTCTGGCTCGAAAACAAGTCGAAGCTCACCCTCGATTCCGGCAGCTTTTCGATCTTCGAAAGCGGCGAGTTCGCCGGCGAGGGCCTTCTCGATCCCATCCATCCCGGCGAGAAGCGCCTGCTCTCCTTTGCCACCGACCAGGCGGTGAAAATGAGCATCTCCGATCGTGACAGCCGCAACCGCGTTCACCACCTGGCAATCCACAAGGGCTACATCGTCGAGACGTTCCTGCAGGTACAGGGCGCCACCTACTCCGCCAACAACACCAGCGACGAAGATCGGACGGTCCTGATCGAGCACCCGCGCCACACCGGAACCAGCGGGTGGACACTGGACGGCGACCTCAAGGCGGCGGAGACCACGGCGACTCTCTATCGCCTGCGCCTGCAGGTTGCGGCGCACAGCACGGCCAAGCTTGAGGTGCGCGAACATGGGCCTGCGTACATCACGGTGAATCTTCAGGCAAAGCCGGAACAGCGCGAGTTCCTTATCGAACTTGTCCGCCAGATCCCTGATGCGCAGGCGCAGATTCAGCCGGTCATCGACGCCCAGGCGGCGCTTGCCGAAATCGATGAGAAGATCGCCACTTCAAAGAAAGCCGAGGAGACGGCCGCGGCCGACGAAGCACGCGATCGCGAAAACGTGACGGCCCTCAAGGGAAGCGACGGCGCGAAACGTTTTATCGACGAACTGAACAAGGCAGAGGACCAGTTGCAGGCCATGCGCAAACAGACCGCCGGCCTGGAGATTCAAAAGGCCGCGGCCACTGAGAAACTGAACCAGGCCATTGCCGGCCTTAGCTGGGATTGGAACGAATCCGAGGTGAAATAGGCGCACCTGCTTTGATTGCAGCCGTGGCCGCCCGCTGTGGATTCGCACGTGCGCGCGGTTGCGGCGCAGTCCGCTGACCGCGCTCGAGGCCGTGCCGTACACTGTTGCTGAAGACAAGGGCGGCTCGTTTCTGCTCCTGCCGCTCTGATCCTGCATCGGGAGGACGGCATGAAGAAGATCGGCGTACTGTTCGGCATGGAAAACAGCTTTCCCGGCGCGCTGGTGGAGCACATCAACGCGCGCAACCTTGAAGGCATCCACGCCGAGTTCGTGCAGACCGGCGCGGTGCACATGGACCGCCCGCCGCAATACGCAGTCATCGTCGACCGCATCTCCCATGACATTCCGTTCTACAGGGCGTTTCTGAAACATGCCGCGCTCAACGGAACGGTGATCGTCAACAATCCGTTCTGGTGGTCGGCCGACGACAAGTTTTTCAACTACTCGCTGGCCGAAAAGCTGGGCGTGGCCGTGCCGCCCACCGTCATTCTGCCCCACAAGACGCACCCCGAGGGCACCACCGACCGCTCCATGCGGAATCTCGAATACCCCCTCGACTGGGACAGCATCTTTGCCTACGTCGGCGAGCACGGATTCATGAAGCCCGTCGATGGCGGCGGCTGGCGCGACGTGCACCACATCCGCAATCGCGCGGAGTTTTTCAAGGCTTTTGACGAGTCGCGCGACCTCTGCATGATGTACCAGAAGGCGGTCGATTTTGAGGAGTACTTCCGCTGCTACGTGGTGGGGCAGAAGAAGGTGCACATCATGCCCTACGATCCGCGCCGGCCGCACCACGAGCGCTATCTCAAGAACCCGCCGGAGTACGACAAGAAGCTGCTCAGGCGCGTGGAGCGGGACGCTCTGACACTTTGCAAGGCTCTGGGCTACGACCTGAACACGGTGGAGTTCGCGGTGGAGAACGGCGTGCCCTATGCCATCGACTTCATGAATCCCGCCCCCGACGCGGACTTGCATTCCGTCGGCCAGGCGAACTTCGACTGGATCGTGCGCGAAGTGGCCGACCTGGCCCTGGCCAAGGCCAAGACCGCGCCGCAGCATCTGGAGTTGCGGTGGTCGTCTTTCCTGAATGTGGAGCAGGTGTCAGCGAAGAAGACGACGAAAAAGGCGGGGAAGAAGAAGTCCGCGAAAGAATCCAAGGACAAGGTTACGGCTGGCGGTTCCAAGAAGGTGACTGAGTAACGGGCGCGTGCCTGCGCCTCAGGCAAGCTGCCTGCTAGAGCGGTTCCACAGCACTTGCAGCCGTTTCTGGCCGCGATTCAAGGTGGCTTTTCCTTGATGAAAAAGCCACTTGGCGTTGTGGCTCCGGGACACAGCAACTGTGAAACCGCTGTAGCTGACCTTTGCGAGGATGCGACTGTGAAGACACAAACATCCAGCCCGCGCAGTTTGTTCCTTGGAGCACTCTTCCTGCTCCTGGCGGGTTCTGTCTTGCTGGCAATCGCGGCATTCCTGACATGGCGTACCTACGGCTACATCGACCGCAGCCAGACGGCCTCAGGAACCATCACCGCGCTCGTGCCCGTACATTCGACCGAGAGCGATGACAACTCCGAAAACGTCACATACGCTCCGGTGTTCACGTTCAAGACCGTAGAAGGGAGAACGGTCTCGGTTACCTCGCACTCCTCTTCCAATCCGCCGGGTTTCGACCCTGGAGACAGTGTGACCGTGCTGTACGACCCAGCCGATCCGGCACAGGCGCAGATCGACACCGTCTGGCAACTCTGGGGCGTTCCTTTGCTCCTCGGCGGTATGGGCGCGTTCTTCTTCTTCATCGCCGCTGCCTTCACGCTTGCCCTGCGTTCCCTGGCGCGACGAGCCCGCCAGGCGCCTTCTTCCGTTTAGGTTCACCGGCCCCCGGCCTTCCCGTACAATGGCCGCAAGCTGTCCCCGCACGCCGCACCCAGGAGCCGCCCATGCGCCCGTCCTTCTCGCTCGGCATCGAGGAAGAGTACCAGACCGTTGACCCGGTCACCCGCGACCTGCGTTCGCACATCGAAACCGAGATGCTGGCGCAGGGCAAGATGCGCCTCGAAGAGCGCGTCAAGGCGGAGATGCACACCTCGGTCATCGAAGTGGGCACCCGCGTCTGCCGCAACATCGATGAAGCCCGCGAGGATGTTTACGAGCTGCGCCGCGAGATGATCAAACTCGCCCGCGAGCATGGCCTCCGGCTGGTCGCCGGCGCCACCCATCCCTTCGCCGACTGGCGCACGCAGCAAATCTATCCCGATCCGCGCTATCACCAGGTGGTCAAGGACCTGCAACTCGTGGCGCGGGCCAACCTGATCTTCGGCCTGCATGTTCACGTGGGCATCGAAGACCGCGAGGCCAGCATCCGCATCATGAACTCGATGCGGTACTTCCTGCCGCACATCATGGCGCTGGCAACGAATTCGCCCTTCTGGCTGGGGCTGAACACGGGCTACAAGGGCTATCGCGCCAAGGTGTTTGAGAACTTTCCGCGCACCGGCATCCCCGATGCGTTTGCCAGTTACTCCGAGTTCGATGACTACGTGAAGCTGCTGGTGAAGACCAACTGCATCGACAACGGGAAGAAGATCTGGTGGGATATCCGGCCGCATCCGTTCTTCGACACGGTGGAGGTGCGGGCCTGCGATATTCCGCTGCGCGCGGAGGAGACGGTGGCCATCGCCGCGCTGATCCAGGCGACGGCCGCGTACCTGTACCGGCTGCACGAGGCCAACCAGGACTTCCGCCAGTACGCGCGGCCGCTGCTGATGGAGAACAAGTTCCGTGCCGTCCGCTACGGGCTGGATGGAAAGCTGATCGACTTCGGACGCCAGCAGGAGGTGCCGGAACGCGACCTGCTGGAAGAGTACCTCGTCCTCATCGATCGCGAGGTGGATGAGCTGGGCAGCCGCGAGGCCATCGACGGAATCCGCCAGATCATGCAGACCGGCACCGGCGCCGACCGGCAGCTCAAAGTCTTCGAGGAGTCGGGCGGCGATCTGAAAGCCGTCGTGGACTACATGGCGCAGGAAACGGCTGAGGGGCTGTAAGACTGGGAGGGCGCATTGCCGGCGAAGCCTGCGCGCCAGGTTCCGTCTGCATCCGGATTCCCGGGGTGATCGTCAAGCCCGTGAAAGCCGCTCAGTTTGACTGCGGAGCCAAAGCCGATGTGGGCACGGTGACGGAGCCGATCCGGCCCGAATTCACGTCCACCACCACCACGCGCAGCGAAGCGGTGCCCGGCGCTGGCTTGATGCGCTGATCGAACGTGAGGCCCTCCGCAAGGGCGTGCTGGTACGTGGGAGGCTTCAGGTGCAGGCCCACGGTCTGCCCGGTGATGTGGGCCTTTCTGCCTGTTTCGTCGCGCTGCACAAGGAAGATGTCGAGCTTGCCCGACCAGATTTCGCGCGCTCCGGAAGAAGTCTGCTGTTGCAGCGGAGCCGAGTCCAGGTCGAGGTCGGCGCCCGCGATTGTGACCCGCAGCGCCTGGCCCGCGGCATCGCTCACCGGCCGCGCGCTGATGGCGATCTCCTCGCTGTCGGTCGGCTGCCACACGGCATGCGCGAACCGCTCCTTTAAAGTCGCTGGTTCCTTGTCGTACTGGTATCCCGTGCGGTAGCGCAGCGTCGCATCACGATGTCCCACCAACTTCACCGTAAGCAGGTGATATTTCCCATCCGCCGGCAGCGCGGGTGAAAAGCCCAGCAGATACGTGGCGTGGCTCTCGGCCACCACACCGTTCAGTTCGCCCTCGATATTGCTTGACCGCCGGAATGCCTTTCCCCCCGTGGCCTCGGCCACCTCGCGGAAGACGCCCTCGATCGGCCGCATATCCTGCTGCATCTGCGCCGTCAGCCGGCCGGGCCGGAGATCGCGGCCCTGGCCAAACTTGTTGACATCCAGTCCGGCCTGCATCTCCGTCCCTTCCTCCTCGTGCTCCACATACGCGGGCATCTGGTAGGTAGGCGTCAGCTCCACGTTCCGATTTCCGGTACTGGCGTTGATCACACTCGCTTCCAGCCGCGATGCGTCCAGCGGATACACGCTCGCGTGCGCGTTGTTCATCGCCTCCTGCGTGCGCAGCGCAATCGGCTCAATGAACTTGCTGTGCTTCTGAATCGACACCGACATGCGGTTCCAGTCCGCCAGTGCGTTATCGCTCGTCACCCATACGACGCTCTTGTGGCCCGGCATCGGCGCAAGGTGCTGCGCGACGTCGACCAGTACATCCAGGCCATTGGGCCCCGGATTGCTTCCCATCTCCCGCAGCTTCGGATCGAGCGCCACCTGCTGCGTCTGCGAGTCGAGCGTATAGCTCCCATTCACGCTCAGCAGGTCCTCGGGGCTGTGCACGGTCTCCATTGTTTGCCGATTGCGATTTTCTTGGTCGCGCGCATTGAGCAGGTCCTGTGCGGAGGGTGTCCACTTCGCCAGCCGCGTCGCCACGCGGGCATGATCGGTCGTGGCCTCCTCCAGCACCTGGAATCCGTGATACCGCATCACGTACAAGGCCACGCGTTCCTCTGCCGGCAGCTTCTTCAGGAAATCCAGCATCTGTCTCCGCGCATCCACCAGGTCGTTGTAAACCAGGTTCGAGGGATCGACCACAAAGACAAGCGTGTTGCCGGTTCCGGCGGAGCTGCCCTGGCCGGCGTTGGCCGGCGATGGGCCGGCGGAGCGGTTGGAAAACGACATTGGCGCAGCCACTGGAGTCGTCTCCGGCGCCCCAATCTGCGCCTCTGTCTCCGAACTGGCCTGGCTGAACGACCGGACATCCTGCTTGACGCCGTTGTCATAGATCTCGAAGTCTTCGCGCTTCAAACCCGCGATGGGGTGCCCCTTCTTGTCGAGGGCCACCACGTTCACGTCGACAAGCCGTGCGTTGATGTGCAGGGTGTAGCCAGTGGGTTGCGGTGCGGGCGTCACTTCGCGGGCATGGCTGGCTGCGTCGGGAATCTGCGTGGTTGTGGCGGCTGAAATCTCGGGAGCCTCGCCGCTTGAGGCTTCAGCCGGACTCGTGGTGGGCGTCTCGGCGAGAATCTCCTCCGAGGGTTTCGCGTCTTCCGCCTGTGCGGCGGGAAGAGTGGCATCCGGAGCCATTCCCGAGGTGCGCTCCTCGCTGGCGGAGAGGACGCGGGATTCGCCGCGGAACAGGTGGTACTGGTCAAAGTCCGCGTGATTGAGCAGCATCTGCGGCGGCCCCATTGCGGGATAGCCATGGCCGCCCGCTTCCTGCACCGTGCGCAGGGTGCGGGCGACCGAGATGGAGATGCTGTGCGTCGGGCAGAAGTAGGTTTTTCCGCCGAGTTCGACGGAGCTGTATTCCACCAGAACATCGGCGCGGGAGATGGGATCGCCCGGGCTGAGATCGGCTTCGAGCTGGAGCCGCAGGATGGTCCCGGTCTCGGGATCAACGCCGATTTCGCCGTGATAGCCGCTCATCTGCTGGAACGTGTGGCTCTCCAGGCCGTAGGAACTGAGGACGCAGCAATAGCGGATCTCGTAGTCCGACTTCTCGCGCGCGACGGCGTAGTGGAAGACCGCCAGCGGGCCGGCAGGGCTTTGCTCCCAGTGACTCCAGGTGAGCTGGTTCTGCGCTGCATCGAGAAGCACCAGCGTAAGGATGGGCCCGAATACGCCCCAGGTGCGAAGACCCTGATCCGCCTCGCCGTGCTTGGCGACCTTTGTGGGGCCGGAATCGACGATTTCCTGCCCCTCCCGATATTCAACGACGGCCCGAGTCAGCCGCATTGCCTGGAGCGCGCCGAAGTCGGCCGCGGTGGAATCGGCAGCTGTCGCGGCGGCGCTTTCAAAGTGGGTTACCGTGCGAGTGGCGACAAAACGAGGAAGCTGCGCGATGGCCTTGCTCACGTACGTGGCGGCTAGGCCCATGATTCTGCGCTGCTGGTCGAGATCGGGAGGGGCCTGGGCCGGCGCCTCCGAACTGGGCGGGGCAAGGAACGCCGAACGGTCGGCGATGGCCAGGAGGGCATGTTGAGCGCGAGGTCCGGAAAGGGCGGAACGCCAGCGGGCCAGGCGCGCGGAAGAGAACCGCTCCGTCAGCCGGGTATTGGAGAGCTGGCCGGCGAGTTCGGCGTCGGGGCGGTTCTGCGCGGTGGCGAGAATGTGCTCCAGCTCGTCGGCAGTCACGCGCTGCTGGGAGAAAGCAGGCAGCGCCGGGATCAGCCAGAGAGAAAAAACCACCGTGAGGACCGAAGTGCGCATGACGCCTCCACTGCCGTTGAGTTGACGGTCTGGCGTACCCGGTACGGGACGGAGGCAATCTGCAGCCTGCTGTTCCGTACCGCAATGTGACAGGGTCATTCTATGCCGGTCCGCATGTTCCTGGCGCCGGAATGTTGCAGAACGGCGCCGAACCGCGCACTTGCCCTCATGAGCCGAATTCAAGGACCGCATGCACAGGTCGATTCTCCGGCGAAGCCGCAATATTCGAGCATGAGTTGCACGCGCCAGAAGTAGCGGCGTCCAGAGGGGCGCCTTGGGTGTTCCCTCTTGGGCGTAGCCAGGGGATCGCGGGTCGATTGCAGAAACAAAGCCGCCGGGCGGTTTCCTTCCAGGGCGTTTGTCCTTTAATCTGACCGAATACGCATCCCAGGCTTTGGGATGGTGAAGGAGTCTGCCACAAGAATGGTTGCAACCGCCGCCCACCTGCTTTCGCTTTCGTTTCCCGAGGAGTTTACGCCGGGCGCACGCTCGGCGGTGACCACCTGCCTGCGCATCGCGCCGGACGAAAAGGTAACCCTCATCACGGATCGCACCACGGAAGCGATTGCCGCCGCGATTGCGCGCGAACTCGAAGAGCGGGGGTATCGCTGGAATGGGTTTGTGCTCGAAGACTTGGCCCCGCGGCCTCTCGCGGAGATGCCGGCAGCGGTGCTTGAAGACATGGAAACCTCGCAGGTGTCGATCTTTGCCGTGCAGGTGCAGCCGAATGAACTGCGCTCGCGCATGCAGATGACGGACGTGGTCAACCGCCGCCACATGCGCCACGCGCACATGGTGAACATCACGCCACAGATCATGTGCGAAGGGATGCGCGCGGACTACGATCGCGTTGACCGGCTGAGCCAGCAGGTGCTGGAGCGGGTGCGGAAGGCCACGCGCATCCGCGCCACCACCGCGGCGGGCACCGATATCTCCGCGGAGATGAATCCCCAATATAAGTGGTTCAAGACCTCGGGAATCATCTCCCCGGAAAAATGGGGGAATCTTCCCGGGGGCGAGTGCTTCACATCGCCCGGCGAGGTCAACGGAACCTTCGTGGTGGACGGGGTAGTGGGTGACTGGCTCTGCGCCCGCTACGGCCTGCTGGAGAAGACGCCCCTCACCATCGAGATTGCCGGCAATCGCATCGCGCGCTGCTCGAGCGAGGACAAGGACCTGGAGCGGGATTTCTGGACGTACACGCACACCGACGAGAACTCCGATCGGGTGGGAGAGTTCGCCATCGGCACCAATATCGGGGTGGAGCGGGTGATCGGAAATATTCTGCAGGACGAGAAGTTTCCCGGCATCCACATCGCCTTTGGCAATCCCTACGGCGAGCACACGGGAGCGCCGTGGCGCTCGACTACGCACATTGACGTCGTAGGGCTGGGCTTCAATATCTGGCTGGAATCGGACACCGGTACCGAGCAGATCATGCGCGATGGGAAGTTCCTGATCTCCGCGTGATTGCAGTTGGGGCGAACTGCGACCGGTTCAGATAAATTAACGTGGGCGCGCCGAAGACTGATGAAGCCCGGGAAGTCGCTGTGCATCTATGGAGAGGTATGGCGACTATGACATCTTCCGCATTTCGTACATTGGGTAATTCGGATCTTCAACTGACGCCCATCGGCTTCGGCGCGTGGGCCATTGGCGGCGGAAACTGGGAGTTTGCCTGGGGACCGCAGGACGACGCTGAATCCATACGCGCCATCCACCGGGCGCTGGAACTGGGGATCAACTGGATCGATACCGCGGCTATTTACGGCCTCGGCCATTCCGAGGAGATGGTCGGCCGTGCTGTCAAGGGCTGGTCCGGCGCCCGCCCTTACGTGTTTACCAAGTGCTCCATGCGCTGGAACGCGGACCGTTCAATCTACCGCTCGCTCAAAGCCGGCTCGCTCCGCGAAGAGCTGGAGGGTTCGCTGCGCCGGCTCGGGGTGGAAACCATCGATCTCTACCAGATTCACTGGCCCAATCCCGATGAGGAGATCGAAGAGGGCTGGGAGATGCTGTCACGATTCCGGCAGGAAGGAAAGATCCGCTGGATCGGCGTCTCCAATTTCAACGTGGAGCAGATGAAGCGGGTGCAAAAGATCGCGCCGATCACCAGCCTGCAGCCGCCCTACTCCATGCTGCGGCGGGCGATTGAAGCCGAGATTCTGCCTTTCACGAAGGCGACCGGAATCGGCGTGATCAACTACTCGCCCATGGTTTCGGGACTGCTGACGGGCAAGATGACGGCGGAACGTGTGGCCGCGCTGCCGGCCGATGACTGGCGCCGGCGCGCCGTGGAGTTCAACGAACCGCGTTTGAGCCGCAACCTGCGGCTGGTGGAATTGCTGCGGGAGATCGGCTCGGGGCACAACGTGAGCCCGGGCGTGGCAGCCGTGGCCTGGACGCTGCATAATCCGGCCGTCACCGCGGCCATTGTGGGTGGTCGCAGCGCACAGCAGGTCGAGGGGCTGGCGCCGGCCCTGCACTTCCGGCTCAGCGAGGAAGAGTTTGGCAGAATCAATTCGTTTCTAGCGGAGAACCAAGCCTGAGGGCAAGGTTTTCCCCAAATAAGAACCCCGGCTCGTGAGCCGGGGTTCTTATTTGGGGGGGGGAGGAGGGGTTGTCCCGAAGGCCACTTACATGGCGGCTACAAAGTCAGGGAGAATGCCGGCAGCATGGTCCTGGAGCAGTGCGGTCATTCTCGCGGCCATACCGGAGTAGAGCGAGGCTGCCCGGAAAGCATTGACCCGGACGCCCTCGCTGGCTTTGCTGAACCCGTACTGCGCCAGAGCCATCAGCACGCACAGGCGAATCTGCATCGCGTCACTGCGGAGGGTTTCCAGCACGACCCTGTCGACCTGATCGTCGTGGCGGGCTGCAAAGTCGGCCATCTCCAGCATCACACGGGCGTTCTGGTACATGACCCAGAGACCGCGGGGACCTTCCATGCGCTGCCAGGCGTCATCGGGAGTAGCGCTGAGCCCTTCCTTCCAAAGGAAGTGGTCGCTGAGTTCATGAGCGCTCCAGTCGGGCCGGAGCCGGGCCAGAAGCGATTCCCACGACTGATTGTTGCGTCGCCGAACCCCAGCGCGCCAACGGCCGAAACAGAGAGCCACTGCAGCGAAGAGAAGAATCTGAAGCAAGGGCAGAATCATCGGTCATCCCCAAGGCGTTCTTTGGTAATCATGCACGAGGCACATTTACCGTGTGGTCATTTGCTGTTCATTTACTAGTAGCAGATAACGAGACCATTAGGCCACACATTCTGCGCCGATTCAAGGTATTTTCGTCACCCGGGGTACCCAAAAGGACGATGCACCTAGGTAATAGCACCGACAGAGGTGATCTGGATCGCTGGTTCCAAGGCGATCTGCCCAGTCGCTCGTCCGGGACAACCGGACATTCCGGCATCTTTCAGGGCTTCCGGTTGCGGATATCTTCCATTGCGAGACGGCTGGATCGGGCAGTGCCAGCCACGGTGAGCAGGAGGTTCTGCATCCGCGGGCTGAATTCCTGCCTGGGAGCCTCCTTCTGCACAAAGCTGGCCGTCCAGTACACGAGAATGCCCACGTACGTGGCAGCCACGATCATGTCAATGGTGTGGAACATGGACGAGGACGTGGGATGCGTATGGAGGAGAGACGCTCCGAGGCCGATCAGGGAATAGAAGCCGAGGCCGGTTGCCACCTGAAGTTCGCGGTTTCTCCAGCCAATGGCGAGCAACTGGCTCATCGCCGCCAGGCCGAGGAAGAACAGGATGCGCAGCGTGGACGTTGTCTGCTGCAGGCGCATCAGCGTAATCCATGCTGGAGGAAGCCCATGAATTCCCGTAAAGGGCCATACAGCCACGCCGGTCAGAAGGACCAGGACCGCAATGCCGTAGATGGTGGCGCGGGGGAGCACGTTGCGGTAGGGCCGGAGCACGGACCAGGAGAGCTCGACCAGTACGGCAAACTGCATCAGGGCGTCAAGCGAGTATTCGCCGGCAAAAAACTGAAAATACTGCGGACTGTTGTATCCAAAGTGCGACTGGACCATGCGGCTGGAGAAGTCGCTGGCGAGGTTCCAGATGCTGAAGGCGAAGAAGACCGGAAGCAGACGAGCAATGCCCTTCTGGAGGAGCACAGCGACAACCACCGTCTCCAGCGCAATGCCGGCAAGCCAGACCGCGGAATCGATCGACACTGTCAGCCTCCTGCCCTGAAGTGCTCTTCCAGGGCCGCCCGCCTCTCCTTGGAGTTGGCTGACGAGAGTTTAACAGCGGAATCCGCTTTTCTCGTTACGAGATTGTCCGTCCAGGCGGCGTGGGCCAAGGCGTAACGGGTCCAGCGTTGCTGGCAGTGACTCCCGGAGGCGTCGGCCACGGAGTCACGGGTC
>Ga0335082_10003983_pt1 | contig 16077 bp, 15 predicted proteins | sample Lox_Sample_41_FD_206718 | JGI IMG/M metagenome (GOLD analysis project Ga0335082, IMG submission 206718) | Soil microbial communities from Loxahatchee National Wildlife Refuge, Florida, United States - Lox_Sample_4.1 | ecosystem: Environmental > Terrestrial > Soil > Wetlands | place: USA...
TCGCGATCCTCGACTTCGGCATCGCCAAGCACGTCGACGCGATCGACCGCACCGGGCACGGCGAAGTGCTCGGCACGCCGCGCTACATGAGCCCGGAGCAGGTTCGCGGCTCGGCGCTCGACCTGCGCACCGACATCTACAGCGCCGGCGTGCTGCTGTACCAGATGCTCACTGGCGACCACCTGTTCGATGGCGAAACCGCGGTCGAGGTCGCGCTGCATCACCTCAATACGCAGCCGCCCGACCTGCCCGCTGAATTGGCGCCTTTTCAGCGGCTCATGGACAAGCTGATCGAAAAGGACCGCGATGCGCGGTTTCGCAATGCCGACGAAGTGATCGGCTTCCTGTCGCGCAAGTACTACCAGGGCACCGGCGCGTTCGGCGCCGAGCGGACGGTCAAGCTGTAGAACGAGGCGCCGCGCACATCGACGCACCGCTTGAATCAATCGGACGTTTGATTGCGATGGGACGCCCGGATAAGGCGATGGGACACCGCCCACGCCAATGTGTAAAAGATTGCAAACGAGGTGTCTTCCGTAGTCCCATGTGAGCCGCGCTCGCTCAAGGTATGCGCGCAAATGGGGACCGATCGCACGGACACGCATTTCAAGGTGCTCGTCGTGGATGACAGCGAATCCACGCGGCTGCTGATCGCGCGCATCATTACTCAGGAATTGCCCGTCGCGGCCACTCTCGCCGCGAGCGGCGCCGAGGCTGAACGGGAGTTGAAGCGGACGCGTTTCGACGTAATCCTGCTGGACCTGCTCATGCCGGACGCGAGCGGCTTCGATGTGCTCGAGTGGCTGCGTGGCAACACGACGCCAAATCAAAGCACGCCGGTTCTCGTCGTCTCGGCGCTGCAGGACGACGAGACAATCAAGCGTTGCCGCCAGCTAGGCGCAAGCGTGCATATCGTGAAACCGATCCTGCGCGAGACGCTCGTTGCTGCGGTGCGCGAACACCTCTACTCCGCGCGCGGCCAGGACGGGCAGGGCGAGAAACCGCCCGGGGGCTGAGGCGACTAGGGCAGCGCGCTCCAGATCGCGCGCAGCTGGTCCGGCAGGTCCTTCGGCGCGAACGGCTTCGAGATGGTTCCCGCGGCGCCGAGCTTGCGCAGTTCGTCGAGCTCCTTGGTGGACGCTTTGGCGGTGATGAACACGACCGGCAGGGCTTTCACCGTGGGCGTCTCGAGCATCTTGCGGAAGAGGGCCGGCCCATCCATCCCGGGCATCATCCAGTCGAGCATAACCAGGTCGGGCTTGAAGGCGATCATGCGATCAATCGCCACCATCGGGTCGCCAACGACCTCGACAGTCATCTTGCCGATCCTCTCTAGGGACATGCGCACGATGCGCTGGATGTCCTCGTCGTCCTCGACGTAGCAGACGCGGCTCAGCGGTCTTGCAGGCATGCGCGCTCCTGTCAGGCTTGCTTGGGCAGCTCGAACCAGAAGGTGGTGCCGCCGCCCTCGCGGTCGGAAAAGCCGATCTTACCCCCCATCATCTCGAGCAGGCGCTTGCAGATGGCGAGCCCGAGGCCGGTGCCGCCCTTCTGGCGGGTGTGCGACATGTCGGCCTGCGCGAAGCGGCCGAAGATCCGGCCGCGGAAGTTCTCCGGGATCCCCGGGCCGCGGTCGTGCACGCCGACGCGGACGCCATCGTCCCGATTGTCCATGCTGACCTCGACCGTGCTGCCTTCCGCGGAAAACTTCGCGGCGTTGGAGATGAGGTTGGTCATCACTTGCAGCAGGCGCTTTCGGTCGGCGTTGACGCGCACCGGCTGGCGCTCGCCGATGGTGGCCAGGCCGACCTTGAAGCGGTCGGCGAACGCGCGGTTCAGCGTGATGGACTCGGCCACGAGCTCGGTGAGGTCCACGGTCTCGACGAAGAGCGTGAGCTTGCCCGACTCGATCTTCTCGACGTCGAGGATGTCGTTGATGAGGTCGAGCAGGCGCTGGCCGTTGCGCTCGGCGATGGTGGTGAGCTCGAGCACGTCCTTGTCGATGTCGCCGAGCACGCCCGAGTTGATGAGCTGCAGCGAGCCGATGATCGAGGTGAGCGGCGTGCGCAGCTCGTGCGACAGCGTCGAGGTGAATTCCTTCTTTATGCGCTCGGCCTCGAGCTGCTGCGTGATATCGCGGCCTTGCGCGATCACCGCGACGATGTCGCTCGCGGCGTTCACCAGCGGCGTCACCGTCCACTCGCAGACGATCTCGATGCCGTCGCGGCGCGGGTTGCGCAGACGCAGTCCCGACATCGGCGCGCGGGATTGGAGAAGCTCGCGCCACTGCCTCGCGAAGTCGTCCTGGTATTTCGCCAGGATCAGGTGGCTGGCCGGCTTGCCGATCAGCTCGGCCGGCGGGTAGCCGAACAGGTTCTCGGCGGCCGGATTGACCTGCTGGATGCGGGACTCGGTGTCCAGCTCGAGCACCGCGATCGGCGAGCGCTCGGCGAACAGCGCCAGCTTGCGGCCCGATGCCTCGACCTGGCGCCGCGCTTCCTCGAGCTCGATGAGCTGCTGCTCGAGGCGCTGGTTCAGCGCGGTGTAATCCTCGGTCAGCTTGCCGTAGGCATGGCGCAGGCGGTAGCCGGAGTCGAACACCTGGTTCAGGCGGTATGCGATGCCCACGTTGAGCACGTAGAACGCCGGCACGATGAGCGCGATTTCGGCGAACAGCTTGTTGCCGAAGGTCGCAAGCACGTAGGTGAAGGGAAACAGGATGCCGGCGGCGTAGAGCGCGTAGACGACCCACGAAACCGCGTAGATCGGAATGCCTCCGGTGACCACGATCGTGAGCAGGAAGGCGAGGAACACCTGCTGCTCGTCGGCGTGCGACGGAAAGAATACGGCGCCTGCGAAGCCCCAGGTCGCCCCCGCGGCGAGCGCGCTGATGCCGAGCCAGCGCATCCACTGGTCGGCCTCCTTGACCTTCTCTCGCGCGCGCCGGTAGCCCCAGTACAGCGCGGTGAGCACGATCGTCAGGAACAGCACCAGCACCGCCCAGAACACCACGACCTCGGCATAGCGTCCGGCGCGCAGCTCGTAGGCCGCGACGGCGCTGATCACCAGCGTCGCGACGATCGCGGTCGGCATCTGGCTGTACAGCTGCTCGACGCGGTCGGCGAGCACGTAGCGGGGGTCGGCCGACTGCCGCAGGCTGATCCTCGAGGACGCCGAGCTGCGCTCGGCTGCGGTGCTGGGAGAATTCATCGCGCGCGTGGGGCGGCGCCCATTATAGGCGAGCCCTACGGGCGACGCGCCCCTCGGCCGCGAGGCGACCGGGCTCTTACAGACTTTTGCCGCTGCGGATGACGCCGACCGCGATCCCCTCGATGGTCAGCGCGTCGCGCCGCAGGTCGAGCTCGATCGGCTCGAAGTCGGGATTCTCGGGCAGCAGCTGGACCGCGTGGCCACGGCGCCTGAGCCGCTTCACCGTGACTTCCTCGCCGATGCGCGCCACCACGACCTGGCCGCTCTGCGCCTCCTGCGTGCGGTGCACCGCGAGCAGGTCGCCCTCGAGGATGCCGGCATCGCGCATCGATAGTCCGCGCACCCGCAGCAGATAGTCCGCGCGCGGCGTGAACAGATTCGGGTCGAGCTGGTAGCGCGCCTGCACGTGCTCTTCGGCGAGGATCGGGCTGCCGGCGGCGACGCGCCCGATCACCGGCAGCTCGAGCAGCCGGCCGAGCCTCGGCCCGCCGCGCTCGCGCACCTTGATGCCGCGCGATGCACCCGACGAGATCTCGAGCGCGCCCTTGCGCTCCAGCGCGCGCAGGTGCTGCTCGGCGGCATTCACCGAGCGAAAGCCCATGCGCTCGGCGATCTCGGCGCGCGTCGGCGGAAATCCCGATACCTCGGTGAGCTCCTTGATGAGGCGGAGAATCTCGGTTTGGCGTTCGGTCAGCGGCTCGCTCATGGCGCTCCCGGCACTGTCATTAAGCTCAGTGGAAGCATATACAGTATCGGGCGGAAAAAAGCAAATGCAATCAAGGCCGACGAGGCGAGCAGTTAGAATCGCGGCATGATCATCGAGTCGCTGCTCGACACCGATCTGTACAAGTTCACGATGATGCAGGTCGTGCTGCACCACTTTCCGGGCGCGCAGGTCGAGTACGTGTTCAAGTGCCGCACGCCGGGCGTGGATCTCGCGCCGCACGCCGACGAAATCGCGGCGGGCGTCGGCGAGCTCTGCGGCCTCAGGTTCCGCGACGAGGAGCTCGCCTACCTGCGCGGCCTGCGCTTCATGAAGTCCGATTTCGTCGATTTCCTCGGCCTGTTCCAGTTCAACGAGAAGTACATCCGCGTGCAGCGCATCGCGGAGGAGCCGGGGCTCGAGATCACGATCCGCGGCCCCTGGCTGCACACCATCATGTACGAGATCCCCGTGCTGGCGGTCGTCTCGGAGGTCTATTTCCGCCGCACGCAGCCCAGCCCGGATTTCGCCCAGGGCCGCGCGCGCCTGCGGGCCAAGATCGACCAGGTGCGCGCGCTCGACCCCGGCTTCGTGTTCCGCATCTCGGATTACGGCACGCGGCGGCGCTTCTCGCGCGCCTGGCACGACGAGGTGATCGCGACCTTCAAGCGCGAGATTCCGGACCGCTTCGCCGGCACGTCCAACGTCTGGCTGGCGACGAAGCACGGCGTGACGCCGCTCGGCACCATGGCGCACGAGTACATGCAGGCCTGCCAGGCCCTCGGCCCGCGGCTGCGGGATTCGCAGGTCTACGCTTTCGACGTCTGGGCCAAGGAGTACCGTGGCGATCTCGGCATCACGATTTCCGACACCTACGGCACCGACGCCTTCCTGCGCGATTTCGACCTGTATTTCTGCAAGCTGTTCGACGGCGCGCGCCACGATTCGGGCGACCCCTACCTCTGGGGCGAGCGCATGATCGAGCATTACCGCAAGAACCGCGTCGATCCGCGCACCAAGACGCTGATCTTCTCCGACCAGCTCTCGGTGCCGGTGGCGATCGACATCGCGCGCCGCTTCCAGGGGCGCGCGCTGACCTCCTTCGGCATCGGCACCAACCTCACGAACGACCTCGGCTACGAGCCGATCAACATCGTCATCAAGATGACCGAGTGCAACGGCCAGCCGGTCGCCAAGGTCTCGGATGTGCCCGGCAAGACGGTCAGCAAGGACCCGGGCTACCTGAGCTACCTGCGGCAGGTGTTCGGGCTCGAGCAGCCAGGCCGTTGAAACAGGGCGCCGGGCGCACCGCGCTCGCGGTGCTGGTCATCTGCTTTGCGCTCAACATGATGGGCCGCGGCCTCGGCGACGCGTACGCCGTGTTCCTGTTGCCGCTGGAGCGCGAGTACGGCTGGTCGCGCACCCAGCTCACGAGCGTCTACTCGGTGTTCCTGCTGGTGAGCGGGTTTACCGCGCCGCTGATCGGATTCCTGTTCGACCGCGCGGGGCCGCGGCTGGTGTACGGCGCCGGGATCGCCTGCATCGGCGCCGCCTACTTCGCCGCGAGCGGCCTCGAGCGGCTCTGGCAGTTCTATCTGCTCATCGGCGGCGCGGTCGGCGTGGGCGTGGCGATGACGGGCATGGTGCCGGCGTCGGCGATGCTCTCGCGCTGGTTCCACGCGCGTCTGTCGCGCGCGATCGGCATCGTGTTCTCGGGCACCGGCGTCGGTATCATCGTTTTCGTGCCGATCGCCCAGGCGCTCGTAGAGCGCTACGGCTGGCGCAGCGCCTACCAGGCGCTCGGCGCGGTGCTGCTCGTGCTCGCTCCGCTGGTCGTGCTCGCCGTGCCCTGGCGGCGCTTCGCGGCGGGCCGGCCGCCGGAGCGCGTCAGCCAGGCGCCGGCCTCCGGCGGCGCCTGGACGCTGCACAGGGCGCTGCGAACGCGAATCTACTGGGGCATGGTTCAGGCCTTCTTCTTCACGGCGCTGGGCATGTTCGGGATCCTCGTGCAGCTCGTCGCCTTCCTGGTCGACGCCGGCTTCACTCCGCTCGCGGCGGCCGCCGCGTTCGGGATCTGCGGCATGCTCTCGGCGGGCAGCGTAATGGGCAGCGGCTTCCTCACCGAGCGCTTCGGCTCGCGGCCCGTGGTCAACGTGAGTTTCATCGGCACGGTCGCCGGCATGCTGCTGCTGCTCGCGATGCTCGCGACTCCGTCCACGGCGCTGCTCGTCGTCTTCGTGCTGGTTTTCGGCGCGTCGCTCGGGGTGCGCGGCCCGATCATCTCGTCCATCTGCACGCGGCATTTCGCCGGGCCCCGCGTCGCGACGATCTACGGCACGGTGTTCGCGTCGAATTCGCTCGGCGCCGCCCTGGGCTCGCTGACGGGCGGTGCGCTGCACGACCTTACTGGCGGCTATGCCGCCGGTCTCGCGTTCTCGCTGTGCTCGATCGCGCTCGCCTCGATGCCGTTCTGGACGGTCCCGGCGCTGCGCGATTACCGCTGACGCGGATGCGCTAGAGGCTCGAGATCGCCTGCATGCGTCTCGCGCGCTCGCCGAGCGTGCAGCCGCGCAGGTCGGCGGCCCCGCGCTCGGTGACGATCACGCCCGCTTCGCTGCGCGGCGTGGACACCGGCCCGGAGAGCGACTTCACGATGCGGGACGAGGGCACGAGCAGCAGCGATACGCCGCCCGGCGAGGCGTTGGCGGCGCGGATGAAATCGAGCGCGCCGCCGACCGCCCCGAGGTAGCTGCCGCCGGCCACTTCGGCATTCACCTGGCCGGTGAGATCCACCTCCACCGCTGAGTTGATCGCCACGAATCGCTCCAACCCGCCGAGGACGCGAGGATCGTGCGTGTACTCGGTGGAGCGCATTCGAATCGCCGGGTTCTCGCGCGCAAAGTCGAACAGCCGGCGCGTGCCGATGAGCTGGCCGCAGCTCGCGTCCTCGATCGCGCCCGCGCGCATCAGGTCGATCACGCCGTCGCCGATCGTTCCGGAGTGGATGCGCATGCCTCTTCGGCTCGTGAGCGCCGCGCAGACGGCATCCGGCAGGACGCCGATGCCGAACTCGAGCATCGCGCCGTCCGGGATGAACTGCGCGGCATGGCGCGCGATGGCACCCTCGGCGTCGCCCGCTCTGGTCGGCGGCGGCGTGGCGGGCTCGCGCGAGGATTCGAGTAGAAGCGCGAAGTCCTCGCGGCGGAACATGCGTTCCGTGTACGTCCAGGGAACGCGGGCGTTGACTTCAGCGATCACTACACGCGCGACCGCGAGGGCGGGCGGCAGGTAGTCCACCGCCAGTCCCATGCTGTACTCGCCGCGCGAATTGGGCGGGCTCACTTGGAGCAGCACGACGTCGCAGGGCACCCTGCGCTCGCGAAAGAGCGCGGCGAGACGGGAGTAGGGGTGCGGGTGGATGTCGAGCACGCCCGCGTCGGCAAGCGCGCGATTGCGCCCCGCGCCGCAGTAAGAAGAGAGTCGAAGATGATCGGCGTGCTCGGGCCTCACGTTTCCGGCGTAGTTCACGCCGAGGAAGAGCCGCGTGCCGGAGAATGCGGCGCGCTGCTCGGTGAGCGCCTGCGTCAGGGCCTGGGGCTCCGCGCAAGCCTGGCCGACGATGACGCCGTCGCCGGGACGGATGTAGCGCGAAAGGTCGGGCGACGGGCCGCTCGTCACGCCGCCGATGCTAACATTTGCGCTCGCCCGTCCTCCCGGAGAAGAAGATGCTCGATGCTAAATCCCTCGACACGATCTTTCGCCAGGCCCGCACGCACAACGCGTTCTCCGGCCCGCTCGGCGACGACCGGTTGCGCGAGCTCTATGAGCTGCTGAAGTGGGGTCCGACGACGATGAACACGCAGCCCGCCCGCTTCGTGTTCGTGCGCACGAAGGAGGGCAAGGAGAAGCTGCGCCCCGCGCTCAGCCCCGGCAACCTGGACAAGACGATGGCGGCGCCGGCCACGGTGATCGTCGCCTACGACCTGAATTTCTTCGAGAACCTGCCGAAGACCTTCCCGCACCGGCCCGACGCGATCAAGGGTTTCCAGGGCGAGGACAAGAAGGCGAGCAACGAGAAGGTCGCGTTCCGCAACGGCTCGCTGCAGGGCGCCTACCTGATCATCGCCGCGCGCGCGCTCGGCATCGACACCGGCCCGATGTCGGGCTTCGACAATGCCAAGGTCGACGCGGCCTTCTTTCCCGACGGCCGCTGGAAGTCGAACTTCCTCTGCAATCTGGGCGCGGGCGATCCTGCGAAGATCTTCCAGCGCAGCCCGCGCCTCGCTTTCGAGGAGGCCTGCCGACTCGCATGAGCGCCTTCGTCTGCGTGCACGCCGCGCCGAGGACCTGATGCTGTTCAGCATCTGGCTGCTCGGGCTCGCGGGGGGCGTCGGCGTTCTGGCCGGCAAGGCCTGGAGCCGGCCCGCGCTGGAGCTCTTCTGCTGGACGCTCATGGTCCTGCTGGTCATCTCGGCGGCCAAGCGCCTGCGCGCCGTTGCGCCGCCGCGCACGCTGCTCGGCCTGAGCCTCGCGCTGTTCGTGGCGCCGGTGATCGCGCTCTGCGTCGCCACGAACCTGACCCTGCGCGGCGAGTCCGCCGTGAGGCAGTTGTCGGCCGCCGGGCGCATACTTGCCGCATGAGCCCGTTCCCGGTCATCGAGCTTCAGGGCGCCGCTTTCGAGCGCGGCCGCCGGCACGGCGAGCAGGCGCGCCAGAGGGTGGAGCGCTCGCTCGCGAACTACGCGAAGCTGTTCGAGTCCGTCGGAATGCGCTGGGAAGAGGCGCAGCGCCGCGCGCTGCCGTTCCGCGAGGTGGTCGGCACGTTCGACGCTGAGCTGCTCGAGGAGTTGGAGGGCATCGCGCACGGGGCCGGGCGGCCGCTCGCCGAGCTGCTCGCGCTCAATGCGCGCACGGAAATCCTGCCCGCGTCCTTTCTCACGGGCGCGGACCCGGGCGAATGCACCGCCGTCGCAGTCGTGCCCGCCGCCAGCACGACCGGCGGCACGCTGCTCGCGCAGAACTGGGATTGGGTCGGCGCGCAGCGGGATTCGATGGTGATCCTGCGCGTGCGCGAGGGCGCGGACCCCGCCTGCGTGACGCTGACCGAGGCGGGGATGCTGGCGAAGATCGGCCTCAACGGCGCGGGCTTCGGCGTCTGCCTGAACATCCTCCGCTCGGTGTTCGACGGCGGCGCGCCGGGCGTGCCCGTGCACGTGCTGCTGCGCGCGCTGCTCAAGCGCGCGGGCGTGCGCGATGCGATCGCATTGTGCTCCGCGCTCGCCTTCGGCGGCTCTTCGAACATTCTCTGCGCGGACCGCGGCGGCGAGGTCGCAAGCCTGGAATTCTCGCCGCGCGGCATGAAGGTCCTGCGCGCGGGTGAAGGCACGCTGTGCCACACCAACCATTTCCTGCATGCCGAAGCGGCCGGCTGGCAGGCCGAGCAGGCGCCCAACCTATCCTCGCAGCCGCGCCTTCGGCGCGCGCGCGAGCTCGCGGGCGCCCGGCCGAAGCACGGCGTCGAAGACCTGCAGCGACTGCTGCGGGACGAGTCGGACGGATTGTTGTCGATCTGCCGCGAGCCGGACCGCTCGCTGCCACCGCGGGCGCAGATCGAGACCGTGGCTTCGGTCGTCATGGAGCTCGCGCGCGGCGTCATGCACGTCGCGCCGGACGTGCCCTCGCGCGCCGCTTACCAGCCCGTGGACCTCGCCTCAGAGGGCGAGATAGCGCTCGCGTAGCGAGGCGTCGGCTTCCAGGGCGGCGAGGCTGCCCGCGTAGCGCGCGCGTCCCTGCTCGATGATGACTGCGCGCTCGGCGATGCGCCGCGCGAAACGCAGGTTCTGGTCGCACAGCAGCACGCTCAGGCCCTCGCGCTTGAGCACGCCGATCGCCTTCGCGACGGCCTCCACGACCAGCGGCGCCAGCCCTTCGAACGGCTCGTCGAGCAGGACCACTTTGGGGTTGCCCATGAGCGTGCGCGCGATCGCCAGCATCTGCTGTTCTCCGCCGGACAGGCTGCCGCCGCGGCGCTCGCGCATGCGGCCGAGGCTCGGGAACAGGGAGAAGATGCGCTCCAGCGTCCAGGCGGGCGCGCCGGCGCGCTCGGGTTGTCGGCCCGTCTCGAGGTTTTCCAGTACGCTGAGGCCGCCGAAGACGCGGCGTTCCTCCGGAACGTAGCCGATCCCGAGGCGCGCGACCGCGTAAGGCTCGAGCCCGCGCAGGGGCCGGCCCTCGAAGGCAACGTCGCCCGAGCGCCGCTCGAGCAGCCCCATCGCGACCTTCAGCACCGTGGACTTGCCCGCCCCGTTGCGCCCGAGCAGCGCGACCACCTCGCCGGGCGCGAGCGCAAGGTCGAAATCGAAAAGCACCTGCGCGCGCCCGTAGCCCGCGCCCACCGCCCGCATCTCAAGCATCGGCATTTTCCTCGCCGAGGTAGACGCCGCGCACGCGCGGATCCGCACGCACGGCGGCGGGTGCGCCTTGCGCAATGAGCTCTCCTTCCGAGAGCACGAGCACGCGGTCCGCGTAGCCGAAAACCACGTCCATGTCGTGCTCGGTGAAGAGCACCGCGATGTCCCGCGACCTGATGAGCGCGCGCACCGCGTGCATCAGCGCCTGCCGCTCCGCCGGAGCCATGCCCGCGGTCGGCTCGTCCATGAGCAGGAGGCGGGGCCGCGACGCGAGCGCGATTGCGAGCTCGACGCGCTTCAGATCGCCGTAGGCAAGCTCGGCGCACTGCCGCTCCGCCAGCGCCGCGACGCCCGCCGCATGCAGAATCGCTTCGGCGCTCGCGCCGTCGCGCTCTACGACGTTCACGTTCTCGCGCACGCTCATCGAGCCGAACGTCGCCGCCACCTGGAACGTGCGCCCGATGCCGAGGCGGCAGAGCGCGCGCGGCGGCAATCCGTCGATCCTGCGGCCCTCGAAATGCACCTCGCCGCGATCCGGCCGCAGCTGGCCGTTGACAACGTTGAAGCAGGTGGTCTTGCCGGCGCCATTCGGACCGATCATCGCCAGCGCCTCGCCGCGCTCGAGCTCGAAGCTCACGCCGCGCAGCGCGCGCACGCCGCCGAAGGATTTGGCGAGGCCGCGGACCGAAAGCAGGCTCATGGCCGGGGGCTCCGCAGGGAGCCGACGCCGCCGGGCAGCAGCAGCACCAGCGCGAGCACCATCGCACCGGTGGCCGCGCGCCAGTATTCAAAGCTGCGCGACGCTGCATCCTGCAGCGACGTGAACAGCGCCGCGCCCCAGACCGGCCCGGTGAGCGTGTGCAGCCCGCCCAGCAGGACCATCACCAGGCCGTCGATCGATCGCTGCATGCCGAGCGTCTCGGGCGAAATCGAGCCTTTGGAAAAGGCGAAGAGCGCGCCGGCGATGCCGGCGCACAGGCCGGCGATCGCGAAGGCCGCCCACTGCGTGCCGCGCACATCGATGCCACTCGCTTCGGCGCGCCGGGGCGAGTCCCGGCCGGCGCGCAGCGCGTAACCGAATGGCGTGTGCACCAGCCACCACAGCAGGCCGATGCCGGCCGAGCAGAGCAGCAGCGAGAGCAGGTAGTACGCGGGCCCGGTCGAAAGCCATGCCGCGGGCCACAGCCCAACCAGGCCGTTCGAGCCGCCGGTGAGCGCGTTCCACTGGTAGGCGGCCGACCAGGCGATTTGCGCGAAGGCGAGCGTCAGCATCGCCGCGTAGACGCCGGACAGGCGGACGCAGAACCAGCCGAAGACGAGCGCTGCGGCGCCCGCCGCCAGCGGCGCGAGACCCAGCGAAAGCTCCATCGGTGCGATCCGGTGCAGGACCAGCAATCCGCCCGCGTAGGCGCCGATGCCGAAATACGCGGCATGCCCGAAGGAAGGCACGCCGCCAGGCCCCATGAGCAAGTGCAAGCTCGCAGCGTAGAGCGCGAACACGAGCACGTCGGAAAGAAGCACCGTCGCATATCCGGGGAAGGCGAGGGGAACGAGGCCGAGCGCGAGCACGAGCAGGCATCCCGCGGCGAGAAGCTTCCTCCCCGGCCGCGCGAGGCGTCCGGGGGCCTGGGCCGCCGGGGGCTCGGCGGGCGGCGGCCGGCCGAGCAGGCCCCACGGCCGCAGGACGAGGACCGCCGCCATGACGACGAACTCCGCGACCAGCGTCGCCCCGGACCAGCCGAGGCCTATGCAGAACGCCTTGACCTCCGCGATCAGCAGAGCGGCGAGAAAGGCGCCCGGGATCGACCCGAGGCCGCCCACGACGACGACCACGAAGGCGTCGGAAACCACCTGCAGGTCGACGTTGAGCGTCGCCGGCTCACGCGGAATGTCGAGCGCGCCGCCCAGGCCGGCGAGAAACGCCCCGAGAGCGAACACGCCCGTGAACAGCCATCTCTGGTTGACGCCCAGCGCGCCGGCCATCTCCCGGTCCTCGCTCGCCGCGCGCACGAGAACGCCCCAGCGCGTGCGCGTGAGAAGCAAGTGGAGCGCGAGCAGCACGGCCGGGCCGATCGCGATGAGCAGCAAGTCGTATTGCGGGAAGGCGCGGCCGGCGATCTCGACGGCGCCCGCGAACCCGGGCGCGCGCGGCCCGAGCAGGTCCTCGGGCCCCCAGAACCAGAGCGCCCCGTCCCTGAGCAGCAGCACCACCGCAAACGTGGCGAGCAGCTGCAGCAGCTCGGGCGCGCGATAGATCCGTCGCAGCACCGTGATCTCCAGGGCGCAGCCGAGCGCGGCCACGCCGAGCGCGGCGAGGGGCAACGCGGTCCAGAAGCCCACACGGCCGGAGAGCCAGACCGCTGCGTACATGCCCAGCATGTACAGGGAGCCGTGCGCGAAGTTGACGATCCGGCTTACCCCGAAGATCAGGGAGAGGCCGGCGGCGACGAGAAACAGGGAGGAGGCGCTCGCCAGTCCATTCATGAACTGGATGAACAAAGATCCCCAACCCACTGATCGACCTAATCTTTACGAAGCTGCTTCACTTCCTCGATCGGAGGCAGGAAGTTGGCGCCGTCGGCAAAACGCCAATTCACCATCACCCCGGCCATCCTTGCGGGCCAGTTGCCCCACGAAGGCCCCCATCGTCGACTGGTGGTCGAGCGGGCGCCACGTGATCGGACCGAACGGCGTGGCCATTTGCAGGCCCTTCATCGCCTCCACGAGCTTTTCGGTGTCGGCGGAGCCCGCGCGGCGCACCACATTGGCAACCGTGTAGACCGCGCTGTAGCCGACGACCGACCCCTGGCGCGGATAGTCGTTCCAGCGCTTCTGGTACGCCTCGCGGAATTTCCGGTGCTCGGGCGTCTGGATTTCCGCCCATGGATACCCGGTGACCCACCAGCCTTCCGGGGTCTCGTCCTTGAGCGTGTCCAGGTACTCGGGCTCGCCGGCGAGCAGGTTGAGGACGGTCCTGTCCTTGAACAGCCCGCGCGTGTTGCCTTCGCGCACGAACTTCTGCAGGTCCGCCGCGAAGAGCGACGAGAAAATCGCGTCCGGCTTCGCGTCCGCAAGCGCCTGCACGACGGCGCCGGCGTCGATCTTGCCGAGCGGCGGCGCTTGCTCGGCGACGAACTCCACGTCGGGCTGCGCGGCCTTGAGGAGCTTCTTGAACGAAGCCGCCGCCGACTGCCCGTATTCGTAGTTCGGGTAGACGATCGCCCAGCGCTTCTTCTTCAGCTTCACGGCTTCCGGAATCAGCATCGCCGTCTGCATGTAGGTCGAGGGCCGCAGCCGGAAGGTGTACCGGTTGCCGTTCTCCCAGACGATCTTGTCGGTCAAGGGCTCGGATGCGATGAAGAGCACCTTGCGCTGCGCCGCGAGGTTGGACACGGCGAGGCCGATGTGCGAAGCGAACGTCCCCACGAGGACGTTCACCTTGTCGCGCGCGATGAGCTCCTCGGCCACGCGCACCGCGTCGCCCGGATTGCCGCCGTCGTCGCGCGTCACCAGCTCGAGCTTGCCGCCGAGCACGCCGCCGGAAGCGTTGATTTCCTCGATCGCGAGCTCCATGCCCTTCTTGTAGGGCTCGAGGAAGGCGGGGAACATCTTGTAGCTGTTCAACTCTCCAATCTTGACGTTTTGGGAAAGAACGCTCGACGAGACAAGAAACCCCGCAAGCAAGAGCAATAATCTCATTTGCTTCCCTCCACCTTGGCGCCGCGGTCGGGGCGGATCTTGTCGGTGCCGCCCGGGAAGGCGCGCCAGAACTCCTTGCGCACAAGGCTCACCAGCGTCGCGCTCTTGTTGAGGCCGTGGTACCGAGCCACCACTTCGAGCATCTCCAGGTCGCGCGGCGCGGCGGAGAAGGTGCTGATCTTGGCCTTGGTCTTGGACATATACAAATCTTATATAAGACTTGTATACCCTGTCAAGCAACCGGCTAGACGAAGTTTCTTTCCTTCCTCAGGCCCGGCATGCAGTGCCGCAGCCAATTCGCGGTGATCTTCTCGGCAAGCGAGTTCTGCTTCAGCCGGTCGTTCAGCACGCCGAACTCGACGCGATCGAGCAGCTGGTCCTGGTTGAAGCACGAAAACACGTAGCTCGTCTCGCCGGTCTTCGGGTCGCGGTGCGGCTGCAGGCACTGCGCGCAGATCTCCTTCATCATGCACTGCATCGGCGAGTTGATCGAGCCGATCGCGACGTGCGCGGGGTCGAGGTGGTCCTTGAGCAGATCGTGCCGCGCGCGCGCGACAGCGGCCATCATGCGGTCCGAGCCGATGGCGATGATGCGCGCAGCGTCCTCGAGCCGGATCGCGGGCTCGCCGAGGCGCCCTTCGGCGTAGGCGTCCATCGCCTGCACGATGTTGCCGACGAACGAGCGGTCCTGCGCGCGCCCGGGCTTGAAGCCGGGCTCTTCATCGCAGCACCAGACGACGACGTCGGCGGCGTTCTCGATCTCGCCGACCTTGTAGCGGTCCTGCACCTTCTTGTAGCCCGCGAAATAGAGCACCCTGGAGCCGGCGGCGCGGAACGCCGCGCCGATCGAGAACAGCACGGCGTTGCCGAGGCCGCCGCCGCAGAGCACCACCGTCTCGCCGCTCGCGATCTCGGTCGGCGTTCCGGTCGGTCCCATCAGGATCACCGGCTCGCCGGGCCGCAGCATCGCGCACAGGTCGCTCGAACCGCCCATCTCCAGCACGATCACCGAGACCAGGCCCGCGTCGGCGTCGATCCAGGCGCCGGTCATCGCGAGGCCCTCCATCTGCATGCGCGTGCCGGCGATCGTCGGCGCGAGCGTCTCGAAGTTCTGCAGCCGGTAGAACTGCCCCGGGCGGAACTTGCGCGCGGCGAGCGGCGCCTTGACGACGACTTCCACGATGGTCGGCGTGAGGCGCTCCACGCGGTGGACGGTGGCGATCAGCTGCGACGCCAATCCGCCGAAGAACGCGGCGGGCGCTGCCGGAGAGGAGGGCGCTCGGGCTCCCAGGACTCGCGAAACGATCGGGTAGCCCTGCTTCGCGCTGCCCATCGCCTTGACGACGTTGCCGAAATAGGAGGGGTGCACGTCGCCGAAGAAGCTGACGAACCGCCCGTCCGCCTGCCGGGCCAGCAGCACGTTCGCTGCCGCGGGCTTGGAGGTCGAGGGCTGCGGCCGCACCGGTCGGCCGTCCTCGTCGCAGGCGGCGAAGTACTTGCCGTCGAGCACGAACTCGGACGCATGTTCGCGCGCAAGCACGGTGTTGGGCTGCGTTCCCGCGGCGACGAACACGGTGTGCGCAGGCAGCCAGTGCTCCTTGCCGCTCGGGGCGTGCCGCAGGCGGATGCCGCGCGCCGCGCCGTAGTGGTCCACCTCCACCGCGGCGGGCGTGAGCTCCTCCGCGAACCAGATGCCCTCCTCGAGCGCCTTCTCGACCTCTTCGTGGTTCAGCGTGTAGGACGGGCTGTCGACGAGGCGCCGGCGGTAGGCGATCGTCACGCCGCCCCAGTGCTGCAGCATTTCGACGATGCGCGGGGCGCGTCCCGCGCGCGCCGCCTCGCGGCGCTCGCCGCGGATGGCGCGTGCGTGCGCGAGGAATTCCTCGGCGATCTCGCGTTCGTAGTCGTCCCAGCCGGCGCGGATCGCGCCCTCGCCGGCCTGCTTGGCGAGCGTCTCGTAGCGCGCGAGGAATTTCTCCACCTGCACCACGTAGTAGGCGAGCGACTCCGTGGCGGTGTCGATCGCCGTGAGCCCGCCGCCGATCACCACCACCG
>Ga0335082_10003985_pt1 | contig 16071 bp, 14 predicted proteins | sample Lox_Sample_41_FD_206718 | JGI IMG/M metagenome (GOLD analysis project Ga0335082, IMG submission 206718) | Soil microbial communities from Loxahatchee National Wildlife Refuge, Florida, United States - Lox_Sample_4.1 | ecosystem: Environmental > Terrestrial > Soil > Wetlands | place: USA...
AAAGTGACATTGCAAACTACAAAACCGCCGCATCGAAATCAAACATCCGGGAAGTCATCGTTCACGATTCATATCTCATCAACCTCTGCGCAGGCAATCCCTTCATTCTCCAACGATCCCGGGAAGCGTTTTGCGATGAGCTCAGGCGCTGTGCGTTACTCGGCATCCGTTATCTCAATTTTCATCCCGGTGCCCACACCGGTGCAGGAGAGGAAGCGGGTCTCAAGCTGATCATCGAGTCGCTCAATATTGTTCACGCACAAACACCGGGGATCAACGTGCTCAGCGTACTCGAAACGACGGCAGGCCAGGGAACGGTGATCGGTTACCGGTTTGAGCATCTTCGCGATATCATTGCCGGCGTCGATCGTCCGGAACGAATGGGAGTCTGCCTCGATACTTGTCACGTCTTCGCGGCCGGATATGATCTCCGGACTGCCGCTGCTTATACGTCAACGATGATGGATTTCGACGATTGCATCGGCCTGGACCGACTCGTGGCAATTCACATGAATGATTCGAAGAAGCCGTTCGGTTCGCGTATCGATCGCCATGCGCATATCGGAGAAGGATTTATCGGGAAGGAAGGATTTCGCCTCCTGATGAGAGACGAGCGACTCCGGAACGTTCCAAAAATTCTCGAGACGCCCAAAGGAGATGACCTGGAGGAAGATCGGATGAATCTCCGTACGCTTCGAATGCTGGCGCGTCGGAGCACCCCGTGTATCGATCATGACGGGGCTTGACATCATCAGGAATTGCTGTATATTACCGTGAAGAGGGCTCAATGCAGCAGACCGAGACCCAAACGATGAAGGAACTTCTCTCGCGCAACGTCCGCAAAGGGGAGCTCTATCAAAAATTGGCAAACGGCCGACTCGAATGTTATTCGTGCGGTCACCGGTGTGCAATTGGGGAAGGGAAGGACGGCATTTGCCGTGTTCGTTTCAATTGGGGAGGAAAACTCTACGTTCCATGGGGTTATGTCGGCGGACTCCAGGTTGATCCCGTAGAGAAAAAACCATTCTTTCATGCACTCCCGGGTAGTCTCGCAATGAGTTTCGGAATGCTCGGGTGTGATTATCACTGCGATTATTGCCAGAACTGGATTACCTCCCAGGCCATTCGTGATCCTCAGGCAGTTTCCAATCCCGAAGTCATCGATGCCGCGGATATTGTGCGGCTCGCGTTCGATCACAACGCGGCGATTGTGACGAGTACATACAATGAGCCCCTTATCACGAGCGAGTGGGCCGTGGAAATATTCAAGACCGCTCGGCAGTACGGTCTTGTGACGTCATATGTGTCGAACGGGAACGGCACGCCGGAAGTGCTTGAATATCTTCGCCCCTGGGTTGATCTTTACAAAGTCGATTTGAAGGGATTCAACGACCGGAGTTACCGGAAACTCGGCGGAGTCTTACAAAATGTTCTGGATACGATCAAGAGTCTGCACGACATGAAATTCTGGGTGGAAGTTGTCACGCTGATCGTTCCGGGGTTTAATGATTCCGAGCCGGAGCTGCGCGAGCTCACCCGGTTTCTTGTTTCGGTCTCGAACGATATCCCGTGGCACGTAACGGCATTTCATTCCGATTACCGGAAGGAAGATACGGACGCCACGCCCGTACGATCGCTCATCAGGGCAGCCGAGATTGGACGGGAGGAGGGTCTCCATTTTGTTTACGCGGGAAACCTTCCGGGTTCTGTCGGGACACTCGAAAATACTTATTGCTTTTCCTGTCAGGAACTCCTGATCGAACGCCGCGGATACCGCATTCTCCGGAATGTCTTACGCAACGGTGCCTGTCCGAAATGTATCACCCCGATCCCGGGGTATTGGCACAAACCATCACATCATCCACCATTGTAATCCGATGATGAAGCAACGTAAACCGCAGGAACTGGAAACAGAGAAAGAGAAGCGGGTCGAAGTGAATGAACTTTCCATGTCGGAGGAAGATTGGGAAGAGTATTTTCACGGCGTCACGCTTTTTAACACTGGTAAGTTCTGGCATGCGCATGAAGCATGGGAGCAGGTATGGAACCGTCATCGCGAGGAAGGGCGGATCTTTCTGCAGGGACTGATCCAGCTTGCTGCCGCGTACCATCATCTCGTGACCAGGCGGAGCTTCAGCGGTATGCTCAAGAATTTCGAGAAGGCGCGAACAAATCTGGAAGCCTTCCGGCCGGAATACCTTGGCACAGCGGTTGAACCGGTTCTCCGGAGCATTGAGGCGTTTCAGCAGGAGGCGGCGCGTGCGGGGGAGAAGGGGTTTGAAAGTCTCTCCCGTGATCTTCTTCCGAAGCTCCAGTGCCACAGGCCGGGAAACCCCGATCTTCTCGTGGAGATGAATGACATCTGCGGCCATGCAAGGTTTCGTGAAGGTGTGGAGCAGTTCAACCGGGCGTACTACTGGGAAGCACATGAGGCATGGGAAGAGGTGTGGCGCGAACAGGAAGGAGAGGCAAAGCCGTTTATTCATGCGTTCGTTCAGGCGGCTTCGGCCTATAACTTCCTGAAAACCGGAAAGATCTCGAATGCAGTATATCTGTTTGAGAAAGCACTCGATGGATTTCGTGCCTTCGAACATCTTCATTGTCCGTTTGATCTCCGGGGGTTTGTTAATGAACTGGGAGAAACCGCACAACAAATTAAGAGAGTTCCATCGAACGGAGCCCCATCCGCCATATCCTTCCGGCAGCCGACTATTCAATGCCATTCCTGAGTATGTTGTTCACTCACCCTCTATGGATATTGGATTGAAGTAAAGAGCGACTTGTTCATTTTGTCCAATTGATGAAAAGTCCGTACATTATTGAAGTAAGTTCATTTTCTCTCGGACACCCGCAATGATTGACTACGGCGAAGCATTTTCTTTTCCTTTCAAAGACCGGGACTGGCCTCTGAAATTCATCATCGGCGGAGCGATTATGCTCCTGTCGATAGTCATTATCGGAATTCCCGTGGCATACGGGTACTGTATTGAGATTCAGCAACGCGTGCGTCGGGGTGAGGAAAAGCCGTTGCCGGAATGGAAGGATGTCGGGATCAAATTTATACTCGGATTCAAGTTCCTTGTCACGCTCTTCGTTTATCGTCTGCCACTGTTTATCCTGGCGATGCCGTTCCTGCTGATGGTCTTGTTGACGGTTGGGACGCGGGACTACTGGATGACCGGGTTCGTCGGCGGCATCGCATTCCTCATATTTATTGCGTTCGCGGTTTTGTACGGGCTCGCGCTTCTCGTGATCATGCCGCTCATTGCCTATAAATTTGCCGAACACGAGCGTATCCGGGAAGGGTTGCAGGTGATGTCGGTGTTATCTCTTCTCGGCGAACATTGGAGAGATCTGCTCCTTATTGCCGGTGTGAGTATCGGTATCGGACTTCTTTCGGTTTGCGGGCTTGTGATCTTTGTGGTGGGCATCTTGTTGACGATCTTCTACGCGATGCTTGTCCAGTTTCATCTCTACGGTCAGATAGGACGTCTCATCGGCGGTTCTTCGGCGGTAAAACCGTGAAAACGTGGGTTACATTCGGTGTTGCTCTGATCGTGATCGTCGGTGTAGTCTGTTTGACGTGGTCATGCAAGGATAAAATCTCGGGTCCCGATCTCGGCCAGATCGTTTTTCCGAGCTCGGGAGTCAGCTACAGTCAACAAGTGCAGCCCCTGTTCAACCAGGGATGTGGCGGGCAAAATAATGCCTGCCATGGTCCGGGGACATTAGGGAACCTGCAATATGCGTTCGATGATTATATCGATGCGACCCATCGGCCGGATATCATTGTGCGTGGAGCACCGGATCAGAGTCTCCTGAACCTCACCATTGAAGGAAAGACCCCTCCCAAAATGCCGCCGGCAGGTTCTCCGGCACTGACACAAAATCAGATTACGGGTATGCGTGTCTGGGTTACAGAGGGTGCGAAAGGGGACAACTAGTGCCGTTCCAACAAGAAGGATATACGCAATAGAGGGGGAAGTGCAAGTCGGAACGAGCACTGTGCCCCGTAATCGTGAGACCACTTAGTGGAAGGGGCGCTAGGAATTTGTCGTTACGAGATGCGGAGGCGGTACGTATGAGGCGGGGGGTGAACTCTTCCGAACACGCTTTTCAAATTCGCCTCGGAATTTCTTGATGACACTTTGCACGGGCCATGCCGCCGCATCACCGAGTGCGCAGATCGTGTTTCCCTCGATATTATTTGCTACATCGAGGAGCAAGTCGATGTCTCCCATCGTTCCCTCACCCGCAAGAAAGCGATTCAGAATCTTCTCCATCCATCCGCAACCTTCACGGCAGGGCGTACACTGTCCGCATGATTCGTGATGATAGAAATGCGTGATGCGTGCGATGACCTTGATGACATCGGTATCCTCATCCATCACGATGATTCCGCCGGTACCCACCGCCGTCCCGACGGCTTTCAGCGAATCGGCGTCCATCCTCACCCCATCGATTTCTTCACCCCTTAACCAGTTGGTCGAAGATCCGCCCGGAATGACTGCCTTGATCTTTTTATTGCCGCGGACTCCGCCGCCGTTCTTGAAGATGAGATCCGTCAGAAGAGTGCCGGTAGCTGCTTCGTAGACTCCCGGCTTGTTCACGTGTCCGCTGATGCCGAAGAGCAACGTTCCCGGCTGCTTCAGGGCGCCTATCTTCGAGAACCACTCCCATCCCCGGCTGATGATGATCGGTACATTGGCAATCGTTTCGACATTGTTGATGGTTGTCGGGTTACCCCAGACGCCGAACTGCGCAGGGAAGGGTGGCTTCACGCGTGGGTAACCGCGATCGCCTTCAATCGAATTCATCAATGCAGATTCTTCGCCGCAGATGTATGCACCGGCTCCGCGGTAAATCAATATATCGGTTCCGAAACCTGATCCAAGAATGTTGGACCCAATATATCCTTTGGCTGTGGCATGATCGATGGCCTTCTGAAGAAGTTTGATCCAGGTCGCGTATTCTCCCCGGACATAGACAAAGACTGTCCCGATTCCCATGGCGTATGCCGCGATGAGGCAACCTTCGATAAACAGGTGAGGGTTAAACTCGAAGATCTGTCGGTCTTTGAATGTGCCTGGTTCGGATTCGTCACCGTTCGCGCAAAGGTACTTCGGCTTCGACGTATCCTTCGGCATGAACGTCCATTTGAGTCCCGTCGGAAAACATGCACCTCCCCGTCCGCGAAGATTGGATTTTTTTACTTCATCGGTAACGGCTGCCGGCTGCATTGTCAATGCCTTGCGCAGCGCCTGGTAGCCGCCATGCTGCTCATAAACCTCGATCTTGTGCAGATCAGAAATATCCGGAAGTATGAGCTTTTCGTTAAAATCGGACATGGTCTATTTCAATTCGGAGAGGAGTTTGTCGACTTTTTCCGGCGTGAGGTTTTCATAATAGCGGTCGTTGACCTGCATTATCGGTGCAGTTCCGCAGGAACCGAGACACTCGACTTCCGTGATGCTGAATCGAGCATCGGCGGTCATCTCACCCGACTTAATCTTCAGCTTCGAGCAAATGTGATCAACAATCTTTTCACCTCCGAGAAGCTGGCACGAGATGTTTGTGCAAACCTGAAGATGATACTTCCCGACCGGTTTCGTGTTGAACATCGTATAAAACGTCACGACACCGTAGATGTGCCGGACGGGAAGATGAAGAAGCGTTGCGACATACTTCATGGATTCGGGAGAAATCCAACCCTGTTCCTCCTGGATCATCCAGAGAACCGGGAGGGTCAGGGATTTTTCAGTCGGGTGCTTCTTTCTGAGCTCTTCGAGCTTTCTGAGATTTTGTTCTGAGAGCATGTGTGAATTCCAGAATGCGTTGCCACCAAAACTGCCGGAGATGAATTCTTCCGGCATCCGATCTATTTGTCGGCTTCCCCCATTACCGGATCGAGCCCGCCGATTACCGCAACGACGTCGGAGATCATTCTTCCCTTCAGCATGGCGGGGAGCGCCTGTAAATTCGCAAATGAGGGAGAACGGATTTTCAGGCGCCACGGATATCCTTCGCCGTGGCTCACGATATAGAACCCCAGCTCTCCCTTCGAGGCCTCGATGGCATGATAAACCTCGCCAATGGGGGGGTTAATGCCGAAGTTGACCAGCATGAAATCGTGAATCAGCTCTTCCATTTTCCCGTAGACTTTTTCCTTTGAAGGAAGAACCCGCTTCGGATTGGCGGCATTCGTCGGGCCGGTGGGGAGCTTCTGCAATGCCTGACGGAGAAGGGATACGCTCTCCCGCATTTCCGCCATTCGTACATAGAAGCGCGCCAGTGTATCGCAATCATAATAGACCGGAACGTTGAAATCGAGCTTGTCGTATACGAGATATGGCGCGTCTCTCCGGAGGTCATGATCGACTCCGGCCGCGCGGAGAATCGGTCCCGTGATTCCAAAATTTATGGTATCCTCTTTCGAAAGGTATCCGACCCCTTCGCAACGGTCGATAAAAATCCTGTTCTTGTTGAGAACCTTTTCACACTCGTCGAGACTGGAAGGGAATCGGTCAAGAAAATCGTTCAGTGATGCAATTGCTTCGGGGGTAATATCCTGTGCAAGTCCGCCGATTCTCGTGTAACTGGTCGTGAAGCGTACGCCTGTGAGAACATCCCAGATGTCCTGAATCTTTTCACGCTCCCGGAATCCCCAGAGGAGCACTGTTACGGCTCCCACATCCATCGCCATTGTTCCGAGCCAGACGAGGTGAGAGGTCAGCCGCGCAAGCTCGCAGCAGATTACGCGGATATATTGCGCGCGCGGCGGGGCTTCGATGCCGGCCAGTTTTTCAACTGCCAGGACATACGCCACGTTATTCGCAAGAGGAGAGAGGTAGTCGAGCCGGTCGGTGTGTGGGATGAACTCGTGAAACGTCATGTTCTCGGCGAGCTTCTCGTATCCCCGGTGGAGGTAGCCGAGGTCGGGTATCAATGAGACAATCGTCTCCCCGTCGAGACGGATGAGGAGCCGCAGCACACCGTGTGTTGCCGGATGCTGAGGACCCATGTTGAGGATCATCTGGTTCTCCAGCGGGTCGTCGAACGTGACGGTCGTGTCCTGGCTTTCGAGCGCGTGGAGAATTCTGAGTTTCGGATCCGCATCCATGGGTGTGATGAGCGCGTCTATTTTCGAGGAAGTGGGAGAGAACCGGGAATGCCCATGAGGGGAAAATCTTTTCGGAGCGGATAATATTCAAATTCTTCCGGAAGATAGATTCTCCGGAGGTCCGGATGATCGTCGAACAGAATGCCGTACATATCGTAGGTCTCGCGCTCAAGCCAGTCTGCACCCTTCCACACGCCCGAGACGCTCGAAACGTGAAGGTCATTCTCACCCACCCGCACTTTCAGCCGAAGGCGGAAATTATTCTTCAGCGAATAGATGTTATAAATGACCTCGAACCGGTCGTCGGATCGTTGATAGTCTGCACCGCAGATATCACGCACGGAGTCGAATGCGAGATCCGGATCGCTTTGAAGAAACCGGCAAACGGGGAGGATATCGGCTTTCCTGATGACGATGGTGAGCTCACCACGAAATTCGCTGTCCAGTTCGACGGCTGCCGGGAATTGTGCCCGGAGTTTTTGGAGCAGGAGATCCTTCATGCGTGTTCGGCAGTTTCACCGATGAATACTTTGTCGGACTGGCCCGGTTTTTCTCCGCGTGCAATCTTCTTCTGGACTTCCATCAACGCCTTGAGGAGATTATCGGGCCGCGGAGGACAGCCGGAGACATAAACATCCACCGGGAGAAAGAGATCGATGCCCTGTACGACCGAGTAGGAGCGGTACATTCCGCCGCTCGAGGTACATGCTCCCATGGCGATGACCCATTTTGGATCAGGCATCTGGTCGTAGATCTTTCTGACGACATGAGACATTTTATACGTCACGGTTCCGGCAACGATCATGAGATCGCTTTGCCGCGGAGAGAAGCGAAATGCTTCGGAACCAAACCGTGCCACGTCGAAGCGCGGTCCGGCGAATGCCATCATCTCGATCGCACAACACGAAATTCCCATCGGCATGGGCCAGAGGGAATTCTTCCGCGCCCACCCGATGATTTGATCGACTCGCGTCGTGAGAAAACTATCGTTCGTCCGCTCTAATTCCATTCCAGCGCACCTTTCTTCCACACGTAGAGATATCCAAGCAACAAAATGAAAATGAAGATCCCCATTTCCACCAAACCGAAGAGACCCAGAAGGTGGAAGTTGACCGCCCAGGGATAAAGAAAAACGACCTCGATATCGAACAGAATGAAGAGCATTGCGATAATGTAATATTTCACCGATACCCGTTCTCTTGCATTGCGAATCGGTTCCATGCCGCTTTCATACGTGGAGAGTTTTACCTCGGAAGGATTTTTCGGTCCAAACCATTCGCTTGCTTTCGACATCACAACGCCGAACGCGATGCCGAAAACCATCATGATTGCGATGGGAATGTACTGCTCGATCATAGAGGTCGGTCTGAAAAAAACGTCAAAATGCTAAAGAAAAGGTAGGAAAAAACGGTACGAAATGCAAACAGTCATTGTTCTCAGCGAGTTTCCGACATCTCCGCAAGAATGATTCCGCATGTGACCGCAACATTGAGTGACTCGGCATTTCCCGCTCCCGGAATCGTGAGGGTTTGTTCCGCGAGTCCAAGAAGCTCGTGCGAAATCCCCCGTGCCTCATTTCCGAATATCATGCAGCACGGACGCAGAAGGAACTTCCTTTGAGGACGAACTCCTTTCGACGGTACAGTCGTGGCGATATGCCAGCCGGCTGCCTTTGCAGAGGTCAGCATGGCGTGGAGATTCGTCTCGTGTACAACCGGTATGTGAAATGTCGATCCCATTGCTGCGCGGAGGACTTTCGGGTTTTCAAGTTCTGTCGAAGATCCTCCGAGAACGACGGCATCGATGCCGAACCAATCACATGTTCGTATGATCGTGCCGACATTCCCCGGATCCGCAACATCGTCGAGCACAACGCGAATGGCAGTATCACTTCGTGTCTCCCATTCAAGATGCGTCTCCGTGCGGCGAACAACCGCGACAATCCCCTGCGTGGTGACGGTGTCGCTCAGTGACCGGATCTGTTCCTCTCCGGCTGTGAATACCGGAATGTCCCTCTTGCTTGCAAGGTGAATCAACGATTGAAATTCATTTTTCTCCTTGAAGGAAGGAGATATGAGAACAGACGTCACCTTTGCAGAAGACCTGAGCGCTTCAGACACGAGGTGCGGTCCCTCAATAAGAAACATCTTATCCGCGTCACGATGCTTTTTCAAGGTCAATTTTCGAAATGCTTTGAGCTGTGACTGCGAAACGGTCGGGAGATTCTTCATGGCGGGGAAATATAGAAAATCATATAAGAATTTCCAAGAAGCGGCATCGCCTAACTACTTGATTCTCATAGCAGTTCTCCATATATTGGCAGCAGAATTATGATGATGAGGAGCGAACTCGCTTGGTAACTTTATCGGAACGGCGCCTGGACGAGCTGTTTGTCTCGATGGCGGGGAAAAAGATCGCAGTTGTGGGCGATCTGATGCTCGACCGGTATATTTGGGGAAGCGTGAGCCGGATATCGCCGGAAGCGCCGGTACCGGTCATCGATATGGAGACCGAGCAGGCGCGGCTGGGGGGAGCCGCCAACGTCGCCCGCAACATCAAATCGCTTGGCGGAGAACCGCTTCTGGTGGGTGTTATCGGTGCCGACACGAGCGGTAAACAGTTGTACGATATTATCCGGGAGACGGGATTTTCACCGGAGGGAGTTATCGTCGATCCCTCGAGACCCACAACGGTAAAAACCAGAGTCATAGCCCACAGTCAGCATGTGGTTCGCCTTGACCGTGAGCAGCGTACCGAAGTCTCTGCCGCCATCCAGCGGAAAATTCTCGATGTGCTTAGGATTCAACTTAATCATTTGAGCGGAATCATTATTGAGGATTACAACAAGGGTGTTGTGGTGAAGAACCTGATCCACCAGATCATCGCTCTTGCCAATGACGCCGGAAAGCCGGTCACCGTTGATCCGAAGTTCAATAACTTTTTTGAGTACAAGAGCATTACCGTCTTCAAGCCGAACAGAAAAGAGGCGGAAGAGGCCCTGGGTATCCGCCTGCAGAATGAGGACGATATCCAAAACGCGGGAAAGCTGCTCCTGGAGCGCCTCCAGGCGAAGAATGTGCTGTTGACCCTCGGCGAGCGCGGAATGTCGCTCTTCGAATCCGACGGGACGTCCTCTCATGTTCCGACGAAGGCGCGCAACGTTGCAGATGTTTCAGGTGCGGGGGATACGGTTATCGCGAGTCTGACCATGTCTCTCGTGGCGGGTGCGACAATTCGCGAGGCGGCAGCGGTGGCAAACCATGCCGGCGGAGTGGTCTGCGGATACGTCGGGATCGTGCCGATTGATAAGGGGGAGCTCCGGCAAAGCGTCCTTGCCGATGAAGACTCCGTACCGAAAGTATGAGCATATGGGAAGAGTGGTACATCTCGATGAACTTCTCGGTATCCGCGAAAATCTTCGTCGACAAAAGAAAAGAGTCGTATTTACCAATGGGGTATTTGATATTCTTCACCGCGGACATGTCGAGTATCTGAAGAAAGCACGGGACGCGGGTGATGTTCTTATCGTCGGATTGAATTCCGACGCTTCCGTCCGGCGTATCAAAGGGAAGAACCGGCCGATTGTTGCCCAGGACGATCGGGCGTATGTTCTCTCGCATGTTGTGCCCGTCGATTATGTCTGTATATTTGACGAGGACACGCCCTATCAGCTGATTTCCTCTCTGGTACCGGATGTTCTTGTGAAAGGGGCAGACTGGGCTCTTGGCGAGATCGTGGGGAAGGATGTTGTGGAGAAAGCTGGCGGAAAAGTCGCCACTATTGAATTTGTGCCCGATCGATCCACCACTTCGATTATCGACCGTATTATCGACCGTTTCTCATCGCGGTGAGGGTAATCGCGATGCGTATCCTCAAGCGTTTCCTGAAAGTTACCGCCATCGTTGTTGCGGGAATCCTCCTCCTTTTCCTGATCGTCACACTCTTCACGCAAACAACCTTCTTCCGCGACAGGTTTCGCACGCTGATTGCATCCGCCATTGAAGGGAAGATCAACGGCACAGTTTACGTCGGCAATATCGGGGGAAACCTGATCACAGGTTTCACGGTCGATTCCCTTTCGGTTGCCTCCGGATCGGAAGCATTTTTCAATACCGGAAGGATTTTTTGCCAGTATGAACCTGTCGGATTTTTCAGCAAGCGTGCCCGTCTCAGATATCTGATTGTCGATCGCCCGTCCATCCGTTTCATCCGCTGGACCTCGGGAGAATGGAACACAGATGTATTGTTCAAACACGATACTGCACAGGGGGGAGGAGCATTTGACTGGAATCTTTTTCTCGATCATGTTGAAGTGAAGCACGGTCGCGTGGAGGTGATTGATTCGGTGACGCTCGCCGCCCGGAACGGTATTGCTCAGGGTCCGGCAACTTTCCAGGACCGGAACTTTACGGTGAACGACGTGAATCTCCTCCTGAACGGATCGGTTCAGAATAGTGATCTCGCTGTGGATATTCTGCAGGCGAGCGGGTATTCTCCCCAAACGGAATTTGAGCTCAATCTGCTAAAGGGAAACTTTTCCGTATCCAGCAAGGGAACCTATGCCCGAAACGTCGTCATCCAGACGAACCATTCCCTGATCGATTGTGATGCGTTCCTTGAGCATGTCAATCTCCTTGAACCGATCTCTCTTGAAAGACTTCGCCAGGATTCGACCCATGTCTATCTGAGGTCGAAAAATCTCGATCTCAGAGAACTGAGGAGTTTTCTTCCGGAACTTGGATTCCTTGACGGAGGTGTTTCACTCAATCTCGATGCGGTGGGCGAATTCGGCAGCATCTTGCTGAAACGGTTACAACTTGGAGTCGCCTCCAGCTCGCTGACGATGACTGGAAGCATCCGCAACCTCCACCGTCCGGGCGATCTGACGCTCGGCATTATTCTGACGGAAGCGCGTCTCTACCCCTATGATGTTCGCGCCCTCCTCCCGGGAATCAGCCTTCCGCGGATGGATAGCACCGGCCTGCTTACGCTCAACGGAGAATTTACAGGAAAACCCTTGAACTTCAGGGTGAGATCAGATGTCAAGGGACCCTTCGGAGCGGTGGAGTTGAGTGGCGACCTGGATCTTGAGCGATCTCACGATGCGTACAATGCCGGCTTTACGACCCGCCATCTTGACCTCGGTTCTATTGTGGGCGACCGCAGATTCCATACCCTGCTGAATGCCAGGGGATCGGTTTCAGGACACGGATTTTCGATGAATAGTGTCATCGGTTCGCTGACGCTTAACGCCGATTCTTCCCGGATTCAGGGACTTGATGTGTCGTCGTTTACCTGTTCGGTGCAGGCCGAACCGCACCATGTCGTTGCAGATGCACGGGCATCAAATGCGACCATGAATGCTGATGTCCATGCGCAGGCGGCATTTGAAGAATCGTCCGCTCCGCAATACTCTGCCACCGCATCGCTTTCCTCATTTGACTTGTCGACGCTTCTCAATGATCCCCGATATTCGACCAATCTTACGCTGGAAGGAAAATTTTCAGGAAGCGGTCGCACGGTGGATGATTTTAACGCGGAATGCAATTTATCGTTGTTGCCTTCGGAGTTTGAGGGTCATCCTGTCGCGACCCAGGAAATTCATCTGACGCTTGATCAGTCGGACGACAGTCACAAACGGCTCTCCCTCCGCTCCGGTATTGTCGATGCCGACATCCGGGGACGGTTTGACCTGGATCTCACCGCCGCATCCCTGGCCCATCAGGTCGATAATCTTCTCGCCACGATCCGGAGTCATGCTGTTCCTGAGGATTCGGAAGTCGTGATTCAGAAAGAGGTATCTCACCTGGGTGAGAACCACACAGCGGCACAGAAAGAACTGAACTGTGCCTACGACATTCACATCAAGAATCTTGAACCACTTGCCGATGTCTTCAAGAGCTCTCCGTTTGATGCCAAGGCAGAGCTCAAAGGCACACTCACGGGAACCACAGACCGGATTTCCATGACCTGTGACGGCACGTTTGATGAATGCTTCTTCGGAACGGTAAAAGGGGGAATGCTTCTCAACAACGGCGTGGTGCATTTCATGTTTGATTCTCTGGCCGATCAACAGACACTCGAACATCTCGCCGCATCGCTCGACTTTACCGCAGCTACGGGAAAACTCAATGCGAAAACCCTCGACCGGGTTGCGGGCACGATTCTCTACAGGAATTTTGCAGGAAAGTTTTCGCTGCGCGCGGAAGTTGACACACTTCTGGATATTGCATCTTCCGGAAATGCTTCGGTACAGCCGCACACGTATGTGTTTGACTTTGATACGTTGCTGATTGCCGTACGGGGATATGCCTGGCTCAATGATCAGGATGTGCAATGCCGTCTCGATTATGACGGTTTCCGTATCATGCATGGGGTGATGAAAAGGAATGATGAACAGTTCTCGTTGTCGGGGATGATTGATCCCGCCGGTGTGTATGATGTCAATGCTTCCCTGCGAAGGTTCAACCTCGCCGGTATCGGAATGTTGACGTCGAACCCGGGACTAGCCTCAAGGAGCCAGGGATTCTTCGGAAGGGCGGATGCGGATCTGCATGTTTCGGGTACAAGTACCGCCCCCGTCATGACACTTGATCTGAAGACGGAGAATGCTCATTATAAGGAGACTGAAGTCGGGACGGTGCAGGCCCATCTCGAGTATGCGAATCAACTCTTGCACGTTGAGACGACCGTGCACGGCGCCTCCGGCGATACGGTTCCACGCCTCTCCGTCCGAGGTACGCTCCCGATCGATCTGGGATTCGCCGGCGTCGTAGAGCGTTTCCCGGATACCGAAGAGCATCTCGATGTGCGCTCGGAGGGATTTGATGTGAGTGTCTTGGACCCGCTTCTTGCAGATTTTGATGACCTCAGCGGAAAAATTCAATCAAACGTCGTGATCGGTGGAACCCCGCATCATCCCGAATTCAGCGGATCAATTCTTCTGCAGAATCTCGAATTTCTCTTTGTGCCGAATAATATTCCGTATGCAGTCTCCGGAGATCTTGAACCCGCGGGCGACAAAATTCTCGTGAAGTCTCTCCAGATACGGGATATGCAGCCGGGCATGAGGGGAAATGAGGCCAATTGCACGGGTTCCGTTTCCATCCGGGATTTTCAGATCGGAGATTTGAATCTCCTGTTAAACGGACAGCTTCTTCTCATGACCGATGCCTCGAGGCGGAAGATTCCGACGATGTACGGTACACTTCTGGCCGAAACGGAATCCAGCGGATTGCAGATCACGGGGAATCTCGACGCGCCGCTCCTCACAGGGAAACTTTCGATCCTGGACGCGAATCTTACTTTTCCGCCCGTGACGAACACGCAAACCGCTTCGAGCAATCTGGCGTTACCGTATGTCGTGATCGACGATACGACCAGGGCGCTGCCGGAAGCCATGAAGCTTTCCCGTTTTTATGCCGTGAACGATACTACTGTGACGGATGATCGTTCCGTGCGCAGCGTTTCTTCGCCACTTCTCGACCGGTTGAGATATAATCTTGTTGTGGAAACCAAGGGCATCACTGCGGTGCGCATGATCTTCACACCGACAACGAACGAGGAATTATACGCCGAGCTTGAAGGAAGCGTTACTGCGGTGAAGTCCGCAGGAGCCCCCGCGATCTATGGTGAAATTGAAGTCGGTTCGCGGTCCTATTACACTTTCTATAAGAAGTTTGATGCGACCGGCAAGCTCAAATTCATCGGTCAGTGGGATAATCCCGAGCTCGACATTCAGGCAACGTATCAGGGCGTGCGCCAATTGACCGAGACGCAGACGACGGAACAGGAAACAGGCGGTACGACCCGAACAACCGACCAGAACGTCATGGTCCAGCTCAACATTTCCGGGCCGCGGCTGAATCCGAAGCTGGACATGACCATGAAAGTCCAGCTGCATCCCGGAGGCGAGTGGACGGATTGGTCGACACAGGCAAAAGGGGGAGATCCCCAATCGGATATTATCTCGTTCATCGTATGGAATAAGTTCAGGGACCAGCTGACCTCGAAGGAACAACAGGACCTGACGAATATCGGTTCATCGGCAGGATCATCCATGGCTTCGAATCTCCTTTCGGGAATCTTTTCCACCTTCCTCCGGGAAGAATTCTCCTTCATACGGGATGTTGATGTCAGCTACCAGGGCGGAACATTCCAGGAGGGAACGAACGTGAACATCACGACGTACGCCCCGATCGGTCAGATTCGGGTCGGCGGCAAGATTTTTAATGATATTGGAAATACCAATCTGTCGTATCAGATTAATCTCGTCAGAAATCTCTTCCTGGAGATTCAGCGAAAAGTGACAAGTGAGAACACCGAAGACAAACGGCTCACAAACGAAGCACGCCTCTTTTACCGTTTTGCTTTCTGAAAAATGAAAACACCCACATTGGAAGAACTGAAAGAAACCATACTTCGGTTTCTTCAAAAATATCCGCGCGAGAAGTTTAAAGCCGCTTCTCTGGTTCGGCGGTTATCGATCAAAGACAAGAAGAGTATTGCACTCCTGCATCAGGCGTTGAACGAGCTTTCCCAGGCGAAGGCCATAGAACACGGCAGCCGAAAGCGTTATGGACACATCGTCGCCCCTCGATCTTCACATCTTACCGGGACCCTGGAAATGACGAAGCAGGGAAACGGAATAGTGCACATTCTCACGCCGGAACGAAAAACCGTCGTCGTTCCGTCCAGATTCGTCGGGACGGCGCTTGATGGCGATGTGGTGAACGTGGCGTTGTTCGCACAGGCCGATATGAAGGGGGATCTCGAACCGGAAGGGGAGATCGTCGAAGTTCTGGAACGGAGCAAACATCCCATTGTGGGTGTGTTTGAAAAGAGCAAACATTTCTTCTTTGTGGTACCCGACAGCCGTATTGTTCCGCGCGATATTTACATACCCCCAGGCAAGACAAAGGGTGCGCGTCCCGGCCAGAAAGTCGTGGCGA
>Ga0335082_10003986_pt1 | contig 16071 bp, 16 predicted proteins | sample Lox_Sample_41_FD_206718 | JGI IMG/M metagenome (GOLD analysis project Ga0335082, IMG submission 206718) | Soil microbial communities from Loxahatchee National Wildlife Refuge, Florida, United States - Lox_Sample_4.1 | ecosystem: Environmental > Terrestrial > Soil > Wetlands | place: USA...
AGATGCGCCAGTGCGTTGGCGAAGCGCGCCCCGTCCATGTGGACCTTCATGCCGTGGGCATGCGACGTGCCGCAGAGGGCGGCGACCTCGGCCGCGGTGTAGACCGTCCCCAGCTCGGTCGACTGGGTGATGGAAACCGCCGCGGGCTGCGCGTGATGCACGAAGCCCTTCCGGAAGCCGGCGATGGCGCGCTCGAGCGTGGTGGGATCGATCTTGGCGCTGTCCCCTTCGAGCGGCACCAGCTTGGCGCCGTGGGTGAAGAACTCCGGCGCGCCGCATTCATCGACCGCAACATGGCTCTCGGCGTGGCAGAAGATCGCGCCGTGCTGCGGCACCAGGGTTGCGAGCGCCAGCGCGTTGGCGGCGGTGCCGCTGATCACCGGAAATACCGCGACCTCGCGCTCGAACAGCCGGCACAGCCGGCCGCACACTTTGGCGGTGAGCGCGTCCTCGCCGTAGGAGGGAACCGCCCCCTCGGCGGCACGGGAAAGGGCGGCGACGATCTCTGGCCATGCCCCGTAGGCGTTGTCGGATGCGAAATTCATGGCGGCTGCTTCATCGGTTTGGACCGGGCGCGGCGACGGCGAGGCTCCCCCCGCCGCCGGTCGCGACGGTCGTTGGCGAGCCTACACCTTCACCACGTCCCTGTGTTCGGCATCGAAAGCCAGGGTTCCTGCGGCGGCAGCGAGGCGCCCTCCTGCAGCAGTTCGATCGATATTCCGTCGGGCGAGCGCACGAAGGCCATGCGCCCGTCGCGCGGCGGGCGGTTGATGGCGACGCCCGCCTTCATCAGCTTTTCGCAGGTGTCGTAGATGTTCTCGACCGCATAGGCGAGGTGGCCGAAATTGCGCCCGCCGGCATAGGCCTCCCGGTCCCAATTGTAGGTGAGTTCAACGAGCGGGGCACCGTCCGCCTCGGCACGTTCGCCATCGCCGGGGGCGACGAGAAAGACCAGGGTGAAGCGGCCCTTCTCGCTCTCCATGCGGTGGGCCTGCCGCAAGCCCAGCTTGGCGCAATAGAAGTCCAGAGCCGAATCAAGATCGGAGACCCGGACCATCGTGTGCAGGTAACGCATCGCGGCATCCTCGCCGTTCCTCGACCAGTAGAAACACTGCGTCGGGTCTGCGGCAAGGAAGTGATATTGCGGCGCGGCACGAATCGGCGGTGAAACGATTGGCCGCACACGTAAGCCGTGCGACGACAAAGAAGTTTTCTCTGCCGCAGAGCGGCAAACCGGCGCGCTGCGCGAATCCGCCACAAGCAAGGGGCCGGAAATTCGACATTTTCTCTTGCGTTTAATAGCGTCCTGCGGTGAGACCTTCGCCCCGGTGAAAAGTGCTTGGAATGTCAGGACGATGTTAACCAAACTCGGCGAGAATCCGCATTTGTCCACCGACCCTCTGGACCGGCTGGCGAACGATGTTTACGATTATGTAAGCATTTCGCTCGGGGCAGCGGGCGACCGGTGGGGGACGCGTGAGCTTGGTCTGCAAAGGCAGCGAGGCCCGGCGCGTTAGCGCCGGGTCAAGTCTTATAAGGTACCGGTAGAGACCCATGGAACAGCCACTTCACACTCTCAGATCTACCCAGACGTCGTTCCTTTCACCCAAACGCCTGCCGGCGCTGGTGGCCTCATCGGTCGTCGTGCTCGCGTTCGGCTGGGGTTTGTCGACGGGCCTCGCGCAGCAGCTGATCGAAAAGCCGCTGGAGGAGATCAAGATCGACGTCTTGAAGGAGAAGATACCGGACAAGACGCCGCCGCCTCCGCCGCCGGAGATGAAGGCGCCGCCGCCGCCCTTCGTGCCGCCGCCGGACATCGTCATCCAGACGGAGGCTCCGCCGACCAACACCATCACCACGCAGAGCAAGGTTGCGACGCCGCCGCCGATCTCGACCCCGGTGTCGATCGGCAGGCCGCACGTCTGCCTGCAGGATTATCCCGCGATCTCGGTGCGCCTCAACGAACAGGGCACGACCACCCTGGGGTTCACGATCAACGCCGAAGGCAACGTCGAGAACGTGCACGTCGTCAATTCGAGCGGTTCGGAGCGTCTCGACTCCGCCGCCGTGTCCTGCGCCTCGGCCTGGCACTACAAGGCCGCCGTCGAAGCAGGCCATCCCGTGTCAGTTCCGTGGAAAGCGGAAGTGAAATGGGTCTTGCACTGAGACGCGAATAACAAGGTAACGGTTCAATTCGACAGCTACGGAGTAGTACTGACATGATCTCGAAACATCTGGCGATCGCAGCCGCTTTCGTCCTCCTCACCGGTCTCAGCGTCGGCACAGCAGCGCAGGCGCAGGCCACCGCTCCCGCCCCGACGGCCCCGGCCGCCACCGCGCCCGCACCTGTTGCGGCGCCGGGCCAGACGGTCATCAAGGCGCCGACCGCCAAGGCCGGCACCGAGAATCCCTACGGACCCGAAGACATGCTCCGCAGAGGCGGCGCGGTCACGTGGGGCATCTTCATCATCCTGCTGATCATGTCGGTCGGCACGTGGTTCATCTTCTTCGTGAAATGGTTCGACCAGAACCGCATCCTCGGCCAGGCGCGCGTGGTGGAACGGCGCTTCTGGACCTCGGGGACGCTGAACGAAGGCGTCGACAAGCTGCCCAAGAACTCGATGTTCCGCGCCATCGCCGAAGCCGGCGTCCGCGCGGCGCAGGGCGGCACCACCCTCGTCAGCCTGAACGACTGGATCGGCATGAGCCTGTCGCGTCAGCTCGAAGACGCCACCGCACGGCTGCAGGGCGGCATCACCTTCCTCGCTTCGGTGGGTTCGGTGGCTCCCTTCGTCGGCCTGTTCGGAACGGTGTGGGGCATCCTGAACGCCCTCATCGCCATCGGCGTCGCCGGCCAGGCTTCGATCGACAAGGTCGCGGGCCCGGTGGGTGAGGCGCTGATCATGACGGCTCTGGGCTTGTTCGCGGCCGTCCCGGCGGTGCTGATCTACAACTACCTGGTTCGCCGCAACAAGGTGATCACCGAGAAGCTTCGCGGCTTCGCGGGCGACCTGCAGACCTATCTGATCTCGAAGGGCGCGAAGTAAGTATCAGGCCTTTCCGATCGAAGTTTGCGGAGAATTACCATGGCTGTGTTCGTTCAGAGTGACGCAGGGCACGATGAGGACGAGCTGAATGCAACCATCAACGTGGTTCCGTTGGTGGACATCATGCTCGTCATGCTCATCATCTTCCTCGTCACCATTCCGGTGATCGTCAAGGTGGTGCCGGTCCAGCTTCCCAACGCGCGCAACATCGCCACCGTGACGAAGCCGGAAAATATCGTGGTCGCGGTGGACAGCGCGGAGAACGTCTACTGGAATAATGCTCCGGTCCAGTATTCGGATCTCCACGGCCGGTTCCTGGCGGCGCTGCTGCGCTCCGCCCATGCCGGCACGCCGCTGCCGGAGGTGCATATCCGCGCCGACCGGGGCGTCCGCTTCGAGGCTGTGGGCCGCGTGATTCTCGCGGCCCAACAGGCGGGCGTTCCCAAGGTGGGGTTCATCACCGAGCCGCGCAACACTTCAGACTAACTCGCGTAGCGAATTGAGAAGGTAGTTATCCCATGGCTGGAATGGCAATGAAGGGCGAAGGCGATGTCATGTTGGACATCAACGTGACGCCGCTGATCGACGTGATGCTCGTTCTTCTCACCCTGCTCATCATCACCCTGCCGATCCAGACCCACGCGGTGAAGCTGGACATGCCGGCGCCGAATCCGAACCCGAATCAGCTGATCAAGCCGATCGTCGTCAATCTGGGCGTGGATTTCGACGGGACCATCCTGTGGAACGGCCAACCGGTCGACCGGGCGACTCTGGATTCCTATTTCCAGAACGCCGCCCAGCAGGACCCTCAGCCGGAAGTCCACCTCAATCCGAACAAACTCGCGAAATACGATATTGTCGCCAAGGTGCTGGCGGATGCCCAGCGCATCGGCGTCAAGAAGATCGGGTTCACGGGTTTGGAACAGTACATGCAGTGATTGAGGCGGCATCCCCCGTTTTCCGGCACGCTGCGGCTGGCGTTCCGGAGGGTGCCGAAAGAACGTGAACTCCTTGGACGCGTTGTGCAATTCGGGCCGGACTGCGGCCCCGATCCGGGACGCCGGCGGCGCCCGGTGGCCGACCGCCACGAGTTGCTAGAGGAGGCAGCCCATGGCCGGAATGGCGATGAAGGCCGAAGGCGATGTCATGTTGGACATCAACGTGACGCCGCTGATCGACGTGATGCTCGTCCTTCTCACCCTGCTCATCATCACCCTGCCGATCCAGACCCATGCGGTGAAGCTGGACATGCCTCAGGCGGTGCCGCAGAAGCCGGTCTGGCCGCCTCCCGTGGTGGTTAACCTTGGGGTAGATTTCGACGGCACGATTCTGTGGAACGGCTCGCCGGTCGACCGGCTGACCCTGGATTCGTATCTCCAGAATGCGGCTCAGTCGGACCCGCAGCCGGAGATCCATCTTAATCCCAACAAGCTTGCGAAGTATGATATTGTTGCCAAGGTGTTGGCGGATGCCCAGCGCATTGGCGTCAAGAAGATCGGGTTCACCGGTCTGGAACAGTATATGCAGTGATGTGTAAGGTGAGGGGGCGGCCGTAGTCTTTTCGGGGTATGCCTGAGGGGTACCCCGGAGGCCTGTGTGCCCAAACAACGACATAGAGGTCTCGACGATGATCGTGAAGAAACTGCGCGCCGCCGCGACGGCGCTCTTGCTGGGAACGGCTGTGATCGCAGCCGGGGGAATTCTTAGCGCAACGCCGGCGGAGGCGGCCGTCCGCGCCGCGGTCGGCAAACCGCTGCAGGCGGCGCTGCAAGCCGCGGCAGCGGGCAATTACTCGGCGGCGATGGCGCAGGTCCGCCAGGCCGAATCGGTCGGCGGGCTGACGGCGGAAGAACAGAGGGTCATCTCCCAGACGCGTCAGTACATCGAGGTCAAGTCGGGCGGCGCGGTGGGCGTGTCCGATGCGACCGGCGCCAGGGCGAAATTCGACGCGGACTACCGGGCCGGCAGGTTCCGCGAAACCATCAACGACGAGGACCTGCTGCGCAAGTATGGTGCGCTCGACGGGGCCAGCATGACCATCATCGCCCAGGCCTATTACAGGTTGGGCGATTATCAGGGCTGCGTTGGCTACACCTCGCGGCATTCCGTCGGCACCGAAATGCTGGAGCTGCAGGCGCGCTGCGCCTACGAGACGCATGACGACAGCCTCATGCGGCAGGCGGCCGAACAGCTGGTAGCCGCCAGCGGCACGCCGGAGCACTGGAACCAGCTCCTCAATCTTGCCGACCGCAGCAAAGGTCTCTCCGACCCGCAGACGCTCGACATCTACCGGCTCAAATACCTGACCGGCACGATGATCAAGGCCGACGACTACATGACGCTGACCCAGCTTCTGCTGGCTGCCCACCTGCCGAGCGAAGCGGTAGCCGTCATGAACAAGGGCGTGCAGGCGCGCCTGCTGGTCGATCAGCGCGCCCAGCGGCTGCTCGCGCTTGCCAAGCAGAGCCAGGCCTCGGACCTCGCCAGCCTGTCAAGGACCGCCGCCGCCGCCGCCAGGGCGCCCGCGGGCGACGACCTCATCAAGCTGGGTCAGGACTACACCGGCATGGGCAGATACGGCGACGCGATTGCGGCCATCCAGAACGGCATCCGGAAGGGCGTGAACGATCCGGACGCGGCGCAGGTGGCGCTCGCCCAGGCTTATTACGGGGCCGGCCAAAAGGCGGCGGCGCTGTCGGCGCTCTCCAAGTCCACCAGGACGCCCAACGGGCAGCTGGTCGCCCGGCTGTGGTCGCTCTATATGCGCCAGCACTGAACGGGCCGGAACCGGCCAGGAAGCGGCGGGTCGCGGCCCGCCGCTTTTGTTTTGAAGCGCTTCCCGAAGAGCGGGGCCGTCCGCAGGGCTTAGAATGGCCAGAGCGATCCGGCGGGAGGCGACGGGGCGCGCCGCGGGATCTCGGCCGCGAGATATGCCCGAACGTCAACATCCGGCGGCACCGCCACTCCCTTGCCGGGGCCGGGCGTCTTGAGCTCGTCCAGGGCGAAGTCCATCCGCGCCTCGTAGGTGCGGTCGATCTGGTTGCGCAGGGGCCGTTCGGCCTCGTACCAGGCGGTCTTAAGCGTCGCATCCGGGCAGGTGGCGAACTCCTTGCCCGATGACGCCCCCCAGCGCCGCTCGACGCACTGGTAGGGATCGAACGAAAGGTCGAACAGCCGCGCCCGCACCTCTTCGTAGCCCAAGCCGAGGCGCGAGCCGTCGGTCCGCCGGTAAAAGACCCGGCATTGCGCGGCGTGGCGATCGTAGACGGCCAGCAGATCGGCCGCGAGGTTGCTGCCGCGGTAGGCGAGTTTCTTGTCGTGGCGGGCTGCCATCCAAAGGAAACGCGCCACGCTGTCGCGCAGCTCCTTGAAGGCGGTCTTGAGCCGCGCGTCGCGCGAGGGCGTGGAATAGGTCTCCCAGTCGCCTTCGGTGCCGTAGATGTTGGGCGGCAGCCGCTCGGGCTCGGGCTGCTTGTCGAGGCCGACCTGGATGGCCAGGTCGACCGCCTGCGCGCGGTAGTGCAGGTCGTCGCAATTCGAATCCACCATGTCCGCCACTTCGCGCAGCGGATCGAACAGCAGGGTGCCGCCGGCCAGCTCGGCGCGCACGAAGTCGTAATAGTCGAGCATCTCCTTGTTCAGCGTGAAGACGCCTTGGTTCCACTGGCTGTCCTCCGCCGGCCGGGGGCCATTGCCGTAGAATTGCTCGAGCGAGTAATCGGCGATCGCATCGTTCGAGGCGGGCACGATGCGGCCGCCGTGCAGGACGCCGTCGGCACCCCTGCTGGCGCCCTTGAGCCGCTGCGGCCGCCAGTTCTTGAAGCCCGCCCCCATGCCCGGCGAAGAGCGCGCGAAGCGCAGGTCGTAATAGCCGCGCGTTACCGAGTAGTCCGGGTGGGCGTCGAGATAGCGGACGCGCCCGTTGCGCTCGACCTTCCAGACGGTCGCCAGGTGCCCGTTGGGGTCGTAGATCACCGTGCCGGGCCTGATCGAACCGGGGCGGAGGACGGGCGAGTAGAAATCCTGTTCGTAGGGTTCTTCGAGTTCGGGATGGATGCGATAGGAGGCCGACGAAATGGCGTCGCGCAGCTCGTAGAGGATGGCGTAGCCGCCTTTGTTCTCCTCCGCCGGCGATTGGCGGCCGGTCACCTTGTTGCCGTTCAGCGAATAGCGCAGGTCGTTGGCCGCGCCGCGCGATTCCACGCCGCTTTGATAGGAGAACGGCAGGCCGCGTTTCCACGCGAAGTAGAAGCGCAGGTAATAGGGAAAGTCGGCGCAATCGGATTCGAACACCGTGCCGGGCGGATCGGTGCCGCGGAAGGGGTTGTGCGGGTCGTGCAGGCAGGCGTCGACCGTGGCGCAGCCGGATTCCCCCAGTTCCGCGATGAAGCTGCCGTAGTCCTTCTCGTCGGCCTCGGACCAGCGGTCGGAGCGGATGACATAGATCGCACCGGGATTGCGGTCCGCCGGAAAGGGCGGCGGCGTCTCGCTGAGCGAGACCGGTTTCAGCGAGAGGTTCTGCATTATCACGATGGTGCCGTCCGGCAGCGTCACCCGCAGGAACGGCGCCATGGCGGCATCGGGCCTGTCCTGCGCCGGGGACGCCGCCATCGCCGCGGCCAGGAATGCGGCCCCCGCAATTCTGCCCAACCCGCTGCCCATGACGGGGACGGTAGTCCCGCCGTTGCGCGGGTCAATATCGCCGCACCCAAGTTGACAGCGCCGACAGTGGCGGCGCCTTCACCTTCACCATAAACTCGGGCGGAATGAGCGGAATTCTCACGCCAGCGGAATCCGAGGCGCTGCTCCTGTCCCTCAGGGTCTCGAGCGTGGCGATCGCCTGCGCCATGCCGTTCGCCTTCCTGGCGGCTCTTTTCCTGGCCCGCGCCCGGCGCTTCGCCGGCAAGAGCCTGTTCGACGGGCTGGTCCACTTGCCGCTGGTGCTGCCGCCGGTCGCGGTGGGCTATCTGCTGCTGGTGGTGTTCGGCGCGCGCGGCCCGCTCGGCGCCTGGCTGCTGGAGAATTTCGCCATCCGCTTTGTCTTCAGCTGGACCGGCGCGGCGCTGGCCAGCGCCCTGATCACCTTCCCGCTGCAGGTGCGGGCGATCCGGCTGGCGCTGGAAGGAAGCGATGCGGCGCTGGGCGAAGCGGCGCGCACGCTCGGGGCCCGGCGGCTGGACCGGCTCCTCAACATCACGCTGCCGCTCGCCGTGCCGGGGATCGTCAGCGGCGCCATCACCGCCTTCGCCGCGAGCCTTGGCGAGTTCGGCGCCATCATCACCTTCGTCTCCAACATTCCCGGCGAAACGCAGACCCTGCCGCTCGCGATCTACGCCGCGCTGCAGGCGCCCGGCGGCGAAGTTGAAGCCGCGCGGCTGTGCGCACTGTCCATCGCGCTGGCGCTGGTCTTCGTGACCGCTGCCGAGTTTGCCGGCCGGAGGCTGCGGCGATGAGCCTGGAAGTCTCGCTTCGCCACCGCTTCGGCGCCTTCGCGCTGGATGTCTCCTTCGTCGCGCGCGGCAAGGTGACGGCGCTGTTCGGCCCTTCCGGCGCCGGCAAGACGAGCGTCGTCCTGGCCGTTGCCGGCCTGTCGCGCCCGCGCCAGGGGCGAATCGCGGTGGACGGCCGGGTGCTGGCCGATACCGCCGCGGGCCGGTTCGTTCCCCCCGAGCGGCGGCGCATCGCGGTGGTGTTCCAGGATGCCCGCCTGTTCCCCCATATGAGCGTGCGCGACAACCTGCTGTTCGGCTGGCGGCGCGCCGCCGCCAAGGCCGATGCCGCAACCATCGCCGGTGTCGTCGATCTTCTCGGCTTGGAGCGATTGCTGGACCGCGATCCGCGCCGGCTTTCCGGCGGGGAGAAGAGCCGGGTGGCGCTGGGGCGCGCCTTGCTTTCCTCGCCCGACATGCTGTTGCTCGACGAGCCGCTCGCCGCCCTCGATGCGGCGCGCCGCGGCGAGATCTTGCCGTATCTCGAGCGGCTGGCGCGCGAGGCGCGGCTGCCCATGCTCTATGTCAGCCATCAGGTCGAGGAAGTGGCGCGGCTGGCCGACGAGATCGTGGTGCTGGAGAACGGCCGCGTGAAGGTGCAGGGCTCCGTCTTCGATCTGTTGACCGATGTCGATGCCGCGGCCGGCGTGCCGCCCCTGGGTGCCGTGTTCGAGGCGACGGTCGCCGAGCATCGCGCCGACGGCCTGTCCGTTCTCGCCTTCGACGGCGGCGTGCTCTATGTGCGGCGGCTTGGCCGGGAGACGGGCACGCGGCTTCGCGTGCGGCTTCGCGCCGAAGACATCATGCTGGCGCGCGAGGAACCTCGCGCCATCAGCGCCAACAATGTGCTGCCCTGCACCGTGAAGGCCGTCCGGCTCCACGGCGAGGAGGCCGACGTTCAACTCCGGTGCGGCGCCACGCGGCTCGTCGCGCGCATCACCCAGTCTTCCTGCCGGCGGCTCGGCATCGAGCCCGGCGCGGCGGTCTATGCCGTCGTCAAGAGCCTCACGGTGGAGCGGGAGGCCCCCGAAACACCAGCGTCTTCGACAGCGAGTAGTTGAAGATCAGGCCGACCAGCACGCCGAAGGCCAGCGCCACATAGGCGACGTTGAGCGGCCGGGGCGCAAAGCCGATCATGAACGAATAGACCGCGAAATTGGCCACGGCGCCGATCCCGTTGGTGGCGGCGAAGCGCGCCCATTCGGCGGCGATCCCCGCATGTCCCGTGCTCTTCCTGTCGTGGAAGGTGAAGGTGCGGTTGCCCCACCAGGTGAACGTCACGGCCACTGCGAATCCGAACAGCCAGGCTGCATGATCGCCCAGGTCCAGGAGGTTCTTGGCTGCCGCCAGCGCCGCCTCGTTGACGAAGAAGCCGGCCCCGCCCACCGCGCCGAAGCGCACCAGCCGCGAATTCGAGAGTCGGTCGAACAGGGGTGTCACGGCCGGCGCAGGTCCTGCGGGCCGGGGATCGCCAGATAGCGCAGCCGCTTCATCTCCCAGCGGCCGCGCGTCACGGTGTCGAGGATCAGGCCGGTGAACAGCGACAGGAACGCCAACACCATCATGCCGGTGACCAGCACGGCTGTCGGCAGCCGCGGCACCAGGCCGGTCTGGAAATACTCGATCACCACCGGGATGCCGATAGCGAACGAGAACAGCGCGAAGAACAGGAAGATCGAGCCGAAGAAGATCAGCGGCCGCTCGCGCCGCATCAGCCCGACGATGGTCGAGAGGATGCGCAGCCCGTCGCGGACGGTGTTGAGCTTGCTCGCCGAGCCGGCCGGGCGCTCCTTGTAGTGCGTCGGCACCTCGGCCATCGGCAGCTTCATCCGCACCGCGTGGACGGCAAGCTCGGTCTCGATGCCGAAGCCGGCGGCCGCCGAGGGGAACGACTTCACGAAGCGGCGCGACATCACCCGGTAGCCGCTGAGCATGTCGTGGAGCCGGATGCCGAACATCAGGCCGGTTAGCCCGGTGAGCAGCCGGTTGCCCATGACGTGGCCCGGCCGATAGGCGGCCACGGCCGTGTGCTCGCGCTGTCCGGAGACGATGTCGAGCTCGTCCTCGATCAACCGGTCGATCAGCGCCGGCGCCGCGGGGGCGTCGTACGTGTCGTCGCCGTCGACCAGGATATATACGTCGGCCTCGATATCGGCGAACATGCGCCGCACGACGTTGCCTTTGCCCTGCCGCCCCTCGCAGCGCACCACGGCGCCCGCTTCGCGGGCGCGATCCGCCGTCGCGTCGCGCGAATTGTTGTCGTAGACGTAGATCGTGGCCCCCGGCAGCGCGGCGCGGAAGTCCCGCACCACCTTTCCGATCGCCGCTTCCTCGTTGTAGCAGGGAACCAGAACGGCGATCCTGGGTTCCGGCCGCCTTACCAGGTCCGGCGCACGAGCGGACACCATCGGTAGTCCCCCATCAGGTTGGTTGTGAACACCCGGCATTTCAGCCAGTCGATGGCCAGCCCGTAATCGACGACGGCGGCGCTGGCGCGGCCCATATCATAGGCATCGGAGATCAGGAAGAGGGGCCCATTGTGGGCCGCGACCCGCCGGCGCATCTCGCGCGTCAGATAGGAACCGTCGCCGGGCTGCATCATCCAGCCGTCGATCCGCAGCACCGCAATGGCGGGCGGCAGCGACGGCGCGATGAAGCCGAGCGGCGCGTCGCCCGTCATCACCACCATGCTGTGCCGGGGATCGGGGATCGGCGGCAGGTCGACGGTGATATAGGGGTCGCCGAGCGGCGCGTGCTCCAGTTGTGCGCTGCGGGTGAACAGCATGGCGAGGAAGACCAGCGCCGCGAACGCCACCAGCCGGATGCGCCGCGGCAGCGGCAGCAGGCCGAGGCCCATCGCGATGACGAGCGGCGCCAGCATCTCGAGCTGCAGGATGTAGCGGTAGATGGCGAAGATCTTGAGCCAGAAGAAATAGGACACCGCGGCGTAGGCGAATACGATGCGCGCCGCTGCCGGATCGACCAGCGGGTCTTTGGAGCGCTTGCCCGCGGCCCATGCGGCGAGCGCCGCGATCGCCAGGAGGTAGGCCAGCCCGACGCGGATATCCATGTAGGGGAGGTCGTCGGCGACGCGCCAGTCGATGGAGAACAGGATCGGAAACGCCAGCGCCGTCCAGGTGCTCGTCGGCAGGAAGCGCATGTCGCGGTAGGGCGAGGCCAGCGCCATCGGCGAACGGAAGCTGTCGTTGAAATAGGGGAACAGCGGATTGCCGGTCAGCTCCTCCATCCGCCACATCCAATAGCCGGCGCAGAGAAGGAATCCGACGAGCCCGCCGAGTCCGCCGGCGATCAGCCGCGCCGCGATCTGCTTGCGCCCGCCGCCCACCGCCATCAGCGCCGCGGCGAGGCCCAGCGCGAACGGCGCTTCGGGCAGCTTGAGGCCGGCTGCGGCGCCGGTGAGAAGCCCCGCCGCAGCGCACCACTTGGCGGCGTTGATGGGCGGCCCCGCCGCCAGCTCCTCACGCCGGGTCACCAGAATGGCGAGGCCGGACAGCGTGAACAGGCTCATCACGTTGTCGTAATAGTGGGTGCCGTAAAGGCTGAGCGTCAGCCCGCCGGTCATGGCGAAGAACGAGAGCGCGGCCGCGGCAAGCTCGCGGTATTCGACGCGCAGGCTCGATCGCGCCAACAGATAGAGCGGCACGATGTTGGCCGCCTGGAACAGCCCCAGCACGGCGATCGCGAACCACGAGGTGGTGTGCGTCGCCAGCCAATAGAACGGGACGTCCGACAGCGGATTGTAGTAGCTGCCCTGGTGCGCCACCGCGACGTCGACGTCCATGCGCCCGTTCAGGAAGGCATAAGGGATGTACCAGTGGTAGTTGCGGAAGTCCCATGACGTGTCCTTGCCGAGCCAAACCACGTAGCCGGCCCACAGCAGCAGCGAAACGCCCAGGAAGGCGAGTTCGCCGGGCTTGAGGGTTTTCCGGAACGGGAGGCGTGCGGGCATGAAACGACACGCGGCGAAGCAACCGCCTGATGTTCTACCGCATTTTGGGGGTTTGCGAGAGGGGCGGCTTACGGCTCGTGGTCGATCGCCAGATTGGAGAGGAACTGTTCGGTGCAGGTGCGCCAACTGTGCTGCAGGGCGAAAACCCGTGCATCGTCGCGCGAGATCGCAAGCGCCGCGCGGCATGCCTTGCCGAGGTCGGGGTCGAGCACGGCCACCGGCGCGTCGCCCACCACGTCGCGGGGACCTTGCACCGGGAAGGCGGCGACGGGCGTGCCGCAGGCCAGCGCCTCAAGGATGACGAGACCGAACGTGTCGGTCCGCGACGGAAACACGAACACGTCGCTTGCCGCATACGCTTGCACCAGCGGCGCGCCGGCACGCGGCCCCAGGAACTTGGCGGCGGGGTAGGCGCGCTCCAGCGAGGCCCGCGCCGGACCGTCGCCGATCAGCACCTTGGTACCCGGCAGATCGAGATCGAGGAACGCCTCGATGTTCTTCTCGACGGCGATGCGCCCGACATAAAGCCAGATCGGCCTGGGAAAGGCGAGCGAGGCGCCCGGCATGGGGTGGAATAGGTCGGTATCGACGCCGCGCGACCAGATGCGCACGTTGCGGAAGCCCAGATTCTCGAGCTCGCGCTTGAGCGCCGGCGTCGCCACCATCATCGCGGTGGCGGGCGCGTGGAACCAGCGCAGGAAACGGTAGACCGTCGCCTCGCCGACGAAGGGAAATCGCGCCCTGACATATTCGGGAAAACGCGTATGGAACGAGGTGGTGAAGGGAATGGCATAGCGCCGGCAAATCGCCCGCGCGCCCATGCCCAATGTGCCTTCGGTGGCGATATGGATGGCGTCCGGCGCGTATTCGCGGATTTCCTGTTCCAGCTTCCGCCGGGCGAACACGGCCAACCTGATCTCGGCATAGGTGGGCAGCGGGATGGTGAGGCGGCCTTCCGGGGTCACGTAGCGCACGTCGTGGCCCAGCGCGCCGAGGTCCCGTCCGAGCATTTCCAGCGTGCGCACCACGCCGTTGACCTGCGGCGCCCAGGCGTCGCTGACGATCATCACCTTCAGGCTGTTCGCCTCTTCGGGCACGAAACTCCATCCGGCCTGGCCGATGCCGACCGGCATGGTTCGACGGACGCGGCGTCTACGCGGGTATAAGCGCAGCTTCACCTTCGGCGCCCGCGAGAACACGGGCGGGATCGCTCGCCGGAGTAGAGGATGCCCAGTGCAGAATCTCCAGATGCCCGCCGGCATCTTCGACAAGGGCTGTACAGCTTTCAACCCAGTCTCCGTCGTTCAGGTAGAGGATGGTGCCGATTCGGCGCATTTCCGCCTGGTGGATGTGACCACAAAGCACGCCGTCGACGCCCTTGGGCGCCGCCGCCTTGGCCACCACCTCTTCGAAACGCGAGACGTATTCGACCGCGTTCTTGACCTTCCGCTTCAGGTAGGCCGACAGCGACCAGTAGGGCAGGCCGAAGCGGCGCCGGATGTCGTGCAGCCGGTCGTTGAGCGCCAGCGCCAGCGTGTAGGCCCAATCCCCGACATGGGCGAGCCACTTGGCATAGCCGATCACGCCGTCGAACTGGTCGCCGTGCAGGACGAGCAGCCGCCGGCCGTCCGCCGTCCCGTGGATGGCGTCGGCCACGATCTCGATCCCGGCGATGTTGCGGCCGCAGTACTCCCGCAGGAACTCGTCGTGGTTGCCCGGCACATAGATCACCCGCGTGCCTTCGTCGACCTTGCGCAGGATCTCGGCAACCACCCGGGTCTGCGCATCCGTCCAGTACCAGCGGTACTTGAGCTGCCAGCCGTCGATGATGTCGCCCACCAGATAGAGGGTCTCGCAGGTGTTGCGAGCGAGGAAATCCGCCAGCAGCTCGGCCTTGCAGCCCCGCGTACCCAGGTGGACGTCGGAGACGAAGACGGTGCGGTACTGGCGGGCGGCCGGCAGGGGATGGGGTGAATACGGCGCCCGCTTTCCCCCCGTGGCGGAAGGGGCGAGAAACCAGAGGGTACTCCAGGCACTTAACGCCATGCTGGGATCCGTGAGAATCGCTCGCGGCAAGGAGCTAACCGATCCGCGCGACTCTTTTTTGGCAGGAGGACGACGAAGCCATGAATCAGCACCCGGGCGGACACTATGTCGCCACGCTCATTTCGCATATGCACATCAAACGGGCTCATCCTGCCTAAGCCGCGGGCATTCTCCGGTTATTCATGTGAAAACAAAGATATTAGCCTTCAAAAACTAGTCACAAAATGTCGGACTTGGTGCTTGCTTAAGGGCTCTTGGGATGGCATATTTTTGCAGCGCGGTAGTACGGAATTGCTCCTGTGCCACCGCGGCCCTTCCTGGGCGTTTCCTCCCTGAACTTGGCCGCTCCTTCGGGGGCGGCCTTTTTTCTGACTCTAATTCGTAAGTGGTACGAGCAATTCGGTAAGCGCTGTCTTGCCTACGGCGAAGGCATGCTCACGGCATGAGCGGCACCGCAGGCGATTCCATGCAGCTTGAGTCAGCTTCGCCGTCACTCGGCCGCGAGCGGGCGCGCCGGGCGCAAGGCCTTCGCGTCGAACGCCATCAGGCGGGCGAGTGCCGCCGTCAGGCGGTCGCGCAGCGCGGCGAATTGCGGGCCGCGTTCGACGCGCTCTTCGTCGAGATAGAGCCCCCGGTTCACTTCGATCTGCAGCGCATGGATTCCGGCGTCGCGCCGCGCATAGAGGTGTGTGGTGTAACCGCCCGCATAAGGCGCGTTGCGCGTGCTGGTGAGGCCGCTTGCGTCGAAGGCGTGCTCGGCATGGCGCAGCAGACTGGGGCTCACCGAAGCCCCGTTGCAGTCGCCGAACACGACGGCCGGCACCGAGGCGCCCGACGGCATCGAATGGCAGTCGACCACCACTGCCGCGCCGAAACGGGCGACCGTCTCGTCCACCAGCCGTGCCAAAGCCGCGTGATAGGGGCGATAGAGGCGTTCAAGCCGCGCCTCGGCTTCCTCCGGCGAAAGCTTGCCGCGGTAGATGTCGGTGCCGTCGCGCACGACGCGGGGGATCACGCCGAGGCCGGCGGCGACGCGCGCGCTCGGCGCGTCCACCGGCACGCCCAGCGGTCCGTCGAACATCTCCCGGTCGAATTCCGAGGGGGCCCGGTTGGCGTCGATCAGAACGCGCGGGAACGCGGCGCTCAACAACGGCGCTCCGTGCGCGACCGCGCCGTCGAACAGCTCGTCGACAAAGGCGTCTTCGGAGCAGCGCAGGGCGAGCGGGCTCAGCCGGCTGGCAGCGACGAAGCTCGGGGGATAGCAGCGGCCGGAATGAGGCGAGGCCAACACGAAGGGTACGCTCTGCACCTTGGGGCGCAGCAGGCGGAAAGGCGCCGACACCAGGCCCGCCAGGACCTCGTCCTCTGCCTTCCACGCCGCCGGTTCGTTCATGGCCTTCCTTCCTCGGGCCGAGTGGACCATTAAGGCGCCGTCGCGATCAAGCCGGCACCGCGACGTTAACCGGCATTTACCGATTCGCGATTATACGGTTTAGTAGCCCCCGGGCGGAGCGGCGTA
>Ga0335082_10003987_pt1 | contig 16070 bp, 17 predicted proteins | sample Lox_Sample_41_FD_206718 | JGI IMG/M metagenome (GOLD analysis project Ga0335082, IMG submission 206718) | Soil microbial communities from Loxahatchee National Wildlife Refuge, Florida, United States - Lox_Sample_4.1 | ecosystem: Environmental > Terrestrial > Soil > Wetlands | place: USA...
TCGAGGCTGACTTCCATCGGCGACTTGATATCGCCCATGTCGAGAGAGTCCGCGACGTATTGGCGCGTGACCCAGGGGTTGTAAAACATCGCAAACGGCGACTTTTGGCCGTTCAAAGCGGGAACGCTTTCGAACAGAACCATCTTGGGCTCGTTACGCACGTCAAGATGTTTCAGATACGCGACGGTCTCGTAATTGTTTGCATCGATAAAGTTTTTCTCGCGAATGACCGACCCTTCTCTTTTTGCGCCTTCTTGTTCTATGAAGCTCGGTAAATTTTTAGCCATGTATCTCTCCTCTAAAATTAAACTCGCAGAATATCAATCTTACTTAGTCGAATCCTAAATGGAGTGCAAGCGAGCTCAGCTGCCCGCAAGCCCCTTGAGGGCGCGCAGTTTATTGCGCCAACCGGAGCGGCAGAGCAACTCAAGCAAATAGCGGATCTGCTCGGATTTCTTCGCGCTGGCGGGATACCAGGGCTTCTCTTCTCTGGGGCCAAAACGATGGGTCACGATGGTTTTCTGGCGACAATATTTGCGAATCCCCTCGGCTCCATGTCGGGTGCCGAAGCCGCTGTCCTTGACGCCACTCATGGGAGCATCCGGAATGATGAAATTGACCAAGCTGTCGTTGATGCAAATGGCGCCGACTTCCAAGCGTTCAGCCATTCGGTAGTCAGCAAATTCTCGGCGCGAAAAGACACTGGCGCTCAATCCGTAGTGAGAATCATTGGCCAGGGTAAGCGCTTCTTCAGCATCTTTGACCCGCATGATGGGAATCACCGGCCCGAAGGTTTCGTCTCGCATGACGCTCATGTTCGGGTCGACATCGACTAAGACTGTAGGCTCGTAATAGAAGCCTTTAAAATTAGGATTCCTGCGGCCGCCAGTGAGCGCTTTAGCGCCGTTAGCGACGGCTTCGTTGACTTGTGCTTCGATCTTTTGCAGTTGCGCCTCCGAAGTGATGCTGCCGACTTCGACTTCGTCTCCGCTGGCACCTTGCCGAATGGCGCGGACTTTGGTGACTATGCTGGTCACGAACGACTCGTAAACCGGCGCTTCGACGTAGACCCGCTCAACGGACGTGCAGGCTTGTCCGCAGTTCATCAGGGCGCCCCAAACACAGGCGCCGGCGGCGCGTTCGAGATCGGCGTCCTTGAGGACGATCATCGGATCTTTCCCGCCGAGTTCCAAGGATACTGGAATCAATCTTTCGGCGGCCCGATGCATCACTCGCTTGCCGGTTTCAACGCTGCCGGTGAAGGCGATCATGTCGGCGTGGTCGATGAGCGCTTCTCCAGTTTCTCCGCGGCCAACAACAATTTGAAAAAGGTTTTTGGGAAATCCTGCCTTGGTCATAAGTTCCGTGCCGAAGAGGGCCGAAAGGGGAGTTAATTCAGAAGGTTTAATCACGACGGCGTTACCTGCCATGAGGGCGGGAAGCGCTTCCCCCAGCGTGAGCGTCAAAGGAAAATTCCACGGGCTGATGATGCCGATGACTCCGCGCGGCAGATAAGTGGAAACCACCTTTTTCGTTTTCATCAGCAAAAAATGCGCCCGGATGACTTCCGGTTTTAGATACTCAGCGGATTTCTTAGCCCAGACGCCGATGGCGTCGCAGAGGTAGAAAAGCTCGTTGCCGTAGGCCTCGGCTCTCGGTCTGCCGGTTTCCGCCGTCAGAATGTCCGCAAGCTTGTCTTGCTCGTCGATCAAAAGATCGCGTAATCGATAGAGCAATTTCGCTCGTTCGGCAAAGCTGGTGGCTTGCCATGTCATTTGAGCTTCGCGCGCGCGCGCCACAGCAGCGGCAACATCCGTGGACGACGCGACCTGCAATTCGGCGATTTTTTCCAGCGTCGCTGGACTACGCACCACGATGGTTTGTGGATTCACGGGCGTCTCCGAGGGCGGGAGTGGAGCTTAATCACCCACCCATCATCCTGAGACGGCACAGGTTCTGATTTACTAAGAGACATTGATACCGAAGGTTGGAAAATTCACACCATCGTCTGGCCGCCGCAGATGTTAATCGCTTGTCCTGTGATGCCCTTCGCAAGATCTGAGGCCAGATAACAGGCAAGTTCGGCGACCTCGTCGGCTTCCAAAAATCGCTTTATGGGAATCGCTGCCACTGCCTGCGCTCTGAATTCCTCCGGGCTAATGCCCTGGAAGGCTGCGGTCTCATTGATTCCCTGAGTCGCCATTTCTGTGTCAACCCATCCCGGACAGATGGTGTTGACGGTGATACCGCGACTGACGACTTCCAGCGCAAGCGCGCGTGTGAAACCGATCATGCCATGTTTGGTAGTGCAGTAAGCTGTATAACCGGGAACGCCGAACTTTCCCAGCACAGATGAGATATTGATCACGCGCCCACCGGAATGGTCCCGCATGTGCTTCAAGGCTTCTTTTGTAACCAGATACATGCCGTTTAGATTTGTATCTACGATCTTATACCACTTGGAGTCGTCCGGATCGTCGATGAGGCTAAGGCCAGAAATCCCGGCGTTATTGACAAGAATCTGAATCGCTCCCCATTTCGCCACCACCTTGTCGACTCCGAGTTTAACGGTGTCCTTTTTCGTCACGTCCATCTGCAATGTGACATTGGGCAGGCCGAGGGCATCAAACTCAGCAGCGGCAATCTCAAGGTGAGAGCGGTTACGGGAAGCTATGGCTACTTTGGCTCCATTTTTGGCAAGACTGAATGCGACGGCCTTACCGATACCGGTGCCTCCTCCGGTTATAAGAGCTACTTTATCTTCCAGCATTTTCCCTAGTGTGCATCTTTGGATACGTAACTACTTTTGGTTCAAAAGGCAAGGCAAATGGACTTCAGATATAACGGCGCGAGTTCTTGATTTTGCAGTGGATTTCAAGTTTGTGGAAAAAAAGCCGATGGTATCTCTGGGCGCAATTGCGGATAGATTACTGAATTTTAGAGCGTCAATTTAAAAATTGTAATGCGCTTTGAGCCAGTAACCTGTTAAACTAGTCACAGATCATCGGAGAGTTTCGAGACGCACGATGGATATTACTCAGCTGTTGGCATTTGCCGTCAATCAAGAGGCGTCGGACTGCCATTTGAGCACCGGTGAACCGCCCATGATCCGTATTCATGGTGACCTCAAGAAGTTGGATTATCCGCCCCTCACGAAGGAGGAAGCTCACGCGCTAGTTTACGACATCATGAACGACGCGCAACGTAAAACATTCGAAGAGACTCACGAATGTGATTTTTCGTTTGAAATGGGAACGGTGGCTCGCTTTCGTGTCAACGTTTTTTTGCAACGTAAGGGCGAAGGCGCGGTTTTTCGTACGATTCCCACCAAGATCCTGACCCTTGAGCAGTTGGAGATGCCACCGATATTGAAGCAACTATGCGAAAAGGAAAAAGGGCTGATTCTTGTTACCGGACCCACGGGGTCAGGTAAATCTACAACGCTAGCTGGGATGGTTGACTACCTTAACGAGAGTTTCGAAGGGCATATTCTCACCGTCGAAGATCCCATTGAGTTTGTTCATCAGTCCAAGAAGTGCCTCGTCAACCAGCGTGAATTGGGACCGCATACCCATTCCTTTGCCAATGCGCTTCGCGCCGCTTTACGTGAAGATCCCGATGTCATTCTCGTCGGTGAAATGCGCGATTTGGAAACCATTCAACTCGCGCTGACCGCCGCGGAAACTGGTCATATCGTATTTGGAACGTTGCACACTTCAAGCGCTCCTAAAACGGTGGATCGTATTATCGACGTTTTTCCGCCCAGCCAGCAGGCTCAAATTCGGGCGCAATTCGCTGAGTCCATAGAAGCGGTGATTACCCAAACGTTGCTCAAGAAAAAAGGCGGCGGACGCATGCCAGCGCTGGAGATCATGACTGGCACGACGGCCATTCGCAATCTGGTTCGCGAGGCTAAAATCCATCAGATTCCGGGCACTATGCAAGTCAGCCAAAAAGACGGCATGCAGACAATGGATATGTCGCTGCAGAATTTGGTGGCGCGTGGACTGGTGACCAAAGAAGAGGCACAAGCGAAGAGCATGAATCCTAACTTGTTTGGGCCAACGACCCTCGGAGGAGCTTCGGTTGGACGTTAGAGGTCAAGCGTCGATGGACATTTACGATTTGTGTAGAGAGATGGTTGATAGGAAGGCCTCGGATCTCTATCTGACCGTGGCCCGTCCTCCAATGTTCCGGGTCGATGGCTTGCTTGAATCCGGAACGGGGGAGGCCTTTAGACCGAAAGATCTGGAGGAGTTGGCCAAATCGTTCACAAACGAAATTCAATGGGATGAATTTCTTAAAAAGCATGAATTGAACCTGGCAATCGCGGTCCCGAGCATCAGCCGTTTCCGCGTGAACGTCTTTCGGCAGAGAGGCTCTGTAGGGATGGTGATCCGACGGATCAATGTCAACATCCCGAGCATTGAAGAATTGCGACTACCAACGATTCTGAAGGACGTGGCTCTCTCCAGACGGGGGCTGGTCTTGATTGTGGGGGCCACGGGTTCTGGCAAATCGACGACCCTGGCGACGATGATTGACTACCGGAACTCGACTCAATCGGGGCACATCCTCACGATCGAGGATCCCATCGAGTTCGTGCACCGGCACAACAAATCCATCGTCACTCAACGAGAAGTGGGATTCGATACGGAGACTTTCGAAACCGGGATGATCAATGCCATGCGGCAGGCTCCAGATGTCATTTTGATCGGCGAGATTCGTTCTCTCGAAACGATGCAAGCGGCCGTCACCTACGCGGAGACCGGCCATCTCTGTCTCGGGACCCTGCATTCCACCAACGCCAATCAGGCTTTCGAGCGTATCCTAAATTTTTTCCCGGTAATTCAACACGCTCAACTCATGTTACAACTGTCGCTGAATCTACGCGCCATCATCGCGCAGAGGCTGCTTCCATCGATCGACGGAGGACGAATCCCGGCTGTTGAAATTCTCTTGGACACTCCCTTTGTCAAAGATCTCATAAAAAGAGGCCACTTCGACGAGTTGAAGGGAGCGATGGAGCAATCAATTCACGAAGGTTGTCAAACCTTCGATCAGGCGTTGTTCACGCTTTACAAGGATGGGTCGATCAGCCTGGAAGAGGCGCTGGCGAGCGCGGATAGCGCCAATAACCTACGCTTGAAGATCAAGCTTGCAGGTCTCAAGTTGGATCAAGATGTGGAAATTACCCCAACACCACCCTTGGTAGATGGAGAAAAAAGCCCCAAAGGTGACCTGCCTAAAACCGCTGGGGTGTTTCGCTTGCGTTCCCACTGAAGGCGGAGCTTTTGCCTTTTACACCTTTAGCAGAATCCATGCTGTGACAATTGTTCCGGCGATCGCACCGCCGTAGCACAGCACAGCCAGAAGTTTGCCTATCGGTTTGAGCCCGATGTCGTTCAGCGTAAAGTAGAAACGATGGGCCCAGTGGTAGAGCGGCAGCACGATCAAAACAAAAATATAGAGCTTCACCCACCAGATGCGATACAGGGCGCCGCCGTCGCTGATCCAACCAAGCGGTAGCGCAAAGCCGATGATGATGATTTGAATAGGAACGAGAAACGCAGCTACCACGCCCCCTGCCGAGAAAAGTCCCCACCAAAAAGGTTCAGTCGTTTTTTCCGCAGCCATCTTTCAGCCCTTGAGCGCGAGAAACAAGATCAAAACTGCCAGCGACACTACCGCCCAGGCAACGATGTGAAGGGCGGTGACCGTCTGGCGCGGGACCAAACGCTCTCCCAGTCGTACGGGGAGCACCACGGCCGAAGATTGAAACCATGTGATGCTGTGATAAACGGCGAACAGGAGCACCACCACGTGGAAAAGAATCCATCCCGGCGAGCTAAGCTTTTGCGTAAAAGCGATGTAAGCGTCGGGCCCTTTAGTTAATTGATAGATTTGGACCAGATAGACGACCAAAAACAACGCGATGAACACGCTCGAAAGTTCGCGCAGCATGAAAAGAAAGTAGCTCTGCTTCTTTAGCCACCACGTGGCAGGCATCTTTCGGTGGTAGAGCTTGGATTGTTCCGGTCGCGTTCCACTCATCCTTCGAGCCTCCTCAGGAGCTTAGTCGAACGGTTCATCGCTGCCCCCACGGCATCAATATAGACTGAAACCAGTTCTTGGTTGTGTCCACCTTCGAGCGCTGGATGGCGGCAGCCGGATCGACGTCTTTGGGGCACACGACGCTGCACTCCCCCACGAAGGTGCAGTCCCAGATGCCGTCGTGGTTCCCGATCACCGCGCGTTGTTCCTTGCCTTGGTCGCGGGAGTCCATGTTGTAGCGGTAACCGAGAGCGATGGCAGCGGGGCCGAGAAATTTCGGCTCAAGGCCGTAAACCGGGCAAGCCGCATAGCAGAGCATACAGTTGATGCACTGGGTGAACTGGTGGAACGCCTCGAGTTCCTGGGGTGTCTGCCGGTATTCACCCTCGGTGACGGGTTTTTCCTCCTTGCGGATAATCCAGGGCTTCACGCTTTTGAGCTTATCCAGGAAGTCGCTGATGTCGATGACCAAGTCTCGGATAATGGGAAAATTGGCCAGAGGTTCGACCCGAATTGGCCGTGGGTAATAGTCACGTAGGAATGCGGCGCAGGTGAGCTTGGGCACGCCGTTGACCATCATCCCGCAGCTCCCGCATACGCCCATACGGCAAGACCATCGGTAGCTCAAGGTTCCGTCAACCTGGTCCTTGATGTGGTTCAGAGCATCGAGAACAACCCAGTCCTCACGGTAGGGGACAGGATAGCTTTGCACTGTCGGGGCAGAATCTTTTCCCGGGCGGTAACGCGTCACGTTCAGTGTAATAGTTGGTTCGCTCATTGATCTACCTCAAAGCGGGCCTGAGTAATAAGGACTAATCTATGAAATATCTCAAGACTCAGCCCTCATCGCTCATTGTTCAGTACTTCCTTTCCTCTGGCTGCCAGCGCGTGATCGTCACCGGCAGATAGTCTATTCTTGGCCCCTCAGGCGTTCGGTAGGCCAGGGTATGCTTGAGGAAGTTCTCATCATCGCGCTTCGGGAAGTCGGTGCGGGTGTGTGAGCCCCGCGACTCTTTGCGCCGGAGGGCTGAATTGGCTATAGCTTCGGCAACGTCAAGCATGAAGTCCAGCTCCAACGCGCTCGTGACTTCCGTGTTGAAAGTGCTTCCCTTATCCTCGATGACGATATTCTTGAAGCGATCCCGCAGGGTTCTCAGAGTGGTGCATGTCTTTTGCATTTTTTCTTCGTCGCGATAGATACCGACTCCCTCCTCCATCGCTTTCTGCATTGCCTGGCGGATCGTCGCAATTCTTTCCCGACCGCCCTCCTTGCGCAGAAACTGGCGGTCCAAGCGGCGCTGTTCATCCGCCGCCAGCGCAGAAAGCGGCGCGGTCTGCGGCGCCGGCTGGCTCCTGGCAAATTCAGCGGCGGAGCGCCCGGCTCTTGACCCGAAGACCAGGATTTCAGTCAGCGAATTGGAACCCAGCCGGTTGGCGCCATTGATCGAAACGCATGCAGTTTCTCCCGCGGCGTAAAAACCATCTAGCGCCGTTTTCGCGTTCAGATCGGTGGAAACGCCTCCCATCATGTAGTGGACAACAGGCCGCACCGGAATAGGCTCGTAGACCGGATCGATGCCCACATATTTGTGCGCCAGCTCGCGCACGAACGGCAGCTTTTTGTTGATCAGTTCTTCGCCGAGATGGCGCAAATCGAGGTGGACGTAGTGGCCATAGGGCCCCTCGAAAGTTCGACCTTTGGCAAGCTCCTGCATATGGCAGCGTGATAAGATATCGCGGGGCCCGAGCTCCATCTTGCGGTGCGTCGGTGTTTCGGTCGGGGGGCCGAGACCGTAGTCCTGAAGGTAGCGATAACCATCTTTGTTCTTCAGCCATCCCCCTTCGCCGCGTGACGCCTCAGTGATCAGGATGCCGGTCCCAGGCAATCCCGTGGGGTGGTACTGGACAAATTCCATGTCTTTCAGAGGCACGCCGGCGCGGTACGCGAGAGCCATGCCATCACCTGTGTTAATCGCGGCGTTGGTGGTGAAGGGAAAAACGCGCCCGCCTCCGCCCGTGCAGAGGATGACGGCCTTGCCGACAATGACTTCGACTTGACCCGTGTAGAGATTGATCGTTGTTACCCCTCGGACTTTACCATCATCAACGAGGAGGGAGGTTAGAAAGCACTCGTCGTAGCGAACGATGTTGTCATATTTGAGGGAAGTCTGAAACAGCGAGTGCAGCAAATGAAAGCCTGTCTTATCCGCAGCGAACAGCGTGCGATCGACAGTCATCCCGCCAAAGGACCTCACGCTCACCCGTCCGTCCGGATCGCGACTCCACGGGCAGCCCCAGTGCTCGAGTTGGATCACTTCTCCTGGAGCTTCCTTGATAAACGCCTCTACCGCATCCTGGTCGGCCAGGAAGTCCGCGCCAAAAATCGTGTCTTTGGCATGAAGGTCAAGATTGTCAAACTCGCGCATCACAGCGGCGGTGCCGCCCTCCGCCGAGACGGTGTGGCTGCGCATGGGGTAAACTTTGGAGACAATGGCGATGGACAGTTGCTTCGACGCTTCTGCTGCCGCAATGGCCGCGCGCAATCCCGCACCACCGCCCCCGACGATTACGATGTCATGAGTAAACATTTTCAGTTCTATTATCTGCTGATTCGCTAGCTGTCAAGTTTCTCGTAGAATTTTTGTAGCGGCCAGGGGGGATCGCAGGCTTGGTTACTTACGCTTCTTGATGATTGTATAGCCGAGCTCTTCGATCGCAGCCAGGATGTCGGCGACCGCGGTGAGATCTTGGATTTCCGCATGCCCCAATCGCACCTTCACCGCATAGTTGTATCCGTAGGGGTGCTTCGTCTTGCGGAACTTTATGATCTCTTGAGCCAGAACAAGAGGGTTAACTTTTTTTTCTGCGGTCTCCATGCGAATTGGGAATTGGAGTAATGGAGTGCTGGAGTATTGGAGTGATGGGTAATCGGAAACAACACTCCATTATTCCATTACTCCAATATTCCATTCTTTTAGGTCAGCATGTTGACCTTGGATTCGACCTTGTCTGTCGCGACGAGATGGCGCTTTAAGTTCATCTCATTGGGGTCAAAACCCAGGGCCAGACCCAGGAACTGAGGCAAGTGGAGAATGGGCAGGTCAATCTCTGCTCCTGTTTGTGCTTCAGCCTTTGCTTGGTTTCCATCCAAGTTTAGATGGCAGAGCGGGCAGGGGGTCACCATAAAGTCAGCGCCCTTTTCCTTTGACTCGCCCGTGTGTTTTGCCACCATAGCCAGAGAGTTTTCCTCGTTGGCTGAAAGAATGGGAAAGCCACAGCACTTTCCCTTACCGCTGATGTCGGCCATATCGGCGCCCAAAATACCTATGAGCTCATCCAGATAGGCTTTCCGCCGATTTAGCTCCTTTGTTGGAGTTATGGCTTCGGGAGGACGGCGCAGGAAACAACCATAAAAAGGGGATACCTTGAGACCCTTGAGGGGTCTTTGTATTAAAGCCTTAAAACGCTCAATGCCGTAGTCTTCAAAGATAACCCATAGGAGATGCTTCACCTCTATGGTTCCTTTGTATTCGAGACCTTCATCGGCGAGGTATTCTCGGTTGATCTTCTCCCGATAGGTGGGATCTTCTTTAAGCCGGTAGTTCGCTTGAGCCATCACTCCCTGACAGGTGCTGCATATGGTCATAACGGGGAGACCCATGCGTTCTGCCTTTGCAAATGTGCGGGCATTGATCGGGTCTGAGATATATTGCGGAAGAACCCCTGCTCCTGTGCAGGCGACGTCCTTCAACTCTTCAAGCTCAATCGCTAATTTGTCTGCTACTTTGACGGCTGATGGGTATAGTTCCGGGCAGCCGCCACGGGAGACGCAGCCGGGGTAGAACGCGTATTTCATTTTTCCTCCTGTTCTGCTTTCTGGAAGATTTTCTTGATTTGATCAGAACCTGGGCGCTTCGAATGCATATAGGGAATCGGCGCCTTGCCACGGGCGAGCGCTTTAGCTGCGGTGGGTAGTAGTTTCATTAGCCCTTTTACATTTGTGAGTCCTTCAGACTCCACGGCAAGCCTACCCTCATCGAGCCAGCCGCTTTCCTTAACCGACGCAGCAAAACTCGCATGGTGCCGGGCAACGGCCTCATGAGTGATCCCCGACTGGTAGGCCCGGTCTCTCAAGGCAACAATGCGCTTGGTAGGTTCAATCCCCCTGGGGCAATGTTCGTCGGCCTCGTAGCAATGAACGCAATCCCATATGCCCTTGGGTTTCTCAACAATCTTCACTTGTTCCCGAGAATTTTTGTTCCTGGGATCAAAGGCGAGGCGATAAGCCTTAGTCAGGGCTGCAGGTCCGAGAAAATCAAAATCAACCGGCAGGATCGTACAACCCTCGTCGCACATCCCACAGTGAAAGCAGCTCAGGACCTTTCTTAAGTCCGCCATCGCAGCATCCGGAACTATATTTTCACCATCCGCCGTCTCGCTAGCGTCAAGCCAGGGTTTCACCGCTTTGATCTTATTCCACATGAAGGCATCCCAATCGAAAACGAGGTCTTTGATGACCGGGACGTTGCGTAGCGGGTCGAGCGAGATCTCAGGGCCCTTTTGGGTGTAGGCAGAAACCTTGGCCGTACAGGTCAAGCGGGCGCTGCCATTCACGCGGACCATGCAGTCGCCGCAATAACCCCGGGCGCAGGAAGCGCGAAAGGCTAGAGTCCCGTCCACCTCGTCTCGGATCTTGAACAGGCTGTCGAGAACGGTGGCGCCGTCAGGTGCCTCGACGGTGTAATTGGAGCGGCTGGGCTTGCCATCTTTCTCAGGATCCTTCCGATAAACCTTGAATGTGACTTGCATCTGTTTCGCCTCCTCCGGTCTCTCGTTCAGTTCGCGACCGGCTTTTTCTCCACTTGCGCAGATCCCTGCACGAGTTTGACAGCGGTGTGATTCTTCCAGTTCTGGTCGTCCAAGTTAGGAAAATCGCTTCTGCGGTGGGCGCCACGGCTCTCGCAGCGGGCTTGAGCAGAAAGCGCTACCACTTCTGCTAGGGTAAGCATCGATCCGAGCTCCAAACAAGTCGTAAGCTCATAGTTGTATACTTTCGACGGGTTCCGCACGCGAATCTTTTGATAGCGCTCTCTTAGTTTCTTAATTCCGTCCACCGCTTCTTGCAATCCTTGGGCGTCGCGGCTGAGACCAACCTTGTCATTCATAAGTTGGCCAAGCTCAGAATGGATTTTACCTAGCGAATCTCCTGATGAATTTGCCGAAATGAGGGCCGCAAGCCGTTTCTCTTCGTCTGCTACTTTGCCCGCCGGGAAATTCTTTTTTTGCGTGCTCTTCGCGTACGTGGATGCGGCCTCTCCTACGTTCCTGCCGAAGACCACAGCTTCGGTGAGAGTGTTTCCCGCCAAACGTCCCGCGCCATTGAGTCCATTAGAGGCGCATTCCCCGACGGCAAATAAGCCGGTGATTGACGTCTCTCCCTTCGCATTGGTCTCGATTCCCCCCATTGGACGATGAGCTGCCGGACGAATGGGAATCAAATCCTTTGTCGCATCCAGGCCGCCGACCGTGCGCACCAGCTCATGAGTCTGGGGAAATCGCGCGAGGAGCTTTTCTTTCCCGATGGGCTTTAAGTCGAGGAAGAGAGTCCCATCACCGTTCCCGGCCTGGGCAATTGAGAGGCATAACTTATCTCGGGTTAGTCCTTTTGACTTCTGGATCACCTCGCCCTTCTGGTTCACGATCTCGGCGCCGGCATTTAGGGTGGCTTCGGTGATGACAAAGCTTTGCCCTTTTGGGCAAACCGTTGGATGGAACTGAACCATCTCCATGTCCATCAAACGAGCGCCGGATTGATAGGCAAGAGCTTGGCCGTCACCGGTGGTGCCGAGAGAGACGGTCGAAGGGAGATACATTCGTGTGAATCCACCCGTGGCAAGGATCACGGCCGGGGCGGCAAAGGAATCAAGTTTTCCGGTGCGCAGACTCAGCGCGGTGACTCCAACACAGGTTCCCCCATCAACGACCAGAGAAGTGACAAACCACTCTTCGAATGACGGAATACTCTCGCGCACAAACTGCTCGTGGAGGACTTGGAGCACGATGTAACCGGTGCGATCATCTGTGTAGCAGGCACGGCTTCGGCTATTGGAACCGAAACTCCGGCGGTCGAGCTTGCCCTGGTTGTCCCGGTTGAAAGGAGCCCCCATATGCTCCAACCAAATAACGTCCTTCGCGGCCTCTTGGGTGAATTTCTGGACAACGGCACGATCACACAGACCGTCTCCAGCAACGAGCGTATCTTGGGCAAAAATCTCCGGAGAGTCGTCACTGCCCAGGGGAGCGTTGAGCCCGCCTTGAGCAATGCTAGAGTTTGTCCTCAAGGGATGAACTTTTGTGATGAGAGCGACGCTGGCTCCCGCGCGTTTTGCGGCGATGGCCGCTCTCAGTCCTGAAGCTCCACCGCCAATGACCAACACATCAGATTCTTGCATTTACCTCTCGCTTGCGTGTGAGTGTCGCTCTTATAACAAATGGTTCTCAGAGCGTCAAGGAAACGGAGGGCACATCGAGGATGGAAGCTGGAGGATGGAGGATGGAGAATCGATCCTCAATTCTCCATCATCGATCCTCGATTCGTTATATCTAATCCGGAATTCCGGGTTCGGTCATCCGCCAGGGGTCGAGAATTTTGTTGAGACGGTCCTCAGGCAGCACCTTGTGTGCTTTGGATACGTCCCTCACCGTCTTTCCCGTGGCGAAGGCTTCCTTGGCGATTTTTGCCGCAGCGTCATAGCCGATCACCGGCGCCAGGGCGGTAACCATGGCGAGACTCTGCTCAACCATCTGTTTGCAGCGCTCTTCATTGGCCTCAATACCGGTCACACATTTTTCTGTGAAGGCTTTGACGACGTTGGCGCTGAATTGAATCGCTTCCAGAAGCCGAAGAGCCATGATCGGCATCATCACGTTTAGCTCGAAATTGCCCGCTTGGCCGCAAATAGTGATGGTAGCATCGCAGCCGATGACGTGAGCCGCAACCTGAAGCACGGACTCGCACATGACCGGGTTTACTTTCCCGGGCATGATCGAAGAGCCGGGTTGTGTGTCCGGGACGCCGATCTCGCCGATTCCGCATCTTGGGCCGGAGCTAAGCCAGCGCAGGTCGTTTGCGATTTTTGTGAGGCTTACGGCGAGCGTTTTAAGACTACCGCTCACCTGTACAACTGCATCCTTGCTGGCCTGAGCCTCGAAGTGGTTCTTTGCCTCGCGGAAAGGGAGGCTGGTCATCTTAGCGATCTTTTTAATGGTTCGTGCGGCAAATTCCGGGTGGGTATTGATTCCGGTTCCGACTGCCGTTCCCCCCAGCGCTAATTCTTCAAGCCCGGCGGCTGAAGCTATGATTCGTTCGATGCTCAATTCGGTCTGGCGCGCATAGCCGCTGAATTCCTGTCCCAAACGGATCGGCGTGGCATCAGCCAAGTGGGTACGGCCGATTTTGACAATCGCATCGAATTCGTTTGCCTTGCGGTTGAGCGCGGCATGCAACCCTCGGAGCGCCGGCAAAAGTTCTCTTTCAATCGCCTCCAGTGCGGCGATGTGAATCGCCGTGGGAATCACGTCATTACTCGACTGGCTCATGTTCACATGGTCGTTGGGATGGATGTCTTTACTCCCGCGTGGTTTGCCGAACAGTTCCAGCGCCCGATTGGCGATAACTTCGTTGGCATTCATGTTCGTCGACGTTCCGGATCCCGTTTGAAAGATGTCAACGACAAACTCTTTACGGAGTTCTCCTTCCATGATCTCCTGAGCTGCCTTGCGAATCGCATCGGCAGTTTTTCCCTCCAACAGCCCCAGCTCTTCGTTAGCCGCGGCCGCAGCATATTTGATTAAGGCAAGGGCACGGAGAAAGCCTTCGGGAAAACTAATGCCGCTAATCGGAAAATTTTCCACTGCGCGCTGGGTCTGTGCCCCGTAGTAGGCCTCCCTTGGGACTCTGACCTCGCCCATGGAATCCGTTTCAATGCGATAATCTCTCGCGTCGGCCATAAGTATCTCCTCCTAACTCTCGTTTAGCAGGGCGCGAGTAAGTGTCAAGGCTTGTGACCCCCAATCCGACTTTCAGAAACTTGGGACCGTAGCAGACGGGCGAGGTGTTGCCGGGAAGAGGGCCAGAGTTAGCCCTAATCCGACATTATTTCGAACCCGCAAGGCCAGCAAGCCCTACAGCCGTGGGCAATGGGACACTGCCTTGAAGGCCACCCCGCATTCCCCTAGGGGTGATGTTTCGTACGTCAGGGCCTTAGAGCAAACTGTGTGCTCGGGTGCCCACGGCTTCCGGTCTCGCCGTCCTCGCTCACTGCTGACGGTGCTCAACTTTTGTCGGATTAGGGTTAGTAACGGCCTTGAGGGAATACATCTTTAAGTTGCGAAAGGAGTTCTTCGTATGCGACGGAAGACAGCGCAATCACAATCCGGCGGTCGGCGGACTCACCTGAAAACTCAAGCATGTAACCGGTCTCGTCAACACTCAACAGCCCCGTATAAACTGACAGCAACGGAAATACGATTGGCTGAGGTGTTCCCACGGGAATGTATATATTTTGAAACTGCAAATTGCTCTGGAGGAGGGTTTGATCGGCGTCTTCGGCCTTTAAGAGGGAAGTACACGCCTGGTGGGAAAAGCACAGGAGACAGTGAACCTTATCCGAACTGCTTGCGTGTGCCCACACCACGCCGTGGTCCGGGTGGTTACGAAACGTTGCGAAGCGAAATAGCGGCGGCATCAAAAAAGTTCCAGCCGTGCGTAACTCGATCGGGTTTAACAAGTCCTGAGGTTGGGCCATAGACACATCCCTATTCTAGCCCCCTAGCAAAGAGCCCCGTGAACATTCGACCGTAACTCATCAAACGAAAGCGGTTTTCCCAGACATGGGATACCGTGTCCTCAAATTGGTCTAAGATCGTCGGCAGGAAGGCTGATCCCAAGGAATTTTTCGCCAACCGTTTCTTCAAGGAGCCTGAAGATCGCGACTTCGCCAATGAGTTTTTTCAGCCGGCGATAAATTCAAACTCCCAAAGCCAGCCTTCCGGGTTAACGAGCGATTCGGGACTCGCTCCCCCGGAGTTCTGTTACTTGTTGTCCGCAAGATGCTTGGCGCAGGCATCGGCAACTTTACTATCGGCCTTGTCCTCACCCGGCATGATCGCCCAGCTTTGCTTTTCAATATAGCGACCTTTGTCCCAAGCATCTTTTTCCTTCATTTCTTTGAGCTTCTGGTCCTTCTGTGAGTCTTTGTTAAACTGTGCGACGCAGATCGATCCCAACCGGTCGGCGACAGCGTTGGCAGCGGTCTCCTTAGCCATCGCTTCGGCGGTACCGCTGGTCACCCAGCCACCCCAGTTGAATCCGACAATGGCTAATACTATTGCGCCTCCGACGGCGCCCCACAAAACTGGTTTAATTTTCTCCCAATCCATTAGACACCTCCCTTAAATGCGAGCTTGGAACACGCTCAGTCAACGCCCCGCAGCAGTGACAAATCCAGTAATCCGAGTATTGTTTCGCGACGGAGCATTCTTGACAAACGCGGCAATGACGGTGGTGGCAGCTACTACAAATATCGCTGCCAACCGGTTCCGACGCGGAGTCGGCCTTTGCCCATGCCTGTTTCGCGGAACGAGCTTCGATCAGAAAAAAGCGCTTGTTGCCCACCCCGTTGTATCCTTGAGTCACTCGCTGGATGACTCGGTCCCGCACATCAACCGTATAAAAACCCATCTTATCTTCCTTCTTTCAGACAAGCCTTACGGTGAGTAGTCAGAGCCTAGCAGTGGTCATGCTGCGCTAACTCGACAGGAATTGCTGTCTAATATTGAACAATTCTGAAAAGAATTATTGCGAGGCCCGCAGGCATCGGGGCGCGGGGATAGTCCTGCTCTGACTCATAACTAGACACTCGGACGCCAACAAAAAAGCTAATTGATCAAGGAAAGCAGGGGGAAGTGAAATCAGTTTGGCTTAGCAAAATTGGCTAACGATCCATTGGGAGCGT
>Ga0335082_10003988_pt1 | contig 16070 bp, 9 predicted proteins | sample Lox_Sample_41_FD_206718 | JGI IMG/M metagenome (GOLD analysis project Ga0335082, IMG submission 206718) | Soil microbial communities from Loxahatchee National Wildlife Refuge, Florida, United States - Lox_Sample_4.1 | ecosystem: Environmental > Terrestrial > Soil > Wetlands | place: USA: Florida...
AGAGCATCGGCGGCTTTCGTCGAACACGGTTCCGAGGGCGAGAGCGCACGCAGCTCGCGAGCTTCATGATCGGCGCCGCGTACAACCTGCTCCGGATCGCGCGGCTGACCCCCGACGCCGCGACCGCGTGAAGGTCGAGCGACCGAGTCGCTGAGCCTTCCGCAGCGCGAGACGAAGCCGCAAGAAGGGATTACGAAGTAGCTCGGCGACTGCGGTTTTTCCGCAGCCTGCTAACGGCTAACGGCTAACGGCTCTCTCTCTACGTCCAATGCCCCGCGCGAAGCGCCGCGGCATCGATCACTTTCACCTTCGGCCCGAGCGCTTCGCGGAAGCTGTCCTCGTCCTCGTCGTCCATGATCGCATCGCCGAAGCCGGCGGCGATTTCCATCGCGGTCGCGAGGATGCGGAGGAACTGCGCGAAGCTCGACGCCGCGAGCGTCGGCACCCAGCGATCCTGTCCGCTCATCGCGGTGTAGACCGGGCAGTCTCCCTCGGGGTCCGGCTTCGACACGTCGAGGAAGTACGGGTCGCCGAGCAGCGAGCTCTCGCCGATGACGACCCACGACGCCTTCCACTCCGGCCCGGCGACGCTCGTCTGCGCCTTCGCGAGCTCGTCGCTCGGGATGAGCCGCACGCGCTCGACGGGCGTGAGCGTCTCCACCTTGGTGGGATCCGCGCCCAGGAGAAACGCCCGGTACCGCGGCGGGATCCGCAGCTGCTTCTTGAGCGCGTCGACGCGCTCCGCCGGCGCCTTGCCGAACGTTGCCTCGACTTTGCGTCGCGCGAATACCGTCTTGAGGCCTTCTACCGCGTCTGCGAGATCGCTATCCACCGAGCACCTTGCCCCTTAGGAACCCCTCCGGTTTTCGCGATTCGCCAGTCTACACGCCCGCGCCCCCCTCGCAAAGGAGTCAATGGGGAGGCTCGAGCGTGGGCTCCGGGCCGCCTCCCGGCGAGCAGGTCACGTCGAGCGAGACCGAGGCCGCGACCGACGTTCCGCCCTGGAAATGCAGCACTTGGACGAGCTCGTCCAAGGAGCGCTCGGCGGCGTCCTCGGCCGCGGTGGCCGTTCCCGGCCGCGCCGTGACACGCGCGGTGGCCCGCGTCACGTCGTTGTCCGGGACGGTGACGCGGATCTGGAACCGCGCAGGCGGTAGGCCGGTCGAGGTCGGGGTCGCGGCGATGGCCGCGCGAACGGGGGCGCAGAACGCGTTCGTTCCCTCCGCGCCGTCCGAGCCGAGCGCGAGGCGCGCCCACGTGCCCACGTCGAACGCGCCGGTCCGCGCGAGGCGCGCGCACTTCGAGACGGCTTCGTCGAACATCTCGCCGACGCCGCACGCCGGCACCGGCTCGCACGTCCCCGCTTCGGGCCCGCCGTCCGCGCGCTTCACGAAGTGCTCCCCCCGCTCGCACGAGCGCGGCCCGGACATGCAGAGAATCCGGCCCACTCGGCTCGTGAGGACGCCCTCGTGGCACGTCGCGCGGCGGGTGTCGCCCTCGTCGAGCGGGTGGCCGTGGAGGATCGTCGCCAGCACCATCGACTCGGGCAAGCAGAGCCCGTGCTCCAAGTCGAGCGCTTGCCCCGGCGGGCACGCCGTCCGCGCGCACGTGCCGGCCGCCGGCTTGCTCGCCTTGCCGCACAACGAATCCGCCAGCCGGTACGGCACGCACGCGCCGAGCGCGAGCGCGAGCCCGTCGCCGCACGCGTCCGCGGCGCTCGTCGGCGCGCGCGGGCACCCCACGAGAACCGCGAGCACGGCGGTCATCGCGGCGGCGACCCCTTTCATGCGCGCCACGCTACCACGGACGCGTTCCGGCGCTGACGCGCCGATGGACGCCGTGATAGACCCCGGCGGATGACTCGCCTCCGCATCTTCCACGACGGCACGCCCGAGGCCGAAGCGGAGCTCGCGCGCCTCGAGCGCCGCGGCGAGTCGGACTTCGCGCGCGTCGAGCCCGTCGTTCGCGAGATCCTCGACGCGGTGCGCGCCGAAGGCGACGCCGCCGTCCTCCGCTACGCCGAGCGCTTCGACAAGCGCCGCCCCGATCCCCTCCACCGCACGGCCTACGACGGCGAAGCCGCGCTCGCGCGGCTCCCGCAAGACGCCGCCGCCGCGATGAAGCACGCCGCGGCGCGCGTGCGCGCGTTCCACGAGAAGCAGCTCGCTCACTTCTTCCACGCGCCCGGCGGCTTCCGCTACACCGACGCCGACGGGGTCACGCTCGGCTGGCGCCCGCGCCCGCTCGCGCGCGCCGGCGTCTACGCGCCCGGCGGCACGGCGCGCTACCCATCGAGCGTGCTCATGAGCGCGATCCCCGCGCACGTCGCCGGCGTCGGCCAGATCGTCCTCGCGACGCCGCTCCACGGCGACGAATCCGACGACGCGCTCCTCGCCGCCGCGCACCTCTCCGGCGTCGCCTCGATCGTCGACGCGGGCGGCGCGCAAGCGATCGCCGCGCTCGCGTACGGCACCGGCACCGTCCCGCGCGTCGACAAAATCGTCGGCCCGGGAAATCTCTTCGTCGCGTGCGCGAAGCGCGCCGTCTTCGGCTCGGTCGCGATCGACTCCATCGCCGGTCCGAGCGAGATCCTCGTCGTCGCCGACGACGAAGCCGACCCGCGCCTCGTCGCAGCCGACCTCCTCTCGCAAGCCGAGCACGACGAGGCCGCCTACCCCCTCCTCGTGTGCGCGTCGCCCTCGATGGCCGAGGCCGTGTGCGTCGAGCTCGACGCCCAGCTCGCGACGCTCCCGCGCGCCGGCATCGCGTCGGCCTCCCTCGCGCGGAACGGAATCGCCTTCGTCACGCGCTCCCGCGCCCGCCTCGCCGAAATCGCCGACCGCCTCGCCCCCGAGCACCTGAGCGTCCAGACGCGGGATCCCGAGGGATTTCTCGAGGGCGTCGTTCGCGTGGGAGCGGCATTTTTGGGACCCTTGACGCCGGAAGCCGCTGGTGACTATGTCGCCGGCCCGTCTCATGTGCTTCCCACGGGTGGGACCGTCCGTTTCGGCTCACCCCTCTCGATCTTGGACTTTTTCGCTCACAGCTCGGTGATTTCGTACTCGCAGGCGGCGCTCGACTCGCACCGCCAGCACATCGCCGACTTCGCTCGTCTCGAGGGCCTCGAAGCCCACGCCCGGGCGGTGGAAGCACGATCGGGTTCGTCACGACGCTAACGGGCGACCGTGCGAACCGCGACGGAAGATTAATCAACTAGTTGAAATGATTCTCAAACCAGGCCTGGATTGATACTTGCTTTGTTCAGCGCGGCTCATCCCGAGTGAAGGCGGGGCCGAAGGGCATTTTAAGGAGGTTCGGATGCAACCGAAGTGGAAACGGCGTTTGGGGCTCGCAGGGCTCGTCGGCGCCATCGCGTGGACATCGGTCGGCTGCGCTCAGGAGAGGCCAGCGATCAACCAAGTCCAACCGACTGCGCTCTCGAAGCATTTCTTCGTCGGCGCGGATCTGTCGGACCCGAGTGACGACCCGCAGTTCTACATGCGCAACACCGTCGTTGCCGTTCCGTACGGAACCGACAGCGACGGCTTGTTCACCGCATCGTACGCGCAGCCGCTCTCGCGTATCCGCTGGGAGATCGACGAGAACGTGCTCATCGCGCGACTCACGTACGATCGCATCCAGAACACGGGCCCCGAGGCGACGGCGGCGCAGACCAACGGCCAGTTCCCGCCCGACGGGACCGGCGCGGCGGCGACGAACGACGGCCAAGTCGTGGCGATGTTCAACATCCAGAGCCACTTCGACATCCGCCGCTCCTACAACCCGCAGACGGGTGAGGAGTACAACGTCATCGTCGAGAACACGACGGACCGTCCCTGGTACCAGCGCGAGTACATGCGCGTCGACTGGTCGAAGAACCTCATCACCGACGGCTACGACTTCGACACGCTCTCGCAGATCGGCATCTTCGGCGGCGTGAAGTTCGACCCCGAGTCGTACGAGGTCACCGACCCGAACAGCCCGGACGCGCCCGCGTTCGACATGGACACCGGCTACTTCGACATCACGACGAAGGCCTACGCGACGCCGGCTTCGGTCGACACGCCGTGGGGCAGCTTCCCCGCCTGCTTCCTCCCGGGCGACTGGGGCGGCAACTACCCCGTGTCGAACTGCTCGCCGACCGAGGTCACTCTCCGTCTGTCCTTCAAGCGCGTCGTCGACGACGACTTCGAGCCGACGGACTGGGACGGCAACCGGATGAACGCGTTCGGTTGGTTCACCGAGGACCGCTACGGCTTCGACCGCAACTACGGCACGGTTCTCGACCAGAACTGGCACCGCTACGCGGCCAAGTACAACATCTGGCAGCAGAGCCACGTCGCCGGCAGCCAGTGCGCGGTGGACTTCTACCGCGACGACAAGGGCAACGTCGTCAAGTACAAGACCGACGGCGGCGGGAACTTCCTCACGGATCCGAGCAGCGGTCTTCCGATCGTCGCCGACCCGGGTGACCCGAACGGCCAGCCGTATCCGTCGACGCCGGCAGGCGCGGATCCGCATCGTCTCGCCAGCGACGGCAAGACGGAGCAGGAGTGCGCGTTCACCGACTCGGACGGGAACATCGTTCACCAAGGCGCCTACTGCGACGTCGCGATGAACAAGTGCGCGCTGCCGCTCCGCGAGCGCCAGCTCCGCACGATCCCCTGGTACTACGGCCCGGACTCGACGGCGGACCTCTTCGCCTCGACCAGCCGCGCCCTCGACCAGTGGAACGTCGCCGTCAAGCGCGCTTCGGTCATCGGCCAGATGGCGGACGCCAAGCGCGTCGGCATCGACCCGAGCTACCTCATCACGTCGGCGGACGGCTCGCAGTCGATCGCCGATGTCGACGGGAACGGCTTCCCGACCGAGAGCGGCATCATGGCCGACAAGGCCGACGGCGGGGCGCACATCGTGCCGAACGTCTTCGTCCTCTGCCACAACCCGGTCATCGACGGCGATGATCCGGCGTGTGGTCCGGCGGGCCTCAAGGCGCGCGTGGGTGACATTCGCTACAACATGGTGAACATCATCCCGACGCCGCAGACCCTGTCCCCGTGGGGAATCATGGTCGACGCGAACGACCCGCTCACCGGCGAGAAGGTCCAGACCAGCGTCAACGAGTGGGGCTACGTGCTCGACTACGCGGCGCAGGCGACGGAAGACCTCCTCCGCTGGATCAACGGCGAGATCACCGACCAGCAGATCATCGACGGCTCGTATCTCCGTGACTGGGTCAACGCCAGCAAGACCGGCACCGGCAGCTACCAGGCGAAGACGCTCAGCGCGGACGAGATCAAGGCCCGCCTCGGCGCGATCAACAACTCGCTCGCCGACGGCAACGGCCTCACGGCAGCCGACGCGAAGTCGCCCAAGCCGCTCCAGCGGCTCACCGCGGCCCAGCACCTGTCGCAGCTCACCGGCAACATCTCGCTCAACACCTCCTTCGAGGCGTTCCGGCAGAAGATGATCGGCACCCAGTTCGAGACGCAGCTCGTCAGCCCGCACATGTTGCAGGCGGCCGGCTTCGACCCGAGCACGCCGGTCGGTGGCAACGACACCATCACGAACGCGGCGTCGATGCTGCGCGGCATGAACCCCGGCCTCACGAAGTGGATCGACCACCTCCGCGACACTGCGCTCGCGGCGAATGGTTACTGCTCCGTCGAGCAGCCGGAGCCCGACGCCCTCGTCGGTCTCGCCCGCATGGCCTCGAAGCTCTTCCCGCTTCCGGCCTCGAACGACCCGAACTACGTGGCTCTCCTGAACCAGCGCAACCAGTCGCTGCACCAGTGGATCCGCGAGCAGTACCACGTCTCGGTCATCGCGCACGAGATGGGTCACTCGATGGGCCTGCGCCACAACTTCACGGGCTCGTACGACGCCCTCAACTACAAAATCCAGTACTGGCAGCTCCGCACCCGCAACGGCGCGGAGACGGCGTGCAAGAACGTGAACGTCCCGAACACGGACGGCACGCAGTGCGTCGGCCCGCGCTGGATGGACCCGGTCACCGAGCAAGAGGCGAACGGGCTCGTCTGGAAGTGGGGCTCCACGACGGTCATGGACTACCCGGGTGACCAGACCCAGGACATGAACGACATCGGCGCTTACGACAAGGCCGCCATGCGCTTCGCATACGGCCAGATCGTCGACGTCGACACCGACGCGAACAAGAACAACGCGAAGGGCGCCGATTACATCAGCGCGCTGGACGGCTTCGGTGGCATCTCCGGCCAGTTCCTGGGCGGGTACCACTACTCGAAGTACAACGACCAGTATCACATCCTCAACAACTGCGGCGCGCAGACGGATCCGAACGATCCGCTCAGCGCGAAGTGCGATGGGTTCAAGCTCGACTACGTGCCCATGCGCGACATGCAGACCGTCTCCAAGTACAACAACGCGTTCTTGGACAACCTCGGGTACACGGCCTACTGGGCAGTCCAGCCGGGCACGAACCACATTCGTCACCCGTACATGTTCGGCTCCGACGAGTTCGCGGACTTCGGCAACATGCCGGTGTTCCGCTTCGACGCCGGCGCGGACGCGTACGAGCAGATCCAGTTCATCATCAGCCAGTACGAGAACCGCTACATCTTCGACAACTTCCGTCGTGACCGAGTGACCTTCAACTCGCACGCCGTGATGAGCCGCATGATGTCGCGCTACCTCGACAAGATTCAGGGCATGGTGAAGACGCTGGGCCTCATGGTCGAGCTCGACAACAACCCGAGCGTCGCCGAATCGGATCCCGGTCAGCTCATGCCGCTCGCCCTCGGCGCTCCGGACGTCATGTTGACGTTCATGCGCGCGATGACGCGGCCCGAGCCCGGCCCGTACAACGACCCGGCGACCGACGCGTCGCAGGGTTGGGTGCTGCCGTTCTCCGCTGCCGAGGACTTCGTCGGTCAGCAGCAGAGCGCGACCGGCGCGTTCCAAATCTCGCCAGGCTCCGGCGATGGTCGCTTCGTCGAAAACGACTACGACTACACGCAGGGCTACTGGTGGGCCGATTACCAGACGAAGTCGGGCAGCTGGGCGGACAAGCTCATCGGCTCGTACTACCTCAACGAGGCGTACAACAACTTCATCTCGAACTCGGAAGAGGACTACGTCGACGGCCGCTACAAGAACCTGAACTTCGCGAGCCTGTATCCGGACCAGATGCGCCGGTTCATCGCGAACTTCATGGCGGGCGACCCGATGACGATCGGTCCGTACGTGACCGGCGTCAACAACGGCAACCTCGGCAACGTGCAGCCGTCGGTGATGTACCCGGCCTGGGATCAGTATGACGCCAGCAACGGCCTCAACTACCCCGCGGGTGCGACGGTCATCGATCCGGTCGTCGGTTGGGAAGCGCAGTATCCTGCGTTGTTCATGACCTGGTGGTACGGCAGCACGAACCTCAACTCGGACATGGCCAACCAACTCCGCATCTGGTCTCCGGGCGATCCGGGCACCGTGGATGAGGATCCGACCAACCTGATCCTCTTCAAGGACCCAACCTCGGGCATCATCTACGCAGCCCGCAGCTACGGTTCGGAGAAGATCAACGCGTCCGCGCTCGGCTACCAGACGGAGAAGGGCATCGCTGCCCGTATGCTCCAGTACGCCGACAAGCTCGCCCAGCTCGCCTACGGCCCGCCGACGGGCCAGGACACGGATGCGGTGACCGGCGTTCAGTTCAACGTGTACAACACCAGCAACGTGGTGAACTCGGCGATCGCCGCGAAGCTCCACGGCTACACGTCGAACCTCGACACCGGCCGACTGATTGCGAAGTTCCTCATGGGCTACCCCTGAGGCACCCACAATCAGACGAACATGGGCGCCCTGGACCGAAAGGTCCGGGGCGCTCGTGTTTTGTGGGTCAACGCATGCGCGAGAGGGCGGCGCGGAAGATCGGCGGCACCGCGCGCGCGCCGAACGACGCCACGCGGACGAACGCGCTCGTCTCGACGACCGGCGTGCGGCGCTTGATCGCGCGAAGCGTGTATTCTGCAATTCGCTCCGGCGTCTGCGCGCGCGAGCCCGGCGGGCGCACGCCGGCCTCGGTGCCGTGCGCGACCGAGTGGGCGCGGAACGGCGTGTCCACAGGGCCCGGCCGGACGACGACGACGGACACGCCGCGGCTCGCCACCTCCGCGCGGAGCGCGATCGAGAGCGCCTCGAGCGCGAACTTCGACGCCGCGTAAGCGCCCATCTTCGGGGAAGCGGCGACGCCGGCGACCGAGGACATCATGACGACGACGCCGCGCGTTCGCTCGAGCGCGGGCAGCGCGAGCTGCGTGAGGCGGAGCGGCGCGATCACGTTGAGGCGGAAGAGGTCCTCGAGCTCGCGCGCGTCCACGTCGGCGAAGCTCGCGTAGTAGCCGCGGCCCGCGTTGTTCACGAGCACGTCCACCTCGCCGGCCGTCTCGACGAGGCGCGCGCGATCTTCTTCGCGCGTCACGTCGCCCGCGCAGGGGATGATCCCGTGACCGAGCTCGGAGAGCGCGGCTTGGTCGCGCGCCGACGCGATCACGGTGTCGCCGCGCGCCGCGCACGCGAGGGCGATCGCGCGTCCGATGCCGCTCGACGCGCCGGTGACGAGTACCCTCATTCCGCTTTGAGGTACGACGTCTTCAGCAGCTTGAGGATGATCGAGACGGTCTCGAGGTCGGGCGCGAGGCTCTTGTTGAGCACCGTCTCGACGTGGCCGTAGTTGTGCGCGAGCTGGAGCACGTCGAGCTCCTCGGGCTTGAGCTCGCGGAGCGGCGGGATGAGCGGCGCGACGAGCGCGAGGCGCGCGTTGAGGTCCGGCAGCTCGGAGCGCAGGCGCTCGAACTCGTCGAGCTGGCGCATGCCCTCCATCAGCACCTCGGCCACCGTCACGTCGATCTCGTTCGCGAAGCTCCGCTCGTCCGGCGGCTCGAGGTCGAAGAGCCCGCTCTGCCACGTGAGCATGCGGAAGAGCGCCTTGAGCGGCGGCACCTCTTCGAGGTCGTTGATGAGCGCATGGTAGATGTTGCCCTTGCGCATGTAGATCTTGCCCACGTCGTCGTCGGTGCGGATGACGAGCACGCCGTTCTTCTTCGACGTGGAGAGGAGCTGGAGGAGATCGGGGAGCGGGATCTCTTCGATCGCGCCGCTCATCGTGCGCGCCTGCGACGTGCGGCGCTGCTGCGCGACGTTCTCGAGATCGCGCTTCGCGTCCGTCGTCGACTCGGGCGAGCCGTCGCCGGCGATCACCTTCAAGATGCTCGTGCCGATGAGGATGCGGTCGCCTTCCTTCAGGCGCGCGCGCTTGATCTTCTCGCCGTTGACGAACGTTCCGTTGGTCGAGCCGAGGTCCTCGATCCAGATGCCGTCGGCTTGGAGGTTGATGCGCGCGTGCTTGCGCGAGACCATGTCCTCGACGAGCACCATGTCGAGATCGCTCGAGCGACCGACGATGATTTCTTTCCCGGCCGTGACGGGGAACTCGCCGCCCTGGTACTTGCCGCTGATGAACCGGAGCACGTACGCCTTGTTGCGCGCGGGCTGTTGCGGACCGGAGCCGCTACCGTTGCCCGTCGGGTCGTTCATCTCTTCGGGTGCCCATGCGGGCCGCGTATTGGTGCCCACGATTTTCCAAGCGGAACCAAAGCGTAGCGACCGGGGGGGAAGATGGTCAAGTCGTGGGAAGAGAATGTGGGATAGAGAAAGACCATGGGAACGCGGCGGTTGGAAAAGGGCGGGGACGGGTTCGGGACGCATCGGGCCTTGGCGCCCCAAGGGGCGCTTCCGCAGCCGGCGGACCGGCTCGACAACGACTTTTCGCGCCTCTTCGAAGGGGAGATGCTCGTCGCGGTCGAGACGCTGAACGTCGACGCGGCGAGCTTTCGGCAGATGGAGGAGGCGGGTGGGGACGTCGGCGCGCAGGTCATGACCACCGTGCGCGAGCGGGGAAAGCAGCACAACCGCGTGACGGGCTCGGGCGGGATGCTGCTCGGACGGGTCCTCGAGCTCGCGCCGGGGCGCCCGGCCGGCGAGCGCGTCGCGCCGGGAGACCGCGTCGCGTCGCTCGTCTCGCTGTCGCTCACGCCGCTCCGCATCGACGAGGTGAAGGCCGTGCGGCCCACGAGCGCGCAGCTCGACGTGAAGGGCGAGGCGGTGCTCTTCGCGTCGTCGCCGTACGCGAAGATGCCGGACGATTTTCCCGAGCGCGTCGCGCTCGCGGCGCTCGACGTCGCCGGCGCCGCGCCCCAAGTCGCGCGGCTCGTGAAGCCGGGAGCGACGGTGGTGGTGCTCGGCGGCGGAGGCAAGAGCGGCGCGCTGTGCGTGTGCGAGGCGCGCCGCGCGGGAGGACCCAGCGCGACGGTGATCGCGGTCGAGTCGCACGCGCCCTACGCGCGAGAGGTCGAAGCGCTCGGCGTGTGCAGCGCGGTGGTCGCGTGCGACGCGCGCGACCCGGTCGCGACGCGCGCGGCGGTCCTCGCGAAGACCGGCGGACGCGAGGCCGACCTCGTGCTCTCGTGCGTGAACGTCGACGGCGCGGAGCTCTCCGCGATTCTTTGCGCGCGCGATCGCGGCGTCGTCTACTTCTTCGCGATGTCGACGTCGTTCACGCGCGCCGCCCTCGGCGCCGAAGGCGTGGGCAAAGACGTGGACCTGATGATCGGCAACGGCTACGCCCGCGGCCACGCGGAGGCGACGTTGGGCTTGTTGAGGGAGAACCGCGCGCTGCGCGCGTTGTTCGAGCGGAGATACGGGTAGGGGGGGTCAGGAGGTCAGGGTGTCAGGGGATCAGGGGGTCAGGGGGTTTCCTGATGTCCTGATGTCCCGACGCCCTGACACCCCGACACCCTGACACCCTGACACCCTACTGCAACGACGCTGCCGTCGGCAGCGGCGTCGCCAGCTTGTCGTCCGCGACCGGGAGCACGATCGTGAACGTCGTCCCCGCGCCGGGCTGCGAGTGGACCTGAATCGAGCCGCCCGCGTTTTGCACGATGCTCTGGCTGATCGCGAGGCCGAGGCCGGTGCCCTGATCTTTCGTCGTGAAGAACGGGACGAAGAGGTTCTTGAGGACCTTCTGCGAGATGCCGGGGCCGGTGTCGCGGACGGCGATCTCGATCGTCTCGCCTTCGGGCCCGTTGCGGTCGCTCGCGGGGACGAGCGCCCAGTTCTGCGACGACGTGGACCACGAGCGCGCGCGGCGCACGTTCGTGCTCACCGTCACGCGGCCGCGGGCGTTCATCGCTTGGATGGCGTTCTGGATCAGGTTGATGAGCACCTGGCGGAGCTGCTCCGGATCGATCTTCGCGCGCGGGAGGTCGTCGGCGAGCTCGAGGTGCACGTCGAGATCGCCCGAGATTTGGCTCGAGAGGATCTGCACGGTGCGGCGCACGGCGGCGTTCACGTCGAGCGGGATCGGGTTGCCCGCGTGCGGGCGCGCGTACGCGAGGAAGCTGCCGACGACGCGGTCGAGGCGGTTCACCTCTTCGAGGATGATGCCGACCCACTCGTGCGCGCCGCCTTCCGGCGCGGGGGCGCCGTCCTCCTCGAGGAGCTGTGCCGCGCCCTTGATCGCGCCGAGCGGGTTCTTCACCTCGTGCGCGAGGCCGGCGGCCATCGCGCCGAGCGCGGCGAGGCGGTCGCGCTCTTTCATCTCGATGTAGATGCGGCTGTTGGCGATCGCGACGCCGACCTGGGCGGCGACCGTCTCGAGGAGCGAGATCTCTTCCGGCGTGAACGCGTCGCGCACGCGCGAGTCGGCGAGGCAGATGATGCCGACGAGCGTGTCGGAGCCGCTCTTCGTGTCGGTGTCGTCGCCGCGCAGCGCGAGGACGACGGACGCCTTCAGCGGCCCGAGCGCCTCGCCCGCCGTGAGCACCGGCACGTCCGCGTCGGCGTGGTCGCGCGAGAGCTCTTCGAGGGAGACCGACGCCTGCTTCTGCAAACGGTCGATGAGCGGGCGGACGGAGAGGCCCTCGAGGCGGCGCGGGATGCGCGCGAGCAGCGGCGAGTCCGCGCCGGTCGCGTCGCCGATGCTGCCGAAGAGGTCGTAGCCGTTGCCCTCCTGATCGCGGAGGTAGATCGCGCAGGTCGTCACGCGGCGCGAGCGCTCGAGGCCGGTGAGCACCGTCTCGACCATCTCGTCGATCTCGAGGACGTGCGAGAGGCGGCGGCGGAGCTCGACGACGCTCGTCTCGAGGTCGTAGCGCTCGCGGAAGAAGAACTGGTGGATGCGCCGCTCGACCTCCGCCTGGAGCGGCTCGAAGAGGACGAGGAAGACGATCGCCGCGAGGACCGCGTTCAAGTACATCGTGTTGAACGGGCCGACGAGCGCGATGAACACGTAGAAGACGCCGGCGAGCGCGAACGAGAGCGCGGTCGAGACGAGGAGGCGCCCGGCGAGCTCGTAGACGTCGGCGAGGCGGTGGCGCGTGAGCGACTCGGCGAGCACGTAGATGAACACGATCGAGAGGACGGCGCCGATTGGCGGCAGGCGCACGCCGAGGTACGAGAGGAAGTCGGCGAGCGTGAACGTCGTGGCGAGCGCGCCGACCCACACGAGAAAGCGCACGCGGTCGCGCGCCGAGCGCGAGGCCGAGAGGCGCGCGCGCATCGCGAGCGAGACGAGGCCCGCGGCGAGCAGACCGAAGACGTAGAAGTAGAGCAGGCCGAGCGCGGGCGCGCGGTTGCCGTACGGCGAGAGCTCGACCGCGAGCATCGGCGCGCCGAGGAAGGCGGCGACGCGCGGCAGGCGCGCGCGGAAGTAGGTCTGCCCCTCGACGGGGACGATGGCCTGGAAGAGGTGGACCGCGAACTGCGGCAGAAGGACCGTGAGCACGCCGGTCGCGCGCACCCAGATCGGCGCCTGAAACAGGCCGTAGAGCGACTGCGTCAGGTACCAGAACGCGACGTCGGTCGCGAACGCCGCGAAGAGCCAGTGCACCGCGCGGCGGCCGCGAAGCAGCACGCCCAGCGCGATCGCGAGGGCGAGGATCGCGCAGAACAGTGTGGTGCGGGGACGGAGATCCTCCACGTCCCGTCAGTCTAGCGAAGTTTCAGTGCAGCGCGCGCGTCACGTCCGTGTGCCACGGGTGCGGGTCGGGCTCGGTTCCGTCGCCGTCGCTCTTCACCGCGCCGCCGGGATCGGCCGGGACCGAGTACTCCTCGACGTGCTCCTGCTGGCCGCCGGTCACGGTCGTGCGCGTGAACTTGTCCGAGAGCTTGACGCCGGGGTCGACGCCGGGCTGCATCGACTTCGGTTGAGTCGTGGTCGCGGCCGTCGTGAGGGCTTGCTCCGAGGCGCCTGGGTCGTCCGTTCCGGTGCCGGCTTGCGCGATGCATCCGCTCGCGAAGAGCGGCGTCGCGACGAGCGCGGCGGCCGACAGAAGCTTCACGAGCCATCGACGGGGGGTGAGTTCGAATTGGGCCTTCATGACTGAGTCTCCGTGGACACGGCGGTGAGACCATACTGCTTGACGAGCTGCGAGAGACGCGGGCGCTTCATACCGAGGAGCGCCGCGGCTCGCGTGATGTTTCCGTGAGTTTCTGCCAGCGCGCGCGCGACACAGTCGCGCTCGATCTGACGCTTGAGGTCGGACAGCGAGACGCTCCCCTGGCGGACGCACGCGTACGCGACGGCGGTCGCGCCCGCTTCGTCGGCCGGGAGCGGGCCGCTCTCGGCCTCGACGTCCTCCACGCTCGCCTCGGACGGGACGAGCGAGACCGGCGGCGGAGGCGCCGAGGAGCCGCGCGCGCCGACGGCGCGGAGGTCGTCGACGTTGTCGGTGAAGTCGGCGGCGGTGACGACGCTCGACTCGGCGAACAGCGACGCGGCGCGGAGCGCGTTGTCGAGCTCGCGCACGTTGCCCGGCCACTTGTGGCGCATGAGCAGGTCGATCGCGTCTTGCGACAAGGTCTTCGGCGCCTCGTTGCGCTCGGCCGCGATGCGCGCGAGGAGATTCTCCGCGATGCGCGGCAGGTCCCCGATGCGCGCGCGCAGGGCGGGCACCTCGAGCGTGATGCCGCGGAGGCGGTAGTAGAGATCCTCGCGGAACTCGCCGCGCTCGACCATCGCGCGGAGGTCGCGGTGGGTCGCGCAGATGATCCGGCAGTTGGTGCGGATCGAGGTGGTGCCGCCGACGCGCTCGAACGTGCGCTCCTGGAGGACGCGGAGGAGCGCGACCTGCGTGCGCGGCGAGATGTCGCCGATCTCGTCCAAGAAGAGCGTGCCGCCCTCGGCGAGCTCGAAGCGGCCGCGGCGGCGCGCGACCGCGCCGGTGAACGCGCCCTTCTCGTGACCGAAGAGCTCGGAGAGGAGGAGCGTCTCGACGAGCGCCGCGCAGTTGAGCGCGACGAACGGCGCGTGCGCGCGATCGCTCGAGCGGTGGAGCGCCTCCGCGACGAGCTCCTTGCCCGTGCCGCTCTCGCCGTGGACGAGGACGGTGCCGTCGGTGCGCGCGACCTTGCGGATCGCGCCTTGAAGCGCGCGGATGGCCGGGTCGTCGCCGATGATCAAGCGCATCGGGACGGGGAGCGGGCTGCGCTGGGTGCGCGGGCCTTCGGCTTCGAGGTCGGCGTCGCTCGGGCGCTCGCCGCGCGGCGCGAGGGCGCTCGCCTCGGCGTCGAGGGCGACGCAGTCGCGGCGCGCGAGGAAGGCGCCGCGCAGGTCGTCGCCGAGCGTGCGCGCGACCGCGTCGCGGACGGCGATCGCCTGCTCGATGTGTGCGCGCGCTCTCTCGGGGTCGGCGCTGGCCGCGTGGACCTTCGAGGCGAGGACGTGCGCTTCGCGGAGGAGCTCTTCTTCGCCGGCCGCGCGCGCGAGGCTCACGGCGCGATCGACGGCGGCGAGATCGAGCTCGCCGCGCGCCCGGGCGAGCGCGACGTCGAGCACCGCGACCTCGGCGGAGGCGAAGTCGGTCGTCGCGAGGGAGCGCGCGCGGTCGATGGCGGCCGGGGCGCGGACGATGTCGCCGTCCTCGAGCGCGATGCGCGCCGCGACGCGGTGGGCGCGCCCGGCGAGCTCACCGGTGTCGACGGTGGAGCGCTCGGCGAGCGCCTTGGCCACCTCGCGCTGCGCGTCGACCGTGCGTCCGCGGAGGAGCGCGATGCGCGCGGCGTGAACGCTGAAGCGGATGGAGAGCGTCGGCGGCATGCCCGGCCCGAGGAGCCGGCGCCCGAACGACACGGCGTGCTCGGCGTAGTCGAGCAACCCGACGGTGAGGCGTAGGTCGGCGAGGTTCGCGAGGATGAACGCCGTGGAGAGGCGGTCGCCGATGCGAAGGCGCTTCTTGAGCGTGCGCTCGGAGAGCGCGAGGGCCTCGCCGTACTCGTGGCGCCACCAGGCGACGACGGCGAGGTTGTCGAGCGCGAACGCGCAAGCGCGATCGTCGGCGAGGCGCTCGCCCTCTTCGAGCACGGCGGCGAAGATCGGCTCCGCCTCTTCGAGCTGCCCGCGGCTGAGCAGCGCGACGGCGCGGTTCACGCGCGCGCGGAGCTCGCTCGTGCGATCGCCGGCGGCGGCCGCGACCTGGGAGTCCTCGGTGAAGTGTCGCTCGGCCTCTTCCCAGCGGGCGTCGGCGAGGAGGAGCTTGCCGAGGGTGTTGCGCGCGCGGAGGCGCGTGTCGACGCGCGACGCGGTGAGGGCGCGCGTGGCCTCTTCGGCGGCGACGTCCGCTTCGTTCTTCGCGTAGGCGACCTCGGCGAGGTCGGCGGCGATGCACGCTTGGATCTCGGGGTCGGTGACCGCCGCGCGGCCGCGCTCGAGCGCGACGCGGGCCGTGACGAGATCGCCCATCGCCACCGCAGCGCGACCGAGGAGGAGGGTCACGTCGATGTCGTCCGGGTGCGACGCCGATGCGGCGCCCTTCGCCCAGCGATACCCTTCGTCCGCTTCGCCCGCGTCGAGCGCGCGCTCGGCGGCTCGCATGCGAAGGACGCGCTGGGTCTCGATGCTCGCGCCGTCGACCGCGGCCATCCATGCGGCGACGACCTCGCGGCGAACGAGCGCGTCCTCCGCGGCCTCGAGCGCGCGACCGTACGCTTCGTCGGCGACGTCGCTCGAGCCCCCACGGGGATAGAGTGCCGCC
>Ga0335082_10003990_pt1 | contig 16068 bp, 13 predicted proteins | sample Lox_Sample_41_FD_206718 | JGI IMG/M metagenome (GOLD analysis project Ga0335082, IMG submission 206718) | Soil microbial communities from Loxahatchee National Wildlife Refuge, Florida, United States - Lox_Sample_4.1 | ecosystem: Environmental > Terrestrial > Soil > Wetlands | place: USA...
GTCCTTCGCGATCTACCTGCTCACGCCGTTGTTCTTCATCGTGCCGCCCACCCAGTCAGACGTCGATACGTCCAGCGCGCCCGGTTAGCATCGGAGGTCGGTTCTTCCGGTCCGGATCATGGGCCGGTGATCCCCCACCATCGACTAGCCCCCTTCGCGTCGAGCGCTGCTCGAAGCGACGCGAGGCATTTTCGTGTGAACGCTGCTCCCGCAAGCGGTGGCCCCTCACGCGCGAGCCGCAGTCCTTCATGAGTGGTCCACATCAGGCGCAATAGGTCCGGATCGGGACAAAGCCGTTGAAACCGACCGACGCGTAGCTTGCGGTGTAGGCGCCCGAGGAGAGAAAGTCGATGGGATCGCCGATGGCGAGGTCCAGCGGCAGCTCGTACGCGCTCCGCTCGTAGAGGACGTCCGTGCTGTCGCAGGTCGGGCCTGCGAGAATCACCGGGCCGCACGCGCCGCCATCACGCGGCGTTCGCAGGCGATACTGGATGCGCTCGCCGAGCGTCTCCGGTAGGCCGTTATATCGTCCGGCATCGAGATAGACCCAGCGCTTCGATGCGTGCCGGGACTTGCGGGCGATCAGCAAGACCTGCGCACGAAGCACGCCCGCGTCGCCCACGAGGTAGCGTCCCGGCTCGATCATGATCCGCGGCCGGGAGCCACCGAAGTGGTCGCGGAGCGCCGCCTCGATGGCCTCCGCGTAGGCGGCCAACACCGGCGCTGCGGTCCGGTAACGCGCCGGAAGGCCGCCACCGAGATTGAGCAGGTCGAGCTCGATACCAGACCGGGCGCATGCGCGGAACACTCTCGCGGCGTGCTCGATGGGATTCCTCCACTGCGACGGATCCGTCTGCTGCGAACCGACGTGGAAGGAAACGCCCGCAGGCCGCAAGCCCATCGCTTTGGCGCGGATGAGGAGCTCGGCGGCCATTTCCGCGTCACACCCGAATTTGTGCGTGAGCGGCCATTCCGCACCCTTGGACGCGACGAGCAGCCGGCAGAACACACGTGCCCCCGCCGCGGCGCGGGCAAGCTTCTCGAGCTCTCCAAGGCTATCCAACGCGAACAGGCTGATCCCCTCCGCGCTGGCCTGCGCGATATCTGCCTCGCGCTTGACGGTGTTGCCGAACGAAAGGCGTTGCGCAGGCACGTCGCTCTTGCGGCACCGTTCGAGCTCGCCCGAGCTTGCCAGATCGAAGCTCGCGCCCAGCTCGGCAAGCACGCCGATCACTTCGGGCGCAGGGTTCGCCTTGAGCGCGTAATAGATGTCGGCGGACGGGAGGCAAGCGCGCAGCGCCCGATATTGCTCGCGGATGACCTCGAGATCGAGCACCAAGAACGGGGTCGGTGGCCGGGCTTGGGCCAGGAACCGCTCGATCTTGTCGGTCACGCGAGTTTGCATCGCTCGATCGGCCGGTGTATCCGTGGCCGCCCGCGCCGGATTCGGGGCTAGCTCACCCGCGGGCGAGCTGGATCAAGGTCGGCAGCACGTCGCTGAAATGAGTCCCTTCGGCCGGCTTGCCGAAGTCGAAGTACATGCGGCGGAAAAGCCCATAGAGCTTGTCGTAGGTTTCCCGTGTTTCCGGTTGTGGCGCGAAGGTCGTGTACGTGGGACAGACGTGCTCCTGCGCTTCCTCGATCGAGCGGAACACGCCCGCAGCCAGGAACGCGAAGATCGCAGCCCCGAGCCCGGTCACTTTGCTCGCGGGAACCAGCACAGGCCGAGCCAGCACGTTCGCGTACACCTGGTTCAGCACGGGGTTGTTCTGCGGGACGCCGCCGCCGTTGATCACGCGCTGCGACGGCGCGCCATACTCGTGCAGCCGATCGAGGATCACCCGGGTGTGGAATGCCGTGCCTTCGATGGCGGCGAACAGTTCGTCCTGCGCCGTGTCCTCCAGATTCCATCCGATCGTGATCCCGCCGACGTTCGCATTGACCAGCACGGTCCGATCGCCGTTGTCCCAGGTCATGCGCAGAAGCCCGGTCTGGCCTGCGCGATAGTTCTCCAGGCCCTGGCTCAGCTCAGCCACGGTCGTGTTGGCGCGCCGGGCGATGGCGCTGAAGATATCGCCCGTCGCGGACAGGCCGGCTTCGATTCCCATGTACTGCGGATGGATGCTGCCTTTGACCACGCCACACACACCCGGGATCAATTCTTCCTGGCTGGCATAGGCCATGATGCAGGTGGACGTTCCGATCACGTTCACCACGTCGCCTTGCTTCGCCCCCGCGCCGATCGCATCCCAGTGGGCGTCGAACGCGCCGACCGGGATGGGAATCCCTGCGCGAAGCCCGAGCCGTTCCGCCCACTGCGGAGCGAGACGGCCGGCAATCTGGTCGGAGGTCGCGTACCGGCCCTCGAGCTTGGCGCGCACGCCCGCCAGCAGCGGATCGACCTTGGCGAGAAAGCTCTCGGGTGGAAGCCCGCCGAGGTCGGCATTCCACATCCACTTGTGTCCCATCGCGCAGATGCTGCGCTTGACTTGCTTGGGATCGGTGATGCCGCAGAGCGTGGCCGCGACCATGTCGCAGTGCTCGAATGCGCTGACGAACTGGTCGCGCAGCTGCGGGTTGTGCCGCAGCCAGTGCAGCAGCTTGGCGAAGCCCCACTCCGCCGAGTACACGCCGCCGCACCACTGGATCGCCTCGAGTCCGTCCCGGTGCGCTAAGGCAGTGATCTCGGCCGCTTCCCGCTTCGCCCGGTGATCGCACCAAAGGTAATAGTCGCCGAGCGGGCGCATCCCGTCCCCGACGGGGACGACGCTGGAGCCCGTGGTATCGAGCGCGATGGCTTCCACCTGATCGCCGGAGACGCCGGCCGACTTGACCGCTTCCCGCGTCGCGCTGGCCAGAGCCCGCATGTGATCTTGGTGGGACTGGGTCGCGAAGTCGGGATCTTCGTGCTTGCGGTGCAGCGGATACTCGGAGACTGCCGACGCGAGCAGGCCCCGCTCGCTGTCCACGATCGAGACGCGGACGCTCAGCGTGCCGAAGTCGACTCCCGCAACGATAGCCATGCTCCGCGCCGCGCTGTACTACTCGCGGTGCCAGTGCGCTTGCCAACCCAGATACCGGCTGGCGGCTTCGTGAACCGCCCTGGCCGAATTGGACAAGTTCGCCGCGACGTGGTGCTCGAATCCGTTCTCGCAGATGTAGTGGAGCAGGCTCTGCAGCTTCGGGATCTGCACGACGCCAGCGCCGCCGAAGGTGTCCACCGGGTCGCTCGTGAATACGCCCTCGCCCACGTAGCCCCGCATGACACCCGCCGTGTCGTCCGTGGAGAAGCGGGCGAAGCTCATCGGGCCAGCTTTCACCCGCCCCACCACGGTGCCGTAGGTGTTCTCTTTGCCGACGGTACCCGCGATGATCGCCTGATAATCCATCCGGGTCTCCTGGAAGAAGTGCTTCGGCAGGTTGCTGCAGTGAAAGCAGACGGCTTTGTCCGGGTCATCGCCGTAGTTGTTGTTCCAGTCGAGCAGCGCGCTGGGCGTTTGCGACGCCAACGCAAGGGCGTGCATGCTGATCGTGCCGCAGATATCGGCCTCGCACGCGCTCGCCAGCAGCTCGTTGCTCATCATGCTCATCACCGTGCACGGGACCACGCCAAAATACTCTTGCATCGCAGTCCAGCACTGGATCGCGCTCACGGTGACTCCGGCGGCTTTCATCCAGTCTTCGATCACGAAGCCGAGCTTCGCCATCTTGATCAGGGCCGGCTCGGGAACTGCGGTCGTGGTCACGTATTTCCGGATGTCGGCGAGCTTTGCCTGGACTCCGGCATGATCGTCCTTGAGCCGGCCGATGCGGCCCAGGATCTCGGACAGGTCCACCGTCTCGGTGGAGATGCCCTGCGACTCGAGGATCTTCTCGCTGTAGCGCACCGTGTTGAACGGAGCCGGACGCGCGCCGATGCAGCCCACTCGGAGATTTCGCAACCCGTTGGCCACACGGCACACCGCGGCGAACCAATTGAGATCGGTCTGGAACTCTTCCGATTCGGGAGCGACCGTGTGAAGTCGGGTCAAGGAATAGGGGATCCCGTACTGTCGCAGATTGTTGCATGCGGACATCTTTCCGCAGAAGCTGTCGCGCCGGGTCGCAATGCCCATCTTCCCGGGCGTGTCGGGAGTGGCCTGCACGAGCACGGGAACGTCGAGCTTTGCCCAGCGCAGCGTGTCGGCGATCGCGCGCTCGTCACCGAAGTTGGGGAGAGCCACGATGACCCCGTCGATGCGATCCCGGTGCTGCCGGAACAACGCCGCGCAGCGCTTCGCCTCCTCGTGGGTCTCCACCGCGCCGTGCTTGCTTTGCTCCGGGCCGAGGACGACGCAATCCAGCCCGGCGCGCTGCAGCGCATGCATCATCTCCTCGCGCCCGGACTTGGCAAGTTGATCCGGGAAGAACCCGCGGTTCCCGGTGATGACACCCATCGTCATTTTCCGATTCGACATCGCTCTTCCTTCCTGCGCCCTACCGGGGCTGCGCTGTAACCTGTCCGTAATACGCGTTCGGTCCGTGCCTGCGCGAGAAATGCTTGTCGTGCAGCTCGCGCGGAAGCGGTTGCGCCGCCGGATCGACAATCAGAGTACGGTAAGCCATCTCGGCGATGTATTCCAGGATCACCGCATTGTGGGCCGCGGCCGCAGCGTCCGGCCCCCAGCAGAATGGCCCGTGTCTCGCCACCAGCACGGCGGGAATCGCATTCGGGTCGAGCTCCGCGAAAGTCCGGCAGATCGCAATGCCCGTGGCCTTCTCGTAATCGCCGCTGATCTGCTCGGCGTCAAGCAGCGTGGTGACCGGAATCGGCCCATCGAAGTAATCGGCGTGCGTTGTACCGAAGCACGGAATCGGGCGCTGCGCTTGCGCCCATGCGGCCGCCGCCCTGGAGTGAGTGTGCGCCACACCGCCGATGCTCGGGAAGTGCTGGTACAGCTCGAGGTGCGTCCGCAGATCGGTGGAAGGGCGAAGATCGCCGTCGACGATCCTGCCGTTCAGGTCGGAAACGACGATCTGCTCCGGCGTCAGCGTGTCGTAGGGGACGCCACTTGGCTTGATCGCGACCAAACTGTCCTTGCGCGAGATGCCGCTTACGTTCCCGAACGTGTACAACACGGTTCCTTGGCGGACGAGCTCGAGGTTCGCAGCCAAGACCTCTTCGCGGAGAGCGCTGAGCAGCATCGCAGGTTCCTGGTCGATGATTCAGGCTAGGGCAAAGACCGCCGTAGCGGTTTGACCAGGATCAAACCCGTCTTACGCTGGAAGAGGCCAAATGAGCCCAGCGCGACAAAGCGAGCTGCGCCATGCGCCTTACACGCTCATCCGGCGGATTCCGGCGGCGCGCTCGCCGCAATGTGTAAGCCCTAGGCAGAGAATGGAGACCGCATCATGCACAAGCGACCCTTTGGGCGGACCGGCTGGCAGGTGTCGGAGATCGGATTCGGCGGCTGGGCGATCGGCGGCGAATGGGGGACCGTATCCGATCAGGACGCCGAGGCTGCGCTGCATGGGGCTCTCGACCACGGCGTGAGCTTTCTCGACACGGCGGACGTGTACGGCAACGGCCGCTCGGAGCGGCTGATCGCGCGCGTGCTCAAGGCGCGCGGCAAGGGCGATGTGATCGTCGCGACGAAGGCGGGGCGCAAGATCCAGCCTCACGTGTCAGCGGGGTACACGCCGGCCGTGCTCGAGAGGTTCATCGACGACTCCCTGCGCAATCTCGAGCTGCAGGCCCTGGATGTGGTGCAGCTGCATTGCCCGCCTTTCGAGGTCTACTACCGGCCGGAGATGTTCGAGGCTTTGGACAAGCAGGTCGCCGCAGGCAAGATCAGAAGCTACGGAGTGAGCGTCGAGAAGGTCGAGCAGGCCATCAAGGCGCTCGAGTACCCGATCGCCAGCATTCAGATCGTGTTCAACCTGTTTCGCCAGCGCCCGGCAGAGCTGCTGTTCGATCTCGCCAGGAAACGGAACGTCGCCGTCATCGCACGCGTGCCGCTCGCCAGCGGGCTACTCACAGGAAAGCTGCGTGCCGACAGCCAGTTTAGCGCGGACGACCATCGCGCCTTCAACCGTCACGGGGAGGCATTCGATCTGGGCGAGACCTTCGCCGGCGTGCCCTTCGATGTGGGACTGCAAGCCGTCGAAGCGCTGCGCCCGCTGGTGCCGCAGGGTGCGACGCTGGCGCAATTCGCCCTGCGCTGGATCCTCATGTTCGACGCGGTCACAACAGTGATCCCCGGGGCCAAGAACCGCCAGCAGGCCGGCCAGAATGCCGCCGCGGCAGAGCTGCCGCCGCTCACCGACGAACAGATGACCGCAGTGCGACAAGTCTACGACCGAACCATCCGGCACCATGTGCACCACCGCTGGTAACCCAGCCAGTGCCGGCCGGCGCGACACAACGGAGTCCGGGGATTCCTGGACGGCCCGAGACCTCCTCGTCTCCTCCCCGACAGTGAGGGCCTGTTCGGCATGTGCGACTGGAACAGACACGCCCGTTGCAGGTCGCAGACTGCGTGAGCAAGGAGAAGGCCGCGGGTGGGACGCGCGATATCGTCCGGTCTTGATCCGCGTCAAGTACTGCGCCGCCGCCGAACCTATTCTTCGCAATGAGCTGATCGCGCCGAGCGGTGAGGAGGCGGTGGATGCGCTCGTGTGAGCCGCCGCTCTCCCGGGCCTGGCCGATGGCTGAAACACCACGCACAATCCACGAAACCTACCTGATGGGAGAGCACAGATGAAACGCTTGGTTCGATTCGGGGCAATGTGTCTTGCCGTCCTGGCCGGCACCGTCTCCTTCGCCAGCACGGCATCGGCAGTCGATTTCAGCTGTTCCGGACTTCGATTCGTCTTTTTCCCTGGGGGCCCGGAGGGCGACCAGTTCGCGTCCATCGTCTACAACGGGGCCAAGCTGGCGGCGCAACAGACCGGCTGCCAGGTCGATTACGTCTGGTCGGATTGGAACCCGCAGAAGATGGTGCAGCAGTTCAGCGAGGCCATCGCCCGTAAGCCCACCGGCATTTCGATCATGGGCCATCCCGGCGAGCAGGCACTTGCGCCGCTGGTGGATCAAGCACGCAAAGCCGGCATCATCGTCACCGACGCCAACGTCGACCTGCCCAACATCGAGGCGAAGTACAATGCCGCAGGATTCGGGTACGCTGGCGCATTGCAGTACTCGGCGGGAGCGGGCCTGGGCAAAGCCGCAATCGGAGCCTGCAACTTGAAAGCCGGCGACGAGGTGCTGGTGTGGGGTCTCCTCGGACAGGCTGGGCGCGGCCAGCGTACCAAGGGCATCAAAGACGTGCTCGAGCAGGCCAAGATCAAGGTCGACTACCTCGAGATCTCCGATGCGGTCAACAAGGACTCCGCGCAGGGCATTACGGTGTTCACGAGCTTCGCGGCCGCCCATCCGCGCCTCAAGGCCGTGGTCACCGATCATGGCGTCCTGACCGCGACGATCCCGGCGATGATGAGAGCTGCGGGCAAGGCGCCGGGCGTGATCTGCGGCGCAGGCTTCGACCTGTCCGCCGCCACCGCGCAGGCGATCAAAGACGGCACGATCGCGATCGTGGCCGATCAGCAGCCGTTCCTCCAGGGTTATCTGCCGATCGTCTCGATGTATCTGACCGCCAAGTTCGGTTTCTCCGGACTGCATGTGGACACCGGTGCGGCCTTCGTGACCAAGGCGAACATCGACTTGGTGGCGCCGTTGGCCAAAGAGTCGATCCGCTGAGCTGACAAACGGCCTGCCGGGCCCGCTCGGCAGGCCGCTGTCACGAACAAGAACGAATGCGGGACCTCTGACTATGGGTGAGCCAGTTCCGCTGCTTTCCTTGCGCGGGATCAGCAAGTCGTTCGGGCCCGTCGAGGCGGTCAAGGACATCGACCTCGAGGTCTTCTCCGGCGAGATCGTCGCGCTGGTCGGTGACAATGGCGCCGGCAAGTCCACGCTGATCAAGATCATCACCGGCGTGTATCAGCCGAGCGCGGGACAGATCTTCTTCAAGGGCAAGCCGGTCAAGCTCAAGGACGTGCAACAGTCCCGCCGGCTGGGTATCGAAGCGGTCTATCAGGAGCGAGCCCTCGCCGATCAGCAGGAGATGTGGCGAAACATCTTCGCCGGACGCGAGCGCACGACACGTCTCGGCTTTCTGGACATCGTCCGGCAGAAGCTCGAGTCCGAGCAGCTCCTGCGCGGCACCATGGGCTTCACCTCGCGCGCCATCACGGTGGATTCCGAGGTGGGCAGCCTCTCCGGCGGCGAAAAGCAGGGTGTCGCGATTTCGCGTGCGCTCTACTTTCACGCCGACCTGATCATCCTCGACGAACCGACGATGGGCCTGTCCGTGATGGAGACGGAGAAGGCGCTGCGCTTCGTGCGCGGAATCCGCGACCAGGGAAAGTCGGCGATCTACATCGAGCACAACATCTTCCATGTCTACGACGTGGCAGATCGCTTCGTGATTCTCGATCGGGGACGCATCGTGGGGCGGTTCCGCCACGATGAGCTGTCGCGGGACGAACTGGTGGAACGGATGGTCGCCCTGCACGAGGCCGGACAGGTGCGTTGACATGAGCGATCTCGTCGTTTCCACGCCGGCCGCGACGCCGGTGCGGGGGCAGCCATGGTGGCAGCGCTACCGCGTGCAGCTCAGCACCGTGACCATGCTGGTGCTGCTCTACATCGTGTTCATCGTGTTCGCGCCTGACGTCTACCTGAGGTTCGATATCTATCGCTCGTTCATGATCTCGATCCCCTTCTTCGGGATCATGGCGATCGCGATGACCTATATCGTCACGCTGGGCGAGATCGACCTGAGCTTCCCGTCGATCTGCGGCATCGCGGGCTGGGCTTTCTCGCAGCTGTACATCAGCACACACATCTTCATTCTCGGCCTGGCGGTGGCGCTACTGGTGGGCGCGGGCGCCGGGCTGATCAACGGGCTTCTGGTCGCGCGCGTGCGCATCCCATCGATCGTGGCCACCATCGGCACGATGTTTCTGTGGCGGGGCCTGGTCAACGTGCTGACCGAAGGCAAAGGCCTGCCCATGGCCGAGATCACGAGCGACCCGTTCAACAAGGTCTTCGTCGGCCAGCTGTTCGGGCTGATCCCGGCGCAGTTCCTCTGGTTCCTCGCGTTCTCGATCGTGCTCGGCTTGATCTACAAGCGTCACCGCTTCGGCAGTCACGTCCTGTTCGTAGGCGACAACCGCGAAGCCGCGCGCATGATGGGCATCAACGTCGAGCGCGTGACCATCCTCTGCTACGTGCAGATCGGCACCGTCGCCGCGCTCTCCGTCGTCTTGCTGCTCAACCAGATGATGTACTTCTGGTCGAGCACGGGCGACGGGTATTTGCTCACCACTCTAGCCGCGGTGTTCATCGGCGGCACGTCGGTGTTCGGCGGCAGAGGCACGATGATCGGCACTTTCGTGGGCGTGCTCATCATCGCCTCGCTGGAGCCGGGTATCATCGCGCTCGGATTGACCGGCTTCTGGACGCAGTTCATCTACGGCCTGCTGATCACTCTCTCGGTGACCGTCTATGCGCTGATGCAGCGCCGCCGGGAATGAGGCGACGGCTACGCGGCAATGAGCTCGTACACCGTGGCCTGACGATAGACCTCGCCCGGCCTGAGGATCGTGGAAGGAAACCGGGGCTGGTTCGGCGAGTCCGGAAAGTGCTGAGCCTCCAGACATAGCGCGGCCCGCGCGCCGTAAGCGCGGCCCCCCTTCCCCACGATCGTTCCGTCCAGGAAATTGCCCGTGTAGAGCTGGATTCCGGGTTCAGTGGTCCGCACGCGCATGGCTCTGCCGCTGGCGCGGTCGTAGACCTCGGCGGCTGTGGCGAGCTCGCCTTCCTTCTTGTCGATCACGAACGTGTGGTCGATGCCTCTGGCGAGCCGCACCTGCTCGTCGTCAGCGGTGAGCCGCGGGCCGATCGCGGCAGGCAGGCGAAAGTCGAAAGGCGTCCCGTCAACCTTGCGTATCTCGCCGGTCGGGATCAAGCCGGCATCCACCGGCAGGAAGGAGCTTGCGTTCAACCTGAGCTCGTGGCCGAGGATGTCCGGCGCATCCCCCAAGTTGAAGTATGCGTGGCTGGTCAGGTTGACCGGCGTGGGGCGATCGGCTACCGCCTCGTACCGGATCTCAAGCTCGCCCGCGAGCGTGAGCGCGTACACAACGGTCACGTCGAGGTTGCCGGGATAGCCCTCCTCGCCGTCCGGGCTCCGGTACTTGAGCTCCAAAGCGGGCCCTTCCTCCTCTAAGCGGCGCGCCTTCCAGACGACCCGGTCGAATCCTACGCTGCCGCCGTGAAGGTGGTTCATCCCGTCGTTGGCGGGCAGATGATACGTGCGGCCATCCAGAACGAACCGCGCATTGGCGATGCGATTTGCATAGCGTCCGATCAATGCGCCGAAATAGGGTTTGTTCCGTGCGAAGCCCAGGGCGTCTTGGAAGCCCAGCAAGATATCGCGCCGGTGTCCATACCGATCCGGCGCGAACAAGGAAACGATGATCCCGCCGAAGTTGGTGATCCTGGCCTCGACTCCGCGGCCGTTGTCGAGGATGAACAGGTCGATCGGAGCTCCGTCGGGCGCCGCGCCGAACGGCTTGTTCTCGAGATGTGGCATGGTGATCGAGTCCGGTTGCGTGAACCGTCGGGACGCCGGCAGATCCGCTCCTGCTGCTCGCACGCCGACGGGTGCGCTCCGTGGAGCACACCCGTCGCACAAGTGCATGCGTTGAGCTAATCGACCAGGAACTTGTGGATGGTCGAGGACCGGAACGTCTGGCCCGGCTTCAGCTCGGTCGACGGGAAGCTCGGCTGATTCGGCGAGTCCGGGAAATGCTGCGTCTCGAAGGTGATCGCCGCGCCCTGCCGGTAAGAATGACCGCTGGGTCCGTAGAGCGATCCGTCCAGGAAATTGCCTGTGTACACCTGGATGCCGGGCTCTGTGGTCCAGGTCTCCACGATGCGCCCCGACTGCGGGTCGTACAGACGGGCTCCGAGCATCATCGACTTGTCATTGGGTGATCGCCGGGACAGCACGAAGTTGTGGTCGATGCCCTTCCCGATGACCACCTGCGGGTCGTTGGAATGGATGGCGGGACCAAGGACCTTCGGCACGGTAAAGTCGAATGGCGTTCCCGCCACCGGGGCGAGAGTACCGGTCGGGATGAGCGTGCTGTCCACCGGTGTGAACTTATCGGCGGCCATCCAAAGCACCTGGTCGTAGATGGGCCCCGAGCCCTCCCCGGCTAGATTGAAGTAGCTGTGGTTGGTCGGGTTGAAGACGGTTGGCTTGTCCGTGGTGGCGGTGTAGTCCATCCTGAGCTCGTTCTTGTCAGTGAGCATATAAACCACGGTCATGTTAAGCGTGCCCGGATAGCCCTCTTCCATGTCCGGACTCGTGTAGGTCAGCGACAGGCCCACACCACTTGCTTCCCTCACCTCGGTGGCGGCCCAGACCTTCTTGTCGAAGCCAACGTTGCCGCCGTGCAGAGAGTTCGGGCCGTTGTTGGTCGCCAGGGTGTACTGCTGGCCTTCGAGCGTGAACTTGCCCTTGGCGATGCGGTTCCCGTATCGGCCGATGATGCAGCCGAAATAGGGACTGCGGGTCTCGTAGCTCTTCAGGTCGGAGAATCCGAGAACCACGTTGGCCATGTTGCCGTTTCGATCCGGCACCTTGATCGAGGTCACGGTGCCGCCATAGGTGATGATCTTCACTTCGATGCCACCGGCGTTGGTCAACGTGTACTCATCGACCGCAGCGCCCGACGCAGTCGTGCCATATGCTCTCTTGTGAATGGTCCCCGCCGCCCACGCCGGGTTGGCCCACGGCAAGGTGAGGGCGGCGGCGAGAGAAATCAAAGTCTTCACAGCACCAGAATGCGCTAATCGCTTCATGACTGTCTCCTCCGTGTAACACGCGAAACGCAAAACCGAAGAGGCGCGCAGCGTGCCTCACCCCGCACCTCTCGCCCTGGCGGCGCGAACCGGTGACGGCAGCGAGCTCCTCCTGCAACGGGGACGAACTTTCATGGTCAAGTCGATGCGCGCAACGCATTAGCTCCTTTATTCTTCGTCTTCGTTGATCTCGATCCCCAACTCGCTTTCGCAGCCACGATTCGCCGCGCCAATTCGAGTCTAGGGGGAGCCCCCACCAGCACGTTGACCCACGTCAAACGCGCTACGGAAAACCTTCCGCGAGCACCTGCGATGTGAAGCGGCAGAGATCGTGGCCGTCGCAATCGTCGCGATTGCGCACGGCACGACAGGGGTCTCAGTGCAGCCTGAGCCGGATCCGGGCCCGCTGGCTGGAGCCGCTCGCGTGACGATGGTCAGGGGCCGCGCTGTGTCGTATTGCGGTCGCGTTGACCCGCAAACGACGTTGCATCGGCGCCGATTCCGAACAGTGATGCTGCCGACCACGCTCGCCCTGGCCCAGGATCGAGCTGTACGCCAACTCCCATCGCCTACGCCGTCGCGAAACGTTCGGCCCGCCGAGGCGTTGAATGCTGCGAGAACACCCGGGACTTTTCGGAAGAGGCGCTTTTGGCGGCTGTTGCCGCTAGCCGGGTATGGACCACCTTGGGGTTCAACGGGCCGGATAGCGGCAAGCGTATCGCGCGCTCGGCGCACAATGGGTAGGAGATGCAGATCCACGCAGCGCTGCCGCTACGCCTGTATCGGTAGGAGCCCTTGGCGCCGCCGCGGCCTGCTGTATTCCGCGTCCCGATGTAGCCGCTTGAGCCTGCCTGCTTTATCGTGGCGCCTACGAGGCCCGAGGTTGGTCTGATCCGCAAGTGCGACCTTTTTTTCAGGAGCAGACATGGATCCACAACCGCTCTTCTCTCAGCTCGCCCCGCTCTACGCGGCGCTCGACGCGCTGTCCGGTCCGTTGCTACGGATCGCTGTCGGGGCGTTTCTGATCCCGCATGGGGCCCTTAAGCTCACCGGCTGGTTCGGCGCCGACTTGGCCGGCGAGCACGATGTTTTCGGCCAGGCCGGCCTGCGGCCTACCGGCGTTTGGATCAGCGTCATCGGTCTGATCCAGTTCGTCGGGGGCATCCTCCTGGTTCTGGGCATGTTCACCCGGCCCGTCGCACTCGCGGAGACCGTGATGCTGATCGGAACGGCCGTCTGCTGGACGCGCCGAGGCGGCTGGTTCTGGCATCGCGGCGGGATGGAGTACTCGTTGCTCTGGGCCCTGGCGGCATTCGTCGTCTTCTGCCAAGGGAGCGGGCGCTTCTCGATCGATGCGTTGCTCGGCTGGCAACTTTGATCGCGCCGGGCACCGCGAGCAGTGACTCGTGCGCTACGGGCGCCTGTAGTGGTCCGGCGGCCTGCAGGCCCAGGTCAGAGCGGGTGTACTGATGGGAGTCCCCGTGACGTTGACGGTCAAGCTGCTCGCCAGCGTGGCGATCGCTCCCACCTGAAGCACGGGCCCTGAGGAGGAGCGAACGATGGCCGCCGGCACGATTCCAAACTGGGCCTGGGTCTCGAAGTAGAGTAACCTCGGCGTCACGAACCGCATGCTCTCGACGGGTGCCTGCACACCCATGGGCGCCTGTCCGAGAACACCCCAACCGCTGCGGCCCTTCGGTGTCAGAAGCGTCAGCGCCGGGCCGGCGCCGCTGTTCTGAACCACCGCGATGCCCCGGTCGCGGAGGCGCCAAGCGATCGCCCGGTTGAAGACGTTCTGGCCGGTGGTGCTCGAAAGCACGACGATCTTCACGATCCCATTGGTGGCGTCGGTCACCGTCGGGAAGAACCCCAAGGTCTGGTCGGCAAGCTGCACCGGAAGGAAGTCCCCGGGATCCACTCGCGACTCGGTCCAGTTCCCGGTGGGAAGCGTCACGCGCAACGTGATCCCCGATGCGATCGACACGACCTCGACCTCCAACCCCGGGATGCCTTGCACCGAGGCCGACCCGCCGACGGGAAGCGTGAGCGAGTCTTGCTGGGGCGCGCCCGTAAACCCGCTGTCGCTGTAGACAACCTTGCCGTCGACGACAATGTCATTGCCCTGAATGCAGGCCACGTCGTCCTCACGGGATGCGATTGCGCACACCGCGCCCACGGAGGAGCCCGCGGCTTCGCGAAGCCACGACGGGAGATCTCTGGGCACCCTGTAGAACTCGAAGCGGTCGCTGCTGGGCGAGACGTGCCAGTCGAGCCGGACGATGTCGCGTGTGGCCCAGGCAACGCCCACGAAAGTTCCTCCGGTCGCATCGCTTGCGCCCCGCGCCGCGCGGGACTTGTGGTGCTTGTCCAGCTTGTCGGCGGGATAGGAGTTGCTCCCGCCTTTGCTGTCGGCCACGGTGAAGGTGCTCGGCGCGGCATCCGGGATGAACGCGACCATGCTGCCGTCCGGTGCCAGCGAGGCCGAGTGCTTGGGCAAGCCGTCGCTCGTGAACCGCGCCAGAGAGGCGCCGTCGCTGTCCACGAGGTAGAGATCGTTGGCGACCTGGACCAGCGCATCGCACACCGGGTCGCCTGTCGCAGGCGTCTCCGCGAGCGCCGTGAAAGGGGTCCCGCCAATCGCCCCAACCAGAAGAAGGGCCTTGAGAGTCGTGGTGTTCATGGGCATGCAGTCGGTTAGTAGCTTTCGAACTCGACGCCAAGCGTGCGGCGGCCGGCCGTAATGCAGTCGGCCCGGCGTGTGCCGAAGTACTCGTCGATGTGATATCCGATAATCGCGCCGCCGGTGTCCTGCGCAACTCGCGTGCCCACCGTGTCGACCGAGATCGTGCTCCGATACGGAATCACCGAGCGGTCCACCGCAATGGTCGTCCCATCGACGGCGCACACCCCGGTCGCCGTCAGGGGGCAACTCTGCAAGCTGTACCTGCCGCCGCCGTCGTAGTGGATGGTGGTGCCGTCGAGTGCGATCCCGGAGCCCTGGACCGCAACGTCGTTGATGAAGCCCCGATGGTACCGGTTCGCTGCCGGCAAGCCTCTGACGGGTCCGATCAGCGGGGTGGACACGAAGTCGGCCTCGAGGGACACCACGTAGCAGGTCACCAGGAAGCTGCTCTCGTATCGCGCCGGAACCCAAGTGATCGTCCCGGGCGACGCGGTCTGGATCTCTGGAGTGGCCGAGGTGATCGTGGACGTTCCCGGCTGTAAGCGCGTCTCCACGAATGCCGTCGTGACGCCGGACGAATCGGTCGGGTTCGCAGGCCCCATGATCGTGTCGTCGGCCCCGCGGCTCGACTGGAGCGCGACCGTCACTCCCGCGGCGGGCTGTCCATCCGTGGTTACCGTCAAGGTCAAGTTCGAATGGGTCAAGACTCTGCCGGACTGGACGCGGCTCGCGGTCGGGATTTTCGGCGCGTCCGTCGCGATCCCGACTTGGGTGACACTGGTCCGCGTCCAGGTGTCGAATCCGGAGTTCCCGTCGGCATTGACGAAGGTCCCGGTCGCCGTATCGCAGCCCTGGAACGTCAAGCTCTCGGTGAAGGGGATGCACTCCGGGCCGCCGCTCCAGCTCGCGTTGACGTCGAAGCCGGTCGTCCCCTGCAGGGTGATGGTCAATGCATGCGCCGAGTTGCAGTATGGGAGTTTGATGCTGCCGCTGAGATCCGCCAGGATCGTGATCACGCCGCCATAAGCATCGACCCAATTTCCGGGCACCGTACACGCGGGCTGTGGAGTTTGCATCGGTTGCGGCACAACCGAGGGCGTGATCGGCGTGGTGAGGGTCTGCAGCCGGACGGTCGAAGAGGGGGACGTCCCTCCAATACAGCCAGCCTTCCCCGGCGCACAAGACTGCGCGTACGTCGCGCCGGCGCTGCAGACGAGGCCGACACTAGCCAGGGCGATCAGCACATGCAAAGGCTTGCGCATTGGGGGCTCCCTAGACCGTGATGCACTGAAGATCGCGCAACCGCCAGACCCACCGGCCGCGGTTTATTCTGATTTCAGCTGTCGCGGACTGGACCGATGCCCGTCCAATATTGTACGACGTGGCGCCATGTACTGATCATGACAGCGCGATGCTCCCATAGAGCATACCCCGTTCGCGGGACAAAGCAAGCCCGCCATGAGCTGCC
>Ga0335082_10003991_pt1 | contig 16067 bp, 12 predicted proteins | sample Lox_Sample_41_FD_206718 | JGI IMG/M metagenome (GOLD analysis project Ga0335082, IMG submission 206718) | Soil microbial communities from Loxahatchee National Wildlife Refuge, Florida, United States - Lox_Sample_4.1 | ecosystem: Environmental > Terrestrial > Soil > Wetlands | place: USA...
CCTTCACGTCGACGAAGTCGGAGAGCTTGTTGCGGCGGACGTCGCCGGAGGCCGTGGCGAACATGACGAACATCTCGTCCCACGTCGCCTCGTTCTCCGGCAGCGGCATGAGGGTCGAGATGGTCTCACCCTCCTCGAGCGGCAGCAGGTTCACCAGCGCCTTGCCGCGCGCCTGCGGCGTGCCCAGCGGCAGGCGGAACACCTTCAGCTTGTAGACCATGCCGTTGGTCGAGAAGAACAGCACGGGCGTATGGGTGTTGGTGACGAAGATGCGGCTGACGAAATCCTCGTCGCGCGTCGCCATGCCGGCGCGCCCGCGGCCGCCGCGCCGCTGGGCGCGGTAGGCCGAGACCGGCACGCGCTTGATGTAGCCGGCGTGCGTGACCGTCACCACCATGTCTTCGCGCTGGATCAGGTCCTCGATGTCCTGCTCGAACTCGAGGTCGTGGATCTCGGTCTTCCGGGGCGTGGCGAACTGTTCCTTGATCGCCCTCATCTCGGTGCGGAGGATGTCGAGCCGCCGCGCCCGCGAGCCCAGGATATCCAGGTAGTCCTTGATCTTGGCCGCCAGCTCCTCCAGCTCGGCCGCGATCTTGTCGCGCTCCAGCCCGGTCAGGCGCTGCAGGCGCAGTTCGAGGATGCCGCGCGCCTGCTCTTCCGACAGATGGATGGTGCCGTCGGCCGCCACCACGCGTCCGGGCTCGTCGATGAGGGCGATCAGCGGCTCGACGTCGCGCGCCGGCCAGGCCCGCTCCATCAGGCGCTCGCGCGCCACCACCGGGTCGGGCGCCTTGCGGATGAGGCTGACGACCTCGTCGATGTTGGTGACGGCGATCGCGAGGCCGACCTGCAGGTGGGCGCGCTCGCGCGCCTTGCCCAGCTCGTAGATCGCGCGGCGCGTGATGACGTCTTCGCGGAAGGCGATGAACGCGGCGATGACATCCTTCAGCGTCATGGTCTGTGGCCGCCCGCCGTTGAGCGCCAGCATGTTGACGCCGAAGCTGGTCTGCAGCGGCGTGTGGCGGTAGAGCTGGTTCAGCACCACCTCGGCCATGGCGTCGCGCTTCAGCTCGATCACCACGCGGACGCCGTCGCGGTCGGACTCGTCGCGCAGGTCGGCGATGCCCTCGATGATCTTGTCGTTCACGCACTCGGCGATCCGCTCCTGCAACCGCTTCTTGCTGGCCTGGTAGGGGATCTCGGTGACGATGATGGCCTCGCGGTCCTTGCGGATCTCCTCCACATGCGTGCGCGCCCGCACGACGATCGAGCCGCGGCCGAGGTGATAGGCCTCCTTGATGCCGTTGCGCCCGAGGATCAGCCCGCCGGTCGGGAAGTCCGGGCCGGGCAGCAGCTGCATCAGCCCGTCGATGGTGATGTCGGGATCGTCGACATAGGCGAGGCAGGCCTCGATCACCTCGCCCAGGTTGTGGGTCGGGATGTTGGTGGCCATGCCGACGGCGATGCCCTGGGCGCCGTTGACCAGCAGGTTCGGGAAGCGGGCCGGCAGCACCAGCGGCTCGCGCCGGCGCTCGTCGTAGTTGGGCTGGAAGTCGACCGTATCCTTGTCGATGTCCTCGAGCAGGGACTCGGCGGCGCGCGACAGCCGCGCCTCGGTGTAGCGCATGGCCGCCGGCGGATCGTCGTCCATGGAGCCGAAGTTGCCCTGCCCGTCGATGAGCTTGAGGCGCATGGAGAAGTCCTGCGCCATCCGCACCAGCGCCTCGTAGATCGCGCTGTCGCCGTGCGGGTGGTAGGCGCCCATGACGTCGCCGACGATGTTGGCCGACTTCCGGAACGGCTTGTTGGAATCGTAGCCGCCCTCCTTCATCGCCCAGAGAATCCGGCGGTGGACGGGCTTCAGCCCGTCGCGCACGTCGGGCAGCGCACGCGACACGATGACGCTCATGGCGTAGTCGAGGTAGGAGCGTTTCATCTCCTCCTCGATGGTCACGGGCGCGATGTCGAAGGCAGGCGGGTCGGTCGGCGGGTTCAAGCGAATTCCTGAAATATCTCAGAGAGTTGACGGGCGAGATTCAGGGCCGTCGATTCGACTCAACGCTAGCAGATTTTGCAGGTGCGAACAAATGAAATGGGCACTCGCCGACCGCCGGCCACCCCCGCCTCCGACCGGTCTGTCGGCTGCTAGAGACCCGCCTTCACGTTGTTGACGAGCTCGATGTATTTGCTGCGATAGGGCTCGTCGGGCTCCGGGTCGATGGAGAGGGCGGCGAACGTCGCCTCCGGATCGCTGGCGCCCATCTCCGACAGCACCTTGGGGTCCACGACCTTGTAGGTCCGCCGGTTGGAATGGAAGTAGCCCGCCGACTCCATCAGCCACTTGCCGGATTCCGGATCGAGCATGGCATTCAGGAAGTCGTAGGCGGCCTGCTCGTCGCCGGGCGCCTTGGCGTGGCGCACGAGGCCGCAGGAATAGCCGAGGATGCCTTCCTTCGGCATCATGTAGGCGACCGGCACGCCCTGCTTCTTCAGCTGCGCAACCGAGCCGCTCCAGGCATAGGCAGCCACCACCTCGCCGGCGGCGATCGCCTGCTCGATCTGCGTCTGGTCGCTCCAGTAGAACTTCATCAGCTCGCGCTGCTTGGCCAGCATGCCCTTGATCTCGCCGAGCTGCTGCTCGCTCAGGTGGAGGTAGTCCTTGTACCAGCCGCGCACGCGCGCCGCGATCTCGATGAAGGTCGTGTCGGTGTCGTACATCGAGAGCTTGCCCTTGTACTTCTCGTTGAAGAGCAGGCCCCAGGAGGGATCGGCGACGTCGGCCGCGTCGACGAGGTCGGTGCGGTAGAGCACGGACGACAGCCCGGCGTCCCACGGCATGAAGTAGACCTTCCCGTCGAACACGGTCTCCGGGATAGTGCGGAAGCGCTCCCAGATATTCTCGTATTCCGGCAGGCGCGACACGTCGATCGGCTGCAGGATGCCGGCGTCCTTCCAGCGCTTGATGTTGTAGCTGCAGGGATGCATCAGGTCGGGCGTGTAGCCGGCGAGCATCTTCTGCAGCGCCTCTTCCTCGCTGGCGAAGATCCCGAAATCCGGCGTGCCGCCATGCTTGGCCGCGTATTGCGGCGCCGCCTCCGCCACGTCATAGCCGGCCCAGGTGAAGAACGTCAGGCTGCCGGCGGCGCGCGTGCCGGGCGCCGCCAGCGGCATCACCGCGAAGCCGAGGCCGACGGCAGCGAGCGCGCGATTGAGATCGCGGCGCGACAGTTTGCCGTTCCGCAGAGCGGCAATGACGTCCTTGCTCATTGAAGACTCCCCTCTTGGCTTTGTTTGGTTTCTTGAAGCCGTAGCCGGCTAGAACGGGATTTCGTCGTCGAGGTCGCCGCCCGAAGGCGGCCCGCCGCGGCCACCGCCGCCGCTCGGGCTGGAATGCGGGGGCTCCTCGTGCGACGGCGCGGCATAGCTGCCGGCATCGCCGCCCGCGCCCCGGGCGTCGAGCATGGTGAGTTCGCCGCGGAAGCGCTGCAGCACGACCTCGGTCGTGTACTTCTCCTGGCCGGACTGGTCGGTCCATTTGCGCGTCTGGAGCTGGCCCTCGACATAGATCTTGGAGCCTTTGTGAAGGTACTTCTCCGCCACCTCGACGATGCGCTCGTTGAAGACGACGACGCGATGCCACTCGGTCTTCTCGCGGCGCTCGCCCGTGTTCTTGTCGCGCCAGCTTTCGGAGGTCGCGAGCGAGAGGTTGGCGACGCGCGTGCCGTCCTGCGTGCTGCGGATTTCGGGATCGCGGCCGAGATTGCCGACCAGAATGACCTTGTTCACGCTGCCTGCCATGACGCCTCTCTGCTCCCTTTCCCGAGGCCGGCGGACCCGCCGGCCGATGACCGCAAGACTCTAACCATATCGCGTCATGACCCGCCAGAGTTGTATTGGCAGGATCTGTCAGCTAGCCGGCTGCGACCTCATTTCCGAGTCGCTTTTCCGCACGACGAGGATAATATCGAGCCCCGGTCCCTTAGGTGATCAGCCCCCGGAAATGCAGGACAAAATCATCGTTCGCGGCGCCCGCGAGCATAACCTGAAGAACGTCGACGTGGAGATGCCGCGCAATAGCCTGGTTGTCATCACCGGGCTGTCGGGATCCGGCAAGTCGTCGCTCGCCTTCGACACGATCTATGCCGAGGGCCAGCGCCGCTACGTCGAGTCGCTCTCGGCCTATGCCCGGCAGTTCCTGGAGCTGATGCAGAAGCCGGACGTGGATTCCATCGATGGGCTGTCGCCGGCGATCTCGATCGAGCAGAAGACGACGTCGAAGAACCCGCGCTCGACCGTCGGCACGGTGACGGAGATCTATGACTATCTGCGCCTGCTGTTCGCCCGCATCGGCATCCCGTACTCGCCCGCCACCGGCATGCCGATCGAGAGCCAGACCGTGAGCCAGATGGTCGACCGCGTCATGGAGATGGCCGAGGGTACGCGCCTCTATCTGCTGGCGCCGGTGGTGCGCGGACGCAAGGGTGAGTACCGCAAGGAACTCTCCGATCTGCAGAAGCGCGGCTTCCAGCGCGTGAAGGTCGATGGGCAGTTCTTCGAGATCGATTCCGTGCCCACGCTCAACAAGAAACTGAAGCACGATATCGAGGTCGTGGTTGACCGGCTCGTCGTGCGTGAAGGCATTCAGAAGCGGCTGGCCGACAGCCTGGAAACAGCCCTTGGTCTCTCGGATGGCCTGGTGTTCGCCGAGATCGCGGATTCGAGCGAGGGCAAGAAGAAGGGCGAGCCGGAGCGGGTAACCTTCTCCGCCAAGTTCGCCTGCCCGGTATCGGGCTTCACCATCGACGAAATCGAGCCGCGGCTGTTCTCGTTCAACAATCCCTATGGCGCCTGCCCGGCCTGCGATGGCTTGGGCACGACCATGTTCTTCGATCCCGAGCTGGTGGTGCCGAACGAGAAGCTCTCGCTGCGCCAGGGCGCCGTCGCGCCCTGGGCCAACTCGACCTCGCAGTACTACATGCAGACGCTGGACAGCTTGGCGCGGCACTACAAGTTCAGCGTCAACACGCCCTGGGAGGAGCTGCCGGAGAAGGCCCGCAACGTCATCCTGCATGGGTCGGGCAGTGAGCCCGTGACCATGGAATATGACGACGGGATGCGCAGCTACAAGACCACCAAGCCGTTCGAGGGCGTCATCCCCAACATGGACCGGCGCTGGCGCGAGACCGACAGCGCCTGGGTGCGTGAGGAGCTGTCGCGCTTCCAGGCCACCAGTCCCTGCGAGGCCTGCAAGGGCCAGCGGCTGAAGCCGGAGGCGCTGGCCGTGAAGATCGAACGCCTCACCATCTCCGAGGTCTGCGACTTCTCGATCGACCAGGCGCGGCAGTGGTTCCTGGCGCTCGACAGGAAGCTGAAGCCCAAGCAGCGGGAGATCGCCCAGCGGATTCTGAAGGAGATCAACGAGCGGCTCGGCTTCCTCGTCAGCGTCGGCCTCGACTACCTCACGCTCTCGCGGGGTTCGGCGACTTTGTCGGGCGGCGAGAGCCAGCGCATTCGCCTCGCTTCGCAGATCGGCTCCGGCCTCACCGGCGTGCTCTATGTGCTGGACGAGCCATCGATCGGGCTGCATCAGCGCGACAACCAGCGGCTGTTGGAGACGCTGAAGCGGCTGCGCGACCTCGGCAACACCGTGCTGGTGGTCGAGCATGACGAGGAGGCGATCCGCAACGCCGACTACCTGATCGATATGGGCCCGGCCGCCGGCATCCATGGGGGCCGCGTCATAGCGTCCGGGATACCCGAGCAAGTGATGCGCAGCCCTGAGAGCATCACGGCGCAGTACCTCACAGGCTTCCGGCAGATCCCGCTGCCAAAGCAGCGGCGGCCAGGACACAAGGATCAGTCGATCCGGATTGTCGGCGCGCGCGCCAACAATCTGAAGCACGTGAGCGTCGACATTCCGCTCGGCACCTTCACCTGCGTGACCGGCGTGTCCGGCGGCGGCAAGTCGACGTTGATCATCGAGACCCTCTACAAGGCCCTTGCCCGCCGGCTGATGGGCGCCCGCGAGCATGCCGGCGAGCACGACCGCATCGAGGGGCTGGAGTTCCTCGACAAGATCATCGACATCGACCAGTCCCCGATCGGCCGCACGCCGCGCTCCAACCCCGCCACCTACACCGGCGCCTTCACGCCCATCCGCGACTGGTTCGCCGGGTTGCCCGAGGCCAACGAGCGCGGCTACAAGGCCGGCCGGTTCTCCTTCAACGTGAAGGGCGGGCGCTGCGAGGCCTGCCAGGGCGACGGCGTCATCAAGATCGAGATGCACTTTCTACCAGACGTCTACGTGCAGTGCGACGTCTGCAAGGGTAAGCGCTATAACCGAGAAACACTGGAAATCACCTTCAAGAACAAGTCGATCGCCGACGTCCTGGACATGACGGTCGAGGAAGGGGCGGAGTTCTTCAAGGCCGTGCCCTCGATCCGCGACAAGCTGCTGACTCTGCAGCAGGTCGGCCTCGCCTACATCCATATCGGCCAGCCTGCCACCACGCTCTCCGGCGGCGAGGCCCAGCGGGTGAAGCTCTCGAAGGAGCTGTCGCGCCGCTCCACCGGCAAGACCCTCTACATCCTGGACGAGCCCACCACCGGCCTGCACTTCGACGACGTGAAGAAGCTGCTGGAGGTGCTGCACGAACTTGTGAGCCAGGGCAACACCGTGGTGGTGATCGAGCACAACCTCGAGGTCGTCAAGACCGCCGACTGGATCATCGACCTCGGCCCCGAGGGCGGCGACAAGGGCGGACGCATCGTCGCCACGGGCACGCCGGAGCAGGTCGCCGGCGTGAGCGACAGCTATACGGGGCAGTACTTGGCTCCCTACCTTCGGACCGTCGCCAAGGCGAAGAGGCGCGCCTGAAGCGACAGACGAGAGAACCGGGGAGGACGCGCCCTCAGTAGAGCGGCGGCGAGGTCACCCACACGACGCGCGTCAGGACGTTGCCGGGATTGTGGAAGCGGTGGGTCTTCGTGCTGGGGAAGCGGAAGCTGTCGCCCGTACCGAGCGTGCGCTTCTGGCCGTCGATCCAGAGGTCGAGGATGCCCTCGAAGACGATGCCACATTCCTCGCCGGCATGGCTGTAGCCCTGCTCGCCCGAGCCGCTGCCGGGATCGATCTCGACGAGAAGCATCTGCAGGTTTCCCGGCCCGGGCGGCGAGGCCAGCCGCTTCAGCACGCCGGGCTTGTTGAACACGATCGACTGGCGCGCGGTCGCCCTGACGACGAAGGGATCGCCGTTGGGCTGCACCGGCCCCGACTGCTCCAGCAGCCAGCCGGGCCCGATGCCGAGCGCGGTCGAGAGCAGGCAGAAGGTGCGGATCGAGGGCACCGCCAGGCCGCGCTCGATCTCGCTGAGATTGCCGACGGAGACCTCCGCGGCCTTGGCGAGATCGACGAGCGAGAGACCCTTGGCAGTGCGCAGCTCGCGCAGGCGCTTGCCGATGCGCAGCTCGAGGTCGGAGAACGAAGGCGCCGCGCCGGCAGCTGGCTCGCTCGGCGCGGCGACGCGCGCCGGCAGCGCGGCACCCGCCAAGCCTCGGGACGTGCCGGCTGCCGCCCTCGTCGATGCTCGCGCGCGCGTCCGTGGACGGCCGGCGGCGAGCGGCTTCGCTCTACCCATCGATCTCCTCGAACAAGAAGAACGGGCGCGATCCTAGAGGACCGCGCCCCGCGCGATCAACCGCCCGCCTTCACCTCTTCGAACATGCGGGTGATTTTGTCGTTGTTGTTGATTGGTTTCGTGAAGACGGTGGTCTTCAGCATCTCCTCGGGCGCGGTCGGGAGCTGCAGTTCCTTCAGCTTGTCGGCGCCGACGGCGGACATGGCATCGGCGTTCGAGGTGCCGTAGCCGTACATCTCCACCAGAGTCTTGCCGGAGGCGTCGTCGAGCCGCGCGTTGATGAAGTCGTAGGCGAGATCGACATGCTGCGACTTCGTTGAGAGCACGAAGCCGCACACCCAGGTGAGCATGCCCTCCTTCGGCTGCATGAACTCCACCGAGACGCCCTGTTTCTTCAGGCTGACGGCCGAGGCGTTCCAGGTCATGGCCGCGACGAGCTCGCCGGAGGCCAATTGTTGCTCCACCGAAGTGAGGTCGGTGGTGTAGGCCTTCACCAGCGGCCGCTGCTCCTTGAGGACGCCGCGCACCTTTTCGATGTCGGCATCGGACATGTTGAAGGGATCGACGCCGGCCAGCACGGCCGCGACCACTGGCGTGTCGTGCACCGCGTCGAGCACGGCGATCTTGCCGGCATATTTCGGGTCCCACAGCAGGTGCCAGCTCTTCTCGGCGTTGGGGATCAGGTCGGTTCGATAGGTGATGGAGGTGTTGCCCCAGTCCCACGGCACCATCCAGGTCTGATCCCCCTCGACCAGCCCGGGCAGGCTGCGCAGCACCGGGAAGATCTTGTTCCAGTTCTTGAGGCGCTTGGTGTCGATCGGCTGGATCAGGCCGGCATCCTTCCAGCGCAGCACCTTGTCGTAGCAGGGATGGATGACATCCGGGCTGAAGCCGGCCTGCACCTTGGTGAGGGCCTCGTCATCGTCGCCGAAGAGCGGCGCATCGATGCCGTCGGGATGGGCCTGCATGTAGGCCGGGTTGAAATCGGGCAGCTCGTAGCCGCTCCAGGTGTAGTAGGTCAGCTTGTCGCCGGCCTGCGCGCCGGCGAGCGCGCCGAAGGAGAGCGGAATGATGAATGCCGCAAGGCGCAAGGCGCGTCCGTAACCGGATCTCGCCCCGAAGATGGTCTTCATGTCGAACCTCCCCGTTTGTTTTCGTTCACCCCACGCGAACCGCGGGTGCTGGCACGGCGACAAGGCTATATCGCGTGTCTGAAAGAAACAATGCTCTTTTCACAGATGTGAAATACGCCGACCAGCGGCGCTACTCGTCGCGGCGGCCCCGCCGCTCGCGCATGTAGCTCATGATCTCCGAGAAACCGAACAGGAGCAGCAGCACGCCCGAGACGACCTCGATGGCCGCGACGAGGCGGGCGGTCTCCGTCACGGGCGTGATGTCGCCGTAGCCGACGGTGGCCATGGTGACGATCGAGAAGTAGAGGCTCTCGGAATAGGTGATGTCACGCACTTGGCCGTCGATGCGAAAGTGGGACACCGCGCTCAGCTTGTCGAGCACGCGATAGATGCCGGCGAACACGATCACGATCACGGAATAGAAGGTGAGAAAGGCGAAGGCCGCGGCAGCAAGCTGGCTGATGCGCGCGAAGAACTCCTCGAACAGGAGGCCGGCATCGATCAGAAACGCCGACACGCCCGGGCTGACCAGGAAGACGACGAGCGCGATCGCCAGCATGGCGCCGACGAAGGCGCGGTCGACGCCCCGCGGCGAGAGCGCCAGGTCCGGCATGAGGAAGGTGAGCGCGCCGATGGCGAAGACGGGTATCAGCCAGGACAAGGTGCGCGCGACGCCGCGCCCGCCTTCCGACTCCGATATCGCCAACACCTGGCGGATGCGCTCGCGCCGCACCTGCGCACCGGCGATGAAGCCGAGGACAGGCAGCGCGAACCCGATCTCGAGCGCGGGGACGCTGACCGAGCGGAAGTTGGTTTCGACGAAGAACTGAAAGACGCAGGCGTAGACGCCGAGCGCGTTGGCGAGGGCGATGACGAAGAACTGGCTGCCGGGAAAGGCGGCATGGAAATAAGCGACGGCAATTCCGACCATCGCGAACAGCATCAGGACGAACCACCAACCACTGAGATCGAAGCTGGCGACCGCGATCAATCCGATCATGCCGAAGGTGATCAGGAAGGCGCGGACCCAGCCGCGGTCGGAAGATTTCCTGTTCGACATCCTGCTCGCCGGACGCGGAACCGCTGCAGCGCTCCTGGTCTACGGTCTACAGCAACTCTTTCTCGAACGGATATTTCGACAGCACCTCGACGCCGGTGTCCGTGATCAGCACCTGCTCTTCCAGCTTCACGCCTTCGCCGCCGCGGTCGCTGCCGGTATAGCTTTCCACGCACAGGGTCATGCCGGGCTCGAGGACGCCATCGTAGCCGCGATCGTCGAAGTCCGGCCAGTACTTGATGCCCGGATATTCGTCGGCCAGGCCGACGCCGTGGATCATGCTGGAGTAGCGGTTGGCCAGGAACTCCTGGGGGATCGGCCAGCTCTTCTCCGAGGTCTCGCGGAAGCTCATGCCCGGCTTCAGGATGCTCATGTTGTGCTGGATCTGCTCATAGGCGGTGGCGTAGAGCCGGCGCTGCTCAGCGGTCGGCTTGCCGCTGCTCAGCCAGGAGCGGGAGATATCCGAGCAGTAGCCGTAGGGGCCGATCAGATCGGTGTCGAAGCAGACGAGCTCCCCGGCCTCGATCTTGCGCATCGAGCATTCACGGAACCAGGGATTCGTGCGCGGGCCGGAGGACAGGAGGCGCGTCTCGATCCACTCGCCGCCCAGACTGATATTGGTCGCGTGCAGCTTGGCCCAGAGCGCGTTCTCGGTGATGCCCGGCTGCAAGGCGTCCTGCATGGCGCGGCAGCCGGCCTCGCACACCGCCAGCGAGGCACGCATCAGCGCGATCTCCTCCGGCGATTTGATGACGCGGGCGTGCTCTGTGATCGGCAGCGCGTCCAACACCTCCAGCTGGTTGGCGCGCAGGCCGTCGATGCCGAGGTGCGAGAGCCGGTCGACGCCGATGCGGCGGTTGCCGCCGCCGTGGCGGCGCATGAGGTCGGCGATCTCGTCGCCAAAGCGCTTGGCATCCTCCTCGGCATAGGGGCCGGAAGCGAAGTAGTAGAACGTGGGCATGACCCGGTACTCGTCGACCGTCGGCAGGCCCTCGGCGAGGAACGGATGGTTGGCATAGTCGAACAGGACGACCGGCCCCTCGAGCGCCACGAACACGCAGCGCGTCTCGTAGTGCGAGCACCAAACCTGCATGTTCGTGGCGTCGGTGGCGTAGCGGGTGTTGATCTGGTCAAACAGCAGCAGGCCGGCGACGTCGCGCTTGCGCATCTCGCTGCGCAGGCGCTCCAGCCGGTAGCGGCGCACGACGTTCAGATCGACCGGCGCCTCCGTGTACTCCATCGCGCCGTGCTGGCGCGCGACCTTGTCGCCCGCCGCCGCTTTGCCCATGCGGTAGTTCATCCCCGTCCCTCCCATCGGCGGCGCGTTGAACGCTCGCACCGTTCCGTTGCGGGCGCCATCCTGGACCGGGACAGGCGGCGAGGCAATGGCGCACGGGTCTCGTCGTGCCCTTGTGACCGGGCTCAGTGACGGGCGGCGCGAACTGGGCCTAACCAACGATCGCATATTGACGACGCGCCGGCTCGCGAGGACTATGCGGCGCCGTTGAGAACACGCCTCTAAAGGTCATGGGTGGCGGCAACCTGCATGGGCAAGCTCCGAAAATCGATTCTTCCTCTGCTCTGCGTCGCGGGTCTGCTGTGGGCGTGGCCGGGCGCGGCCGCCCCCGACTACGCCGCCATCGTGGTCGATGCCGACAGCGGGACCGTGCTCGAGTCGGTGTCGGCGACGGCGCGCTGGTATCCGGCCTCGCTGACGAAGGTCATGACGGTCTATCTCGCGTTCGACGAGATCGCGGCCGGACGGCTGGCTCTCGACGAGGAGGTGACGGTTTCGGCGCGCGCCGCGTCGCAACCGGCAACCGAGCTGGGGCTCGGGGTCGGCCAGAAGATCACGGTCAGAGACACGATCCTCGCGATCATCCTGCGGTCCGCGAACGACGCGGCCGTGGCGCTGGCCGAGCGCATCGGCGGCAGCGAGGAGGCCTTCGCCGCGCGCATGACCGCCAAGGCCGGGGAACTCGGCATGGCGCGCACGGTGTTCCGCAATGCCACGGGGCTTCCCGATCCGGAGCAGGTGACGACCGCGCGCGACATGGCCGTCCTGGCGAAGGCGCTGCTGGAGAACTACCCGCAGTACTATCACTTCTTCTCGACGACGAGTTTCAGCTACGAGGGCCAGACCTTCGGCACCATCAACGGCATCCTGTCGCGTTATCAGGGCGCCGATGGCATCAAGACCGGCTTCACCTGCGGCTCCGGCTACAACCTGGTGGCCTCGGCGACGCGCAATGGCCGGCGCCTGATCGGCGTGCTGCTGGGCAGCCACACGAACTTCGAACGCCACAGCGAGATGGGGAAGCTGCTCGACGTCGGTTTCGCGACGGATCTGCAGACGCTCGACAACAAGGTGCTGCTGGCGCAGCTCGGCGCCGCCGACGATGCCGATCCGGCGCCGCCGACCCGGCTGTCTGCGACCGAATGCGCCTACGGCGTCAGTGCGACCTCGACCGAGGCCGGAATCATCGGCGGCGGCTGGGCGCTCATTTTCGGCGCCTCTGCCAGCAAGGCGCAGGCGCAACAGATGCTGAGCCGGGCGCGGCAGCAGCTGAGCCCGGTGCTCGCGAGCGGCCGCGCCGTCATCGTGCCGAAGCAGTGGGAGGGCATCCGGCGCTACAGCGCACTGCTCGCCGGACTCAGCAAGGACCAAGCTGGCAGGGCCTGCAAACGTCTATGGAGCGTGGGCGCCTATTGCCTCGCTCTCAGCCCGCAGGTGCTGCGGAACCCCCAGGCAATCTGGCGCTGACCTACGCTTTCGCCGCGACGGCCTCGATCTCGACGACGAGATCGGGATGCGCCAGAGCGGCGACCACGAGGAACGTTGAGGCCGGCTCGGCGCCCTTGAGCGCCTCGTCGCGGATCTTGCGCGAGGCAGCGACGGTATCGGCGTTGGTCACGAAGATGTTGGCCTTCACCAGGTCTTCGGCACCCATGCCGGCGGCGGCGAGGATGGCGTTGATATTGGCCCAGCACTGCTTCGCCTGGGCCTCGAAGCCCTTGAGGATGGTGCCGTCTTGCGTGGCGCCGACCTGGCCGGAAATGTGCAGCCAGCGCGCGTTCGCGGGCACCTCGACGGCCTGGCTGTAGCGGCTGAAGGGCTTCACGACGGTCGGCGGGTTCAGGCGCTTGTGCATGGGGCTGCCCTCTGTTCGGTTGATCTGCTGGGGACGCGACGCTATCTGTTCCGGCGATGGCCAGCAACCTCAGCGCGCCCGTGCATGTGATCGGCGGCGGCCTCGCCGGCAGCGAGGCGGCGTGGCAGCTCGCCCAGGCGGGCGTGCCCGTAACGCTGCACGAGATGCGCGCGGTACGGCAGACCGAGGCGCACAAGACCGATCGCTTGGCCGAGCTGGTCTGCTCCAATTCCTTCCGCTCCGACGACGCGGTAAACAATGCGGTCGGGCTACTGCATGAGGAGATGCGGCGTTGCGGCTCGCTCATCCTGGCGGCGGGCGATGCCCACAAGCTGCCGGCTGGCGGGGCGCTGGCCGTGGATCGCGACGGCTTCGCCGCGACCGTGTCCGAACGGCTGACGGCGCACCCGCTGGTGACGATCCGTCGCGAGGAGATCGCGGGACTGCCGCCGCCGGATTGGGACCAGGTGATCGTGGCGACGGGCCCCCTCACCTCGCCCGCGCTCGCCGATGCGATTCTCCGGCTGACCGGTGAGAGCGCGCTGGCGTTCTTCGACGCCATCGCGCCGATCGTCCATCGCGAGAGCATCGACTTCGAACGCGCCTGGTTCCAGTCGCGCTACGACAAGGCGGGTCCGGCCGGCGACGGCGCCGACTACATCAACTGCGCCTTCGACAAGGCGCCCTATCTCGCCTTTGTGGAGGCGTTGCTGGCCGGCGAGAAGACCGAGTTCAAGGCCTGGGAGCAAGACACCCCCTACTTCGAAGGTTGCCTGCCGATCGAGGTGATGGCGGCGCGGGGGCCGAACACGCTGCGTTTCGGGCCGATGAAGCCGGTCGGGCTGTTCGATCCGCACAGCAGCCGCCGGCGCTATGCGGTCGTGCAGCTGCGCCAGGACAATGCCCTTGGCACGCTGTTCAACATGGTGGGCTTCCAGACCAAGCTGAAGCACGGCGAGCAGGTGCGCATCTTCCGCATGATCCCGGGGTTGGAGCGCGCCGAGTTCGCGCGGCTGGGTGGGCTGCATCGGAATACGTTCCTGAACAGCCCGCGGCTGCTCGATCGCCAGCTGCGGCTGAAGGCCATGCCGCGGCTGCGCTTCGCCGGCCAGATCACCGGTGTCGAGGGCTATGTCGAGAGTGCCGCGATCGGGTTGCTGGCGGGCCGGCTGGCGGCGGCCGAGCGGCGCGGGCAGCCGCTGGAGGCTCCGCCGCCGACAACCGCCCTGGGCGCGCTCGTCAACCACATCACCGGCGGCGCCAGCGCGCAGACCTTCCAGCCCATGAACGTCAATTTCGGTCTGTTCCCGCCGCTGCCGGACGAGGAGCGCTACAAGCGCAGCCATCTCAGCCGCAAGCCCGCGCTCTCGGCCCGCGCCCTCCACGATTTGGCGGTCTGGCTGGACGGCGCGCGGCAAGCGGCCGCCTGATCACGCGCGGCCGCGCAGGTCGGCCCAGAGGAGCCGCCAGATGCGCCCGGGCAGCTCGTCCTGCAGCCCCGGTGCATAGACGTCGTGGCTGGCGGCCTCGATCTGGCGCAGATATTTCGCCGCCAATGTTCCCAGGAGCATGACGGGGAGCAGGCGGCGCGGTAGCGCGCGGGCGAGCGCGCGGCCGGCAGCCAGCTGGCTGCCTGCCTCGACGGCGACCGTGCGCACGACGGCAGCGAGCGCCGGCGGCCGGCGCTGTTCCAGCACGTCGTGCGCGTCCAGGCCTTGCTGCGCCAGGAGGTCCTGCGGCAGGTGCACGCGCCGATGGCGCGCATGGAACGGCACGGCGCGCAGCAGGCCTGCGAGCGCCCAGGCGATCCAGACGGCGCGCACCGCGCAGGCCTCCTGTTCGCCGGCGCCGCCAAGCGCCCGGGCTGCCAGCAGGCCGAGGCTGCCGGCGGTGGCGTCGGCATAGCCGACGAGCGCCGGCAGGTTTGCCGGCGGCGCCTCCTCCAGATCGCGTTCGCGCGCCTCGAGCAGGCGCTCGAACGCCGCGCGCTCGAGACCGTGGCGGCGGATCGCCGCGGCGAGCGGCTGCGCGACCTGGTGGCGGCGCTCGTTGCCGGCGTAGATCTCGCCGATGCAGTCACGCCACCATTGCAGACGCATCAGACCCATCATCGGCTCGCGGACGAGCTCGCGCGTCTTCGCCACTTCCACGTTGAAGGCGTAGAGCGCGATGAGATCGGCACGCACCGGCGCCGCGGCGAACAGCGCAGTCAGGTAGCGGTCGCGATCGAAGCGCCGCACCTGGTCGAGGCAGTAGGCGGCGTCGGCGGTGCTTGAGTCCATGCGGGCCTAGGAGTTCAGACTCGTCGCGGCCGGGGCCGTGCGAGCGCCGTTGCAACCGAGTTACTTCATGATATTCTCCCGCGGCCTTGGAATGACAATGGCTTGCAGAATCGAGCGAGCGGAGGTCGAACAATGAAGAAGCTGCCTTGGGAAAACCTTCATGCGGCGCTAGGCATCGGTGTCGTACTGGCGATAATCCTTCTGCTGATAGCGGGGCACCTTAGCTTCCTCGGCGATGGCGCATTCTGGAGCTTCCTGTTCCGCATCCTGCACATCTGGTCGGGTATTTTGTGGATCGGGCTGCTCTACTACTTCAATTTCGTGCAAATGCCGTCGATGCCCAAGATTCCAGACGAGCAGAAGCCGGCGGTCAGCAAGGTGATCGCGCCGGCGGCACTGTTCTTCTTCCGCTGGGGGGCCGTGTCGACGGTCGTGTTCGGCCTGATCATCATGGTCTACAACGAGTCCTGGACGAACAGAGGGGTATCGATCGGCATGCTGCTTGGCCTGATCATGGCGATCAACGTGTGGGTCCTCATCTGGCCGAACCAGCAGAAGGCGCTGGGCCTGGTGGATGCCGACGCGGATACGAAGAAGAAGGCCGCGCGCACGGCGATGCTGGCCTCGCGCTTCAATACGATGCTGTCGATCCCGATGCTCTACGGCATGGTGTCGGCGCATCTGCCGACCGCCTGGTAGCACGCGGCTCGGCCGCGGCGCTGGCCTACGCTATCGCGATGAGGGCCGCCGCAACCCGGCGGCCCTCGGCCATCAGGACATTATAGGTCCGGCACGCGGCGCCGGTA
>Ga0335082_10003992_pt1 | contig 16066 bp, 9 predicted proteins | sample Lox_Sample_41_FD_206718 | JGI IMG/M metagenome (GOLD analysis project Ga0335082, IMG submission 206718) | Soil microbial communities from Loxahatchee National Wildlife Refuge, Florida, United States - Lox_Sample_4.1 | ecosystem: Environmental > Terrestrial > Soil > Wetlands | place: USA: Florida...
CCCCTGGCAGCTTCAAGCGATTGATATGACCGAACCTCAATCGGCGCTAAATGAGCTTCAATCATTGACGCCAATATTGAAGCCATATGAGCCTGGACTGTTTTCATTAAATAGCTTCTAGTCGTATCAAACAACTTTTAGCGGCTATTTCAAAAGCCCTGTAAAAAGGCTGAATCATGGATTCAGCCTTTTACCAAAAAATTCTCGCAAATGGCTTCTTACCTAAAGCAAACAGTCTGCGATCAAGCCACCTCTGAGCTCACTAAACTTTTGCCATGTGTCGTACAGATGGCCGCCACACGCTCCGCTAGTTTCATATAAACTTCACGTTTATAGTGTACGCCTGGATCCTCCAAGGGATCAACAAGATCATCGACATCGCAAACAAACTCGTTCACATCAATCTTGTAATAACCAAAAGCGTTTACTAACGGCAGTACAACTGAATTGATCTTTGCAAACCAGTTCAAAATCCATTTTTGAGCCGCATTTTCACCTGAAATTTGCGTATTCAACATCAGGACAATAACAATTTTACCTTCAAGCTTCTTAAAAATCTTTGAGATATCTGCCGCCAAAAGCGCCTCGTCAATAAACCCTACATATTCAAATTCGTCTTGCATGAACGCCCAGTCCGAAGCGCTGAACTCTACTGCGCCATTCGATCTCTGAAGTATTGTTTCATAGCTGACCGAATTATAATCGACATTCCCAATAAAATTATTATGAAACGGAAATATCATCCCGGTCGAACGTGAACGTTGTAAGCCTGGAAAAAATTCGGATGAAAAGGAGAGCACATAAACATCAGCACTCCCATCATTAATGGCCGATTCAAAACGCTTCGGTGGCATACCGGGAAGTTTTTTAATCAGCGCTTGTCCATCGGGCGAGTGAACTTCCTCCTCCAGTGCAATGACCCGCGCCACCGGGTGAATCCCCCAACCTTGATAGGGAAATTGAAACTCTTCAATAGTATCAAAACGCGTCCGAAGATAATGCGCCATCATTGAGAGATCACAAGCACCACGCACACACACAACCGGCCGATAAGCTGTGTTCGCCTCTTCAATGGGTGCATCATCCGCATCATCGACAACAGTGATCCAATCGGGAAGATGATCCAACGAGGAAACCACATCCCCTACAATTTCGACCTTTGGCCGGTTCAGTTTGTGCCAGACGAACTGCTCAATTCCCATATTCATTGCACGGCACGAAAACAAAAAGTGATAGCATGTGTTAAAATGCGACAAATAAAAGCCGCAAATACCATAATTTCCGTAACGATCAGAAACCTTGACGTAGCCGGCATGGCTATCAAATACCTCGGACAATTCCTTAGCAAAAACCTCGCGCGCTGAAACTTCATCTTCAGGCCAACGTTTTTTCGTGAAATTGAGCTGATTCGAGCGGTTCACCAGATCGTGGATCCGAGTGAACTCATCCATCACGTTATGGTGAAAACTGATTCGGATGCCGCTCGTTTTAAGAAACTCTAGATTGTTTCCACCGGCAGTTTTCTGATCATGGTATTTCTGCTCAAGAACTTTATACCGTTCCAGACGCTGCAGATTCGGATCTGGCTTACCATTGCACCGCCAATCATCCAATAACGAGGCAAGAACTGAGGGTTCAGAAACCTGCATCCCAGGATTATAATGCAAAGCTTCATTCAGATTCATGACATTATCATCGATGAACAGAACCGAAGCAGGCCGCAGTTGTACCGCTTCAATGATCTCTTTTAGCATTGAGCCTTTCGGCCCAAACTCGATCTTTGGAAAAACAAAAAACTCCCAAACTCCGAGCTTAACCAGCATTTCCTTGGCAGCTTCAAAAGCATTCTTCGAGCACACAGAGTTAACAATACCTCGCGCCGAAAGCTCCTTGATGAGATCGATATTGGCTTGAATGGGCGTTATACCGCCTTCGGAAAGCGTCCCTCGCCAGAATGTCTCGTCAAGATCCCAAATGACGAGCTTAATTTGTTCATTTGAAGCATCATTATGATCTTGCAGGACAGGTCCATGTAAAGAGATCTCACCGTCAACCATGCCTCACCCCATGCATTAAAACCACAATTTTCTGTATAACGTTTCCTCCACTAAAGTAAAATTCATCAGATGCATGGGTGCCGTAATATTTTTCACGAGGTACCTGCAAAAACACCACCTCTACAGGCACGCCGCATCGCCCCTTTTCTTGCTCCTGATCTTGTAAACCTTGTAGGTTGCAAAACATTCCGGCGCGACCGCCTGGTTCAGCGCGCGCTGGTCGAGCAGAGCCAGCCCGGCCGGCAAACCCGTCATCGCGCCGGATATTGCCAGATGCCGCGCCAAAGCGCGCGTAACAAGCCCCGGCCCCGACAATAGCCAGGGGATTTCATGATCCCCCCAGTTAACCGCCGTTACCACCGCCTCCAACGCGGCGAGCAGTGGGACACCGCGTGGCCGCCCCTCCCCGACCTTGGGGCAAGCCGCCCTGGACCTGATCGACGAGATCGCCGCCAAACCTGCGCAGCCTTCCCGGTACCGTCAGGCACTTGTGCGGCTTGCCGAGGTTATTGGCATGCCAGCACAAACCGTGGCATAGCAAACACCATTGGAAATCGAACTTACCGGTGCCTGAGCGCGCCGCGCTGCGGGGGAAGCCGTGGATCAGGATTCGATCACTGCGCTGATCAAACGGGCCGAGATCTGCCGGGATAGCGGCCACACCGCCGAGGCTCGGGAACTCTACAATCGCGTACTGGCACTGCGCCCGAACGAGGAATTCTCCACGCTGGGCCTGGGAGTTTGCGCCAGACGCGAGGGCGACCACCTGACGGCGCTGGAATTTCATCGCCGTGCGCACGAGCATCATCCGCACAGCTACTGGCCGCACGTGGAAGCGGCAGAGGATTATTTCTCGCTCGGCCGATGGGCGGAGGCGGAAGCCGAATGGCATGCCGTACTGGCCCTGAAGCCGGATGAAATCAACGCACTGCGCGGCATGGTCCGTCTGGCCAGAATGCACAACGACGAGGCCGCCGCGTTACTGGCGCTGACCTCCATACCGGACCAGACGGAAGAGATAGTGCTGGAGCGCGCGCAGCTGCTGTCCGCGCTGGAGCGCCGCGACGAGGCGCTGAGCCTGTTACACAGCGGCGCCGAGCAATTTCCGCAAAATCCGGAATTCCTTATCGAAATCGCCACGCTGGAACGGCAAGCGGGCAACCTGCCCGGCACCCAGGCGGCGCTGGAGGCGGCAATCCCCCGCGACCCGCGCAACCCGAAAGCACTGCTGAAGCTGAGCGATCTTGCGCGGCAAACACACAACCACGCGCTGGCGCTCCATTATCTCACTCAGGCCAAGCGGGGTTGCGCCAAGGACATCTGGGTGGATCTATGCTTGGCGCAGACCCTGTTCGAACTCGGGCGGTATACGGAATGCGACGCGGCGTTGACTGAGGCGCAGACCGCATATGACGGGCACTTCCTGGTCGCCCAGATCCGCGGCGAATTGCTGGCCAAGCGCGGGCTTCTGGATGAAGCGCAAGCGGTACTCGCCGAAGCCATGCACGCGCGCCCGGACAATGAATCCCTCGCCCTGCTGGCAGCCGAGTTAGCCCACCGCGCGGGGCAAGCCGCACGGGCGGCGCAGCTCGCTGCCGCCATCGCGCCCGTACGTGACCCCGGACACAAAACGAGGTGGTTGCTCCTGCAAGCGGCAATCGCTGAAGACTCCTGGCGGCGGGAGGACGCGGCAGCGCTGTACCGCCGGCTCGAGGACTGGCAGCGAGACAGCCGGCCGGCGCTGGAAGGGCAGATCCGTCTTGCCCTGCTCTCCGGCGACCTGGAACTGAGCAACGAAAAGCTGCTGAAATTCGCCCGGCTGGAAATGCCGGACCGGCATGCGCGTGGGCTTTCAGCCAATCTGTCGCAAAGCTTCTGGGGGCAATACCACGAGGAACATGCGTTCGAGCCCGAGGCGATGGAGCGGATCAGGGAGCTGACACGCGAACCCGCGGCACTACGGCTGGCGCCACTGATGGAGTTGGCACAGCGGCTGCCGGACTGGACACCGGCCTCCTGCGCCGTGCTGCTGGCATTCCGCGAGGGCGGCCTGCTCGACCGCGTCGACGCCGAACCAGCGGCACAACCAGGAATCCCGCAGCGCATATTGCAATACTGGCACGCAGAAACTCCACCACCAGACATCGCGGCGCTGATGGAGACCTGGCCAGCAGCGCATCCGGGCTGGGAATACCGCCGCTTCACCGACGCCAGCGCCAGGGCGTGGCTGCAAAGCCATGCCCCCGAAGCCCTGCGCGCCTATCTCAACACCCAAAGCTTCGCGCAGAAGAGTGACGTGCTGCGCCTTGCTTTGCTGCTGCACGAGGGTGGCTGGTACGCTGATGCGGATGACCGCTGCCTCGCGCCGCTGACCACGCTGGGCACCAACGGCGCGGCACTGGCCACATATCAGGAAGAATTTGCCACGCTCGGCAACAACCTGATCGGCGCACAGCCGGAACACAGGGCCATTGAGCTGGCTTTGGCAGGAGCCATCACCGCGTTAATGCGCTCGGACCGGGATATTATCTGGCTATCCACCGGGCCGGGGCTGCTCACCCGCAGCTTTATCAGCGCACTCCTGGAGCAGGGCGGGCGCCGGCCGGAGTTTCTGCGGAGCACGGCGCTTCTTACCAAGCCGGCACTGCGGCGGAGCGTGGCGCCGCACTGTCATGCGCGGTACAAATTCACCGGCGAACACTGGTCGGATACGCAATTCATCGAGGCGGTGCCGGTGGCCTCAAAGCCCGAGCCAGCGGCATAGCGGGGCGAAGCTTGTCTCCCAGGACCGGGTTTGCGCGCGGGCAAACCCGGCAAACGCCAGGCGGCGGCGCAACTCATCGTCCTGCAACAGGCGGCCGAGCACCGCGAGCATGGCTTGGCCAGTTTCTTCATCGCCAGCGCTTGGCACCAGCAGGCCATCCTCGCCATCGCTCAACATTTCCCGCACCGCGCCAACATCAGTCGCGAGGGGGATGCAGCCGAGTTCATGGCATTCGGAGATGACCAGTGGAGCGCCCTCCCAACGCGAGGGCAGCAGCAGCACATCCGCCCAAGCATAGGCGGCGGCCAGATCGTCATTCGCGTAAACCGGCGGCAACAGAGATATACCCAGCGCCACGAATTTTTCCGCCCAGCCGTCATCATCCTCCTCGCCAACCAACTTGGCGCCGATGATGCGCAACTCCACCGGCAGCGCCGCGGCCACGGCGTCCCGCGCCAAAGCGCAGAGGCGGTCCACGCCTTTTTGCGGGTCCAGCCGGCCGAGGAAGAGCAGGCGCAGCTTGCGCTCCCCGCGTGCTTCTGTCCGCGCGGCTTTGGCCTGCGCCACCATATCGGTGGAGGGCTTGAAACTCGCCGCATTGGGGATCGGCATGATCTTGTCGCCCGGCACGCCGAGCGCGTGCAGTTCATCTGCGAGCAGGTTGGAGCATGTGAGCAGGCGGTCATAGGCGTGTTCGAAAGCGACAGCGAGATAGGTATGCCCGACCAGCCGGCCCAGCGCCGACAGGTCCGTGACATGCAGATAGCTGGCGGTACGCACGCCCTGGCGGCGCAACGCGCCTATCACGCTGTTGAGCGGCGCGAAATGGCAATTGATGACGACATCCAGCCCCGCGAGCAGGCCGGTGAGACGTTCGGTCTTCAGCTCCTCGCTATCCGGCAGGAACAGGTCCTGCCCGAACGACAGGGCTGCGCCGCCCCAGAGCGGCATGTCCGGGTCGGCCAGAAATGTCACGGTATCAAAATTTTCATCGTAATCCGGGAGCAGCTTGAGGCGGGGTTTGCCCAGGACGAAGAGATGCACCCGCGCCCCGGCGCGGCGCAGTTCGCGCGCCATGGCATAGGCCACTTTGTCCGCCCCGCCAAAGGCAGCAATGGGAACGGCGATGCCGATCTCCATTTGTCCGGGCGCCGCCAAGCGCGGCATCACCGTCTCGGCCTCCAGATAGCGGCGCAGCGCCATGGCATATTCATCCCGCGCCGGCATTTGCGGCGGGCGCCATGTCCAGCGCTGCGGCGCGGGAGAGGCAAATGGGCTGGCGCGCAGGACGGCTATGCCCTCCCACATGTTGGGCAGGCCGGGGGCAAGATCCGCAACGCCAAGGCCAGGAGCGCGCAGCGTGATTTCAAGCACGTTTACTAGCTCATCCTGCCCTGGCAACGGCATTTTTGGATCGCGCGCCAGCCCCTTGACCTCTGAGACCGGTGCCATCCACAACACCGCGCGCTCCGCCAATGTATCGGGCGCTGCCGGCGGGGAAATCCCTATGCCGATTTCATCAACAGCGTCTTGCACGGTGAGAGCAACGAAAGCGCACTCGCCGCAGCTGCGCTCCATCAGCCAGAGCACGCCGTGCAGCAATTTCAGCCGCGCGAGTTCGGCTATCAACACTTCACCGCCCCAGGCAAAAAACGGCGCCAGCGGATACACATCCGGCTCCGCCAGCGCGGCCCAGAAATGCCCGGCGAATTCTGTTTCCGGCATTTCAGGATGCGGCTGCGACGGGTCGGTGAAACGCAGCAGCGCCTCATGCTCCTGCAGGCGCCAGGCGAAACGCGGATCACGCTCATGCTCAAAACGCAGCAGCGTGCCTGCGCGCGACAGCTCGCGGTGGCGCGAGCGCAGGTAATCCAGCGTGACGGCGCGGCTGCGGTTCATGGCGCGATAGCGGCTCTCGGGGCGCTGGCGATAGGCGAAGCCGAACCGCGCTGGCATACCCATGAACCCCTTCCCCAGGGCTTGCAGAAAGAAATCCCAGTCCTCGAACCCGGCGCGGCGGTCTTCGTCGAATCGCACGCCGACCTCGAACACCGCGCGGCGGACCAGCGAACCGGTATCGCAAATATTGTCATGCACGACATGGAGCAACGGCGCGTAGGGAATGCTGTAATTCGCGTTCCAGTCGAGACCAAACGTGTCGAGATCCGTGTATATCCAGCCGGCTTGCGGATGCTCGGTCAGGGCCGCCCAGGCATCCTGCAACGCGGTAGGAGCCAGACGGTTATCCGCGTCGATGAAAAATACTGCCTCAAGCCCAGGCCAGGTGGAAAGCGCGAAGTCTATGCCGCGGTTGCGCGCGCTGCCCGGCCCGCCGTTGGGCTGACGCAGATAGATGATCTGCGGATGCGCCAGGGCGTAGGTACGACAGACAAGATCAGTCTCCTGCAGGGGGCAGCCGTCAGCCACGACAACAATGCGATACGGCACGGTGGCCGTCTGCGCCAGGAGCGATTCCAGCGCCTCGGTCATCAGCACCGGGTGTCCATAAGCCGGCACAACAAAGACGACCAGAGGTTGAAAGCCCCGATGTGGCCCGGCTGCATCCATGGTCACATCACCTCGCGCGCAGGCAACAGGATCAGCAAATCCTGGAAGTAGGCCCAGGCCCAATCAGCGTTCGGCGCCTCCGGCGCCATGCGCGTGAGCAGGTAAAGATTCGTCTTTTCCGGTGGCAGCGGGAGGCTCTCCGTCGACAGCTCCAGTCGAGCCGTCTCCCCCACCTGCAACTCCAGCCAGGGGGAATAGGCAATCTCAGCGTGCCCAGTTTGCAAACAAGCCAGAACATCCTCGCCCGGGTGCATCGACACAGCGATAGCGAATTGCACCGGCTGGGACTGGGCATGGCCAAGCTTGACTTGCGCGGACACGCCAATGGCTTCCGCCGGCACGAGATGCGCGATGCAGCCGAGCTTGACCCCCACGGCGATAGGGTGACACAGCACGGCTTGTTCGTGCTCTTTGTAGGCGACGCCGTCATCTTCAGAGGCAAGCGGATTTGTCACACCTTGCAGCTTCGCTACCGGGACCGTAACCTCGCGCGCAGGGCGAGGTTGCAGCGCCCCGAGAAAGGCGATGCGCAGATCCTCAAACCCGGCCTGGGCGTAATAATTCTCCGCACCCTCGGCCATGCGGGTGAGCAGAAATAGGTTTTGCTTGAGCACATGCGGCGGAACCTGTAGCGCAATGAACGCCGCCGTTTCGAAGGTCCCCCTCTCCCATCCGGAAAAACAAAAACCGCCCTCGCCTCTGGCTAGTCGGCCGACAACGTCCACGCCCGGCGGTGCTGCGGCCAAAGCAAACTCCACCGGCGCCGCACGCTCATCCCAGACGACACCATGCACAGAGATTCGCAGCGGCCGGTTCGCCGTCAGCCCTTGGATCATCGCGGCGGTAAAGTCGGGCTTAACGTTACTTGGCGGCGGATGGCAGAAAACGCCATTCTTCTCTGGCACGTCGCGAATGATGGGCCATTCCGTCTGCCAAGCGCTGCACGCCGGCGTGGCTGTGGCGCGCAGTGCGGGGGGGAAGCGGATTTCCGTAACCAGAGCAGCCGCCTCGCCCGGTTGCGGCATAGCCCCTTGGCAGGGTAGCCTCACTCCGGGCAAACCAGCCCAGCAACGCAGGGCAAGGCTGGCGGTGCGGGCGACGCCATCCGCCGACACACGGAAACCCGGCAGAGGTTGCGGCGCCCCCAGGGAGAACTCGGGAAGGGTGGAAACGCCGCCCAGCGGGGTAATAACCAACTCCGGTGTGCGCGCCAAGCCGGATAGCCCCGCAGGCAGAATCAGCGGGACCCAGCCCGCCGCGCATTCATCGGCTTCCACCACCCAACTGGCCTGGAGCTGATGGTCCTCCAGCGTATACAGTTGCACCGCTAGGCCGCCGCCCGGCTTGGCGACGTGCACATCGAGCGCCACGAGCCCAGATGTGCTGGCCGGTAAAGTCTGGTGGATACGCTGACGCCCCGCCCCCGTGGTCTGCTTCCCCGGCGGATTGATGAAGCGCAGAGTCACCTGGGCCAAATCAGCCTGATTGATCAGCGCCTCGGCCTTGGCGAAATTGTTTTGTAGAATCTCATGCGCATTACGCAGCAGAGACAACTCCCGCGCGAGCCGGGTGGCGTGAGCCGCAACTTGTTGCCCTTGTCGCAGCACATTGGACGCAAGCAGCAAACTCAGGGCATCGAACCGCTCAACCAACACAGGCGCCGGAAACGCCAAGCCAGTCCAGCGCGTGAAATCTTGGCTGACCTCCTCGAGCAAACTCAGCGCTTCAGGCGTGGCCGCGAGAAAACCCATGCAGAGCATTGGCGCGGTACCGGGGGTGACTCTACCTCCCACCGATTCCACAACAATATCCCCGGTCTCTGAGGTTGATACATACAGCAGATCAAGGCCGACCGCGGCTATTCCCTGGAACTGGGGCAACTCCGACTTGGCAACGACGATATGGGGACGGGTAAATGCGTTCGACGGCGCCAAGCCAGCTGTATGACCCAAGAAATCAGCTCCATCCGAAAGCGGGACTGCATCAGTGATGCCCATTAGGGTTAAGACCCAATAAACTTGTTTATTGGGTCTTAACCCTAATGGGGGCATAATTCAAAATTCAGTCATAGGCTTTGTGTTTGTTCCAAGGCTTCATTCCCAGTTAATCCCCTCTTTTCGGCATCACCTTCCAAAGGAGCACAAACCCTCCAGTATTAAGAGCATTATAGACAGACTTCGGCCCCCTAGCCACGCCCGGCAGACCAACAACCGCCCAGCTTTCGTTCGTCTGGACTTTTGTAATTTGCCCTTCCATAGTATGAATCATCTTTAAAATCTTGACTAAAGGCTTAATAAATTATGCTTTTCAAGGCGGCTGCGGGTGTTGGTTGGGTTCTTCTACATGGCCTGGACACCGCATCTGTGGAGGCTTACCGCCCCGCTTTAAAGACCGCCCTGTTACAGCCGCGGGAGGGCGGGATGGACGTTCTGGATGAAACTTCGGGACTGGCTTTAACCTATCCGCCGCAGAACGTGGTCGCCATCGTCCACGCTGGAGAGGCGCCGGCGGAGCTGCAACGCTGGCGCGACGCGGCCGGGGTCGATGCCCCCCTGGTTGCGCACATGCCGGACACCCCCTCCACTCTCGCGGCGGTTTCTCGGCGCTTGGCCCAGGCCGCGGGAAGAAACGCGGAACTGATACTGCGCCTCGCCGAGCTTCGCGCCGTGCATGAGGAGGTGCAGAACAGCTACAACGCCCTGCGCAATTACGTCTGCGAAAACGGCTTGGTCCCGCCCAGGCTCGGCTTCATCAACCAGCCCGACACAGATGGCGGCGCGTTCCTGCCGGAGAGCGTCTCCGAAGTTCTGCAACCCCTGCCCGTGGACTCACGCTCGCTGTGCGGCTTCAGCCTTTATCTGTCAGCGCAAGCTCCCAATTCCGCCGAAGGGCGGCTGCTGGTGGATCTTGTCGCGGCGGAGGATGACGACATCCGCCTTTCCTGGCGGGCCTCGTATAAGGAGTTGACGCAGGGCTGGGTCACCTTCGCCTTCGACCAGAATGAGCGCTTCTGGCGGAAATCGCCCGTGTTGCGGCTGCGCTATGAAACCGTGACCGGCCCAGCGCCTCTGTTCGGCTTGGCCAAGCCGCAGCTGCGGCACGACATGGCAGCCTGCGTGAACGGACAGCTCGGCTCCCGCCCTCTAGCCCTGCAAGTATGGCAATCCGTTCCCGGCGCCCCGCTCAACGTGTCCAGCCAGATGTGGCCCGTGGTGCTGAAGGACCGCGAGCCGGTCTCGCAAATCGAGCTGGCGATCGACGAAACATTGCCTGTTGCCGATATCCTCAACCAAGCGGCGCAAGATGGTTTCCAGCGCATCACTCTGCTGCCTGCACGCAAGCGCATTCAAGTGCATCCTGTGGAAGGGCAGGTTTCGGTCGCGTGTTTGTTCGAGTCCTGCCCCCTCGGCACCAGCCGCGTAGTGGCTGAAATGCAAACCGACAGTCCGAATGCCGGGCAGGTTGAGTACGCCATAGCGGTGCTCTCGCCCGAACAAACGCAGCTAGCCGGGCGCCTCGGCAAACTGCCGAAAGACATCGCCGCCTCCGACTGGGTTGAACTGCCCCCCGCCGTGACCGGAAGTGTTGCTCTCTCCCTTCCGGAACCGCTGCAATCCCCCGGGGATTTATACCTGATGACACGCCTCTCGCCGGGGCAGTCCTCCGCTTACGGCTGGGCACAATTCCTGCGTGTTAGCTTCCAGGGAACATTCGGATAATGGATTTCGAGCATCCTTTCCTGAAGGACGAGACCGCAGCGCCTCTCTCGCGCAAGGTCCAGCGTACACCCACCCTGGCCATTGTCATCCCTGTCTTCAAGCACTCGGTCCTGGTGACCGAGGCCATCGCGGCGGGCCTGCGCGAGGCTCGGCTTGCCAATGGCGTGCTGGTCAGAATCAACGATGGCTGCCCCTACGCCGAAACGCATGAGGTCTGCCTCACCTTCGCCGCCGCCGAGCCGGACTTGGTGGAGTATATCCGTACCCCCAATGGCGGCCTCTCCGCCGCGCGCAACCGCGGCATCAAATACGCCCTGGCGCGTTTTCCGAGCATCGAAACAATCTACTTGCTCGACGCCGACAACCGCCTGGGTGCTGGCTCCATGCGCCGCGCGCACGAGACGATGGCGGAAACCGGCGCGGCCTGGGTGTACCCGAATATCGACAAGTTCGGTTTAGAATGGAATGGCGACTTCACGGCACCCTACAGCGTGCTGCGGCATTTATTCCAAAACATCTGCGAGGCGGGCAGCCTGATCCATCGCCGTATATTCGATGCCGGCATATTTTTCGACGAAACGATGCTGCAGGGCTACGAGGACTGGGAATTCTGGATGCAGTGCCTCGAGGCAGGGTTCCTGGGCGCCCCATGCGCGAGCTTCGGCCTGCAATACCGCGCCCGGCGCGAGAGCATGGTCCGCGATTCCGACCGCAGCGGCAATGCCATCATCGCCAAAATGCATCTTAAGCACAAGCGGCTGTTCAGCCCCCGGGCGCTTCTGGCCATGGAGCATGAGCAGGCGCCACGTTATTGCATCATCGACGGCGGCACACAGCAGCGCTTCAGCTGGACCAGCGTTGCCGGAGAGGTTTCCTCCTCGGGCAAATTCGCTGAACTGGATCGGGCGTTCTGGCGGGCAGATCTCTATCCGTCGCAATTTCACTTTCCCAACTACGTCGTGGCCGCCGACCAGCGAGTCATCGATGAGCTGGTCAGGCTGAAACTCGCCGACAATGTATTCTGGCACATTGAAGATGCGCTGGAGACACACGCCGTGGTTCTCGTTTCACTGCGTTTCGACGATAACGCCATCACGTTCCAGACCAGCGGCCATGAGCATCTCCCTGCCCCGGGAGGGCAGGGTCCCTGCATCGTGGCAATGCAGAGCCAGCTGCTCACGGAATGCGCGCTCGATTCGTCTACCGCGTGGATCGACAGTATCCGCACCCCCGAACCATCGCCCAGCGTCGCGGCGCTCACAGTCAGCGCGCCGTTTTCGCTCTCTGTTCTTAATAGGCAAGGCATACACAGCCAGCTAGATGTATTTTTCCGGGCTCTCACACAGCTGCGGGAATCGCCCTTCAAGCGCGGGGCAGCGCCGTCCTGGGAGTGGCGCAGCACCGATAGCTTCATCCCCGACAAAGACCTCTTCCGCCGGGTACGCACACATTTGTCCGCCATGGCGCCCATCGCGCGGGGCGCATCGGATGACCGCCCGGAAATCGCGTTTCTGTTGCCCCTCGTCTCTTTTGGCGGCGTGGAGCAGGTGGGGCTTCAGGTCGCGGCACAATACAAGGCGGCGGGCTGGCGCACCCGGCTTGTGGTCACGGAGCACAACGAGGCCAAGGCGCCCGCCCGGCTGTTCGACGTTTTCGACTCCATCCTGTTTCTCAACGACGATTCCTACGCGGACTGGCGCCCCTCGGACCTGAAGTATTACGGGCACGAGTTGCAATCCTGGCCGGTAAACGGCCGGCATGACCGCCTGATCGGCCAACTGGCCGGTTGCGCCGCCGTGATGGTGCTGCAAGCCAACCATGGCTACGAAGTGATGGGCTGGCTGCGGCGGCAGGGCATGGTCACAATCAACTCACTGCATCTGCTGGACCGGGACCTGTTCAACGTTCCGGTGGGCCACCCGTATCTCACCCTGGCCTATGAGCATGCGTTCGATCTCGTCTGCGCCCCGGCGCGCAAGCTGCTGGCATTTTGCGCCAGCACCGGCGTGCCGGAGGAAAAACTGGTGTATCTGCCAAATGCGCCGAGCTTCATTGCCAGCGCGGAGATGCAGGCGCAGCGCCGCCAAGCCTTGCAGCAGGACACCGCCCCACGCAAGCTGCGCATACTCTCCATCGGCCGGCTGGACCGGCAGAAAGGCGGCGAGCGGCTGGAAGCGCTGGTCAACGCCGCGCGCGAGTCTGGGCTGGAGGCGGAGTGGCGCTTCGTCGGCGGCAAGGTAGTGCCGGATGGCAGCCAGGCGGAAACCGGACTGACCGTTGAGCCCCCAATCTACGACCGCGCCGGGGTGGTGGAGCGCCTGCTCTGGGCCGATGCGGTGATACTGCTCTCCCGCTGGGAGGGCTCGCCCCTGCTGATCCTGGAGGCGCAGAGCCTGGGGACCATCCCCATCGCCACCGATGTCGGCGCGGTTTGCGAGATGATCGAGAACGGGGTGAACGGCGTGCTGGTGCCCAATGCCGAACTGCAGACCGTGGTAGCCATTGCGCTGAGCGGGCTGCAGCGCCTGGCTGAATCCACCACACTGCGCGCGGCGATGGCCACCCAGGCCATGGAACGCATGCGCGGCGTGAACTGGGCGAATTCCGCGGCGGCGCTGGTGGAGAAGACTGTGGCGCTGGTGCGGGCGAAGAAATCCTAGAGCTAGACACTGGCTATTCTTATGTCCGGACCCATGCTCTACTGCATCCTCACTCATGCCTTCCCCCGGCGGACGCTGCGGCCGCTGCGCTCTATCTACAATGAGACGGCTCTCTTTGTGATCCATATCGACCGCTCGGCGGCCCCGGATTACGTTGACCAGAAGTACACTCAGTACAAACACTAGAAAATTTTTAAATATCTTCTAGAGTAGAAGATATTTTCTCTCGGGGACAATACAAATGAAAGCCATCGTCACCGGCATCAAATCTTATATCCGCTTCTTGTATCAGGAAGATTCAAGTTCAGCGAGCCATAATTTTGATGCATTTGCCCCACTTCAAACACAAGAACAAGTTCTTCAAGCATCACGCTTTAATGGAAACACAGGAAATTATTTTATCGGCGAAGGAGCTGTCGAAGCTATCGGGCGAGAGAAAGCTCATTTTGTTGATTTTGGACAGTTGCACTGGAAAACGAAACAACAAGAATACTTAAATCATATAAACAATCATTACGATTGCTTTGTATTTGTAACTGCAAATCTTTTGCGAAGCGATTATGCAGCCTCCGCTGAAGCAGAGTTACTATCTCGGATCAACATTCCTATAGTTGTTCTTGGAATCGGGTGTCAGCGCATAACAGACATAGAGAACGGAGCTTTATCTACAACACAAGCTTTTATAGAAGCACTCAAGCAAAAAGAACACCACATCTTTACACGCGGACATGCAACAGCAGACTATCTGCTCTCGCAGGGCCTCCGTAACGTCTGGCCAACTGGATGTCCTTCCCTATTTTTTCGTCCAAAAAATGTACTTTCAGCCATTGAAAAACTGAAACATGTTGATTGGAAGTCTCCTTTGCAAATGTCCTTTTCAGGCTATCTTGGGACAGATATCTCATCCATCAGAGACATAAAATTATTTCAAAACAGGAAACAAAACTCTTCGTATGTACTCCAAGACGAGCAGCTATTTTACAATTTCAAGTTTGACGCCAAACAATCAGACATTGTTTATGATGATACAACAGGAATATTGAGCCGCTGCTCTTTTCAAGAGTCGCAGCAAATTGCTGATATAAAGATGCGCATATTCTTTAATACCCACCAATGGCGTGCATTAATGTCATCTAATGACGCAGCTTTTGGCAAACGCTTCCATGGCGTTGTCTCTGGATTGCAAGCTGGAACCCCAGGCCTTATGATTGCTGTAGATGACCGTATGCGCGAAATGCTCAATCAATTTAGTCTTCCGTATATTGATATTAAAGAATGGGATTCATCCGACGACAAACACCACATTATAAGCAAGACCATAAAATCCTATAATTTTGATGCGTTTTCAGAAAAATATCAAATTGCAGAAGAGTCATTTAGAACAAGACTCAAAAGCATAGGCCTCGGTTAAAGACTGTCTCCATGTTTATTCAAAGTTTTACCCTGAAAGGCTTCCGACTGTTAAATGTATGACGAATACATTTCCCTTGGCAACCGCTGTGAAGTGGCCTTCCAGTTCCGCCGGGTGCTAGGCCGCGATTCCTCAAGCTTCTTCAGCTGGAACATCACGCCGCTGCCCACGCTGGTACACCTGCTGGAAACCCGCTTCAACGGAATTTTCGAGTTGGAGAACCTCCGGCCCGGCGAGCATTTGGTTTACGAAAAGGCCGCGAATTTCTATTTCCACCTGCAGGGCGAGGGCCGCAAGTCGGCCGAGCATCCCAGCTTCCCCGGCGACGTGGCCAAGCACCGAGAAAAAGCCGCCCACCTCATCAACAAGCTCTACACGGACGCGAGCAGCGGCAAGCGCATCGCCTATTTCTACCGAGACAGCAGCAAGGACGACATCCGCCCCAGCATCACCCGTGTGCGCGACCTGCTGGCGGAGGCACATGGCGACATCAACTTCTCCCTCATCGCGGTGGCGGACAGGAGCAAGGCCGAGCCCGACTGGCAGATCGAGGGCGTCCACAACCGTTACCTGCGGCGCCTGGCGACCGACGACGACCAAGGCGATGGCCACCTGCAAGGCTGGGACGCCATTTTCCGCGAATTCCCGCACACCCAAAAGCTGAAGTTCTGCGACTGGATTTATTAGCGGCGGCTGAGTACGTCCTGTAGCAGCAAGAATGGACAGGGCAGTCATGAACTTCGATCTTTTCGTCATTGGAGGCGGCTCGGCTGGCGTTCGCTGCGCACGCATTGCGGCGGGGCATGGCGCCCGGGTTGGCATCGCCGAGAGCCGCTTCTGGGGCGGAACCTGCGTGAATATCGGCTGCGTGCCCAAGAAATTCCTGG
>Ga0335082_10003993_pt1 | contig 16058 bp, 12 predicted proteins | sample Lox_Sample_41_FD_206718 | JGI IMG/M metagenome (GOLD analysis project Ga0335082, IMG submission 206718) | Soil microbial communities from Loxahatchee National Wildlife Refuge, Florida, United States - Lox_Sample_4.1 | ecosystem: Environmental > Terrestrial > Soil > Wetlands | place: USA...
TGACCGCCGCCGAGCCGCGGTGCGATCCGGGCTGCCACACGCAAAAGACCGCGCCCTCGGGATCGGCGAACACGCCCATCCGCCCCGCGTCAAACACGTCGAAGGGCTCGGAGAGCACCCGCCCGCCCGCGTCGCGCACCCGTGCCGCGGCGTCGTCGGCGGACTCGACGCGGATGTAGGTGTTCCATATGGCCTGCGGCGGTGCGCCGGGGGGCTGCGAGGAGATCGCGGCCACGTCCCGGCCGTCGATGCGGGCCATGTAGTAGTGAGCTCCCGCGTCGGGGGGCATCGCGTCCTCGGTCTGCCACCCGAAGAGCCCGGAGTAGAACCGGGCGGCGTCGGCGGGGTCGGGCTGGTTGGTGTCGACCCAGCACGGCACCCCGGCTGGGTAATCCTCGCGCGTGCTCATGGCGGCAGCCTACAACGGCTCTCACCGGGCATCCCGGCAGCGAGCCGCTAGAACTGGACCGCGCGGATGTCATCGCGGCTAGGGAACAAGCTTCCGTATATTCACCGTCCGTTCTGGGTGGCTGGGCGGGTTGCGCTGTGCGATGGTTAGGTCACCGGTGAGCGCGGGTCTGGGCGGGGTTGGGTGATGGCCAGGGTCAGTTAGCCGCAGCGGACGGAATATCGTCTCGCCGGGGCCGACGGCAGGGCCTGGGCAGGCGCGGGGCGTCATGGCGCCGGAGCCGGGAGGCGGGCCCGGCCCGGTCAGGCCAGGACCCAGGCTCCGTCGCGGGTCAGCCCGTGCCGGAGCAGCGTGCGCAGGTTGATCGCGGCGCACCGGGTGTGCAGCCAGGCGTCGTTCTTGGCGGCGCCGAGGTAGCGGAGCCTGACCCGCCGCCCGTTCTGGGTGGCGGTCCGGGCGATGATCCGCTCGATCACTGACCGGGTGGGGTAGGCATTCTTGAAATCATCGGTGCGGGCCTGGGCGCGGGCAGCGCGCAGCAGGTCCTCGTGCAGGTGGATGGTCATGGACCGGCCGTCCCGGGCGGTGGTGCACCTTTCCCGCAGCGGGCAGCCGGCGCAGGCCGCGCCGAAGGTCACCGTCCGGGTCCGGGTCATCGGCCGGGTCAGGCCAGCCGGGCAGGTGACCGTGCCGGCCTGCTCGTCGATGGTGAAGTCGTCGGCGGTGAACCCGCCGGGCACGGCCTGGCGCAGCGGCCCAGGCTTGATCACCGTGTCGTGCCCGGCGTCGCGGTACGCGGCGCGGGCTTCCCCGCTGCCGTAGGAGGAGTCACCGTAGACCTCCAGCCGCGCGTCCTGCGGCTCGTCCGCATCCGGCCTCGCGCTGTCCGTGGTACCCGCGGGCGCATCCGGCTCCTGGCCTGGCCCGGTGCCGCCGGGCGTGCCGGTGAACCGGTCGCGGCCGGCCATCTTCACCCCGTTCTCCGCATCGGTGCTGCCTTCCCCGGCGGCCATGGTCATCTCGCACTCGGTGACCAGCCCGGTCTCCGGCTCGGCGGCCACATGCCCGCGGAACCCGTCCCGCCGCCTGGACTTGGACTTGCGGGTATGCCGGGCCTGGGTGTCCACGGTCGAGATCACCCGGTCCGGGGCCGCCTTCCGGGCAATCCGCCACCGCCCGTCTGTGCCATCGCTGCCATCCGCGGGCTCGACATCCTGCCCGGCCACCAGCGCCAGCAGGCCCAGGGCGTCCGCCGCGGCCGGATCGCGCGGCGGCGCGCCCGGGCCGGCCAGCTCCGCCAGCACCGCCAGCGCGTCGTTCACCAGGTCACTGACCAGCTTCTCCTTAGCCGCCGGGTCATCCCAGTCGATGCCCGGCTTGCCCGGCGCCGAGTAATCCAGCGCGCACACCCCGGCGATCACCTCCTCGGCGCCGGGCACCACCCGGGCCACCTTCCGGATCGCGGCCACCAGCTGGGTGACCGTGTCCTGGGTCGCCACCGCGTCATCGAAGACCGTCGAATCCACGCACCGCCTGCGCCGCCCGCGCAAGATCCCGGTCTGCACGATCACCTCCGCCACCGCATCGAAGACCCGGTCCGGGCGGTCCGAAGCGGCGATCCGCCGCCGCCAGTACACCAGCGTCGACGGGTCGAAGCTCATCTGGTCCAGCGACCGGCCGCACGCCACCTTCCACCGGATGTCATAGCTCAGCGCGTCCGCCGTCTGCGGATCGGACAGGTCAAACAGCTCCTTGAGCACCAGCACCGACCCGACCAGGTCCGCCGGCAGCGACGGGCGCCCGGTCCGCGACGAGAACAAATCCGCCGTGAAACTATCCGGGAACAGCTCCCGGCGGTGCTCCGCCAAGAACGCGAACACGCTCCCCGGCGGCACTAGGTGCCCGGCCATCTCACCCGCGTCCAGCAGTTCCCGGTCCACCCGCGACTTCCCCTGCATGACAAGATCATCCCAGATGATCGAACACACAGCCGGCAGAAACGCCAGACCGAAGCCGCGGGTTATTCAGAGGCGTCCTAGGCCATGACGCCCGCTGCGGGGCATGCTGTCCATGTGGAGGTGGCGTCAGGCAGCGGGCGGATCGGCATCCTCGGCCCGATCGAGCTGGTGGGCGAGGAGCCGGTCCTGCTGGGCGGCGTCAAGGAGCGTTGCCTGCTGGCGGCGCTGGCGGTGCACTGCGGGCAGGCTGTCAGTACTGGCTGCCTGGTGGATGCGCTGTGGGCGGATGATCCGCCCCGGACGGCCGCGAAGACGCTGCAGAACTATGTGCTTCGTGTTCGCCGCGCGCTGGCCCGGGCGAGCGGGCCGGTCATCGTGACGTTGCCCGATGGCTACTGCCTGCGGGCGGCGCCGGGCGTGGTGGATGCGATGCTGGCGGAGAGCCTGATCGGTGAGGGCCGCCGGAAGATGGCTGGCGGCGATCCCGCCCGGGCCGCCGGGCTACTGAGGCAGGCGCTGGGCTTGTGGCGAGGCCCGGCACTGGGAGAGTTCACCGACCGCCTGTTCGCGGCTGCGGAGGCGTCGCGACTTGAGGAGCTCCGCGAGGCGGCGCTGGAGGATCTGTTCGATGCCGAGCTCGCGCTGGGCCGCCATCACGAGGTGGTGGGCGATCTTGAGGCGCTGGTGGCTGGTGGCGCGTTGCGTGAGCGGCGGTGGGGTCAGCTGATGGTAGCGCTGTACCGCGACGGGCGGCAGGCGGAGGCCCTGGACGCGTTCGGCCGGCTGCGGCAGGTCCTCAGCCGGGACCTTGGTGTCGATCCCGGCGCTGAGCTGAGTGATCTTCATCAGGCGATCTTGCGGCAGTCGCCTGGGCTGGTATGGCATCCGCGGCAGCGGCCGCAAGAGGAGGCTGTGCGGGGGTATTTCGGGCGTGGCCGCGAGATGTCTCGCCTGCTGGCATGCTTCGGCGATGCGGTTGCCGGGCGGGGCGGCGTGGTTCTGCTGGCGGGTGAGCCGGGGATCGGCAAGTCGCACGCGCTGCGGCAGCTGGCCGGTGCCGCGCGGGATGGCTCGGCGGTCGTCCTGGCTGGGCGCTGTATCGAGGGCGGCTGGGTGCCGCCGTTCCGCCCGTTCGCTGAGGCGATCGCGGGCTACGGCGAGCTGGTGAGCCCCGGGCAGCTTGAGGCTGACCTTGGCCCGGCCGGGCCGGCGCTGGCACGGATCGCGCCGCGGCTTCGTGAGCTGTTGCCTGACCTGGCCGTGCCACCGCCACTGCAGCCGGACGAGGAGCGGTTCCGGCTGCTGGATGCGGCGGCGCAGTTCTTCACGGCTGTATCGGCCCACGCGGCGCTGCTGCTGGTGGTGGATGACCTGCAGTGGGCCGATGCGGGCACGGCGATGATGATGCGGCATGTCGTCCGCAGCTGCGGTCACCGCCGGTTCTTGATCGCCGGGGCGTACCGAACCACCGAAGTGGTGCCGCGGGATCCCCTAACGGATGTCCTGGGCGCGATGCAGGCGGAGGCCGAGTGCACCGTGATCCGGCTGCAGGCGCTGGGCCCTGAGGCGATCGGGCAGCTGGTCGCGGCCGAGGCGGGGACGCCGGTTTCGCCGTCCCTGCTCACGGCCATCGCGGCGCACACCGGCGGGAACCCGTTCTTCGCCAAGGAAATGATCCGCCACTTGCAGGAAGAGGGTGCGCTGGCGGAAGACGGCTCGGGGACGCTGGAAGCGAGCCTGCCGCTGGTGGAAGTTCCTGAGGGAGTACGGCAGGTCCTGGCCCGCCGCCGCGCGCGGCTGCCGGCCAGGGCTAACCGGCTCGCCGAGGCCGCGTCGGGGTTTGCCGGGCCGTTCTTGTTTCCGATTGCCGCCGCGTCCGCTGGCCTGGGCGACCGGGCCGCCCTGGCCGCCCTGGATGAGCTGCTGGCCGCGGGACTGATCCGGCCAGGCCAGGTCCCGGAGCGTTATGAGTTCGGGCACGCCCTGGTCCGGCAGGCGATCTATGACACCCTCAGCCCGTCCCGGCAAGCCCGGCTGCACCGGCGGCTGGCGCAGGCGCTCCAGGCGGCCCGGGCTCGGGTTCCCGGCTGCGCCGAGCCGGGCGAGATCGTCGCCCAGTACGCCGGCAGCCGGGTCCTGCCCGGCGCCGCAGCCGGGGTGCCCGTCGCGCTCGAGGCGGCGGACCTGGCGCAAGCCGCCGGAGCGCACGAGACGGCCGTCGCGTTCCTGACCACCGCCGCGGACCTGGCCGGGCCAGACGACGAGCGGCTCACCACCGTCCGGGCCCGGCTCGGGCTGGCGCTGGCATGGGCACTGCGCTTCGACGAGGCGGTCACGGCGGCCCGCGCCGCCGCGGAGCAGATCGCCCAGGGCGAGAGCCCGCTCGCAGCCGCGGGTTATCTTGCCGAGGTCGCCTCCGCGCTGGGAGCGGCGGGCAGCAGTTCGCACGCTTGGATGCTCGCCCCGGCCGGCCTGGCGTACGCCGGGTCCGCGCGGGACGAGGCGTGGGCGGCGCTGACCTTGCTGGCTCTGGACCGCAAGGAGGCCACCGACCCGGACCACGTCGGCCTGCCTATGGACCAGCCCAGGCGGCGGCAGGCCCTGACCATCTTGTACCGGTCGCCCCGGGCGGTCTCCCGCAGCGTCGACCTGGCCCGGTACGCAGTCGCGGCCATCTACGGCCGGCGGGAGGCCGTGCCTGCCCAGGCCGCGCAGGATCCCACCGTGCTGCTGTACCTGCTGGGCGGGTTGCGGCCCGCGGTGCCGCTATTCGAGGAGGCGGCCGAGCGGGCCCGGGCCCGCGGCGAGCTGGCCCGTGAGGTGCACTGCCGGGCCAGCATCGCCCGCGCCCTGGCCGCCCTGGGCGATCTGGAGGACGCGCGGGCGGCGCTGGCGCAGGCACGGAGCCTGGCCAGCCGCATCCCCGGCAGGAGCTGGAGCTGGGAACGGATCCACGTCGAGGGGGCGCTGGACGCGCTGACCATGGCGACCGGCGAGGACTGGGCCGGCATGCTGGCCGTGTTCGGCGAGCTCGTCAGCACCCAGGACCCGGTGCCGCGCTGGGCCCGCGCCCCGATGAGCGCCGGCTGCGCCCGCACCGCCGCTCACCTCGCCCGGCCGGAGCAGGCGATGGCGCTGCTCGCCCTGCCCGTCCGGGCCCTGGCCCGGGCCCCGGCCTGGGCGCTGAACTACACCCGGACCGCGTGCGACACCGCCGAGACGCTGTGGCTGCTGGACCGCCGCGACCACCTGCAGCCGGTCGAGGCCGCCCTGCGCGACAAGGCGCTCCCGGCCGACTTCCGGTTCCCGGCGATGGACCTGCGGCTGTCCCTGGCCCGGCTGTGCGCGGCCGACGGCCGGCCGGACGAGGCCGCCCACTGGTTCGCCCAGGCCCGCGCGGTCCTGGAGGAGCAGGGGGCACGCCCGCTGCGGGCCATAACTGACTTCGATGAGGCGCTGATGCACGCCCGGCTGGGGCAGCACGCCAGCGCCCGCCCGCTGCTGGAGGCAGCAGCCGGCCAGTTCCATCGGATCGGCATGACCGGCTGGCTGCGACGCGCCGGGCAGGTCGCCACCCTGGTCTCCTAGCCGGGGCCGGAGCGACCGCGACCAGGCCGCGACCAGGCCGCGACCGCCGCGCCACACGCTGGAGCTCTCCGGAAGGGAGAGCATCATGAAAGCGATCCGGGTACACGCGTACAGGCAGCCGCCACGCGTGGACGACGTGCCAGAACCCCGGGCCACCGGCCCGGACGACGTCATCGTCAGGATCGGTGGCGCCGGGTTGTGCCGCACCGACCTGCACATCATCGACGGCTGGTTCGCCGACATCATCCCATCCGACCTGCCCGTCGTCCTCGGCCATGAGAACGCCGGCTGGGTCCACGCCGTCGGCCCGGCGGTCGAGCACCTGGCCGTCGGTGACCCGGTCATCTGCCACCCGAACCTGACCTGCGGCGTATGCCAGGCCTGCCGGGCCGGAGATGACATGCGGTGCGCCAGGGGCCCCAACCTGCCTGGACTGATGGGCGCCGGCGGCATGGCCGAGCTGTTCAAGACCACCGCGCAGGCAGTCGTCAAGCTCCCCGCCGGCACCGAACCAGCACACGTCGCCGCGCTCGCCGACGCCGGCCTGACCGCCTACCACGCGGTCAAGAAAGCCGTCCCCGCGCTGGGCCCGGGCTCATCCGCCGTCGCCGTCGGCGCCGGCGGGCTGGGCCACATCGGCATCCAGTGCCTCAAGGCGATGACCGCAGCGCAGGTCATCGCGGTAGATACCAGCGAAGACGCGCTGAAGCTGGCGCTGAGCTGCGGCGCGGACCACGCCGTCACCGCCGACGGGCAGCAGGCACAGCAGGTCCGCGACCTGACCGGTACGGGCGCCGACGCGGTCTTCGACTTCGTCGGAGAAGACACCACGATCGGCGACTCGGTCACGATGCTCCGACCGGGCGGCACCTACTATCTGGTCGGCTACGGAGGCACCGTCACACTGCCCACAATCCAGCTGGTACTGGGCGAGATCACGGTCGCCGGGAACCTCATCGGCACTAACCCCGATCTAACCGAGCTGGTCACTCTCGCAAGCCAGGGCAAGGTCACGCTCCACTCCGCCAGCTACCCCCTGGAAGCCGCCAACGACGCCATCGACGACCTCCGCCACGGCCGGATCCGCGGCCGGGCCATCCTCATTCCCCGCTGAACCAGCCGCTCACAACAGGAGCGCACTGATGCGCAGGATCCTGCCGCCCTGGCGCATCTCTGGGGCGACATTTCGCCCCAGAGATGCGGCCAGGACCGCGATCGATCCCAGGGAAGGAACACCAATGCGCACTCCGATCAGGTATGCCGCGGCATCGGCCGCCGCACGTTGATCCATCGATTTCCTGGCCGCGCTGGCCCGCGGCGAGCCGGACCGCCGCCTGAAGGCGGCACCGTGGGGGAGGCAACGAATGAATGATCATCGCGACGCGCAGTTCACCGGCCGGGTGACCGCTCACCCGCCGCGTGATGGCAAGCGGGTCACCGGCCTGGTGACCCGCGCGAGCACCGGCGACAAGCAGGCATGGGACGCGCTCGTGGAACGGTACGCCCCGCTGATCTGGTCGATATGCGGCAGGTACCGGCTCAGCCGCGCCGACGCCGAAGACGTCGGCCAGAGCGTCTGGCTCCGCCTGGCGGGCCAGCTGGATAAGATCCGCGATCCGGCCGCACTGGCCGGGTGGCTCGCCACTACCACCAGCCGGGAGTGCGGCCGGGTGCTGCGCACGGCACACGGCCCGCACGTACCCGTCCATGCACTCGACGCCGGGAGTCTCCCGGACCAGCAGGCCGCCGCAGCCGACCAGGAACTGCTCGCGGCCGAGCGGCACGCGGCGCTGCGCGACGCGCTCAGCCGCCTGCCGCAGGACGGCCAGCAGCTGATCGCCTTGCTCGTCGCCGACCCGCCGGTCCGCTACGCCGAAATCAGCACCAGGCTCGGCATCCCCGTCGGCAGCATCGGCCCGAAGCGCAGCCGATGCCTGGACAGGCTACGCCGTGATCCGGTCCTCACTGCGCTCATCAACGCCGCTGACGCCGCCCGATAGCCAGCAAGAGATCCACGGCCTCGGCCGTCCTGGAAATGAGAACATAACGACCGGTTCACGCGTCATCCCGTGCTGGCGGCTCGTCACGGCTTGCAGCGATGGTCCGGGTCGGTGCCTCGATCGCCGTGCTCGCCGGCTGCATCCCAAGCCCGGAGGGTATACGCGCTCCAGCGGCCGTGACGCTGTCGTGATGCCATGCCATGTGCCGAGCCCGGCGTCAGCAGGCACCAGCCGGACATGCCGGAACTGGCCCGGCCCGGGCGCCGCTGGTAGCCGCTCGGCCCGCACCGCGGAGGCGCGCCATCTCATAACCGGGCGGGCTCAAGCACGATAACCGGGATCTGGCGGGTCGTCTTCTGCTCGTAGTCAGCGAACCCCGGGTAGGCGGCCTTCTGCGCGGCCCAGATGCGCTCCCGCTCATCCCCCTCGGCCACACGGGCGATCAGCTCCGCGGTTTCGGTCCCGATCTCGGCTGTCACCTGCGGGTGCGCCAGAAGGTTGTGATACCAGCCAGGGTTGACCGGTGCGCCTGCCTTGCTGGCGAAGACGGCATAGCCGCCGTCGACCTTCTGGTACATCACCGGGTTGACCCGCCGCTGGCCGCTCCTGGCTCCCACGGTATGCAACAGCAGCAGCGGGGCGCCGGCGAACTGGCCGCCCACCGCGCCCCCATTCGCCCGGAACTCCTCGATGATCTTGGTGTTCCAGTCGCTCACGAGCGGTGTCCTTCCATCCAGCCAGATGCCGGCCCGGGACCTGGCGCTGCCACCAGCCTGACATCCAACGGCGCGGGCAGCGGTCCCGGGTATTCCCCAACCTGTCCCGGCCGGCGGTCATTCCCGCCTCGCCTCAGAGCCTATCCCCGCCGGCAGTCTCGCCAGCTGCCCCAACCGGCCAGACCTCCATAACGATCCCTATGCGCGGGCTGGGACCGTCAGGGGAGCTACCCGAAAACCGCACCTATCGGCGGTTAGCGCACGTCAAGCATCGCGAGAGTTCGTGGCGGAGCGTGCCCAGGAGACCCCTGGGCGTCACGGTCGGCGTCGGGAGAGCGTGCGCCGCTGGCCGGTCTTGAGCCCGGCAGCTCGCCCGTCACGGATCGCGGCCCGTTCCGTGCTGCTGGGCAACGGCGGCGTGTCGGCTGGGCGGGTGGGCCTACAGGGCGGATGTGGGGAGCGTGTCGAGCGTGCCGATGGTCCGGGCGAGGGCGAGGATCTGGCCGTACATCAGGCGCTGGTCGAGCTTGTCCAGGTCGAGCAGCTGCGGCTGCTGCGCGTCCCCGGCCTGCAGCAGGTAGGTGGGCAGCGGGCACAGCGAGACGGTGCCGAGCCCGGCCGCGTACAGCGATGATCCCTCACCGACATAGGCCGGGAACGCTCCGGGCCGCACTGTGGCTACGGGATAGTCCGGCCAGCCGCTGGCGTTGACCGCGCGGACCGCGGCCAGGTACGCGTCCTTCTCGGCGTTGATCAGGCTGATGACGTCCCGCGGCACGGTGTAGGTGGTGCTCCACTCCGATCCTCCGGCGGGCACGTACTGCCCGGTCTCGGGGTCGTTGGTCCACATCGTGGCGCCGAGGTGCTCGACGGTCACGCCGAGCACGGCGGCCTGGTAGATGTGCGGGTGGTCGAGCATCCATGTGCTGACGGCGCCCTGGCCGACCTCGGGGTGGGCGAGATTCAGGATCGTGCGGCTGAACTGCGGCAACTGGAAATGCCCCGTGACCAGCGCGAAATACATGTCGCGGTTCCGCGAGGGCAGGGCGGCCAGGTGCCGGGCCAGTGCGAGGAGCCCGAGCCCGCCGTTCTCCTCGACCGCGTTCGGCCCGTCGGTGTGGGTGTTGATGATGATGTGCTCGCCGGTGTCCCCCGAGCCTTCCAGCCAGCCCCAGAGCGTCTCAGTCGCCGCGCCCGCGGTGATGTCCGCGGTGAGCACGAGCGTGGCGCTCGCTTGGCCGCCTGCGGCCAGTCCGGCCAGCTCGGTGCCGGTCGAGTCGCCGACCCAGACGGCGGGGCATCCGGGATCGCCGGGGGCCGGCCGGCCAGATGCCGCCGGATAGGACGTGGTGAACGGGTTGTACAGGTTGGCGGCCTCATCGTCGGGCAGCCCCGTCCAGGCGACGACCACGCCGAGCACTCCGGCGTTCTTCGCGTCGAGCAGCGGAACCGGCTCGAATATGCCCTGCCAGGCGGGATTGGTCAGCGCGGCGGCGTACGCCGCGTACTCGATGGCTGCCAGGGCGGAGATCTGGCCCGGCACGTAGCCGCCGGTCGGCGTCTGGGCCAGGTCCAGCGGGAACACCGGCGGCGCGGTCCGGACCAGGGCGATCCCGCCCCGGGCCGGTGCCCAGAATGCCCCGGTGAAGCCGCCGGCGGCCGGGTAGAAGCCGAGATCGACCAGGCGGCCGGTCACGCCGCCGGGCGGCGTCTGCCCGGAGTAGGGATAGTAATGGGTCACCGGGACCGGGCCCGACCGGCCCGCGGACGCGGGGACGCTGACCGTCAGGGCGAACTCGCGGGCCAGCCAGCGGCTGAATGTCAGCCGGTCGGTCCGCATCCTGAAGCCGGGCACCGCAGACAGCTGCCCGGCAAGCCAGTCCACATACGCCGCATGACCGCTGCTGCCGGTATAACGGGTCCCGAACCCGACGAGCTGCTCCTGCCACTGCCACACCTCCGGCAGGCCGGGCATGCCCGCAGCCGTGCCGCTGGTTGTCACAGTCATTTTCGGTCCTCAGCTCTCTGCGTCGTTGAATCCCGGTGGGCCCGCCACCGCTCATGTTCGGCAGGGGGCGTCTTCGTTGCGCGGAATGCATCGTGAGCATGGGGTTGGCAGCGCCGGGTCCGGGACATTGGCTTCGCCTTCAGGCTGCTTCCCGCGCCCGGGTGAGGGAGATGTGGCCCTCGGCGGCCAGCCACCGCACCGTGTCGGTGACGGTCACGCACAGCTCGCGTGGGGTGATGCCCAGTTCCTGCACGGTCCTGGAGTCGTCACAGTGCGGCTGGAGTGCGGCGATCCACATGCCCTCGTGGCCGAGCGGGACCCGGCCAGGCACGATGTGCTGCACGAGGTCGGCCATGCGGCCGATGGCCTGGGCAGCGCCGGCGGGCACGACCACGATCCGGCCGGGATGACCGGCGATCTCGCGCAGCATCGCGGTGAGATCCGGCAAGGCGATGTAGTGCCCGGTGATCATGTAACGGCGGGGGCCCCGGCCCGGTTCCATGACCGCGGCATGGACCTTCGCCACGTCCCTGACATCGACCCACATCCCCCCGCCGCGCATCGTCATCCCGCTGGTGGCGAACTCGGCCATGGTCCGGTTGCTTTCCCCGAGGTAGGGGTCGTGCGGCCCGATCACCCCGCCCGGGTAGGTGATCACCACCGGCACGCCTTGCGCCTGGTACCGGCGCGCCACCTGTTCGGACTCGGCCTTGGACCGGGAGTAGGCGCCACGCGGCCGCTGCACCGGCGAGTCGGGGGTCAGGACGGCCCCGCCCGGTGGAAGGAGCGCCACGTAGCTGGAGACGTGCACGATGGGATCCAGCCCGGCCCGGGCCGCCGCGCCCAGCACGATCTCGGCGCCGCGCACGTTGACCTCGCGCATACGCGCGGCCGCCCTCGCATCGAAGGAGTAAACGGCGGCGCAGTGCAGCACCGCGTCGCAGCCCGCCATGGCTTCTTTCACCGACCTGGGCGCGGTCACATCGCCCAGGACGGACTCCACCTCCGCCACCCCCAGCGGGGAAAGGCTGCGGGTGACCCGGTCCCGCGACCGCACCAGCAGCCGGACCTGGTATCCCTGGGACAAAAGAACGGCAACCGAATGCGAGCCGATAAACCCCGTCCCGCCCGTCACAAGCACCTTCATCGGAGTACACCCCCTGTGACACTGCTCAGGCCCGGCAACGTCTGGCCCCGGACCCTGCTACTCACTGTTGCCGAGAAGGTAACGGGAGAGTCAGGGACAAAGGTCACCGATGTTCAAGGCCGAAGCCAGGGCACAATCACTGTTCACGCTCACCCAGGCTGGTCGGCCCGCCGGAGTGTCGGAGGTCCCGGGCAGGCGGGACCTTCGGCCCGTTCAGTGGCCGGCCTCAGTCCCGCTGGCGGGCCAAGGCTGACGGCCCATCGGACCCCGGCCGGGCAGCGGCTGCCAGCCGAGGACGGGACCCCGGGCTACCCCGTCACCGCGGGAGCCGGCCTTCCCCGAGCGGCCGGCGAACCCGGCGGACCACCTCAAGAGCGATTGCCGTCCGCCTGCGCTCATAACGGCCAGATCTGGACGGCTCAACTCGTCCTCGGGATTCAGATCCGGTCTCGTACATATCGAAAGCCTCTTGTGCTGGCACTGCACCTGGGCCGCGCTGGGTGACAAGCTGGCTGCCTGCGACGGCTGCACGTGGTCGCCTGGGGGCGGCCCGGGACGGAGGGTTACGGACCTGGCGCGGCGAGCGGGTGCGTGGTCCCGGTGATGCTCTGTGTGATTCGGGACGTTGGCCCCTTGTCTTGCCCGCGAGCTGCGTCAGCGTGGGAGTCATGGCGAGGTCGTGCCTGGGTCCTTGGGCGCCCGGGGGGCAAGGAGCATCATGCGCAGACGGCTGACAGGAGTGCCCGGCAGTGAGCCCGCGCGCCTGCCTGAGGGCAGCCGGGACCAGCCGGCGGCCGGGCGGCCTGGTGCCGTTGCGAGGCGCTCGCGGCGGCCTGCCCCGGACGAGCACATGCGGGCGCTGACCGTCCGTGGCCGGGTCCTGCGGGTCGCCGTGCGGGGCGGCAACCAGCAATGGCCGCCGCTTGTGCTGTGCAACGGCATCGGCGCCCGCCTTGAACTGCTGCAGCCATTCGTCGACGCGGTGGACCCGCGGCGGGAAGTCATCCGGTTCGACATGCCGGGCATCGGCGGGTCGCCGGATCCGGTCCTGCCCTACCATCTGTGGATGCTGGCGCCGCTGCTGGGCGGCCTGCTCGACCAGCTCGGTTACCAGCAGGTCGACGTCCTGGGCATCTCCTGGGGCGGCGGGCTCGCGCAGCAGTTCGCCGTGCGGGACCCGGCCCGGGTGCGCCGCCTGGTGCTGGTGTCCACCGCTACCGGGGCGCTGATGGTGCCCGGTCACCCCCGGATCTTGCGGCACATGCTGACACCGCGGCGGCACCGCGACCCGGCGCACGCGGCCGCTATTGCCGGTGAGATCTACGGCGGCAGCATGCGCGACGGCAAGTCGGGCATCAGCGAGCTGCTGCGCGCGGCGGCAGGCCCGGGACCGGGCCGGGGCTACTACTACCAGCTGCTGGCCGCCGCCGGATGGACAAGCCTGCCGCTGCTGCCGCTGATACGTCAGCCCACGCTGATACTCGCGGGCGATGATGATCCCCTCACCCCGCTGGCCAACGCGCGGATCATGCACCGGCTGATCCCCCGCAGCGAACTGAGGGTCTACCACGGCGGGCATCTAGACCTTGTTACAGAGCCCGCGCGCATGGCGGCGATCGTGGAGGCGTTCCTCGCCGCCGGGACCGGGCCGGCTGCCGGGAGCGCGGACGGCCGGTCGGCCACCCGCCGCGGCAGGCAACGGCCACGCCGTAACGCAGGCCTCTGAAGGACAGGTGGTGCCGTGCCGGATGAGCCAACGTGATCCCGGATCGGACGGCAATGAGCGCCCCGGGTGCCAGGCCTGCGAGTTTGACAAAGGCAGCCGACCCCAGCCGTCGCCGGGCGATTACGGCCTAGCGGAGATGCTGGGAGCGCTGGAGTTCCCCGAGCTCGTCATCGTCGGCGGACACATCGGCTACCCGTGGACCGCGGAGATGATCTCGCTGGCCACCAAGTACCCCAGCGTGTACATCGACACCTCCGCCTACAAGGCCAGCCGCTACCCTCGCGAGCTGGTCGACTACCTGCGCGGGCACGGCCGGCACAAGGTGCTGTTCGGATCCGATCACCCGGCCTGGCCCGCGGCCGACTGCCTGCAGGACCTCCCCAGCCTCGGCCCCGATGACCAGACAGCGGACCTGTTCCTGCACGGCAACGCCGAACGGGTCTTCGCCCTTCCGGCGCGCCTGCCTCTGCGTGAACCAGCCCCCGACTCAACTTCGTAACAGAGCGTGATAGCAGGCAAACCGGTCGGAACGCTCCCTGCCGATTCTGAGCTCGGGAGGATCGAAAGCCGGCCTGCGTCCGGGTTCACATATCATCCGGTTCGGTGCGCCCTTAATGGAGGTCTCGCGCAGGGTCGACGTCACCGACCGCGGCGGCCGGGGAGTGCCGCAGCTGCGGGCCTCCGGGTGATGAGGCGGAAGGTGTCCGGGGGCTGGGGTTGGTCCGGCCTGGGACGCACGGCCTGCCGCCGCAAGACCGCAATCTCATGGCGCAGCACTAGGATCTCAGCATCCTTGGCTAGGTCACTGCGCGCCAGAAGCGCCAGCCAGCCGGGTATCTGGACCATCAACAGGCAGATCAGGCGCCGATCGTAACTAGCAGGTAAGGCCGTACACGGGGTTTTGGCACGGCACAGGTGGGCGAACTGCTGCGGCGCGGTGAGAAGATACCGGGCTTCGGCCATTTCGTGTACCGGAGCGGCGACCCGCGCGCCGTCGTGCTGCTCGGCCTGGTCCGCCGCGCCGCGCCGAAGTCCGGGCAACTCGCGGTCGCCGAGGCCGTGCTCGCCGAAGTCAGGCGAAAGTCGCTGCCCGGGCCGAACATCGACTTCGCCGTCGCGACCCTGGCCCGGATGGCGGGCATGGTTCCCGGGGCCGGGGAGGCGGTATTCGCGGTCGCCCGCACGGCCGGCTGGCTCGCCCACGCCTCGAGGCTTACGCAGGCGGCGGTCCGCTACGTCCCCGCGCTGTCTACACCGGGCCGCCTGCGATCATCGACCCATGATGCCGTGGCCGTCTGTTACCGATTCGTGACCTAGCATCGCAGCGTGAGGCGTGATCTGAACGTCTCCCAGATATGGAAGCCGATCCGTCGGATGTCATCCGCAGCCCGGGGCCCTGGCCTGAGCGGGCCGACTATGACCCGGCGGCCCAGATGACGGTCAACCCTGCTGAGTACGTGACCGAGTTGTTCCGGGCGCACCACCTGGAACTGGTCCGGCTGGCCGTGCTGATCGTGGGTGATCTGGCCACCGCCGAAGACGTGGTGCAGGACGCCTTCGAGCAGCTTCACCGGCGGTGGCGGACCCTGCGCAAGCAGTCGAGTGCCTTGGACTACGCGCGGTCCGCCGTGCTGAACGGCAGCCGGTCCGTGCTGCGCCGGCGGTCAGTCGCCCGCAGGCACGCGGCCCGGATCTCCGCGTCCAGTCATCAGGACGCCGACGCCGCCGTCGGTTTCGAGCAGCGCAGCGAGCTCATCGAGGCGTTCCGCAGGCTGCCCGCCAGGCAGCGCGAGGTACTCGCCCTGCGCTACTACGTGGACATGAGCGTGGCCGACGCAGCGGCCACGCTGCACATCAGCGAAGGCGCTGTCCGCTCGACCGCCTCCCGCGGCCTCGATGCGCTGGCCCGGATCCTCCCGTCCCGTTCCTCGAAGGAGGCATGAGGCATGCCTGACCTCGAGAACCTGCTCCGCGAGGAGCTGCAGCACGAGGCCCAGAAGGTCCAGCCCGAACTGCTCAGGCCGCTCCAGGTCCCCACCCGACAGCCCAGTTGGCGTCCGCACCTGCTCCCGTTCACGGCCGCGGCCGCGGTGATCGCCGTCATCACGGCGGGCGCGCTTGTCGCGGGCCTGACCACGGCCCACAAGCCTGCCGCCCACAAGCCCGCCGTCTCCGGATCAGCCCCGGCCAGCCTGCCGCGCTTCTACGTCACGACCAGCTCCGGCCCCGGCGGCCGCGGGATACAGGCGGTGGTCCGCGCGTCCGCCAGCGGGAAGGTCACCGGTACCGTCCCTGTGCCGTCGGCCCTCCCTGTGGAGTGGGCCGACTCTAGCGGTACCTTCGTCACCGCCGCCGCCGATGACCGCAGCTTCATCATCGGAGTCCAAGGAGGCCAGGCACCAACCAAAACCGGCTTGGACCTCCGCCTGTTCCGGTTCGCTATCTCCGCTGCCGGTAAGCCCGGCCACCTGACCGAGCTGGCCGCCGCCCCGATGCGCAACCAGAC
>Ga0335082_10003996_pt1 | contig 16045 bp, 18 predicted proteins | sample Lox_Sample_41_FD_206718 | JGI IMG/M metagenome (GOLD analysis project Ga0335082, IMG submission 206718) | Soil microbial communities from Loxahatchee National Wildlife Refuge, Florida, United States - Lox_Sample_4.1 | ecosystem: Environmental > Terrestrial > Soil > Wetlands | place: USA...
GTGCGGGGAGTGACGATACCTCCGCTCGCGCCCGTTCGTTGCTAGTGCTAGAGCGGACGCGAACCCATGTGCGGAATCGTTGCCTACGTCGGTGACAAGCCCTGCGCGGCTCTGCTTTTGGACGGGCTGCGCAAGCTCGAATATCGCGGCTATGACTCCGCGGGGCTCGCGGTGCACTCCGGGCGGTCCGTCGAGATCGCGCGCGCCGTGGGCAAGCTCCACAACCTCGACGCCGCGCTCGCGAAGGCGCCGCTCGCGGGCACCGTCGGCATCGGCCACACGCGCTGGGCGACGCACGGGCGCCCCATCGAGGCGAACGCGCACCCGCACATCGCCGGCGGCGTCGCCGTCGTGCACAACGGCATCATCGAGAACCACCTCGCGCTTCGCGACGAGCTCGAGAAGAAGGGCGTCCGCTTCGCGAGCGACACCGACACCGAGATCGTCGCGCACCTCGTCGACGACGCGCTGAAGGGCGGAGCCAAGAGCCTCGAGGCCGCCGTCCGCGCGGCCCTCGCGCGCGTTCGCGGCGCGTATGCGATCGCGGTCGTCTCGAGCGACGCGCCGGACCGCGTCGTGGTCGCGAAGAACGAGTCGCCCATCGTCATCGGCCTCGGACGCGGCGAGACGTGGGCGGCGAGCGACATCCCCGCCATCCTCGAGCACACGCGCGACATGCTCTTCCTCCACGAAGGCGAGATGGCCGTGCTCACGCGCGAGGGCGCGACGCTCACGACCATCGAGGGCGCGCCGGTGCAGCGCTCGCCGCGCCGAATCGACTGGTCGCCCACCCAAGCCGAAAAGGGCGGGCACAAGCACTTCATGCTCAAGGAGATCCACGAGCAGCCGCGCGCCGTCGAAGACACGCTGCGCGGCCGCGTCGATCTCGCGAGCGCGCAAGTCGTCCCCGAGGAGATCGGCGTTCCGAACGAGCTCGCCGAGCGCGCGGGCCGCGTCTACTTCATCGCGTGCGGCACGAGCTCGCACGCGGCGATGGCGGGGCGCTACTGGATCGAGCAGCTCGCGAAGATCCCGTCGGTGGTCGAGATCGCGAGCGAGGTGCGCTACCGCGAGCCGGTCTTCATGAAGGACGATCTCGTGATCGCCGTGAGCCAGAGCGGCGAGACGCTCGACACGCTCGCCGCCGCGAAGGCGGCGAAGGCGCGCGGCGCGCACGTCCTCGCCGTCGCCAACGTCCTCGACAGCGCCATCCCGCGCATGGCCGACGCGGCGCTCTACACGCACGCGGGACCCGAGATCGGCGTCGCGTCGACGAAGTGCTTCACGACCCAGCTCGCCGCGCTGCTGCTCCTCGCCGTGCACCTCGGTCGCCGGCGCGGCGCGCTCGACGAGGCCGGCGCGCGCCGCATCACGAGCGCCCTCTGGCACGCGCCGAAACTCATGCGCGACGTCCTCGAGACGAGCGACCGCGCGCGCGCCATCGCGAAGAAGCACCTCCGCGCGAACGACTTCCTCTTCCTCGGCCGCGGCACCGGCTTTCCGATCGCGCTCGAGGGCGCGCTCAAGCTCAAGGAGATCTCGTACATCCACGCCGAGGGCTACGCCGCGGGCGAGATGAAGCACGGACCCATCGCGCTCATCGACGAGAACATGCCCGTCGTCGTGCTCGTGCCGCGCGACGCGCACCGCGAAAAGACGCTCTCGAACCTCCAAGAGGTCCGCGCGCGCGAGGGCCAAATCATCGCGGTCTGCACCCAAGGCGACGACGAAGCCGCGCGCCTCGCGGACGACGTGCTCCTCGTCCCGGACGCCGAGCCCGAGGTGCTGCCGCTCCTCACGGTCCTCCCGCTCCAGCTCCTCGCGTATCACATGGCGGATCTGAAGGGCACGGACGTGGACCAGCCGCGCAACTTGGCGAAGACCGTCACGGTGGAGTGAATCAGCCCCCGTCCGCCCCGCAAGTCGGCGGGCACGTGAACGTCACGCCGTCGCACGAGCAGTCATTGTTGGACTTGCAACCACTCTCCGTCGCGCTCCGCGTGCACACGAGCGCGGGGACGTTGCACGCCGTGCCGGTCACGAGCCCCTGCGCGAACGGCGCGCACTGACACTGCCCGTTTCCCGCGCTCTGACACTTCCATCGCCCCGCGTTGCACGAGCACGAGAACGGGATGATGCACATCGCGCTCCCGACGCTCGTCGACGAGCACGTGTCGCCCGCCGAGCACGCCTGCCCGAGATCCGCCGGGCACTGCGGGACGGCGCCGTCGCCGCCCGGGTCGCTTCCGTGCCCGGAGCTGCACGCGGCGAGCGCGAGGAAGAGCAGAGCGCGCAGCATCAGTTGTGACACACCTTGTCGGTGGCGCAGGAGTCCGGCTGGAAGCCCGGCTTGCTCACGTCCATGCAGCTCGAGTTCTGGTAGTCGGTCGCGCACTGCTCGGCCTGGTTCGTGTCGTAGTCGATGCCGACCGGGCACGGCGCTTGGCCCGACTTGCACGTGTCGTTCACGTACGTCGTCACGCACGAATCCTGGTCGGCGCCGTACACGCCTTCGAAGCTCTGGAGGTCGCTCCCGGTGAGGCAGGCGAGGTTCCGGCTGCAGAACGCGGTCGCGTACGCGTTGCACGCGTCGGTCACGCTCGGCGCGCACGCGGCCGCGATCACGAAAGAAGGGACGAGAAGCGCTGCGAATCGCATCGCCAGGGTTATTCCACTCGAGCGGCGCTCGTGTCGAGCAAGATGGTGACCGGGCCGTCGTTCACGGCGTCGACCATCATGTGCGCGCCGAAGCGTCCCGTCTCGACCGCGATGCGCTCGCGCGCGGCGGCGACGAAACGCTCGTATTCGCGCTCGGCTTCGGCGGGCGGCATCGCGCCGTCGAAGCTCGGACGCCGCCCGCGCTTCACGTCGCCGTAGAGCGTGAACTGGCTCACGACGAGAAGCGCGCCCGCGACGTCGAGCACGCTGCGATCGAATTTGCCTTCGTCGTTGGGAAAAATTCGGAGGCCGAGGATCTTGTCGATCGTCCACGCCCGCTCGCGCTCTCCGTCGCCGCGGCCGACGCCGAGGTAGACGAGGAGCCCGCGCTCGATCGCGCCCGTGCGCTCGCCGTCGACCGTCACGACCGCGCGCGACACGCGCTGCACCACGGCGCGCATCAGGTCTCTCGCAGGCCGAGCTCGCGACGGAGGCGCGCGACGGTCGCGAAGTACGTCTCGCGATCGTACGGCTCATTGAGCACGTGGAAGTCCTTGCCGGAGAGACCGACGCACCCGAAGCAGTACGTGCAGCGCGAGCAGCCGACGCACTTCTCGAGGTACGCGCTCTGCGAGCAGCGCTCGCTCTCCTGACAGTGCGCGCACGACAGGCAACCGCGGCTCGTCGCGCAGTGCGAGCAGTCGGTGCAGTCGTCGCAGCCGCGGCAGTAGTGGCAGCGCGCGATTTGTTTGCAGTCTACACAGAATGTGGAGTCGACCGCGCCGGTGCAGCGCTGGCAGTCGATGCACCCCGTGTTGGTCGTGGCGGCGCTTCGGGCGCTCAGCAGCTTGCGAAAAGCGGATTCGAACTCGGCGCGGGTCACGGCTTCCAAGTCACTGAAAATGCTTGCGTTGTCAATGATCGTCGCCACAAATTTGGCCGAGGTGAGCAGATGTAGGCATTTGTATGCGCATGAAGGCTACATCGCTGACCTCGATCGCTCTGGTCCTCTTCTCGTTCCCCGCGCTCGCCGGGCACGGCAAACGCGAGCACCGCGCGGTGCGCTCGCCGACGGCGATGCACACGACGCGCGTCCACGTGAAGGACGAGTCGGTCACGCGAGACGAGAAGAAGGTCGCGGCCGAGCACGAGCACGGCAAGAAGAAGAAGGACAAGGAGAAGGTCAAGCCCGCGAAGCCCTGCTTCCACGACGCGGTCACGATCGCGCGCGGGACCGAGTCGGATCGTTTCGCGCTGACGAAGTGCGACGGCACGCCGGCGCCCGACGCGGTCGACACGCTCTCGATCCTCGCGCGGCCGGGCAACGTCGCGCGACCGGCGCACGGCGCGAAGCTCGCCGGCGTGCGTCGCATGGACGCGGGCCTCGTCGAGCGGCTCCAGCGCGTCGCCGACCATTTCGGCCACGGGCACCCGGTCTCGATGCACATCGTCTCGGGCTATCGGCCGAACAGCGTCGGGAGCTACCACGCGAGCGCGCAGGCGCTCGACTTCCACGTCGACGGCGTGCAAAACGAGCGACTGGTCGCGTTCTGCAAGACGCTCCCCGACACGGGCTGCGGCTATTATCCGAACAGCAGCTTCGTGCACCTCGACGTGCGCGCGCCGGGCACGGGGCACGTCGCGTGGATCGACGCGAGCGGGCCGGGCGAGGCGCCGCACTACGTCGACGCTTGGCCGCCGCCGCCCCAGGAGCCGACGAAGGGTGATTTCGCCGAGAAGCTCAGCAAGATCCTCCCGCCGCTCCCGGTGGACGCGCACCCGAGCGCCGTCGTCGGGCATGGCCTCGACGTGCAAGCGCAGATGTGACTCAGGAAGCCGCGAGCTCGTCGAGCGCGCGGCGAACGTCGGCGATGTGATGGTCGACGAAGAGCTCGTGACGGAACACGCTGCGCACGACGCCGCCCGCGTCGGTCACGAACGTGACGCGCTTGGCGACGCCGAGGATCGGCCAGCACACGCCGAAGAGCTTCGAGAGCGAGCGTGACGCGTCGGCGACGAGCGGAAAGGGCACGCCCGCCCACTCGGCGAACCGGCACTGCGCGTCGAGCGCGTCGGTCGAGACGCCGAGGATGCGCGCGCCGCGCCGCGTGATGAGCGGGTACTCGTCGCGGAAGGCCTTGGCCTCGCGGACGCAGCCGGGCGTGAACGCCTTGGGAAAGAAAAAGACGACGAGCGGCTTACCGAGCAGGGCGGACGTGCGGATGGGGCAGCCTTCCGTCGTCTGGGCTTCGAACTCGGGGAGGCGGTCGCCGACCTTGAGCATCTTCTGGACACCTCATGGATGCCACAAACCGCGTGCCAGTTGCGCGCTACAATCCCCCCAATCGTGACCGAGGCCAAGGACCCGCTGTTCGAAGCGCTTTGGGAGAAGACGCTCGAGTCGTGGAATGACGAGAAGCGTCACGCCGCGTTGCTCGAGCACGCCCTGCGCGAGAAGATGCTCCCCGACCTGGCCGGTCGGTACAAAGCCCTGCGGGACGACGAGGAAAAAGGGGAGATCGCGAAGAAGCGCATCGACGCGATCCTCGCGGCGGCGACGCAGATGCTCTTCGCCATGAAGACGCCCAAGCCCACGAAGACGCCGTCGTGGCTCTTCTGGAGCGCACTTTTGACGTGCGCCGTCATGCTGCTCTACGTCGCGTACGCGATGATTCACCGATGAAACGCGCGCTCGCGATCCTCGTGCTGTCGCTCGCGGGCTGCCGGACCTCGGAGCCTGCGGGGGCCGATCCGCCGCCCCAGAAGACGGAGCCGGCGGCGCACGTCGCGGGCATTGGCGAGAAGGCGACCGGCGTCGAGCTCGCCGACGCGCCCGACGGCGACGTCGCGGCGATCGTGCGCGCGGCGCGCGACCAGGCGCGCGCGAAGAAGCGCACGCTGCTCGTCTACATCGGCGCGACGTGGTGCGAGCCGTGCAAACGATTCCACTACGCGGCCGAACGCGGTCAGCTCGACGCCGAGTTCCCGACGCTGAGCTTGCTGGTGTTCGATCTCGATCGCGACGGGGACCGGTTGAAGGTCGCGTCCTACGCGCCGGGCTACGTGCCCTACTTCGGCGTGCCGGGTGACGACGGAAAGGCGACGAGCAACGCGATGGAAGGATCCATCAAGGGCGAAGGGGCCGTGAAGAACATCGTGCCGCGGCTCGGGCGGCTCCTCTCGGGTGCGCCATGAAGACGGAAGGCATGCTGATGAACCGGACCGGCGGTCCGGACGTGCTCGAGTGGGGCTCGTTCGAGCTCGCGGAGCCGGGGCCGCGCGAGGTGCGCGTGCGCGTGCGCGCGGTCGCGCTCAACCATCTGGACCTGTGGACGCGGCGGGGCCTGCCGAACGTGAAGTACGAGTTCCCGTGGCGGCTCGGGTCGGACGTCGCGGGCGAGGTGGAGGCGCTCGGGCCGGGCGCGCGCGGCGTCGCCGTGGGGCAGCGCGTGATGCTGAACCCGGGCATCTCGTGCGGCGTCTGCGCGCGGTGCCTCGCGGGCGACGACAACTTGTGTGCAAAGTACAAGATCCTCGGTGAGAACACGCAGGGCGCGTACGCGCGGCATGTCGTCGTGCCGGACACGAACCTCGTGCCCATCCCCGAGTCGCTCTCGTTCACCGACGCAGCGGCGATCCCGCTCGTGTTCATCACGGCGTGGCAGATGGTCGAGCGGCGCGGCGAGGTGCGGCCGGGGCAGACCGTGCTCGTGCAAGCGGCGGGGAGCGGCGTGTCGAGCGCGGCGATCCAAATGTGCAAGCTCCTCGGCGCGCGCGTGATCGCGACGACCGGCACCGACGCGAAGGCCGAGCGCGCGCGGGCGCTCGGCGCCGACGAGGTCATCAACTACGCGACGCACGATTTCGTTGCAGAATGCAAGCGTCTCACCGGCAAGCGCGGCGTCGACGTGGTGATCGAGCACGTGGGCGGCGAGGTGTTCTCGAAGAGCGTGATCGCGGCGGCGTGGGGCGGGCGCGTCGTCACGTGCGGCGCGACCGCGGGGTTTCTGCCGGAGGTCGATCTCCGCCAGATTTTCTTCCGCCAGGTGCAGGTGCTCGGGTCGACGATGGGGCGCAAAGCCGACTTGCTGCGGCTCTTGCCGTTCGTCGAGCAGGGCAAGCTCCGGCCGGTGGTGGACCGCGTCATGCCGCTCCGCGAGGCGCGCGCGGCGCACGAGGCGCTCGAGAACCGTCAAGCGTTCGGCAAGATCGTGCTGTCGGTCGAATGAGATCGTACAAGGCGCACTTCCAGAAGTTCCTCTCGGCGGATCCGAAGCGGATTCACTTCGCGGCGCACAGTCATCACTACTGGCCCGACGTGTCGTTCGACGCGCACGTGAAGGCGTGGACCGACGCGGCGACGCTCGCGGACGACAAGTGGGACCGCGTCTTCGGCAAGCTCTACCCGCGCTGCCAGCGCCACGTCGCGCGCGTGCTGCGCTTGCCGGACCCGTCGACGATCGCGTTCGCCCCGAACACGCACGAGCTCGTGATGCGAGTGTTTTCTTGTCTTCCATCGCGCATGTTCTGGGCTTCGGGGCATGACCGCGAGCCGCTGCGCGTGCTCACGACCGACGGCGAGTTCCACTCGTTCGCGCGGCAGCTCGCGCGCTTCGAGGAAGAAAAAATCGTGCAGGTCGTCCGCGTCCCGACGCGACCCTTCGACACGTTCGTCCAGCGATTCACGGCGGCCGCGCGCAAGGACTTCTTCGCGCTCGTGTACTTGAGCCAGGTGTTCTTCGACTCCGGCTGGGCGCTCCGCGACCTCGACTGGCTCGAGCACCTCGCGGAGCAAGTGATCGTCATCGACGGCTACCACGCCTTCTCCGCGATCGACGTCGACCTCTCGAAGCTCGCGTCGCGGATTTTCTACGTCGCGGGCGGGTACAAATACGCGATGAGCGGCGAGGGCGCGTGCTTCCTCCACGCGCCGCCGGGCCAGTTCCCGCGGCCGGTCGACACCGGCTGGTTCGCGGCGTTCTTCGCCATGGAAGAAAAACAAGCCGGCGTGCCGTACGCCGAGGACGGCTCGCGGTTTCTCGGCGCGACGTTCGATCCGAGCGGGCTCTACCGGTTCGACGCGGTGATGTCGTGGCTCGAGCGAGAGGGCGTCACCGCGCGCGACGTCGACGAGCGCGCCAAGGCGCTCCAGGCGCTCTTCCTCGAAGAGGCGCGGGACCTGCCGCTCGGCGAGCTCCTCGCGACGGACGATCGGCGCGGGAGCTTCCTCGCCTTCGAGTCCGCGCGCGCGAAGGAGCTCCACGATCTCTTCGCGAGCCGCAACGTCGTGACCGACGTGCGCGGCGATCGCCTGCGCATCGGGTTCGGGCTCTACCACGACGAGAGCGACGTGCTCGAAGGCGTGCGCCGCATGACCGAGGCGCTCGGGTGAAGAGCGCCGACTGGCTCGCGTGCTTCGCCGCCGTGCTCGGCGTGTCGCTCGCGCACTGCAAGAAGGAGCAGGTCGCGGCGCAAGCGCGCGAAGTGCCGGCGCCCACGTTCAAGATCCCGCCGCCGCACGACACCGTGTGCTCGGTGACGGTTCAGCCGCGCGAGCTTCCCCCGTTCGTCGTCGGCGTCGGCGGCGACAACGACGGCATCTGCTGGGGCCCGCCGCCGCCGAACCCGCATCCGAGCGCGAACTGCGGTCCGGCGCCGGGCGTCGACGCGCCGTGCGCCGACAGGAAACCGTGGAAGCCGAACCTCCGCGCCGTCGTGCGCGCGCGGGCGCTCGCGCAAGCGAGCCTCGACGCGCCGCTCAAGGCCGCGCTCGCGAAGATCCTCGCGTGCGTCACCGGACCTTGGACGCACCACGCCACGCTCGAGGTGGACGCGACCGGCAAGGTGAAGACGAGCTCCACGATCGCGTGCGTCGCCGAGGCCTTCGACGCCATGAAGCTCTCCGGCGCCGATTCGATCGTGATCGATCTCACGAGCACCTGATTTTCCCCTACCATGCGATCATGACCCAACAAGCGAGCGAGAACGCGTCGCAGATTCAGCTCCACCAGCTTCTCCGCGCGATGATCGAGAAGGGCGCGAGCGACCTCCACATCACGACGGGTCAGTCGCCGCTGCTCCGCATCGACGGCGCGATCGTGCCGCTCAAGCTGCCGAAGCTCGAGCCGGTGGACACCAAGCGCCTCTGCTACACGATCCTCACCGAGGAGCAGAAGATCCAGTTCGAGCAGAACAACGAGCTCGACTTCGCGTTCGGCGTGCGCGGGCTCTCGCGCTTCCGCGCGAACATCTTCATGCAGCGCGACAACGTCGCGGGCGCGTTTCGTACCATCCCGTTCAAGATCCTCTCGTTCGAGGAGCTCGGGCTACCCGCGGTCGTGCCGGACCTCGCCAACAAGCCGAGCGGCCTCGTGCTCGTCACGGGACCGACCGGAAGCGGCAAGTCGACGACGCTCGCGTCGATGATCGACAAGATCAACTCGGAGCAGCGCCTCCACATCATCACGGTCGAGGACCCGATCGAGTACCTGCACCCGCACAAGCTCTCGGTCGTGAACCAGCGCGAGGTCGGGACCGACACCGAGAGCTTCAAGATCGCGCTCAAGTACATCCTGCGACAGGACCCGGACGTGGTGCTCGTCGGCGAGATGCGCGACCTCGAGACCATCGAGGCGGCGCTGACGATCAGCGAGACGGGTCACCTCGTGTTCGCGACGCTCCACACGAACAGCGCCGTCTCGACGATCAACCGCGTCATCGACGTGTTCCCGCCGCACCAGCAGCAGCAGGTGCGGGTGAAGCTCTCGTTCGTGCTCCAGGGCGTCGTGAGCCAGCAGCTCATTCCGCGCATGGGCGCGCCGGGCCGCGTGCTCGCGCTCGAGGTCATGGTGCCGAACGCGGCGATTCGAAACCTGATCCGCGAGGACAAAATCCACCAGATCTATTCGCAGATGCAGGTCGGCCAGGAGAAGCACGGCATGCAGACGCTCAACCAGTCGCTCTACAGCTTGTGGGCGCGGCGGATCATTTCGCTCGAGGAAGCGATGGGCCGCTCCCTCGAGCCGGACGAGCTCCGCATGATGATGGAGAAGGGCACCGCCGCGTCGAACGCGACGGCGCCGCAGCAGCAGCGACGCTAGAAGCAGCCGCCTTCGAGCGGGTGGCAGGTCCCGCCGCCGGTGCACGCGAGGCCGCCGTTGCCGCCTTGCGTCGCGCCGTTGTCCGTGCACGTGTGGCAGCGGCCGAACTGCGTGCACACCTGGTAGCTCTCGATGCACTGCGATGCGTCGCCGCACGTGCAGTCTTGGTAGCCCTGCGGGACGTAGTTGACGCAGTTGTCGTTGATGAGCGTGCAGACGCCCGTCACCGCCGACGCGTCGGCGACGCCGCAGAACGCGCAAGGCTGCGTGTAGCCCGTGCACTGCGCGCAGTCGGTCACCGTGGTCGCGCCGCACTTCCAGATTCCGATCGCGACGCCGGTGTCCTGCGCGCTGCCGCCGTCGTTCGCGTCGGTCGTCGTCGCGCCGTCGTCGGCGCTCGAGTCGGGTGTGGTGACGACGTCGTCGGTGCTCCCGTCTTGCGGCGGAGGCGCCGAGTCGAGGGTTGCGTCCTCGCCGGTGCCGCTGTCGGTGCCGCCGTCGTCCCCGGTCGCGTCGGCTCCACCGCACGCGCCCGCGACGCCGAGAGAAAGAATCGAAACGCCGAGCCAAACGAAGCGAAGACGCATGGCCAACCTCCCGACCGAGGATTCTAGCGGTTTTTCGAGGTCGCCGTACACAAACCGGGCAGCACCGCGGCCAGGTGCTCGTAATCCTTGCGTGTATTATACAATTGCGCGCTGACGCGCAGGACGCGCTTGCCCGGCGCGGGCCACGCGAAGATGGGGACCTCGATGGCGTGCTCCTCGAAGAGGAGGCGCTGGAGCTCGTCGCCCCAGCGCGGATCGAACGGCCGGACCTCGCCGTCGGGCAGCGGGACCGACGCGAGCGAGCCGATCATCGACTCGGGGGCGGCCGCCGGGACGCCGAGCGCTTCGCAAAGGAGGGCGCGCGCTTCGAGGGCGAGCGCGCGGTTTCGCGCGCGCCAGTCGGGGGCGAGCTTCGAGAGAAAATCGATCGACGCGGCGATGCAGAGCACCGGCGTCGGGTCGAAGGTGCCGGGCCAGTCGAACTCGAGGTTGAAGCGGGAGCGATCCGTGCGGGGGACGTTCTGGCCGTGGCTGACGACGTGCGGGCGGACGCCGGGCTGCTTGTCCTTGCGCACCCAGAGGAACGCGGCGCCCTTCGGCGTGCAGAGCCACTTGTGGCAGTTCGCCGTGTAGTACGCGACGTGCGGCGCGAGACGCTCGAGCGAGAGATCGACCATGCCCGGCGCGTGCGCGCCGTCGACGAGCACCTCGACGCCGCGGGCGCCCACGGCGGCCGCGACGCGCTCGATCGGAAAGACGAGGCCCGTCGGGCTCGTCACGTGATCGACGAGCAACAGGCGCGTGCGCGGCGTGACGGCCGCGGCGATCGCGTCGACGACTTCGTCCTCGCGCGCGAGCGGGAACGGGACCTTCGCGACGACGACGCGCGCGCCGGCGCGCTCGGCCGCGAACTCGAGCACGTTCTTGCACGCGTTGTACTCGTGGTCGGTCGTGAGGAGCTCGTCGCCCGCCTCGAGGCGGAGCGAGCGCACCACCGCGTTCACGCCGGTCGTGGCGTTCGGGACGAACGCGAGGTCCTCGGGCGCGGCGCGGACGAACGCGCCGAGCGCCGCGCGTGCCTCGTCGAGCAGGCCCTCGAGGTCGCGAACGAAGAACTGCATCGGGTTCTTCTCCATGCGTGCGCGCAGCGCGGATTGGAGCTCGAGCACGACGCGCGGCGTCGCCCCGAACGACCCGTGGTTCAGGAAGACGATCGACGGATCGAGCGCCCACTGTTCTTTCAGGGGCTCTTTCAAACGGTCACCTCTTGCGCGTCGCGGGGCGCTCGGTGATCTTCAATCCGAGGGCGCCGGCGGCGGCCGCCGTGTCCGGGTTGAGCGCCCCGCTCGTGACGAGCTCTTTCACGTAGTCCTGGCCGCGGCGGCGATCCTTCATCGCGCCGAGCGCGACGGCGGCGATCTCGCGCGCGAGGAGCGGCGCGGCTTGCGGCGGCGGCTCGAGGCTCGAGGTCTTCGCGCGAGCGTCCTCGACCTTGCCGGACGCCGCCGACACGTACGCCGCGAGCCAGCCCCCGAGCGAGCCGAGGACGAGCGGATAGCGCGAGAGCAGCTGATGCGCGTCGTGCGCCTTGCCGCGCGCGACGAGGACGAGCACGCGCTCGAAGAGCGTGCGCGGCGTGATGGTGCCGATCATCGCGGCAACGCTGAGCGCGTCGGCGTCGTCGAGCTTGTTCTGCCAGCGCGCCAGGCGCGCGAGGCGGAGGGCGCGGAGCGGTCGGCTCTCCGTGCCCTTCCACGCTACCGCGATTTTTCCCGCCGTCGCGAGGTCGCCGCCGTCGAGGGCGAGGTCCATCGAGACGAGATCCGCCCACGGCGCTTCGTCATCGGAGAGGTCGAGGATTTTTTCGGCGTCGAGCTTCGCGTTGCCGACGAGCGCGCCCTGCGCGAGGTTCAACGCCGAGAGGAACGGGAACTGCCGCGCCTCGGCGGGGATCGCGTCGAGCGCGCCGCCGAGCGCGGTGAGATCGATCCGTTCGTACGCGGTCGCGGCGCGAACGACGGCGACGTCGGGCGAGGCGGCGTCGAGGTCTTCGGTCGCTTTGAGCGCTTCGTCGAGTCGGTTGCCGAGGAGCGCGACGCGCGCGGCGAGCACGCGCGCCGGCGGGTACACCGCGGAGAACCCGACCGCCGAGAGCGCGGCCTTCTGCGCGAGCGCCTCGTCGCCCGCCTGGAGCGCGATGATGCCGAACCACGACGCGGGGCCCGGACCTTCGACCGTCGCGAGGCCCTTCTCCACCTCGCTCTTCACGGTCGCCGGGTCGTGCTTGTCGACCGCCTGGAGCGCGGCGACGGCGTTCGACACGAACTTCAGCCCGTTCGGCAGGTCCCCGGCGCGCGCCTGTGCGTCGGCGATGTCCTTGGCGACGTCGGGCGGGGCCGTGTCGGCGCGCGCGGGATCGCGCGCCCACGCGAGCGCGACCAGCGCGGCGCCCTCGGCGCGGTCCGGATACTTCGCGCGGAACGCCTTCGCGAGCTCCATCGCCTTGACCGGATCGCCGTCGATGGCGGTCGACCGCACCAGCCCGACCTGGGCGACGACGAGCTCGGGGTCGAGCTTGGCCGCTTCCGCGTAGCGTTCCTTGGCGCCGCTCGAGCCGGCGCGCTCGAGCGTGGCGCCGGCCATGAGCTCGTACCACGCGTCGTCCTTGCACTTCGCGTCCGACTTCGCGAGGAGGCTCGCCGCGCCGACGGTGTCACCCTGGAACAAGAACGACGCGACCTGCGCGAAGACGAGGCTCTCTTCCTTGATCTTGAGCTCGCGCGCGCGCGTGAGGCCGTCCTCGAACGCGACGTCGGCGCCGCCGCGGAGCAAACCGGAGAGCGCGCGCTCGCGGAGCCAGTCGAGCGCGACGCGCTCGGAGCGCGAGTCGAGGTCGAACACCTGGCTGAATTGCGTCTCGGTGTTCGGCAAGAGCGAGGCCTGGCTCTTGCGCATGTCGATCTCGATCTGGTTGAGCACGCCCTCTGCCTTGACGTGGGCCTGGGCGCGCTTCGTTTGGACGTAACGGAAGCCGCCGATGCCGCCGCCGACGAAGAGCAGCGTGAGGGCGACGAGCGGAAGGGTGCCGCGCCGGCGGGTCTTCGCGGCGCGATCCCACTTGAGCACCGCGGCCGCGCCGGCCTCGTACACGCCGGCGAGCTGGAGCGCCTCGAGCACGTCGCGCGCGTCCGGCACGCCCGGCACCGCCGCGGCTCGGAACGGCGAGCGCGCTTGGTCGGGCTGCGCGATGGGCACGTCGCGCGCGGGCGGCGCGGCCTTCGGCGAGGTGACGGCTTGGGCCGGCGGCGCGGCGAACGGGTTCGCGACCGGCGGCGCCGCGGTGAACGGATTCGCCGCCGGCGGCGGGAGCGGCGGCTCGGGGGGCGGAAGCGGCGGCGGGCGCTCCGACTTCTTCCTCGGCGGCGGCGCCATGATCGGCGGGAGCTCGGCGCGCGGCGGAAAGGGCTCCACCGTCGGCGCGTTCATCGGGTACTTGCGCTCTCTCGGGGCGAGCACCGGGGGACCGTTGGCGGTCGCGGGCGAGCTCTGGATGCGCACCTCCGTCTCGGCCTCTTCGAACTCGCCGCTCGTCGCGTCGGGAGGGCCGAGGGGCGACGTGCGCGCGACCTCGGCGGCGACGGCGCGGGATCCCGCCTTCGCCTGCATCGTCTTGAAGACGCGGGCTCGCTCGAGCCACGTCTTGGTCTGATCGTCCTTCGCGCCGAACTGCACCGCGCGCTCGATGACCTTCTCGGCTCGGTCGGCGTCGCCGCGCCTCAGGAGGACCTCGCCGAGGAGCCGGTACACCATCGCGTCGCGCGGCGCGACCTTGCCCGCGGCGACGAGCACGCTCTGGGCCTCGGCGAGCTTGTTCGCGCGCATGTACATCCCGGCCACGGCGACGAGGACGGGCACGTTCGACGCGAACTTCACCTGGGCGAAGTCGGCGACCTGTTGGACGAGCGTCGTCCGCACGGCAGACAGCGCGTCGCAGAGCTCGATGGTCGAGTCCACGTCCTGCGACTTCTTCCAACGGTCCGCGAGCGCGTCGATCGGGTCAGTCACCAGGCTCCCGACGATAGCAGGGCGGGGAAGGGCGCGGGAACCCTTTACCGCGTGCCGCTCGCGCGCTAGGAGTGAAGGGTGAGCCACCCGCGGCGCAAAAAAAATATGCGTCCCACGGTCGAGCCGGATCTCGGCGAGCTCCGCACGACGCTGCGCAAGGCTGGGCTCCGCAGCACGGGCCCGCGCGTCGCCGTCCTTGGCTGGCTCGCGCGGACCGGCGCCCCCGTCAGCCACCCCGAGCTCTTCGAGGCGCTCGCCGACGCGGGCTTCGATCGCGCGACGCTCTATCGCAACCTGGTCGACCTCGCCGAGGCGGGCATCGTCCGCCGCACGGATCTCGGCGACCACGTCTGGCGATACGAGGTGCGTTCGAACGAGGACGGCCACGTCATCGAGCACCCGCACTTCGTGTGCACCGGGTGCGGCGAGGTCGCGTGCCTGCCGGGCGTCGCGGTCAAGATCGTCTCGACCGCCGAGGCCCCGCGCTCGGTGCGCGCGCACAAAGTCGCGGTGCAGCTCTCCGGGCGTTGCAACGAGTGCGCTTGAAGAGAGCTTAGCGACGCATCTCGCGGCGCGGCTCGACGGGCGGGTGGACCACGTCGACGTGGCCCGGCACGCGCACCTCGATGCGCTCGTGGAGCGTCTTGGCGGCGGGGCCGTTTTCCTTCACCCAGTGGGCCGGGTGGCGCTCCCACTTGTTTCCGACCTTGGCCCACTCGGCCTGCGCGAGCACGAAGCCGGCGCGCGGCTTCTCCCAGCGGCCCTTGGTCCACACGTAGTGGCCGCCGACGAAGTGGAACGCGCCGCGCTGCCACACGGCGTTCGTCTCCGGCGGGGGCCCGGGGTTTTCGACCGGCGCGGGCGGGGGCGCGGTCGTCTCGGGCGCGGTGTCGTCGCTCGTCTCGGTCTCGGTGACGGGGGCCTCCGCGACGGGCTGCGCTGCGGTCGCCACCGTGGTGTCGGCCGGCGCGGCGGTCGTCGCGGCCGGGGCCGCGGTGTCCGTCGTCGTGGGCGCGGTCGCCGCGACCGACGCGGTCGCCGAGGTCGTCGCCGCGGCGCTGCTGTCTGCCGCCTTGTTGCAGGCGACCACCGAAATCGCGGCGACTGCCGCGGCCACCCATGCACGTTCGAAGCTCATCGTTCGCTCCTTCATTTTCACCGGTATTACTCGCTTCGGCGCCGCGATCGTGCGGCCGGATTGTAAAAGCCGCGTAAAGTTCGCCCGCCTTAAGTCGACCCCTGAGCGCGTCGTAGGAGTGACATGGTGCGCTCTCGGCTCGGCGTGCTCGCGATGTGCCTCGTCTTCGCGGCGATCGGCGCGTCCGCGTACCGGGCTCGGCGCGCCACGGCGAGCGCGCACGAGTGGGTCTGTCACACCTACGACGTCCAGCTCGCCATCGGGGCGGCGCGCGAAGCGGTGTCCGGCGCGGAGCAGGGGCGCGGCACGCGAGACGACGCGATGCGCGCGGTGCGCCGCGTGTGCCGGCTCTCGTCGGACAACGCGCCAGAACGCGCGCGGTGCGCCTCCATCGAGCGCGATCTCGCGGCCGACTCCGCCGGCGCGAACGCAACGCTGGCCGAGATGATGGCGACCGAGAACACTTACCTCGGCGCGCGGCGCGACGCGCTCGACCGCGCCGAGGCGACTTCGCTCCTCACGCTGCGCGTCTCGTT
>Ga0335082_10003997_pt1 | contig 16044 bp, 15 predicted proteins | sample Lox_Sample_41_FD_206718 | JGI IMG/M metagenome (GOLD analysis project Ga0335082, IMG submission 206718) | Soil microbial communities from Loxahatchee National Wildlife Refuge, Florida, United States - Lox_Sample_4.1 | ecosystem: Environmental > Terrestrial > Soil > Wetlands | place: USA...
ATCCCCATCGCCAGCAGGATGAAGAAGCCGTTGCTCGCCAGGCTGAGCGCCAGGTCCTTGCCGAATGGATGCCGGCCTGCGGCGAAGAACCGGCGCAGCAGCAGCACGTTGCAGAGCGTGCCGATCACGAAGCTCAGGAGGTAGGCGGCGTACAGCGGCACGCCCAGCGCGGTCATCGTGACGTACGAGCCGAGATCCACCGCGTAACCCACGCAGACGATCCAGAAGTACTTCGCGAGGGGCGGCGGGCGCATGCGGCGCGCAGTATAGGTCTAGAATTCCCCGCATGCCCAAAGCCGCCTGGAACGGCAAGACCCTCGCGCAGGCGGACGCGCGCGAAGTGCAGCTCGTCGAAGGCAACGTCTACTTCCCGCCCGCTTCAGTCGACCGGACCTGCCTGCGCGACTCGGCGACGCACACGGTCTGCGGATGGAAAGGCACGGCGAGCTACTACGACGTCGTCGTAGACGGCAAGGTCAACAAGGACGCGGCCTGGTATTACCCCGAGACCAAGGACGCCGCAAAGCACGTCAAGGGCTACATCGCCTTCTGGAAGGGCGTCGAAATCGAGCGCTGACCTTCAGTGCAGGCGCTCGAAGATCGCCGCGATGCCCTGCCCACCGCCGATGCACATGGTGACGAGCGCGTAGCGCTTCTGCGCGCGCTGCAATTCGTAGAGCGCCTTCACGGTGAGGATCGCGCCGGTGGCGCCGATCGGGTGGCCGAGCGCGACCGCGCCGCCGTTCGGGTTCACCTTCGCCGGGTCGAGGCCGAGGTCCTTGGTCACCGCCATCGCCTGCGCGGCGAAGGCCTCGTTCGATTCGATGACGTCCATGTCTGCGGCCTTGAGGCCCGCCTTCTCGAACAGGCGCGTCACCGCCGGGATCGGCCCCAGGCCCATCACCTGCGGCTCGACGCCCGCGTGCGAGTAGGCGACGAGGCGCGCCATCGGCTTCAGCTTGTGCTGATTCGCATAGTCCGAGCTGCACATGACAATCGCTGCGCCCGCGTCGTTCAGCCCGGAGGCGTTGCCCGCGGTGACCGTGCCGTCCTTCTTGAACACCGCCTTCAGCTTCTGCAGGTCCTCGATCTTGAGGCCCTTGCGCACGTGCTCCTCGGTCGTGAAGCTCTCGGTGCCCTTGCGCGTCTTCAGCTCCACGGGCACCACCTGGTCCTTGAAGTGCCCCTTCGCCACCGCGCTCTCGGCGCGCTTGTGCGATTCCAGCGCGAACGCGTCCTGCGCCTCGCGCGTGAAGCCGAACTTGGCGGCGATGTTCTCCGCGGTGATGCCCATGTGGCCGTGGCCGAACGGGTCGTGCAGCGCGCCGGTCATCGCGTCGAGCACCGGCTCGTCGCCCATGCGCTGGCCCCAGCGGCCGGCCGGCAGGAAGTAGGCGGCGCGGCTCATGCTCTCGGCGCCGCCGCCCACCACGAGCTCGGCGTCGCCGAGCAGGAGGTGCTGCGCGGCCGAGACGATCGCCTGCAGGCCCGAGCCGCACAGGCGGTTCACCGTGAGGCACGGCGTGCCGACCGGCAGGCCGGCGTCGATCGCCGCGACGCGAGACAGGTACATGTCGCGCGCCTCGCCGTGGATCACGCTGCCCATGACCACGTGGCCTACGGCCGCCGGGTCCACCTTCGCGCGCGCTACCGCTTCCCTGATCGCGATCGCGCCCAGCTTCGTCGGCGGCACGTCCTTCAGCGCGCCGCCGTAGTCGCCGATCGCCGTGCGTGCCGCGGATACCACCACCACCTCACGTGTGCTCATGCCGCTCTCCCGAAGAGATCGTGCGCGTCGGAGCGCTCGATCCGGATGTTGAGGAATTCCCCCGATTTTCCGCCTTTGAACTTGACCACGCCATCGATCTCCGGCGCGTCCGCCGCAGAGCGCCCTACGCCCGGCGCATCCACCAGCACCTTCAGCGTCCTGCCGACCTTGGACTTGAGCTTGCGCCGGCTGATGCGCGCCTGGACCTTCATGAAGCGTTCCTTCCTGGAAGCCTTGACCTCGTCCGCGATCGGGTCCGGCAACGCGTTCGCGGCCGCGCCCGCGACGGGCGAATACTCGAAGCAGCCGACGCGGTCCAGCTGCGCCTCCTCCAGGAACGCCAGCAGCTCCTCGAACTCGGCCTCGGTCTCGCCGGGGAAACCGACGATGAAGGTGCTGCGCACGGCGATGTCGGGGCAGATTGTTCTCCATCGACTCAGTCTGTCCAGCACCTTTTCCGCGTGCGCGGGGCGTTTCATCAGCCTGAGGATGCGCCCGCTCGCGTGCTGGAAAGGGACGTCCAGGTACGGAAGGATCTTGCCGTCGGCCATCAGCGGAATCACGTCGTCCACGCTCGGATAGGGATACACGTAGTGCAGCCGCACCCACACGCCGAGCTCGCCCAGGGATTTGCAGAGCTGGAGAAAATTCGTCTTGACAGGTTTTCCCCCGTGAAAGCCCGTTCGATACTTGATGTCCACGCCGTAGGCACTCGTATCCTGGGAAATGACCAGTAGCTCCCGGACACCGCTCTTCACCAGATTCTCGGCCTCCTGCATCACCTTGCCGACCGGCCGCGACACGAGGTTGCCCCGCATCGAGGGAATGATGCAGAAGCTGCAGCGGTGGTTGCAGCCCTCCGAAATCTTCAGGTAGGCGTAGTGCCTGGGCGTGAGCTTCACGCCCTGGGGCGGAACCAGATCGATGTAGGGGTCGTGAGGCTTGGGCAGGCGCGCGTGCACCGCCTTCATCACGCCCTCGGTGTCGTGCGGGCCGGTGATCGCCAGCACCGATGGATGTTTCTCCCGTATCAAATCACCCTTGACGCCGAGACAGCCCGTAACCACTACCCTGCCGTTCCCCTCGAGCGCCTCGCCGATCGCCCCGAGCGACTCCTCGACCGCGGCGTCGATGAAGCCGCAGGTGTTGACGATGACGAGATCGGCGCCGGCGTAGTCGGGCGCCGTCGTGTAGCCCTCGGCGCGCAGCTGCGTGAGTATGCGCTCGGAGTCGACGAGCGCCTTGGGACAGCCCAGCGAGACGAACCCGACCTTAGGCGCCAGGACTTGCTTCAACACTACTTCTTGTCGGCGGGCGGCGGAAATCCCGGAAAGGTGAACCCCGAGAACATGTTGCGCGCCTGGCTCTGCATCTGCTCCTGGAACTGCGCGAACATCTTCTGGCTCTGCTCCATGTAGGCCTGCATGAGGCCCTGCATGGCCGGGCCCTGCATGTTCATGAACTGGGTCCAGACCTCCTGCGAGCTCTTCGAGCTGTCGCCGTAGAGCCTCTGCGACTGCTCCTGCAGCGCCTTCTGCATCTGCTGGAAGCCCTCGAGGTTCTTCTGCAGGTACGAGCCCATGAAGCCCTGCATCGCGCTGCCGTAGGAGCGGATCATCTGCGACAGCAGGTCCGAGGAGAACATCGGCGCGCCGGTCGACTCCTCCTCGAGGATGATCTGCAGCAGGATCTGGCGCGACAGGTCCTCGTTGGTCTTGGCGTCGACCACCTGGAAGTCCTCGTTCTTCAGCACCATCTGCTTCACGTCCGCGAGCGTGATGTAGCTCGAGGTCTTGGTGTCGTAGAGCCGGCGGTTCGGGTATTTCTTGATCAGGCGGGACGGATGCTCCGCCTTTTCCTCGGGATTCGCTGCCATTCGCTTTGCTCCTCAGTACATGTGCTGGCCGCCGTTGATCGAGATGTTGGCGCCGGTCACGAAGGCGGCCTCATCCGAGCAAAGGTAGATGATCAGGCCCGCGATCTCGTCGGGCTTCCCCAGGCGCCCGATCGGGATCTGCGGCAGGATTTTCGAGTCAAGAATCTCTTTCGGGATCGCGGTGACCATCTTGGTGCCGATGTAGCCCGGCGAGATGGTGTTCACGGTCACGCCCTTCTTGGCGACTTCCAGCGCGAGCGCCTTGGTGAAGCCGTGGATGCCCGCCTTGGCCGCCGAGTAATTGGTCTGGCCGAACGCGCCCTTCTGGCCGTTCACCGACGACACGTTGATGACGCGGCCCCAGCCGCGGTCGCTCATGCCGTCCATCACCTGCTTGGTCATATTGAAGCAGGAATCGAGGTTGGTGCGCATCACCGCGTCCCAGTCGGCCTTGCCCATCTTCTTGAAGGTCATGTCGCGAGTGATGCCGGCGTTGTTGACGAGGATGTCGATCTCGCCGCAATCCTTGTGGATCTGCGAGCACTTGTCGGCGCAATCCTCGAACGACGCCACGTCCACCGGGTAGGCGGCGAAGCCGTAGCCCTTGCCTTTCATCTCGTCGAGCCAGCTCTTGTACTTGGTGTTCGAGGGCGAGTAGGTGACGACCACGCGATAGCCCGCGTCGGCCATCTTCGTCGAGATCGACTCGCCCAGTCCGCCCATGCCGCCGGTCACCACCGCAACCTTCTTCGCCATCCGCCGCTCCTCCCCCTCCCAAGGATCCGAACCAGTCTACTACATCGCGTGCGCCGCGCCGCCGGCGCAAATTCGCCTCACTGGCGCTCGACCGCGAGCGCCACGCCCATGCCGCCGCCGATGCACAGCGAAGCGAGGCCCTTCTTCGCGCCGCGCTTCTGCATCTCGTGCAGCAGCGTGACGAGGATGCGGCAGCCCGAGGCGCCGATCGGATGGCCGAGCGCGATCGCGCCGCCGTTCACGTTCACCTTCGCGGTGTCCCAGCCCATCTGCCGGTTCACCGCGATCGCCTGCGCGGCGAACGCCTCGTTGATCTCCATGAGCTCGAGGTCGGCGGGCGACCAGCCCGCGCGCTGCAGGCAGCGCTTGGAGGCCGGCACCGGACCCATGCCCATGTACTTCGGATCGACGCCCGCGGAGGCGAAGGCCTTGATCTTGGCAAGCGGCTTCAGCCCCAATTCTCTTGATTTCTTCAATGAACACAAAACAACAGCAGCTGCGCCGTCATTGATTCCGGATGCGTTGGCCGCGGTGACGGTGCCGTTCTTGTCGAACGCGGGCTTCAGCGCCTTCATCGCCTCCAGCGTCGCGCCGTGGCGCGGGTACTCGTCGGCGCCGAACACCACCGGCCCCTTGCGCGAGGGCACCTCGTAGGGAACGATCTCGTCGTTGAACCTGCCCGCCTTCTGCGCGGCCTCGGTCTTGTTCTGGCTCTTCACCGCGAACTCGTCCTGCTCCTCGCGCGAGACCGCGTATTCCTTGGCGACGTTCTCGGCGGTGACGCCCATGTGGTACTGGTTGTAGACGTCCCAAAGGCCGTCGACGATCATCGAATCGACCAGCTTCGCGTCGCCCATGCGAAAGCCGTCGCGCGAGCCGTTCAGCACGTGCGGCGCGGCGCTCATGTTCTCCTGCCCGCCCGCGACCACGATGTCGGAATCGCCGTTGGCGATCGACTGCGCGCCCAGCATCGCGGCCTTCAGCCCGGAGCCGCAGACCTTGTTGATCGTCATGGCCGGGATCATGTCCGGCAGCCCCGCCCAGATCGCCGCCTGCCGCGCCGGATTCTGCCCCACGCCCGCCGCGAGCACCTGCCCCATGATCACTTCCGAGACCTGGTCGGGCTTCACGCCCGCGCGCTCGAGCACCTTCTTGATGATGTGCGCGCCCATCTTGGCCGCCGGCACGCTCGCGAGCGAGCCGCCGAACTTGCCGATCGCGGTCCGCGCCGCGCCTACGATGACGATGTCTTCCATGGCTAACTCTCCTGGTTTGAACGCTCTGCCTTCTGCTTGACGTACCTGCCGGGGGCCGGCTCGATCGCCGGATAGGCCTCGCTGCCGGTCCGCGCCGGCGCCTCGCGCGCGCCGCCCTTGAACTGCTCCAGCCACCGCGACCACGTCGGCCACCAGCTGCCGCGCTCTTCGCGCGCCTGGCCCAGCCAATCCTCGGCCTGCGCCGGATAGCGGTCCGAAATCCAGAAACTGCGCTTGTGGTCCGCCGGCGGGTTGATGACGCCGGCGATGTGCCCCGAGGCGCCCAGCACGAAGGTCTTCTCGCCGCCGAGCAGCCCGACCGACCGGTAGGCCGCGCGCCAGGGCACGATGTGGTCCTCGCGCGTGGCGAGGATGAACGAGGGCCGATCCACGCGACCGAGGTCCACCGGCACGCCGCAGTTGACCACCGCGCCCGGCACGCGCAGCTTGTTGTCCAGGTAGGTATTGCGCACGTAGTCGCAGTACATCGGCCCGGGCAGGTTGGTGCTGTCGGCATTCCAGTAGAGGATGTCGAACGCCGAGGGCGTGCCGCCCATCAGGTAATTGTTGACCACGTACGGCCAGACCAGGTCGTTGGCGCGCAGCGCGTTGAAGGTCGCGGCGAGGTCGGCGCCCGGAAAGATGCCGCCCTTGCCGATCTGCGCCTCGCGCGCCGCGTGCGCCTGCGGATCGATGAAGACGCGGATCTGCCCCGGCGCCTCGAAATCGAGCATGGTCGCGAAATAGGTGACGCTGTCCACTTCGTGTTCGTCTCTCGCAGCCATCACCGCGAGCGCCGCGCCGAGCAGCGTGCCGCCGACGCAAAAGCCCAGGGCGTTGACGCGCTCAGATTGGGCAATGGCGCTTGAGACTTCAAAAGCCTTGAAGATCGCCTCGATGTAATCATCCCAGCCGTAGGCCCCGTCCTCGGGGCCGACGTTCTTCCAGGAGACCATGAACACGGTGTGGCCCTGCTCCACCGCGTAGCGCACGACGGAATTCTGCGGGCGCAGGTCGAGGATGTAGAACTTGTTGATGCACGGCGGCACCATCACCAGCGGCTGCGCGCCGACCTGCGCGGTCGCGGCGCGGTACTGGATGAGCTGGATCAGGCCGTCCTCGTAGACCACGTCGCCGGGCGTCACCGCCAGATTGCGGCCGATCTCGAACGCCGACTCGTCGGTCTGCAGGATGCGCTTGCGCCGCGTGTCGGAGATCAGGTTGGCGAGGCCGCGCGTGAGGCTTTCGCCTTTGGTCGCGAGCGCCTCGCGCAGCACCGCCGGATTCGTGGCGGCGAAATTCGCCGGCGAGATCGCATCGCACCACTGCCGCACCGCGAACTGCAGGCGCTCTTTCGCCTTCGCGTCGAGCTCGGCCTCGCTCGCGAGCTCGGTGAGGAAATCCGCGGCGAGCAGGTACGACTGGCGCAGGTAGGAGAAGTACGCGTTGTCGCGCCACTCCCGGGACGAAAAGCGCTTGTCGCCGGGCGCCCCGGAGACCGGGCTCGCGCCGCCGCCCAGCATGCTCGTCCAGAGCTGCAGCTGCTTCGCGAGGTAGCTCGCCTGCAGCGCAGCGAAGCGCGCCGAGTCCTGCATGAGGCTCGGCATCCAGCTGGCGGGCTCGGAAGCCCCTGGCGGAGTGGCGTACGGGAACTGCAGGAGAGCCTCAGCTTATCAAGGCAATTCCGGATTTTGCGCCGCACAAAAGGCCAGCGCAAGCCCCCGGCCCGGGTCTCTAGTCCGAGTGCCCGAGCAGCGCGCGCGCGAGCGCGATCGTGCCGATGCCGAGCGCGATCAGCGCCGTCTGGGAGACGGTGGCGCGCAGGGAGGTGCGCCGGTGCAGACCCGGAATGAGGTCGGCCACCGCGATGTAGATCATGCTCGCGGCGACGCCGCCGAGCAGCACCGCCATCCAGCGCTCCACGACCTGCAGCGCGTAGTAGCCGAGCACGCCGCCCGCGAGCGTCGCGCAGGAGGACAGCATGTTGAGCGCGAACGCCTTGGCCCTGGAAAAGCCCGAGTGCAGCAGGATCAGGAAATCCCCCACTTCCTGCGGAATCTCGTGCGCGACGATCGCCAGCGCGGTGACGACGCCGAGTTGCGTGCTCTGCAGGAACGCCGCCGCGATGAGGATGCCGTCGAGGAAATTGTGGACCGTGTCGCCCACGACGATCAGCGCGCCGGCGCGGACGTGCCCAGGGCCGTGGGCGTGCGCGCCGCCGGCCGCGCTTGCCGGCGCATGCCCGTCGTCCTCTACGTCGTGGGAGTGGCGCCAGAGCAGCAGCTTCTCCAGCAGGAAGAACAGCAGGATGCCGCCCAGGATCGCGCCCGCGACCTCGTGCGCCTCGCCGTGCGCGAACGCGTGGGGGATCACCTCCAGGAACGCGGCGCCGAGCAGGGCCCCGATCGCGAACGACACCAGCGTCTGCACCCAGGCCGCGCGCGCGAGCAGCGCGAACGCGGCCATGCCGGCGGACAGCACGCCGCCCGCGAAGCTCGCAAGCAGGATCCACTGCAGGACCGACATCGGGGGCGGAATTCTACTCGGCCAGCCAGATCGCCGCGGCCATGCGTTCCGGGCAGCGGTCCCTGCGGTAGGAGAAGAAGCGTGCGGCGTCCGACGCCGTGCAGAAGCCGCCGCCGGAGACTCTCGTCACGCCGAGTGCCTCGAGGCGCTGCCTGGCCACCGCGTAGAGATCCAGCAGCCAGCGGCCGGGCCCGTGCGCCGCGAAAGCGCGCGCGGCGCGGGCGTCCGCCTTCAGGAAGGCGTCGCGCACCTCTTCGCCGACCTCGTAGGCGCGAGGGCCGATCGCGGGCCCCAGCCAGGCGAGCAGGCGCGGCGCGGGCAGGCCGATCGCCGCCGCCGCCGATTCGATCACGCCCGCGGCGAGGCCGCGCCAGCCCGCGTGCGCCGCGCCGACCGCCTCGCCCCGCTCGTCGGCGAGCAGCACCGGCATGCAATCGGCGGCGAGCACCGCGCAGACGACGCCCTTGCGCCGCGTGAACGACGCATCCGCCTCGACCGGCCCCGCGTAGGCCGAGGCGTCGATCACGCCGATGCCGTGCACCTGCCGCAGCCAGCAGGGCGCCGCCGGCAGGCTCGCGCGCAGCTTCCCTCTCGACGATTCGGCCTTCAGGTCGCCGAAGCCACGCGTCGTCACCAGGGCGCGCACGTTCCGCGGCGCGGGCCAGTCCGGCAGGATCAGCTCAGGCTCCACGGCGCAGGCTCGCGAGCAGCTTCTTCATGTCGGCGGGCAGCGGCGCCCTCCAGCGCCGCGGCTTGCCGGTGCGCGGGTGCACGAGCTGCAGCTCGGCGGCATGCAGCGCCTGGCGCCCGAACTCAGGGCTGCGGCCTGCGCCGCGCCGGTAGACCGGGTCGCCGACCACCGGATGGCGCAGGTGCTGCAGGTGCACGCGGATCTGGTGCGTGCGCCCGGTCTCGAGCCGGCACTCGAGCAGCGCCGAGGCCGCGCGCCCCTCGCCGCCGAAGCGCTCGAGCACGCGATAGCGCGTGCGCGCCTCCTTGCCGCGGCGCGTGACCGTCATGCGCGTGCGCGCACGCGTGTCGCGGCCGACCGGCGCGTCGACGAGCCCCTGCTGGGGCGGCTCGCCGTGCACGAGCGCGAGGTAGGTGCGCGCGACGCTGCGCGCGGCGAGCTGCGCGGCGAGATTCGCCTGTGCGACGAGGTTCTTCGCCACCACCATCAGACCGCTCGTGTCCTTGTCGAGGCGGTGCACGATGCCCGCGCGCGGCACTTCGCGCAGCGCCGGCGCGTGCGCGAGCAGCGCGTTCATGAGCGTGCGGTCCGGGTTGCCCGCGCCCGGGTGCACGACGAGGCCCGCGGGCTTGTCGATCACGAGGAGATCGCGATCCTCGTAGACGATCGCGAGCGGCAGGCGCTGCGCGCGCGGCGCGGATTCGAGCGCGCTGCAGGGCGGCGACAGCTCGACGCGCTCGCCGCCCAGAACCAGCGTGCGCCCCGCCGCGTGCAGCGGCGCGCCGCCGCGGCTCATCGTCACGAGACCCGCTTTCAGCCATGCCTGCAGGCGCGCGCGGGAAAATCGCGGGAACGCCTTCGCGAGCGCGAGATCGAGACGCAATCCGGCGAGCTCCGGCGGCAGTGTCGCGACGAGCGCGGCGTTATAATCGCTGCCCATGAATCGCAGTGTACTTGCTCTGCTCCTCGCCGCCGCCGCGCTGCTGGGCGGTTGCGGGATCCTGTCCACGGAAAAGGACGAGACCGTCGGCTGGTCGGCGCAAAAGCTCTACAGCGAAGCGAAGGACCGCATGGCCGACAAGAGCTGGGAGAAGGCGATCAAGTACCTCGAGAAGCTCGAGGCGCGCTACCCCTACGGCCGCTACGCGCAGCAGGCGCAGATCGACATCGCCTACGCCTACTACAAGAACAACGACCGCGCGCAGGCGATCGCCGCCTGCGACCGCTTCATCAAGCTCTACCCGAACCATCCGAACGTCGACTACGCCTACTACCTGAAGGGCCTGGTCAACTTCAACGAGAACCAGGGCATCATGAGCCTCATCGACACGCCGGACATGACCGAGCGCGACCCGAAGGGCACGCGCGAGGCCTTCGACGCGTTCAAGGAGCTCGTGACGCGTTTCCCGGACTCGAAGTACGCCGACGACGCGCGCGCGCGCATGCGCTACCTCGTCAACGCCCTGGCGATGAACGAAGTGCACGTCGCGCGCTACTACATGAAACGCGGCGCCTACGTGGCCGCGGCCAACCGCGCGCAGTACGCGGTGAAGAACTACCCGAACGCGCCGGCGACCGAGGAAGCAGTGTTCATCATGGTCAAGGCCTACGACGCCATGGGCATGACCGACCTGCGCGACGCCTCCGACCGCGTGATGCGCAAGAACTTCCCCGAGAGCAAGTACCTCACCGGCAAGGCGGGCACGAGCGCGCCCTGGTGGAAGCTCTGGGACCCGAACTGGTAGTTCAGAGCCTGATGTTCTCGTCCGCGACGTAGGCGCGGATCACCGACTCGACGTCCGGGTCCGCCTTGAAGCCCATCGCGAGCGCCCTCGGCGTGCGGAAATTCGCCGGCCAGGTCTTGACGATCGCCTGGATGCGCGCATCGGCCTTGTAGACCACGCGCTTCGCCGCCGCGTCGCCCGCGACCCGGCGCAGCGCCTCGACCATCTGCGCCACGCTCGCGGTGATGCCCGGCAGGTTGAGCCAGCGCCGTGTGCCCCAGGCCTCGGGCGCGAGCTCCCAGGCATGGATGAACGCGTCCACCACCTTGCCGGGCGAGAGCAGCCAGACGCCGGTCTCCGGCGCGACCGGACATTCGGACACCACGCCGTTGAGCGGCTCGCGGATGATGCCGCTCGCGAAGGACGAGGCCGCCGCGTTCGGCTTGCCCGCGCGCACCACGATCGTCGGCAGCCGCAGCGAGCGTCCGTCGAGGAAGCCCTTGCGCGAGTAGTCGGTCGCCAGATACTCGCCGATCACCTTCTGCGCGCCGTAGGAGGTCTGCGGGTTGGCGATGGTCGAGTCGTCGAGCACCGCCGGCAGGTCGCCGCCGAAGGCCGCCACCGAGCTCGTATAGACGAGGCGCGCGGGCTTCGCGCCGCCCGCGGCGTTGCGCCGCAGCTGCGCGAGCAGCAGCTCCATGCCTCGCAGGTTGACCCGCATGCCGAGGTCGAAATCGGCCTCGGCCGCGCCGCTCACCACCGCCGCGAGGTGGAAAACCGCTTCGGTGTCCGGCGTGCAGACGCCCGCGATGGTCGCGGCGTCGGAAACGTCGCCTTTCACCGCCTTTGTCTTTTGCAGATTTTCGACGCCCGGGGGAAACGAGCCGTCGAGCAAGGTCAGCGAGGAAATCGTCGCGCCGCCCAGCTGCCCGCGCGCGAGCAGCGTCCTGGCCAATCGGAAACCGAGGAAGCCGCCGCCGCCGGTGATGAGGATCTTCATGCGGGAATTCTAGCGAAGAACGCCTGCACGTCCGCGAGCGAGCGCGTGAGTTTCATCGGCGGCAAGCTCGCGCGCACGGTGCGGCCGTAGGATTTCGCGTGCAGGCGCGGATCGCACAGCACAAGCACGCCGCGGTCGGTCTCGTCGCGGATCAGGCGCCCGACGCCCTGCTTGAGCTGCAGCACGGCCTGCGGCAGCTGATACTCCATGAACGGGTTGCCGCCCTCGGCGCGCAGCGCCTCGATGCGCGCGGCGAGCACCGGGTCGTCGGGCGGCGCGAACGGCAGCTTGTCGATGAGCACCACCGAGAGCGCCTCGCCGCGCACGTCCACGCCCTCCCAGAACGAGGCCGCGCCCAGCAGCACCGCGTTGCCGAGCTCGCGGAAGCGCACCAGCAGCTCGCTCCTGGAGCCCGTGCCCTGCACGAGCAGCGGAAAGCCGGTGCGGCCCTCGAGCAGCTGGTGCGCGCGCCGCAGCGCCCGGTGCGAGGTGAACAGCAGGAACGCGCGCCCGCGGCTCGCCTCGAGCACCGGCAGCGCGGCCTCGACCACCGCGTCGGTATAGGACGGGTCGTTCGGGTCGGCGGGCAGGCCCTTCGGCGCATACAGCAGCGCCTGGCGCGCGAAGTCGAACGGGCTCGGCCAGGCGCGCGCGGCGGCGTCCTCGATGCCGAGCTCGCGCTGGAAGTGCGAGAAGTCCGCGCCGATGGCGAGCGTCGCCGAGGTGAAGATCCAGGCGCGCGGGTGGTCCGCCATCTGCTTGCGGAACAGCTCCGCGGGCACCAGCGGCGTGACATGCAGCTGCAGCGACTGGCCGAACACCTCGACCCAGCGCACCTCGTTCTTCGCGCGGCCGGCGCCGCCCGGGTCGGCGATGCGCTCGAGCAAGGCCCCCGCTTCTTCCGCGCGACGCGCGCAGGCCTCGAGGCCCTCGCTGCGCTCGGCCTGCCCGGCGAGCGACTTGCGCAGCGCCTCGAGCGCCGCAGCCACCGTCGCGAGCGATTCCGGGAATTGCCCCTGTTGAAGGGCCAGTTTCCAGGCCAGGCGTCCTTCCTTCGAAAAGCACAATCGGAAATCGCGCGCGGCTTTCTCCAGCTTCGAGGCGACGCTATCGAGCTCGGGCGAGGCGCCGCCCGCGCCGCGCAGCTCCAGCCGCGCGTCGCGCGCGAGCTCGACGAGCTGCGCGGTGGACGCGGTCTCGCCGAAGAACAGGCGCGCCGTTTCCGGCAGCTGGTGCGCCTCGTCGAAGATCACCGTGTTGCACGAGGGCAGCAGCTCGGAGATGCCTTCGTCGCGCAGCGCCACGTCGGCGAAGAACAGGTGGTGGTTGACCACCACCAGGTCCGCGGCGAGCGCGTTGCGGCGCGCGCGCATCACGAAGCAGTCGTCGTACTTCGGGCATTGCTGGCCGAGGCAGTTCTCGCGCGTCGAGGTGGCGTGCTGCCAGACCGGCGCGTCCTCGGGCACCGCCGCGAGGTCGGCGCGGTCCCCGGTGATCGACGTCGCGGCGAAGCGCTCGATGCGCGCGAGGCGCGCGGCGTCCTCGCGCGACTCCAGCCGCGCCTCGCTGCGCGCGCGCTCCAGGCGGTACAGGCAAACGTAGTTCGCGCGGCCCTTGAGCAGCGACGCGACCGCGCCCGCGGCGAGCGCCTCGCGCACCGCGGGCAGGTCGCGGTCGTAGAGCTGGTTCTGCAGCGTCTTGGTGCCGGTGGAGACGATCACCTTGCCGCCAGCGAGCAGCGCGGGCACGAGGTAGGCGAAGGTCTTGCCCGTGCCGGTGCCGGCCTCGACCGCGAGCATGCCGCCCGCCTCGATCGCCGCCAGGATCGCGCGCGCCATCTCCAGCTGCTGCGGGCGCGGGCGATAGCCCGGCACTTTCGCCGCGAGCGGGCCGTCGGCGGCGAATACGCGCGCAAGTGCGTCGAGCGGCTTCGCAGTTGCGCTCATGCCCACATTGCACTAAATTGCTTCAATTATGGGCTGCAAGACACTGTATTCAATTGTTTTTTCTGCAGCTATTTCTGGCTGCGCTTCCTTTGGTCCCAGCCCGGCCGTGCCCGAAACAGCGCCCGCCCCGGCGCCTCGCGCCGAGCGCAGCGAAGCGCTGCTGCAGGCCCTGCTCGCCCTCGGCGTCGATTACCGCTACGGCGGCAACTCCCCGGTCAGCGGCTTCGACTGCAGCGGCCTGGTCGCCTACGTCTACCGGGAAGCCTGGGGAATCCGCCTGCCGCACAGCACCCGGGCGCAGAGCGAAGCGGGCGTTCCGGTCAGTCTAGCGGAACTGCAGCCGGGCGATCTCGTCTTCTACGACACGCAGAAGCGGCCGTATTCGCACGTGGGCATCTACATGGGCGACGGCCGGTTCGTGCACGCGCCCAAGTCCGGTGCGCGCGTGCGCGTCGAATCGCTCGAGAGCGCCTACTGGTCGAGCCGCTTCAACGGCGCGCGCCGGATCGAGCCGAGCCTCTGACCCGCGCCGCTAGTCCTTCAGCGAGAACTCGACCGGAATCTCCAGCGTGAAGGCGCGCCCGCGCAGCGCGGGCGGTACCGCCACTTGCGCCTGCGCGCTGCGGATCATCGCCTGCGCCTCCTCGTCGAGCACCGCGCGACCGGCGCTGCGCTTGACCGTCACCGAGCTCATCGCGCCGGTCTCGGCGTAGGCGATGCGCAGCTCCACGCGCCCCTCCCAGTTGTTGTCCTGCGCGATGCGCGGATAGCGCTTGTAGCGCCGCGCGAGCTCCATGAGCTCGAGGCGAAAGCGCGCCACGCTGGCCGGGTCGGGTCCCGCCAGGGCCGTCGGCGCGGGCTCCGCGCGCGCGGCGGCCGGCGGCGGCGCGGGCGGCGGCGGCGCGGCGGGCGCGACGGGAGCGGCTTCGAGCGCCTGCTTCGCGGGCTCGACGGCGAGGACCGGCGCGGCTAGCGCGGGCGCCGGCCGGGGCGCCTTTGCCGCGGGGCGCGGCGCCGGCGCGGGCGGCGGCGGCTCTACGATGGGCGGCGCCGGCAGCGGCTTCGGCTTGGCGATGTGCGCCATGAGCGGCGGCGGGACGAAGCGCGAAGGCTGCGCCTCCTTGAGCATCGGCAGCAGCGCGAGCAGCAGCGCGTGCAGGGCGAGCGACGCAAGCAGCGCCCGCCAGAGCAGCCGGAGCCGGCGGTCGTCGCCTAGGCCGGCGCCCGCAGCGCCCGCCAGACTTTCTCCGGTGTGCATGGCATCTCGATCTGCGTCACGCCGCGCTCGGCCAGCGCATCCAGCACCGCGAGCACGGCGGCCGGCGCCGCGCCGATCGTGCCGAGCTCGCCCACGCCCTTCACGCCGAGCAGGTTGGTCTGGCAGGGCACGCCTTCGTCGAAATTCGCCGCCAGCGGCGGAAACTGGTCGGCGCGCGGCAGCGCGTAGTCCATCAGCGAGCCCGTGAGCAGCTGGCCGCTCGCCGCGTCGTAGGCGACCTGCTCCCAGAGCGCCTGCCCGGCGCCCTGCGCGATGCCGCCGTGGATCTGGCCCTCGACGATCGTGCGGTTGATGATGCGCCCGATGTCGTCGACGCTCGTCACCCGATCGAGCGTGACGACGCCGGTCTCCGGATCGATCTCCACCTCGATCGCCTGCGCGCCGTTCGGCCAGGACGGCGCCGACGGCGTCTGCGTCGCCGACACGCGGATGCGCCGTTCGGCCTGGCGGCCCGCCAGCTCGGCGAGCCCGACCGAGCGGTCGGTGCCGGCGATCGCGAAGCGCCCGCCGCGATACTCGATGTCGCGCGCCGCTGCCTCCAGCCGCTCGGCGGCGAGCTCCTTGCCGCGCGCGATCAGCGTGTGGCCGGCGGCCACCACGGCGGAGCCGCCTACGAAGGCGGAGCGCGAGCCGACGCTGCCCACGCCGTTGGCGCGGTCGGTGTCGCCCTGCACGATCCTGATCTTTTCGATGGCGACGCCGAGGACCTCGGCGGTCAATTGCGCATAGCTCGTCTCCAGCCCCTGCCCCATCGCCATCGTGCCGGAGTACACCGTCACCGTGCCGTCGGCGCCGACCTCGATGTCCGCGGTCTCCGTCGGCAGCGCGCCGGTCCACTCGAGGTAGGAGGCGAGCCCGCGCCCGCGCAGCTTGCCGCTGCGCCGGGAGATCGACTTTCTAGCCTCGAAATCCTCCCATCCGGAAAGCTCGAGCACCTGATCGAGAATCCGCGCGAACTGCCCGCCGTCGTAGACGTCGCCGAGATGGGTGCGATGCGGGAACGCCTCGGGCGCGATGAAGTTGCGCCGCCGGAGCTCCGCGGGGTCGAGCTTGAGCCGGCGCGCCGCCGCGTCCATGAGCCGCTCGATGAGGAAGTTCGCCTCCGGGCGCCCGGCGCCGCGGTACGCGCCGGTGGCCATGGTGTTGGTGAGCACGCCGCGCACGCGATAATCGATCGCCGGCACGCGATAGACGGAGGTCACCACTTTCGGCGACAGCACAA
>Ga0335082_10003998_pt1 | contig 16042 bp, 11 predicted proteins | sample Lox_Sample_41_FD_206718 | JGI IMG/M metagenome (GOLD analysis project Ga0335082, IMG submission 206718) | Soil microbial communities from Loxahatchee National Wildlife Refuge, Florida, United States - Lox_Sample_4.1 | ecosystem: Environmental > Terrestrial > Soil > Wetlands | place: USA...
GAACCTGCTCCAGGGCGCCGGTCTGCGCTTGCTCTCGCCGAGCAGCCGCGCGGTGTCCATCGCGTCGCGCTGCAGGCGGCTGCGCCGCACTGATGCGCCGGGGAAGAACTCGGCCACGGTCGCGCTGTCGAACAGCGTAGAATGCGCACTCTCGCCCAGGACCCCATGATCCCAATGCAGACTTCCGCCGCCCAGACGCAGCTCTTTTCCACCGCCGAATCCTGCCTGCTCGCGCCCCACGACCTTGGCGCAGGCAAGCTCGAGCGGGTGTTCGGCTCGATCATGGCGCCGCGCGTCGACTATGCCGACCTGTATTTCCAGTACGTGCGCTCCGAAGGCTGGAGCCTGGAAGAGGGCATCGTCAAGTCGGGCAGCTTCAACATCGAGCAGGGCGTGGGCGTGCGCGCCGTCTCCGGCGAGAAGACCGCCTTCGCGTTCTCCGACGACATCAGCCTGGTCGCGCTGGAAGATGCGGCTAAGGCCACGCGCGCGATCGGCACGAGCGGCCGCGACGGCCGCGTGCGCGTTGCGGGCGGCTCGCAGCCGGCGCGCGCGCACGGCCGCGGCGCGGTCGCGCGGCGCAGCGCCGGTCACGACCTGTATCGCCCGACCGATCCGCTCGCGTCGCTCGCCGACGCCGATAAGGTGCGCCTGCTCGAGCGTCTCGAAAGCCATGCACGCGCGCTCGACCCGCGCGTAGTGCAGGTGATGGCGGGGCTCGCGGGCGAATACGAGGTGGTGCTGGTGGCACGCTCCGACGGGTTGATGGCCGCCGACGTGCGTCCGCTGGTGCGCCTGTCGCTCACCGTGATCGTGGAAGAGAACGGCCGGCGCGAGCAGGGGCATGCCGGCGGCGGCGGGCGCTTCAGTTACGCCTATTTCGACGACGAGCGTCTGCGCCAGTATGCCGGCATGGCGGTGGATCAGGCGCTGGTGAACCTGCGCGCGCGGCCGGCGCCGGCGGGCAGCATGACGGTGGTGCTCGGGCCGGGCTGGCCGGGGATACTGCTGCACGAGGCGATCGGCCACGGGCTCGAGGGCGACTTCAACCGCAAGGGGAGTTCGGCGTTTTCGGGCCGCGTGGGCGAGCGCGTCGCGGCCAAGGGCGTCACCGTGGTCGACGACGGCACCATACCCGACCGGCGCGGGTCGCTCAACATCGACGACGAGGGCAATCCGAGCCAGCGCACGGTGCTGATCGAGGACGGCATCCTGCGCGGCTACATGCAGGACAGCCTCAACGCGCGCCTGATGGGAGTGCCGGTCACCGGCAACGCCAGGCGCGAATCGTATGCGCACATCACCATGCCGCGCATGACCAACACCTACATGCTCAACGGCGATAGGGACCCGCGCGAGATCATCGCTTCGGTCAAGCGCGGCCTGTATGCAGTCAACTTCGGCGGCGGCCAGGTCGACATCACCAGCGGCAAGTTCGTGTTCTCGATGTCCGAGGCCTACCTGATCGAGGACGGCAAGGTGGCGCAACCGGTCAAGGGCGCCACGCTCATCGGCAACGGCCCGGATGCGCTCACGCGCGTGAAGATGATCGGGAACGACATGCGCCTCGACACCGGCGTCGGCACCTGCGGCAAGGACGGCCAGAGCGTGCCGGTGGGCGTGGGACAGCCCACGCTGCGCATCGACGGCCTGACCGTGGGCGGGACGAGCTGACGCAGCGCGCCGCCGGACGCAGCGGGCGGAAACTGCACGCGGTAGCGCGCCGTGCGGGTCCCCCGAAATCAGCGCCCGGCCCAGTCCTTGGAGCGCTGCAGCGCGCGGCCCCAGCCGTCCATGCGCGCTTTCGCTTCGCTGCTCGGCATGGCCGGCTCGAAACGCCGCCCCACGGCCCACTGGCGGCCGATCGCGACGGTGTCCTTCCACACGCCGGTGGCGAGCCCGGCGAGGTAAGCGGCGCCGAGTGCGGTGGTTTCGAGCACCTTGGGGCGCAGCACCGGCACGCCGAGGATGTCGGCCTGGAATTGCATCAGCGCGTCGTTGGCTGCGGCGCCGCCGTCCACGCGCAACTCCTTCAGGCGGATGCCGGCGTCCTTTTGCATCGAATGCAGCACTTCCGCCGACTGGTAGGCGATGGCCTCGAGCGCCGCGCGCGCGATGTGCGCGCGCGTGGTCCCGCGCGTGAGGCCAAGCATGGTGCCGCGCGCGTAGGCATCCCAGTGCGGCGCACCCAGCCCGGCGAACGCCGGCACCAGGTAGACTCCGCCCGAGTCCTGCACGCTCGCGGCGAGCGCTTCGATCTCGCGTGATGAGCGGATGAAGCCCAGGCCGTCGCGCAGCCATTGCACCACCGCGCCGGCGATGAACACCCCGCCTTGGCGCCGGTGTTGAGCAGCATAAAGCAGCCGGTGCCGTAGGTGTTCTTGGCCATGCCCGGCGCGTGGCAGGCCTGGCCGAACAGCGCCGCCTGCTGGTCGCCGGCGATGCCGGCGATCGGAATCGCGGCGCCGAAAACCTTCCTCGCACTCTCGCCGTAGACCTGCGCCGACGGCAGCACCTGCGGCAGAAGCGCGCGCGGAATGCGGAACAGCGCGAGCAGCTTGTCGTCCCAGTCGCCGGCATGGATGTTGTACAGCATGGTGCGCGCGGCGTTGGACACGTCGGTAATGTGCAGGGCGCCGCCGGAGAGCTTCCACGCGAGCCAGCTGTCGACAGTGCCGAAAGCGAGTTCGCCGCGCGCGGCGTGCAGCCGCAGCCCGGGGATGCTGTCGAGCAGCCAGGCGAGCTTGGTGGCGGAGAAATACGGGTCGATCACGAGGCCGGTTTTGCTGCGCACGGCATCGGTCCTGCCGCGCCGCTTCAGGCCGGCGCAGGCGTCGGCGGTGCGCCGATCCTGCCAGACGATGGCGTTGTGAACCGGCTGGCCGGACTTGCGCTCCCATACGATGGCGGTCTCGCGCTGGTTGGCGATGCCGATCGCGGTGATGTCTGCCGCCTTGAGCCGGGCCCGGGCGAGCGCGCGCCGCGCGACGTTGAGTTGCGACGTCCAGATCTCCTCCGGGTCGTGCTCCACCCATCCGGGGTGCGGGAAGATCTGGCGGAACTCCTGCTGCGCCTGCGCGCGCACGCTGCCGTCTTCCGCAAACACGATCGCGCGCGAACTCGTGGTACCCTGGTCGAGCGCGAGGATGTGCTTCATGACGGTGAAATTTCCCGTTGGCGCATGGCTGCCATTTTAATGAGAAAACGCCGCCGGCGTGAGCCGCCGGCGCGCGCGCCTTGCCTGCTGCAACCGACGGCGCGAGCCCCCCCACACCGGGGCGGGCGCAGGCGATTGTGTTACCATCTACAGCTTGCTTCGAAGGTCGATTTCGCAACGCAATGCCGCTGTCAGCCGATCCTGTCCCCCGCATCCGCAAACACACCCGCAGCGTCCGTTTCGACGGCCATGCGCGCGCCGACGGCGCGTCCGGGCAGTTTCGGTCGGCCGCGGTCCAGGTGCTCGCCGGCGAGCAGCGTGACAACCACGGCGACGGCCGCAAGCCGTTCGAGCTCGACCGCTGCCATGCGCCCGAGACGGGCGGCGCGGCGGTGCGCTTGTGTTACCCGGGCCGGCAGCGCGAGGCGAAAACCGGCACCGATTGACGCGGATTGACCTGGGTCAATGCGCCCGCCCGCCCGTGTACCCGATCATCACATTGCGGTTCAAACAGGAAGCCAGACATGAAAATCCACGAATACCAGGCCAAGGAAGTGCTGCGGAAGTACGGTGTGCCCACGCCCAAGGGAGTGCCCTGCTTTTCCGTCGATGAGGCGGTCAAGGCAGCACAATCCATACCGGGCAAAGTGTGGGTGGTGAAGGCGCAGATTCACGCCGGCGGCCGCGGCAAGGGCGGCGGGGTGAAAGTAGCCAAGTCGCTGGACGAGGTGAAGAGCTACGCCGGCCAGATCCTTGGCATGCAGCTGAAGACGCACCAGACCGGGCCGGAGGGGCAGAAGGTGCGGCGCCTGCTGATCGAGGAGGGCGCCGACATCAAGAAGGAACTCTACGTCGGTATGGTGGTGGACCGGGTCACGCAGAAGGTCTGCCTGATGGCCTCGAGCGAGGGTGGCATGGACATCGAGGAAGTCGCGGCGAAGACGCCGGAGAAAATCCACAAGGTGTTCGTCGATCCCGAGACCGGGATCAAGGACGCCGAGGCCGACAATATCGCGGCGAAGATTGGCATTCCCGCGGCATCGGTGCCGCAGGCCCGCGTCGTGCTGCAGGCCCTGTACAAGGCGTTCTGGGATACCGATGCCAGCCTGGCCGAGATCAACCCGCTGGTGCTCACGGGCGACGGCCGCGTGGTGGCGCTGGATGCGAAGATCAACTTCGACTCGAACGCGCTGTTCCGCCATCCGGACATCGTCGCGCTGCGCGACCTGGACGAGGAAGACGCGGCCGAGATCGAGGCGTCGAAATTCGACTTGTCGTACATTTCGCTCGACGGCAACATCGGCTGCCTCGTGAACGGTGCCGGCCTCGCGATGGCGACCATGGACACGATCAAGCTGTACGGCGCGGAGCCGGCCAACTTCCTCGACGTCGGCGGCGGCGCCACCGCGGAGAAGGTGACCGAGGCGTTCAAGATCATGCTGAAGAACCCCAAGGTCAAGGGGATACTCGTCAACATTTTCGGCGGCATCATGCAGTGCGACACTATCGCCAGCGGCGTGGTCGCCGCGGCGCGCGAGGTGCATTTGTCGGTGCCGCTGGTGGTGCGCATGAGGGGCACCAACGAGGATATCGGCCGCAAGATCCTCAAGGATTCAGGGCTGCCGATCATTTCCGCCGACAACATGGCCGACGCCGCGCAGAAGATCGTCGCAGCGGTGGCGGGCAAATAAGGAACGATTCCATGTCCATTCTGATCAACAACAACACCCGCGTCGTCACCCAGGGCATCACCGGCAAGACCGGCCAGTTCCACACGCGCACCTCGCGTGCGTACGCCAACGGCAAAAATTGTTTCGTCGCCGGGGTCAACCCGAAAAAGGCGGGCGAGGATTTCGAGGGCATTCCGATCTATGCCAGCGTCAAGGAGGCGAAGCAGAAGGCCGGCGTCAACACTTCGGTGATCTATGTGCCGCCGCCTTTCGCCGCCGCCGCGATCTGGGAGGCGGTCGACGCCGACCTCGATCTGGTGATCTGCATCACCGAAGGCATACCCGTGCGCGACATGGTGGAGATCAAGGACCGCATGCGCAAGCACGGCAAGAAGAGCCTACTGGTCGGGCCGAACTGCCCCGGCGTGATCACGCCCGACGAGATCAAGATCGGCATCATGCCGGGGCACATACACAAGAAGGGCCGCATCGGCGTGGTGTCGCGCTCGGGCACGCTGACGTATGAAGCGGTGGGCCAGCTGATGGATCTCGGCCTGGGGCAATCGTCCTGCGTCGGCATCGGCGGCGACCCGGTGAACGGTCTGAAGCACATCGACGTGCTGAGGATGTTCAACGACGACCCGGATACCGACGCCGTGATCATGGTCGGCGAAATCGGCGGCTCCGACGAGGAGACGGCGGCGCTGTGGGTGAAGGACAACATGAAGAAGCCGGTGGTCGGCTTCATTGCCGGCGTGACCGCGCCGCCAGGCAAGCGCATGGGCCACGCCGGGGCCATCATCTCCGGCGGCAAGGGCACGGCGCAGGAGAAGCTGGAAGTGATGCAGGCCTGCGGCATCAGCGTGACGCGCAACCCGGCCGAAATGGGCAAGGCACTAAAGGCGATATTGAAGTAGGGGCAGCTTTATCTGAACAGTCGCTGGAACGGGGGCGGAGGGCCTGTGTCATCCAGGAGCCCGCGCCCGATGTGATTTGCAGCCAGGCAGATCGCAAGTGTCTTGAGCGCAAACTCGATTTGCACGTAAAGGGACATTTGTGAAACAAGTCGCCATTCCGCACCAGCCAAGGCGCAATGCACGCGCCACGCTCAAAGGGCGCACGCCCAACGCCAAGGCGCTCGCCGAAGTGTGCGCGCTGCTCGGCGCCGCGCCGCGCCGGCGCGACCTGCTGATCGAACACCTGCACCGGATCCAGGACCGCTATGGCGCGCTCGCCGCGCCGCACCTCGTCGCGCTCGCTGCCGAGATGAACATGGCGCTGGCCGAGGTCTACGAAGTCGCGACCTTCTACCACCATTTTGACGTGATGAAGGAGGGCGCTGCCGCGCCGGCAGAGATCACCGTGCGCGTGTGCGCATCGCTCTCGTGCGAGATGGCGGGAGCGCGGGATCTGCTGGAAAAGCTCCCGCGCATCCTCGGCCGCGGCGTGCGCGTGATCCCCGCGCCCTGCGTCGGGCGCTGCGAGACCGCGCCGGTGGCGGTGGTGGGGCAAAATCCGCTGCCGCATGCGAGCGTCGAAGGGGTGCAGAAGCTAGTGGCGGCCAAGGCCGTGAAACACCGCCCGGGCGGGTACATCGACTACCGCGCGTATCGCAAGCAGGGGGGCTATGCGCTGTTGCGCCAATGCCTCGCCGGCGAGCGCGACTATCGAGAGCTCACGCAGGCGATGGAGGACTCCGGCCTGCGCGGTCTCGGCGGGGCCGGGTTTCCGGCGGGGCGCAAGTGGAAGATCGTGCGCGCCGAGCCCGAGCCGCGCCTGCTGGCGGTGAATATCGACGAGGGCGAGCCGGGCACGTTCAAGGACCGCTACTACCTCGAGCGCGATCCGCACCGCTTCCTCGAAGGCGCGCTCGTTGCCGCCTGGACCGCCGGCATCGCCGAGGTTTACATCTATCTGCGCGATGAGTACGCCGGCTGCCGCGCGATCCTGGAGAAGGAAATCGCGGCACTCGAGGCCGACCCCCCTTGCGCGCTGCCGCCGATCCACCTGCGCCGCGGCGCGGGCGCCTATATCTGCGGCGAGGAATCGGCGATGATCGAGTCGATCGAGGGCAAGCGCGGCATGCCGCGCCTGCGCCCGCCCTACGTCGCCCAGGTCGGTTTGTTCGGGCGGCCGACGCTGGAGCACAACATGGAGACGCTTTACTGGGTGCGCAAAATCCTGGAGAAGGGCGCGGCCTGGTTCGCCGGCCACGGGCGCCACGGCAGAAAGGGCCTGCGCTCGTTCTCAGTCTCCGGCCGCGTGAACAAGCCGGGCGTGCATCTCGCGCCGGCAGGGATTACGGTGAAGGAGTTGATCGGGGAGTATTGCGGCGGCATGCAGGACGGGCACGAGTTCTACGCCTATCTGCCGGGCGGAGCGTCCGGCGGCATCCTGCCCGCCTCCATGGGCGACATTCCGCTGGATTTCGACACGCTGCAGCCCTATGGCTGCTTCATCGGTTCGGCGGCGGTGATGATTCTGTCCCAGCGCGACCGCGCCGCCGATGCCGCGCGCAACATGATGAAATTCTTTTCCGAGGAATCCTGCGGCCAGTGCACGCCCTGCCGCGTTGGCACCGCCAAGGCGCTGAAATTGCTGGATGCGCCGAAATGGAACCAAGCGCTTCTGCACGAACTCTCACAGGTGATGATGGACGCGTCGATCTGCGGCCTGGGCCAGGCCGCGCCCAATCCGGTGCTGTGCGTGATGAAGTATTTCGCGCACGAGCTTGGCTGACCGATAGCGGGAGGAGGTCTTATGACTGCAATCACGAAACAGGAAATCGCCGCCTTGCCGGTGGAGTTCAAACTCGACGGCAAGACCGTGGTCGGCCGCGCCGACGAGACCATCATCCAGACGGCCGCGCACTATGGCATCGAAATACCGCACCTTTGCTACAAGCAGGGGCTGCGCCCGGACGGCAACTGCCGCGCCTGCGTGGTCGAAATCAAGGGCGAGCGCGCGCTCGCCCCTTCCTGCTGCCGCACGCCCAGGGACGGCATGGAGGTGACCACCGACAGCGCGCGCGCGCGCGCCAGCCAGAAAATGGTGCTGGAGCTGCTGCTCGCGGATATGCCGGACGCAGCCTATTCGCCGGCGTCGGAACTCGATCACTGGGCGCAAAAGCTGCAGGTGGGCAAGCCGCGCTTCGCGGCGCGGGCGCAGCCCGCCGCCGACGTTTCGCACCCGGCGATCGCGGTCAACCTCGATGCCTGCATCCAGTGCACGCGCTGCCTGCGCGCCTGCCGCGAGGAGCAGGTGAACGACGTCATCGGCTACGCGTTCCGCGGCGAGCATGCCAAGATCGTGTTCGATTTCGACGATGCCATGGCGGCAAGCACCTGCGTCGCCTGCGGCGAATGCGTGCAGGCCTGTCCCACCGGCGCCCTTGCGTCGAAGACGCTCCGAGGCGGGCTGCCGGCGCGCATCGCCGCGCTCGAGCCGGCTCAGAAGACCGTCGATTCGGTCTGCCCCTATTGCGGCGTCGGCTGCCAGCTGACCTACCACGTGCGCGACAACAAGATCGTCCACGTGCAAGGGCGCGATGGTCCGGCCAACCACGGCCGCCTGTGCGTGAAGGGCCGTTACGGTTTCGATTATGCGCACCATCGCCAGCGGCTGACCAAGCCGCTGATACGCAAGCCGGGCGCGCGCAAGAGCGGCGGTTTCAGCATCGACCCGGAGAACTGGCGCGACGTCTTCCGCGAGGCGAGCTGGGAAGAGGCGCTCGACCTCGCCGCCAAGGGCCTGCGCGACATTCGCGACACCTACGGCAAGTACGCGCTCGCCGGATTTGGCTCGGCCAAGGGCTCGAACGAGGAGGCCTACCTGTTCCAGAAGCTGGTGCGCACGGGCTTCGGCTCGAACAACGTCGACCATTGCACGCGCCTGTGCCACGCGTCTTCGGTGGCGGCGCTGCTCGAAGGCGTGGGCTCGGGCGCCGTGTCCAACCAGGTGAGCGATGTGCAGCACGCCGAGGTGGTGCTCGTGATCGGCTCCAACCCGACGGTCAACCATCCGGTCGCCGCCACCTGGATCAAGAACGCGGTGAGGAACGGCACCAAGCTCATCGTCGCCGACCCGCGCCGCACCGAGCTCGCGCGCCACGCCACGCATGTGCTGCAATTCAAGCCCGATACCGATGTCGCCATGCTGAACGCGCTCATGCACGTCATCGTCAGCGAAGGTCTGGTGAACAGGGAATTCGTGCGCGACCGCACTTCGGGCTACGAAGCGCTGGCCGAGAACGTGCAGGGTTACAGCCCGGAAAAGATGGCGCCGATCTGCGGCATCCCGGCGCGGACCCTGCGCGAAGTCGCGCGCTTGTACGCGACCTCCAGGGGCTCGATGATCCTCTGGGGCATGGGCATATCGCAGCACGTGCACGGCACCGACAACGCGCGTTGCCTGATCGCGCTCGCGCTGATGACCGGCCAGATCGGCCGTCCCGGCACGGGGCTGCACCCGCTGCGCGGGCAGAACAATGTGCAGGGGGCATCCGACTCCGGCCTGATTCCGATGATGTACCCCAATTACCAGCGCGTCGACGATCCGGAAGCGCAGAAGCGCTTCGCCAGGCTGTGGGGCAAGCCGGATCTCGATCTCAAGCCCGGACTCACCGTGGTCGAGATCATGCACGCCGCGAAGAAGAAGGAAATCCGCGGCATGTACGTGGTGGGCGAAAATCCGGCGATGTCGGATCCGGACCTGAACCACGCGCGCGCGGCGCTCGCCGCGCTCGATCACCTGGTGGTGCAGGATATCTTCCTCACCGAAACCGCCTATCTCGCCGATGTCGTGCTGCCCGCCACCGCCTGGCCGGAGAAGGACGGCACGGTCACCAACACCGACCGCATGGTCCAGCTCGGACGCAAGGCGATCGAGCCCCCGGGCGAGGCGCGGGAGGACCTGTGGATCATTCAGGATATTGCGCAGCGCATAGGGCTCGCCTGGAACTACCGCCACGTGTCCGAGGTATTCGTCGAAATGCGCGCCGGCATGGATACCATTGCCGGGATTACCTGGGAGCGCCTCGAGCGCGACTCCGCCGTCACCTATCCCTGCCAGCAGGAGGGCGACCCGGGTCAATCCGTCGTGTTTACGGACGTGTTCCCGACGGCGACGGGGCGGGCCAAGTTCGTGCCGGCCGACCTGATACCGGCCGACGAGCGGCCGGACGCGAACTATCCGATGGTGCTGATTACCGGCAGACAACTCGAGCACTGGCATACCGGCGCCATGACGCGCCGCGCCGGTGTGCTCGACGCGATCGAGCCCGAACCGACGGCATCGTTTCATCCGCTGGATCTCGACGCCCTCGGCGTCGCGTCGGGCGCGGTGGTGACGGTGGCCTCGCGCCGCGGTTCGATTTCGCTGTATGCGCGCGCCGACTCCGGCACGCCCAGGGGCGCGGTGTTCATTCCGTTCTGCTATTACGAAGCGGCGGCGAACAAGCTCACCAATCCGGTGCTCGACCCGTTCGGCAAGATTCCCGAGTTCAAGTACTGCGCGGTGAAAGTGAAAAAAGGCGGGACCGCGCCGGTGCATTCGAGTTTCGGCGGCGGCCAGTCGCTCGCGGCAAAGGCCGGCTAAAGCGCGGCGCCGGCCTGGGCAGACCCTGCGTCTGCCGGCGCGACGGCGGCACGCGCCGCAGCGGCGGCACGCGGCCGGATGCGCGCGCGCCTAATCCGCAATTCTTGACCGGCATCAAGGCCGCAGCCCGCCGGTGTGCCTATATTTGGCCCCACAACTCGAAACGCAACGGAGGAATGCATCATGTCATCGGACATCGAGATCGCGCAGAAGGCCAAGATGCGGCGCATTCCGCAGCTGGCCGCGGAGAGGCTGGGAATCGCCGAAGATCACCTCGTGCCGTATGGCCATTACAAGGCCAAGGTGTCGCTCGAATACGTCGACAGCCTGAAGGACAGGCCCGACGGCAAGCTGATTCTCGTGACCGCCATCAGTCCGACGCCGGCGGGCGAAGGCAAGACCACCACTACGGTCGGATTGGGCGACGCGCTCAACCATATCGGCAAGAAGGCGATGATCTGCCTGCGCGAGCCGTCGCTCGGGCCGGTTTTCGGCATGAAGGGCGGCGCCGCGGGCGGCGGCTACGCCCAGGTGGTGCCGATGGAAGACATCAACCTGCACTTCACCGGCGACTTCAATGCGATCGCGCTCGCCAACAATCTGCTTGCGGCGCTGCTCGACAACCATATCCATCACGGCAATGAACTGGGCGTCGACGTGCGCCGCATCGCGTGGAAGCGCGTGGTGGACATGAACGACCGCGCGCTGCGCGACATCGTGGTGTCGCTCGGCGGGCCCGGCAACGGCTATCCGCGCCAGGACGGCTTCGACATCGTCGTAGCCTCCGAGGTCATGGCGATTTTCTGCCTGTCGAACTCGCTCGAGGACCTGAAGAAGCGCCTGGGGAACATCGTGGTGGCGTACAACCGCGACCAGAAACCGATCTATGCGCGCGACCTGAACGCGCACGGCGCGATGACGGTGCTGCTGCGCGACGCGCTCGCGCCGAACCTGGTGCAGACGCTGGAGAACAGCCCCGCGTTCATCCATGGCGGGCCATTTGCGAACATCGCCCACGGCTGCAATTCGGTGATCGCGACCAAGACCGCGCTGAAGCTCGCCGACTATGTCGTCACCGAGGCCGGCTTCGGCGCCGACCTGGGCGCGGAGAAATTCATCGACATCAAATGCCGCAAGAGCGGCTTGCGCCCGTCGGCGACGGTGATCGTGGCCACGGTGCGCGCGATGAAGTACCACGGCGGCGCGGACCTGAAGACGATCACGCAGGAGAACCTCGCCGCGCTGGACAAGGGCCTGGTGAATCTCGAGCGCCATGTCGACAATGTGCAGCGCGTGTACGGCATTCCGTGCGTGGTCTCGATCAACCGCTTCAACAGCGACACGCCGGCCGAGATCGACATGCTCAAGGCGCGCATGGCCAAGCTCGGCGTCAAGGTCGTCCTGGCGACGCACTGGGCCGACGGCGGCAAGGGCGCGGCCGAACTCGCGCAGATGGTGGTCGAGATGTGCGAGAAGAAGTCCAGCCTCAACTTCGTCTACGAAGAACAGGACACCCTGTGGGACAAGGTTAACAAGATTGCGAAGAAGATCTACCGCGCTTCGGAAGTCACCGCCGACGCCAAGGTGCGCAATCAGATCAAGAAACTGCAGGAGGACGGCTACGGTCACTATCCGGTGTGCATTGCAAAGACACAGTACTCGTTTTCCACGGACGCGCAGTTGCGCGGCGCGCCCGAGAACCATGTGATCAACATACGCGAAGTGCGGCTGGCGGCCGGCGCCGAATTCGTGGTTATGGTGTGCGGTGACATCATGACCATGCCGGGTCTGCCGAAAGTTCCGTCGGCAAGCAAGATTGACTTAGTCAACGGCAAGGTGGTTGGTCTATTCTAGAGGGGGCGGAACAGCCGGACACGCGGGGTCGCGCAAGGACCGGTCCGGCGCAGGGCGCGAGCGCAGGCGGGTTTTCCCGCCGTTTCGCGGCTGCATACGTTCATGTAACATTGCGCCCCTTCGAGGGAGGATGGTTCCGGCATCATGGATTTTTCGCTACAGGCGTTCTGGTTGCCGCTGCTGAAGATCATCTGGATCAACATCGTCCTGTCGGGTGACAATGCCGTAGTGATCGCGCTGGCCGCGCGCTCCCTGGCTCCAAGGCAGCAGAAGCTTGCGGTCGCCTGGGGCAGCGGCGCCGCGGTGGCGATGCGCATCGCGCTCACCCTGTTCGCGGTGGCGTTGCTGCAATTGCCCTACCTGAAACTGATCGGCGCGGTGCTGCTGCTGTGGATCGGCGTGCAGCTGCTGCTGCCGGAGGAAGGCGACGAGAATATCGACGGCCATGAGAACATGCTGGCCGCGATAAAAACCATTCTCGTTGCTGACCTCGTGATGAGCCTGGACAACGTGATCGCGGTCGCCGCCGCGGCAGGAGACAGCATCACGCTGTTGATTCTCGGACTCGGCATCAGCATTCCGCTGGTGATCTTCGGCAGCACGCTGCTCATGAGAGTGATGGAGCGGTTTCCGATCATCGTCACCGCGGGCGGGGCGCTGCTCGGCTTCGTCGCCGGGGAAATGGCGGTGAGCGACCCCGCCCTCGGGGGCTGGATGGGCGCGAATTTCCAGTTACTGGAGGGCAAGCCGGTGCTTGCCGGCATCCACCTCGAAATCGTCGTGGGCGCGGCCGGCGCCGCGCTGGTGGTGTTAGTCGGAACACTGCTCGCGCGCAAGCAGGCCGCGGCGCTCGGCGAAACGCGGGAGATCGGCAGGTAATGCGCGTTCGCCGATTTCCGTTTGTTGACACAGATCAATGCGACGAAGCAGCGATTACGCGGTATCCTATAGCCCTGCCCAACAAGAATGCCGAGATGCGATAGGCGTCGGTCCCGTGGCTTCATGCGCGTGAGCGGTTGAAGGACGGATTTTGAAGCTACTTTCACCCGAGGAGGAATCATGAAAGTTTCAGCTGTTTTCAAGACCATTCTGGCAACGACGGCCGCGGCCACGCTGGCCGCTGCGGCACTGCCTGCGCACGCGTGGGAGCCGAGCAAAACAGTCGAGTTCATCGTGCCTGCGGGCACCGGCGGCGGCGCCGACCAGATGGCGCGCGCGATCCAGGGGATCGTGGCCAAGCACAATCTGATGAAAGAACCGATGGTCGTCATAAACCAGTCCGGCGGCGCCGGCGCCGAGGGCTTCCTCGCCGTCAAGGGCGCGAAGGGCGACCCGCACAAGCTCATCATCACGCTGTCTAATTTGTTTACCACGCCGCTCGCGACGGGCGTGCCGTTCAACTGGCGCGACCTGACCCCGGTCAAGATGATGGCGCTGGACGAGTTCGTGCTGTGGGTCAACGCCGACACGCCGTACAAGACGGCCAAGGACTATGTCGATGCCTGCAAGAAGATGGGCCCGCTCAAGTGCAAGATGGGCGGCACCGGCTCGAAGCAGGAAGACCAGATCATTACTGCTGCAATCGAGCAGAAGACCGGCGACAAGTTTACCTATATCCCGTTCAAGGGCGGCGGCGAGGTCGCCGTCCAGCTTGTCGGCAAGCACATTGACTCCACGGTCAACAATCCGATCGAGGCGGTGGCGCACTGGCGCGGCGGCAAGCTGCGCGCGCTGTGCGTGTTCGACACCAAGCGCATGCCCTATAAGGAAAAGATGACCGACACGATGTCCTGGGGCGACATCCCGACCTGCAAGGAAAGCGGACTCGACGTCAGCTACCTGATGCTGCGCGGCATATTCATGGCTGGCGGCGTGACTCCGGAGCAGGTCGATTACTACGTCAAGCTCCTGCGCAAGGTGCGAGAGACACCCGAGTGGGCTGCGCTGATGAGCAAGGGCGCGTTCAACCAAATGAGCATCGAAGGCAAGGAGTACGCCGACTGGGTCGCCGCCGCCGAGGCGGAGCACATCAAGCTGATGAAGGCCGCCGGATTCATGGCCGGCGCCAAGTAACAGCAGGTTTCAACGGCAAGCAGCAGCGGCGCGCCGGAATCTACGGCGCGCCGCTTTCGCATAGGCAGAGGAGTTTTGATGGCTGAGGAAAAGGACCAGCGCGCCGCGCTGCACGACAAGACCGCCGAGCTGGCGATCGCCGGATTCACGTTCCTGCTGGGATCGATCGTGGTGTATGACAGCTGGCGTCTCGGGGCAAAATGGGCCGCGGACGGCCCGCAGACCGGCTACTTCCCCTTCTATGTCGGCCTTATTCTCTGCACCGCCTCAATCATCAATTTCGTTCGTGCGCTGCTGATCAGCAGGAAGGATAACGGCGTTTTCGTCGAGATCGGGCAGCTGAAACTCGTGCTCAGCGTGCTGGTGCCTTCGTCGGTGTACGTCGCGCTGGTCGGCTGGCTCGGCATCTACGTCCCGTCCATCCTGTACATCGCATTCTTCATGCTCTGGCTGGGCAGGTACCCATGGTGGAAGGCGGCGCTGGTCAGCGTCGGCACCAATGTCGTCTTCTACGTCGTGTTCGAAATCTGGTTCCAGGTGCCGCTGCCGAAGGGCCCGGTCGAGTCCCTGTTCGGGATCGGTTAGGCGCGGAGGGAGACCATCGTGGAATCACTGCATTCCCTGCTCGGCGGATTTGCCGTAGCGCTTTCGTTCACCAACATCGCGCTGATGTTCGCCGGGATCATCCTCGGCGTGATCATCGGGGTGCTCCCCGGTTTGGGCGGCGCCAACGGCGTCGCGATCCTGTTGCCGCTTACCTTTTCGATGGCGCAAACACCCGGCGGCCAGACTTCGGCGATCATCCTGCTGTCGTGCATCTACTGGGGCGCGCTGTTCGGCGGCGCGATCACCTCGATTCTCTTCAACATCCCGGGCGAACCGTGGTCGGTGGCGACCACCTTCGACGGCTATCCGCTGGCGCAGAACGGGCGTGCCGGCGCCGCGCTGACCGCGGCCTTCACGTCCTCCTTTTTCGGCGCTGCCGTGGGCGTGCTCGTGATCACCTTCCTGTCACCGATCGTGGCGCAGTTCGCACTCGAGTTCGGCCCGCCCGAGTTCTTTGCGGTGTACCTGCTCACGTTCTGCGCGTTCATCGGCATGAGCAAGGAGGCGCCGTTCAAGACCCTGGTGTCGATGATGCTCGGCTTCGCGCTCGCCGCGGTCGGCACCGACACGGTGACCGGAACCCTGCGCATGACCTTCGGCACCACGCAGCTGCTGACCGGCTTCGACTTCCTCGTGGCGGTGATCGGCCTGTTCGGCATCGGCGAGATCCTGCAGACCCTGGAGGAGGGGCTCGAATTCAAGGGCGCAACGGCGAAGATCAACGTCAAGGTCGTGCTCGAGACCTGGAAGGAACTGCCGAAGTACTGGCTTACCTCCCTGCGCTCGTCCGCGATCGGCTGCTTCATGGGCATCGTGCCGGGCGGTGCGACGCCGGCGTCGTTCATGAGCTACGGCATGGCGCGCCGCCTGTCGAAGGACGGCGACAGGTTCGGCGAAGGCCTGGTCGAGGGGGTGGTGGCGCCGGAGACTGCGGCGCACGCGGCGGGCACCTCGGCGCTGCTGCCGATGCTCACGCTCGGCGTGCCGGGCTCGCCCACCGCGGCGGTGCTGCTCGGCGGCCTGCTTATCTGGGGGCTCGAACCGGGACCGCTGCTGTTCGTCGAGCAAAAGGATTTCGTCTGGGGCC
>Ga0335082_10004001_pt1 | contig 16039 bp, 14 predicted proteins | sample Lox_Sample_41_FD_206718 | JGI IMG/M metagenome (GOLD analysis project Ga0335082, IMG submission 206718) | Soil microbial communities from Loxahatchee National Wildlife Refuge, Florida, United States - Lox_Sample_4.1 | ecosystem: Environmental > Terrestrial > Soil > Wetlands | place: USA...
GACCGGGATGGCGGGTGGTCATCGGCCGATGTGCCGTTGCTCTCGGTATCGAAGGCGGGATCGACGAAGCTGACGTTTGGCAGGTTCCCCTGCGCCACGGTGTCGATGAACGACGGGGTGGTGACCGGGATCCCGATAGCGTCGGTGTCCCCGTCCGCGAAGGGGTGCCAGAACGGGAAGTACTTCGTGCCCCACAGCGCCAGGAAGGGCAGGTCGCGGAAGAAGTACCCGCCGGTCGGGATGCCCTGGTTGTTGGGGATGGGCGACAACTGGTCCCAGATGGCCGGCAGCTTGGAGATCGTAAACGAGTTGTGGTCCCGGTCAGTCCGGGCCGCGTGCTGGTAGAAGCGGTTCGGGAAGGTCTCGCCGGCAAACGAGCAGAAATAACGGTCCAGGACCGTGTAATGCTCGGCCAGGGCCCCGATGACAGGCAGGTCGGGGACTGCCTTGCGGGTGCGATCATGGCGGAAGTTGGTGTAGTAGCCGATCGGGAACGTGTTGGCCTTGGCCAACGTCACCCCCGGGTTGTCAGCCGGGGCGGTGGGCCGCTGCAGGAATCCGTCCATCTTGCCGAAGTTGTGCTGGACCAGGAAGCCCTCCCAGCTGTGGTCGGGGTCGCTGTACCCGCAGCCCTGGAAGTCGGGGGCCAGGCGGTAGTTGGGGTAGTAGTTGCCGTCCGTCGACAGGAACGTCAGGTCGTGGCGGCCGTCAGCCCCGGGCAGCCAGCCGAGGAAGTGGTCGAACGACCGGTTCTCCATCATCAGCACGACTACGTGCTTGATGCCGTTCGAACCGTTCGGTGACAGCGCTGTGGAGGCCCTGGCTGCTGTCTGGGCGAGGAACTCCGAGCCCGTGATCGCCGCTCCGGTGGAGGCGGCCATCAGCTGTAGGAAAGTCCGGCGAGTCAGCATAGGGCACAGTATGGCCAGCCCTGCACCTGACTGCCAGACCGACTGCGCTGCAATGAGATTACAGCGAGGCAAACAGTCAGGCCGGGTTGCTTACGATTAACGGGTGAGCGGGAATCGTGAGCTGGACGTGGTGGTCTTCGGCGCCACCGGTTTCGCCGGGCGGCTGGTGGCCGGGTACCTGGCCGGTCATGCCCCCGGCGGCGTGCGTATCGGCCTTGCGGGACGCTCGGAGCGGCGGCTGGCCGATGCCCGGGCGGGGCTGGGCGCTGCCGCGGCGGATTGGCCGCTGCTGATCGCCGATTCGGCCGATCCGGTGTCGCTGGCGGCGCTGGCCCGGGCGGCCCGGGTGGTGGTGAGCACGGTGGGCCCTTACCGCGCCCAGGGACTGGCGCTGGTCCAGGCGTGCGCCGGGGCGGGCACCGATTACGCGGACCTCACCGGTGAGGTGTTGTTCATCCGGGACAGCATCGACCGCTGCCATGATGTCGCCGCCGCCGCGGGCGCGCGGATCGTGCACTGCTGCGGGTTCGACTCGGTTCCCTCCGATCTGGGCGTGCTGGGGCTGCATGAGGCTGCCCGCGCCGATGGGGCCGGCGACCTGGAGGATACGACGCTGGTGGTGACGGCGCTGCGGGGCGGGGTCAGCGGCGGGACGCTGGCGTCGATGATGGGCCAGCAAGCCGAGGTGCGGGCCAGCGCGCAGCTCCGCCAGATAGTCGCCGATCCGTATGCGCTGAGCCCTGATCGTAGCGCCGAGCCCGGCCTGGGCGACGAGCGCGATCCGGGCTGGGCCCGGTACGACGGCGGTCTGCGGATGTGGACCGGTCCGTTCGTCATGGCCGGGATCAACACCCGTGTGGTGCGGCGCAGCAACGCGCTGCAGGGCTGGGCTTACGGCCGCCGGTTCCGCTACCGGGAGGTCACCGGGTTCGGCGCTGGCCCGGCCGCGCCGCTGCTGGCCGGAGCGGCAAGCACCGCGCTGATGGCCGCCGGGGCGGGGCTGGCGTTCGGGCCATCGCGGGCGATGCTGGCCCGGCTGCTGCCCGCACCGGGCCAGGGTCCAGGCGAGCGCACCCGCCGCACAGGCTATTTCCGCATCCAGATCCATACCCGGACCTCGGCCGGGGCCCGGTACCTGGGCGCGGTCGAGGCCCAGGGCGACCCGGGATACGCCGCCACCTCGGTGATGCTCGGCGAAGCCGCCCTGTGCCTCGCACTGGACACCGACCAGCTGCCCGACTGCGCCGGCGTCCTGACACCGGCCACCGCGATGGGCGCCGCGCTCACCGCCCGGCTCAGGTCAGCAGGCCACACCCTGACCACCCGGCAGACCACCCAGTTACCCGGCAGTTCGGCCGCTTGCCGCACACTGGGGGAATGATCCGGCTCGGAACATCTGCCGACCTGGCGGCCGCGAGTGGTGTCTACCGTCGGGCGTCGCTGTCGAATGCTGGCGATCGCGACAATCTGCCCGCTCATCCGGAATACCTGGTCCTGGGGCCAGAAGGGCTAGCCGAAGGCCGCACTCATGTCGCGGAACAGGACTGGTGCTCGTGCTCTCCTGACTGCATCGGCGTCATGCACGCTAAAGCCGACTGAGCCGCGCTAAGCCAGTTCTTGGCTCGCCTAAGACTCATCTCAGCAGGCAAGATAGGGATTTCCTCCGATGCCGAGAGCACCGCCTTACGGCGAGACTCGATAGTGACCGGCGAACAGATAGCCGGAACTGAGGAGGAACGATGAACCACAACGTGACGCAGGACGTGCGGGGTCCGCTGGCCCGTATCGGCCGGCGCGTCGCCGCTATCGTCGCCGAGTGCAACTACGCCCAGGCCCGGCTGACCAGCCTGCGGAACACCCCGGAGCGTTTCTGACCGGGGAACGAGTTCCGACACGAACCAGCCGTTAGCCGGCCGGGCCCGCGCCCGGCCGGCCAGTGCGGTTTCCGTATGTCGGCCATTGATTGGCGCGAGAACCCGCCATGGCATCGGGGCCGGCTGGTGGCCGCGCGAGCACGCCGGGTTCGGCCTGCCATTCCCGCCGGGCCGGGACCGGCTCGACGAGCTGAAGTCGGCCATCGAGACGCTGCGCGCCTGTGGCAGCCCGGCACCAGGCCGTACCGCAGCGAGCGGGTCTGGCTACCGGAAACCACCTGCTATCCGCGGCCGGTCTCCCTCCCCCACCTGGCCGACCCCGAGGACATCGGTTGCCTCGCACCGGTGGCGGCCGCGTTCGCCTGAGCACCGAGTCCGTTAGGCACGTTCCAGGCCCTCGAGTCCATCGGCCATCGAGCGGAACAGCGGGTCGGTGAAGCTGGTCAGGGCCGCATACACCGTGTTGATCTTCTGGTAGGCGCGGGCGGCCCCTGTGTCGGGAGCGAACTGATCGCCGACGGTGACCATGGCCATGGTGGCCTGGTCCCAGTCCGGGTAGACGCCGTGGCCGACCGCGGCGCAGATGGCCGCGCCGAGGCCGGCGGCGTCGTTGACCGCGGTGCGGCGCGCGGGGCGGTCGAAGACGTCGGCGAGAATCTGCATCATCAGGTCCGAGCTTGACCCGCCACCGGACACGAGGACCGGCGAGAGCCGGCGCCCCAGTGCCCGTTCCATCGTCGCGGTGTGGTTCGCCATCGTCAGGGCGATGCCCTCGAGGATCGAGCGGTAGATGTGGGCGCGGCCCTGGCTGCCATCGAAGCCCAGCAGCGCGCCTCGCCGCCAGGCCGCGTGGCCGGGAGCGAGCCAGTCTGGCAGCGTCAGCAACCCGTTGCTACCAGGCGCGAGCTCGCCGGCCTCCGCGTTGAGGGTGTCCTCCAGGCGTGCCGCTCCCGCTGGCGACTCCTGGCCGTGCGAGCCCTCCAGCACGGTGCGGTACCAGCTCACCGTCCACATGCCGCGGCGGATCCCCGTGCTCTCGTACAGGTATTTCCCTGGCCGCGCCGCGAAGTTGGCCCAGTAACTGTCGCCTGCGCTCCGGGAGGAGGAGCCGATGGTCATCGCCGCGATGTAGGTGCCCAGCGACAGCAGCACGGCACCGTCTTCTTTCAGGCCACTGCCCAGCGCCTCGACGGCCTTGTCGTTGGCCGTGGCGTACACCGGCAGGCCGGCCGGGATACCCGTAGCCTCCGCCGCGGCAGGGGTCACCTCGCCGAGCCGGCCGCCGGGCGGGACCAGGTCGAAGAGCATGTCGCGGGCCATGCCGGCCGCGGTGTACGCGGCGGGATCGCCCGACCAGGCGGCCGTGTCCTGGTCGATCGGCCAGACACCTTGGTAGTTGGCCGCGGCGTCGATGAACTGGCCGGTCAGACGGTGGGTGATGTAGCCGGAGGAGGTGGTGACGTAGCGGACCAGGGGGTTGCCCGGCTCGTAGGAACGCGAGACCCGCTCGTCCATCCAGCTCAGCACCGGCTCGGCCAGGCTGCCGTCCGCCGTCAGCAGGGCCCGGCAGAACCGGATGGTGCACAACCCGACCGCCACGATGCCGGCCGGATCGCCGGCGAACCGGGCCATGGCGGCGCGGCAGGCGTCGCGGATGGAGTCCCAGATATCGTCACCGGGATGGATGGCATGCCCCGGCACCGAGGTGTCGTACGGCTTGAGCCGGCGGCGGGCCGAGGCGACAGGGTGGCCCCGCGAGTCGAAGATCGTCACCTTGGTGCTCTGTGACCCGTTGTCGATGGCCAGCAGGTAGGGCGTCATGGTCAGCTCGCGGGATCGTGCGGGCCGGCTTCCGGCTCCAGCGGGAAGATCGTGCCCGCGTTCATCACGCCCTCGGGGTCGAACGCGTGCTTGAGCGTCGACAGCAGGTAGTAGGCGCTGCCGTGTTCCTGTCGCACCCACGGCGTGCGGTATTTGCCGATCCCGTGGTGGTGCACCATCGAGCCGCCCACCCGCAGGGCTTCGGTGACGATTATCGCGTTCAGCGGCTTGTGGTAGACCTCAATCTCCTCGCGAGGGCTGCACCTGATCGTGTAGTCGTAGACGAAGTAGAGGTTCGTTCCGGTCTGGTAACTGTGCGAGGAGTGCGCCCCGAGCATGGTCAGGTCACCGGCCCGCGGGAACTCATTGCGGATCCGGCTCATGACGGCGTCGAACAACTCGCTGACGCGCGACCAGCCGACGGATATCTCGGTGGTGAATCCGAGGTGGGCGAGGGAGAGCATGTCGGCCTTCTCGGCGTCGATCTTGTCCTGGCCCCAGTTGAGGTTCTCGAACCATCGCCGGATCAGGCCGCCGTCGACCCGCTCGTGCGGGCGGCCGGCGAAGAGTTCCCCGATCGCCTCCGCCGTGGCATCGGCGATGCCTTTCGGGCCCTCCGCGACGAGCACGACGACGTTTTTCCCCTGGTAGAACGCGGCGAAGTGCTGCCTGGCGTCCTCGGGTGAGTAGACCCGGCACACCGAGGGCCGGTATCCGGCGGTGATCAGCTCGCGGATAGCCGCGATGCCATCCGCGAAGGTGTCGACCAGGAAGCCGAAATACCGGTTGTTCTCCGGCTGGTAGCGGAAGAGCTTGACCGTCACCTCGGTGATGAAGCACAGCGCGCCTTCGCTGCCGATGACGACGTGACGGATGTCCGGACCCGCGGCCCGGCGGGGCACGTTCTTGATACGGGTGACCGTCCCGTCCGGGAAGACGCTTTCCAGGCCGACGACCATGTCCTCGATGCCGCCGTACAGGGTGGAGAACTGGCCGATCGACCGGGTCGCGACCAGGCCGCCCATCTGGGCGAGCGGCTTGGACTGGGGTGAATGCCCGGTGGTCAGGCCTTGGGCGCGCAGGGTGTCCTCCAGTTCCTGCAGGCCGACGCCGCACTGCGTGGTGGCCATCATGTCGACCGGATCGATCGACAGGATCGCGTTCATCCGCGACCCATCGACCACGAGGCTGTCCTCGACCACGGTCTCCAGGCCGCCCTCGGTGGCGGTCTGTCCGGTGCGGGGAACGAGGTTGACGAGGTTCTCCGCGGCGAAACGGAGGATGGCCGCGACGTCCTCCGTCGAGGACGGATAGACGATCGCGGCCGGGATCGGCCCGTCATAGATGCCGTGGACGGAGGTGTACTTCCTGAAGCGGTCGACGCTGGCCGCCTTCAGTTGCTCGTCGCCGGTCTCGACAGCGAGGGACCCGAGCAGTTCGGTCATCGCCTCGACGATCGACTGGCGGTTCAGCGGAGATCGGGATGGGGCCATGTCAGCACTGCCCTCTTTCTTCCGAACGGTCGGGGCGTTGCGCCATTGTCCCGGGCGCCTGGCTTAGCGGACGAGGTAGCCCCCGTCGACGACCAGGACGTGGCCGTTGACGTAGTCCGAGGCCCGGCTGGCCAGGAAGACGGTGGCTCCCATCAGGTCGGCGGTCTCGCCCCAGCGGCCGGCCGGGATGTGCTCGACGACGCGGCGATTGGCGGCGGGATCGGCTCGGGTCGCCTCGGTGATCGCTGTCGCGACGTATCCCGGCGCGATGGCATTGACCTGGATGTTGTAGGTCGCCAGCTCGTCACAGTAAGCCTTGGTGAAGCCCGCGAGCCCGGCCTTGGTCGCGGCGTAGGCAGGCGAGCGCTTACCGCCGAGGAAGGAGAACAGCGAGGCGATATTGATGATCTTGCCGGATCGCTGCCCGATCATGAACCTGCTGGCCTCGTGGGCGAGCTCGAAGGCTGCGGTCAGGTTGACGGACACCATGCGGTCCCATTGCTCACGGCCGAACTCCCCCACGTCCGACAGCAGGCTGATGCCGGCCGAATTGACGAGGATGTCGACCGAGCCCAGCGTCTCCACGCAGCGCTGCACGATGGCCGCCGGAACGCCTGCCTGCGTGATGTCGGCCACGGCGAACTCCATCCGGCGTCCGGCACGCTCGATCAGCCGGCGGGTCGTCCCGTCGTCGTCGGCCAGGCCGACGGCGAACACGTCCGCGCCGGCCTTGGCCAGGGCAAGCGAGAAGGCCCGGCCCAGGCCGGTGTTGCCGCCGGTAACGAGAGCGTTCCGTCCCGCGAGGGAGAACAGGTCAAGACTGAAGTCAGCGATATCCATGGGTCGGCTGCCATCCGAGGTGGGAAGTGGGCTGGGTGCAACAGATCGGCCGGATGACGCGTCTTCAGGGTAGGCCCGAGGTGGTGGCATGCATCTGGACGATGTACTGACGGAGCTGGTCGAGCAGTCCGGTGACCGGCTGCTGCGTGTGGCGTATCAGCTGACCCATGATGCCGCAGCGGCGCAGGATCTGGTGCAGGAAGCGCTGCTGCGCGTCTACAGGTCGGTACGCCATCGCGGTCTCGCGCCGGAGGACTGGTACGCATACTTGCGCCGTGCGGTGGTCAACGAGTACGTCCGTACCCGCCGACTGCGCAGCAGTACCGAGATCGTGACCGACGTGGTGCCCGAACGGCCGGCGGCCGGGTGCCTGGAAGACCGGGCCGCCGATCAGGCCGAACTGTGGGTCGCGCTCGGGGCGCTCAGCGAACGGCAGCGCGCGGTGCTTGTGCTGCGTTACTACGAAGGCCTCGCCGACCACGAGATCGCCATCCTGCTCGGCTGCCGGGAGGCGACGGTGCGCAGCCTCGCCAGCCGGGGGCTCGCGGCCATGCGGCCGCTGGTTGCGGCCGTCAGCGCCGAGGAGGAGCAGACGTGAGCAAGCTCGAGGACGACATCGGCCGGGTGATGGCCGGACACGATGGCGAGGCCCCGCGTGCGGCAGATCTGCTCCGCGCCCTGGAACAGGCATCCCCGCCCCGGCACCGCCCGGGCTGGTACATACCGTTCATGGTCGCGGCCGCCGTCGCCGCCGTGGTGGCGGGAAGCGTATGGGCCGGCGGCCAGCTGGGTGGCCGCAAGCAGTCACCGGTCTCCGGAGCGGCCATCCCGGTCCAGCGCCCGTTGTCCTGCCCGGCGAGCTACGCTCATCAGGCCCCCTGGGTGCCCGCCAAGCCCGCCGGCATCGATGGCCGCTCCCGCCTGGTGCCGCAGACAACGCCCGGTTCGGCGCTGATTTGCGCCTACCGCGGCAGCAACACCGCGAAGCAGCAGGCCGGGTGGGCGCTGTCGGGGCGGCGGTCGCTGGTCGGCGGACTAGCCAGCCTCGCCAGCCAGCTCACCTGGAAACCACACAGTCCCCGCCAGCCGCTGGCCTGCACGGCTGTGGGCGGGCCGCAGACCAACTACCTCATCGGCCTCGCCTACCCAGGCGGCGCGAGGATCTGGATCGCCGCCACCGACGAGCCCAACCAGTGCGTCGCCTCCTCCAACGGCGAGTTCACCAGCTCCGGCATTATCGGCCCCGCCGTGAGCAAGGCGTTCGCCTCCGGCCGGTGGCCCGCCCGGACGCCGGTGTCGTGCAACCGGTCTTACCAGGACACCGGCCGGCTCGGCCAGGGCACGGCGATGGTTCCCGCGGGCCCGACGTCCGTGACCATCTGCGCACCCAATGCGCGCACACGCACGCTCACCTCTGGCTACCAGACCCTGGTCTCGGCGCTCAACCGGCTGCCGACCCGCCCCTCGACCCACGGTTGTTCCGGCACCCCCGGCCCTTCCGGAGCCTACGAGATTTTCTTCTCCTTCCCTGAGGGGCCGCCGGTCCTGGTCTCCATCCTCGTCGGCTGTCATCCGGCCATCGGTAATGGCGACTTGCAGGCCACCAGCGCGAGCAGCGTTGTGCCGGTCATCCGGCAGCTACTGAAACCGGCATAGCAGGTAATCGCGGACCGGAAATGTCCGCGATTACCTGTACCGTGCCTGCATGGCTATCGCACGCTTCCCCAGCATTGTCATCGACTGTCCCGATCCTGGTGCTCTCGCGACGTTCTACGGCGCGATGCTGGACTGGAAGGTCGAGATCTCCTCCGACTGGGCTGACGTCCGCGCGGATTACGGTCAGTGCATTTCCTTCCAGCAGGTGGAGGGCTATACCCCTCCACGATGGCCGGCTCAGGAGGTGCCTCAGCAGATGCATCTCGACGTGATCGTCGACGACCTCGACGCCGCTGAGGCGGCGGTGCTCGATCTCGGCGCGACCATGCATGAGCACCAGCCCGGCACATCCTTCCGGGTATTCCTCGATCCGGCGGGGCACCCCTTCTGCCTGTGCCTGGACTGATCCAGGCGGGCCGTCCCGGGACGGTCAGGCTGGAACGCCACGAAACCCGGGTTCCAATGCGTAGTAACGCAGCACCAAGGGTCAGGGCCCGGGACGGGTTTGTGCGAGTACCTCGCTGGCGGCGCGCGCGCCGGACCGCAGGGCTCCTTCCATCAAGCCCGCCCAGGCTCCGGCGGTGTGCTCCCCGGCGAAGTGCACCCGGCCGAGCGGAGCGGCGATGAGGTCATCGTCGCCGTCCGCCACGGTGACGGTCAGCGCGGAGTATGACTCGCCCGCCCACGGGTCGTCGTTCCAGGTGGTGAGCATGGCCCGGCTGGGGTCCGCCGACAGTTCTGGCCGTAGTGCCGCCGCCCGGGACGCCCACCTGGCCGGCCCGTCGGCTACGGCCAGGTGGGCCAGTCCCTCCTCGGTACCGCCGAACGCATGGAGGACCGGCTGGACCTGGCCCGACCCGTCGGCCGCTGTCCAGGTCCAGAACCGGTCCGGCACGCTTTGCACGGCCGACGCGACCGCGGGCCTGGTCAGCGGCAGGTGCAGCTTGGCGTTGTGCGCCAGGCCGGCACGCTGCCAGGCCGACCGGTATGTCCGGGGAACCTCAGGTACAAACGGCAGGGCCCGCAAGACGGCCATGGGCACGGTGAGGATGACCGCGTCGCCGCGGACTTCGCCGTCATCGGTGAGCAGCCGCACCTGTTCCCGGTCGTATTCGACCGAGCGCACCGCGCTGCGCAGCCGGACGGAGGATCCCAGGCGCCCGGCGAGGTGCCGGGCCACCAGCTGGTTACCTCCCGCCACCCGCCAGCACGGCCGCCGGGTGAATCCGCCGGTGACATCGGTGACCGCCGCGGCGGCCAGATCCGTGGCCGCCACACCGTGGGTGACCTCGATCCGGGACACGTACGCGGCCAGGGCCGCCGGAGAACCTGGCCAGCTGGCGACCACCTCAGACAGGGGTGTGCCGGGCCGGGCCGAAGCGGCCGCGCCAGCCACGACCGCTGCGCACTGCGCCATCTCCTGGTACGAGGTCGCCGCCCCGCCGCGCGGCTCCCGCTCGTAGTAGGACATGGCCATCTCGGCGAGCTGCAGGCCGAACTCGTTGGCCAGCGCCCGCATCAGGTCGTATCCGTCCAGCACGAACTCGGCGCCACGCTCGACCACGGTAAGCGGGTCACCAGGCACCAGTTCCTGCGACCACACGCGGCCGCCGACCCGGTCCCGTGCCTCCAGCACCACCACCTCGTGACCAGCCCGGGCGACCCGGTATGCGGCCAGCAGGCCGGCGAACCCGGCACCTGCCACCACTACCCGCACACCCGCTCCCCTCCCGCACCTGCCCCGCCTGGCGGCATCATGGCACCGCGCGACCGCCCGCGGTCAGGCGCGCGCCAGCCAGGGTGCCGCCCGGTCCCGGTCCAGCTTCTCTGGCGCCCGCATTGTGGCGATCATGAGCTGAACGGCGGACTGGACATCCCTGGTCAGCTGGAAGCACTCCGCCGCCGACCGGCACTCGGCCGGTCCGAACGGCCGCGCCGCCGCTACCACGTCGCTAGCCAGGCCCGGGAGCTCCGCGGCGTCACCGGGATCGATCGGCCAGCCCGCTCCCCCGGCCGCGGCTCCCAGGCTGCTGATCTGATCCCCTAGCCAGGCCCATGGGTCGGCGCTCAAGGCGGCATCCCAGCACCGGGCAGACGGCTCGTTGCCGTTGAACCGCGGATGGAAATGCGCTGCGGTGAAGCTGCCCGGAGGATCCGCGAGCCGGTCGAACAGATCGGCCCGCCACAGGGGGCGATCGACGGTGGTGAGCTGGGATGCTGATTCGCTGCCTCGATGCGGGTGGCGAGCCAGCTCCCGGATCTCGATCCTGGCACCGTGCTCCATGGAAGCGTTGTCGAGGTTGATCTCGAACCAGTGCCGGACGATGACGGCTGAACGGGAAAGAGCCAGGATGTGCTGCACGGCGGTGCCTGGTTACCGGTAGCGGAAGCCGTCGAGGAAACGGCGGAAGACGCCGCCTTCTCGGGTAAGCGGGGGACCAGGCTCGGGCGCGACGGCTCGCTGGCGGGCGACGGGCCGGTCGTAATCGGTGCGGGCAATCGCATCGACGATCTGGGCCTCCTCGAAGTCATCGGAGCCTTCGATCTGGGGCACGAAGCCGACGAGCATGCCGTCGCGCATAACCTGGGCTTCGAGGCCGGCCGTGCCGTCGGTATCCCACTCTGCCTCGCGGCCGCCGGTCAGGGACACACGGATGCCGAACTGGTCGATGCCGCCGCGGAGCAAGTGCGCGTTGATGCCGCGGTCACGAAGGGCATCGACCACCCTGCGGGCCCGGAATTCGTCCATCCAGAAACGGTAGCGCGCGTTCCTTGAAGTTGGCTGAGCGTTCGCTCCAGATCATGGCCCGTGCCAGCGCAGGCCCTCGCCTTGCTCCTGGTCATCCATTCGCTACGGTCCGGTCTGGCGCATAAATCTGCGGTCGATCCGGTCGGGCGCATCAGGCCGGCGGCCGCGGCGATCAGCTCGTCCGCGATGATTCCCTGGCGTCGCTCGAACCCCCAGTCCAGGCCGCTGCCGTCCAGCTGGCCAGCGGCCTGGTCGCGCATTTCCGGCTACCAGACCTGGTGGGCCACCTCCGCGACCAGCTCGAGCTTGCGCTGCTGGGTCTCCTCGCTGATGAGGTTCCCGCCGATGGACACCGGTGAGAACCCGCACTGGGTGGACAGCGCGAGCCGCTCCTTGCCGACGTAGCGGGCCGCCTCGTCGATGCGGGCGATGAGCTCGTCAGCCGGCTCGATCTCCGGGAGCTTGCTCGACACCAGGCCGAGCACGACCACCTTGTCGTCGGGCATCTCGGCCAGCGGCTCGAAAGAGCCCGACCGCTCGTCGTCGTACTCGAGCAGGAATACGTCGAAGTTGGTCGACCGGCTGAACACCTTGCCGGCGGTGAACTCGTACCCTCCGGTCGCGATCCACTTGCTCTCGTAGTTGCCCTTGCAGATGTGCAGGCCGAACGTTACCCCGGGCACGTCGGCCACGGAATTGATGATGTCCACGCCCTCGGTGAGCGTGCGTTCGGTGTCCATGCCCAGGCCCTCGCGCAGCGCGCGGTTCTCCGGGTCGACCAGCGTGCCGAGGTCGGGCGAGTCGATCTGGATGTAGGTGCAGCCGAGCCGGGCCAGTTCGGCGGCTTCGGCGCGGATGATGTCCGCGGCGTCGGCGAACAGCTCGAACGCATCGGAGTAGGCCGGGCGGGAACGCTCCGGTGACCACGCGCCGTACATGACCAGCGGGCTCGGCATCGTGATCTTCACCGGAACGCGGGCCCGGCCGCGCGCGTAGCTGAACTCCTCGATGGTCATCATCGGCCCCTTGGGCCGGATCCGGCCGGTGACGGTGAAGGGCGGGTGCCAGTTCCAGTCCTGGGCCGGATCGGGAGCGTGGAAGTGCACCGGAGCGCCGGGCATGTCGGCGACCCCTTCCATGTCCCCCAGCAGGTGGTCGAGGAACGAGAACCGGCGCAGCTCGCCGTCGTTGACGACGTCGAGCCCGCAGCCCTCCTGCATCGCGATCGCCTGGTCGACCGCGCGGTCCTCGATCCGCTTGAATTCCTCGTTGCTCATCCGGCCCGCGGTCAGCGCGGCCCGCGCCTCCGAGAGGTAGCGCGGGCGCAGCAGCGAGCCGATCACGTCGGCGTGGTACGGCACCGTCATCCTCCAGTTGTGCTCGGGAACCCTCGCTACCTTCAGTACACGCGGGCGGCCTGGCGGGAAAGGGCAACGGAGCCAGGACCCGGCGGGCTTGGCGGTGGCCACAATTCGCGTGGCGCTTCACCACGCGCCCAGCACAATAGGCAGGGCACAAGGCCCCGGGCGTCAGGGCTGCATGGCCGCGGGCAGCACGCCGCGGTTCACCCCCGTTCGTTCGGGACGGAATTGATCTTTTCCTCCGCTACCGGGATCCCGCCGGACCCGAGTGTCTCCCTCGGCGGGATGAGCGCGACCAGCGTGCTGCCGAACGTCGAATGAGCTGGGTTCAGTGATTGACTGAACGGCGATCCCGCGGCGAGCGAGCCCGCGTCCGGGTCCGGGGTAGGCTCAATCGCGGAACTCGAGCGGCGCGAGGCGGCTGAATACGTCCCCGGGCCCTGGGTTGTCCGGGTGCGTCGTGCCGCCGAGGTGGTGCAGGATGCCCCAGACCGCGTTCAGCGAGGTCTGGACGGCGCCCTCGACCCAGGCGGGGGTCCAGGAAACGTCGTCTCCGGCGAGGAAGATCCCCTGCTGCTCCGGCGGCAGGTCGTCCTGCATGAAGTGGGCGTACATCCGCTGGTTGTACCGGTAGTGCCCGGGCAGCGCTCCCTTGAACGCGCCCAGGAAGTGCCGGTCGGCTTCCCAGGACACGGTGATCGGGTCGCCGATGATGTGGCTGGCGATGTCGACGTCGGGATAGATCTTGTGCAGTGCGCTGAGCGCGAGTTGCACCCGGCGCTCGACCGGCTCGGGCAGCATCTTCAGCGCGTCGCTCATCCAGGAGTAGGTCAGGCAGATCACGCCCGGCTGGCCGTCGCCGTTGTCGAACAGGTAGGTGCCGCGGGTCAGCCGGTCGGTCAGCGTCATGCTCATCACGTCGCGGCCGGTGCGCGGGTCCTTGTCCTTCCAGAACGGCCGGTCGACCAGCACGAAGGTCTTAGAGGACTGCATGTAGCGGGTGCGGTCAAGCGCCGTCCACAACTTCGCGGAGAACAGGCTCTCCTCGCATTCGATCTGCGTCGTGAGCAGCCAGCTCTGGCACGTCACCAGCACCGCGGCGTACCGGCGGGTGGTGCCCCATTCGTCGGTGACCGCGAGTCGTCCGTCGGACTCCCGGGCGATCCGGGCGACGCCGGGCCGGGGCGCGCCGGAGTGCAGCGAGGCCAGCGAGGTGCCGGCCGGCCAGTGGGCGGGCCGGGGCGCGGGACAGCGCCAGAGCCCGCGGGGCACCTGCGCGGCGCCGCCGACGATCAGGTGCTGGTCCGAGTCGCAGTTGGTCATCACGACCCGGAAGATCTCCAGCATGGAGTTGGGAAAGTCCGAATCCCAGCCACCCGTACCGAACCCGACCTGGCCAAAGACCTCGCGGTGCCGGAACGAGAGTTTCGAGAACGCCTGGGATGTGGCGACGAAGTCGTAGAACGTGCGGTCGTCCCAGCGCGGCACCAGTTCGTTCCACAGCGACTTGAGCGTGGCCACGTCGCGCGCCCGGATCGCGTTCTGGATGTCGGTGAACCGCGCCTCTTCCAGAGCCTGCGCCCAGGCGTCGGCGACCTCGGTGAACAGCGGGGGAAGGTCGCCGAGCGAGCCCGCGTAGTACGTCTCGCCCTCCAGGTCGACGACCGTGCTCCCGGCGGCTTCGGTCAGCGGGTTGGGGAACGGGAGGGTCTGCAGGCCCAGCTTGTCCACGTAGTGGTAGAAGGACGACGACGAGATCGGGAACCGCATCCCGCCGAGCTCGGCGACCACGCCCTTGGCACCCTCGAACGGCTGCGACCGCAGCCGCCCGCCCATCTGCGACGCCTCGTAGACCACCGGCCTGACGCCGAGCTTCATCAGCTCATAGGCGGCGACCAGGCCGGAGATGCCGGCGCCGATGACGGCGACTTCTTCCCCGTGCCGTTCGGCCGGAATCGAACCCAGGCCGGCGCGGTGCGCAATCCAGTCGTCGAACGGGAACGGGAAATCCGGGCCGAAGATCGTGACCGGGCGGCCGTCACGGCCGCCGGGTGCGTTCGCCATCAGAGCCCCTCACCGTTGATGCCTGCTACGCCGGAGGATACGCGCCGGTTCAGAGCATGGTTCCGGTCAGGCCCGGCTCGCTGCCGTCGGCCCGGGCCGCCGTGACCGACCAGCAGGCCTGGAGCAGGGACTGGGTGAACAGCTGCGGCCTGGTCACGCACACCGCGTGATCCGCGTCCACTTCGTGCACCGAGGCGCCGGGGATCGCGTGGGCGAGCCGGAGCTGGCGGCTGGGCGGGACGATACGGTCCCGGGCCGTGACCACCACCGCGGCGGGGACGTCGACCTGGCCGATCCAGCTGTGCGAGGTGAACTCGCAGACGGCCTGGATGGCCGAGATAGCGGTGCCGAGGCTGGTCCGCCTCAGCTGGGCGCGGGCCAGCCTGGCCGTGGCCGGGTCCTCGACCGGGCCCATCAGGGCCATGCCGAGGAGCTCGGCGCTCATCGGCTGCAGGAACGGGTTCCACTGGATGGCGGCGGCCGCCGTCGGCAGCGCGAGGGCGGCCAGCCGCTCCGCCGGCGATCCCAGCACGTTGCGGGTGGTCGCGCACAGCACCAGGCCGGATAGCAGCGACGGGTGCCGCCGCCACAGCAACTGGGCGACCATGCCGCCCATCGAGTAGCCCACCGCGACGAACCGGCCGATGCCGAGGACCTGTGCCAGCGCGGCGATGTCGTCAGCGCAGTCCTCGAGCCGGAACCGCGCGCCGACGCTGATCCCGTCGCCGTGGCCGCGCAGGTCGATGGCGGCGACGCGGAAGTGGGGGGCGAGCGGGGCGAAGACCTTTCCCCAGTTGAGTTCGGCCGTGAAGGTGACCCCGTGGATGAGCATGAGCGTCTCGGCGCCGCGGGGGCCCGGGCATTCCCAGACCCGCGTGACGCCGCGGCCGGGCAGCTCCACCAGGCGCGTACCCGCGGTCGCGGCCTTCCCCGGTACCTGCCGCACGGCCTCACTCTCCTGCGATGCCAGTCGGCGGGAGCCCGGCCGACGATCGATCACTGCATCTGGACCATGCTTCGGATGCGCGCAGCGCGATAGGGACCTAAGGCCTGGATACTTTATGGTTCTTCCCGGGCTGATGGTGAATATGCTCACGGACTGACGCGCGTGGCGGCTGCGTCACACCGGCCGATTCACCCCGGCTTTTACGCTGGCGTGCGGCCGGTCATGACATAGCCGCTGCCGAACGCCAGCTCCCGGACCCGGACGTCCTCGACCAGCCGCTCCAGATGCCCCCACGGGCGATCGAATCCGCTGAAGTCCCGCACG